>Ga0302116_1002172_pt1 | contig 11602 bp, 15 predicted proteins | sample AG5_SCM_MG_FD_203124 | JGI IMG/M metagenome (GOLD analysis project Ga0302116, IMG submission 203124) | Marine microbial communities from Western Arctic Ocean, Canada - AG5_SCM | ecosystem: Environmental > Aquatic > Marine > Oceanic | place: Canada: Western Arctic Ocean | collected 2017-10-01 | reverse complement strand
AGCTGCCCCTTCTGCTGTCCCTTCTGCTGCCCCGTCGGCCCTTTCGACGGCAGCACCATCATCAGCGTAAGTTCTCTCCTCTTTTTATTTCAATCACTCCCATTCAACTTCAAAAATCTAAATTAATCTCACCAATTTCAATTTCAGCCCCTCGGACAGTCCACAACAACAACCACAACCAACTTCTGGTGCTGGTGCTGGTGGACGCCTGCCGGCACTCTTGCTGGCAGCGACGAGCAGCAGCTTGGCAATTGCGGCGTTCCTGTAATTATAGAAAACAGATTCCAACTAATCAGCATCAATCATTTATTCATTTATTCATTTATTCCTTTTCAGCGAAACGGTGCGTTTGCAATATTTTTTCAACTCGGGCCACCACCAATCCTCTGGATGATGGGAAGAGAATGACTTCTTCCAACCCGCCCGTTGTCCAGCATTTGCTGGATCCTCAATCTCCCCGAAGCGTAGTCCGGCCAGCAACCGAGCCCCTTCGACCATTGGCTTCTTCAAGATCGAGTCGTCGAGCATGGAGTTGTAATACCCGCCGAACTCATCGCCGTCCAACCACCCTTGCATGTTTCCCGCATTTTAGGTCTCCATATTCATCACACGATCGAAGTGGGGCACGAACGGCCGCAAAGTCATGAAGACATTGAATCCCAGTTCGCTAAACTGTGTCAAACGGATGCCCTCTGCGTTCAGCTTCGGCCTCGCCTTGATCGCCCAGTCAATATTTGATGTTAGTTAGTCGGTCGTAGCTCCATCGTACGGAGGTTTTTAGACGATCAAAATTTGGATACGGTGGCAAGTTCGGCTAGGCGCATGTTTTTGTGAGGGGATTGTTCAGGGACGGTCCGATCAGGGGCGGATGTGGCCGCGCTGTAGGGTAAAAAAGCATTCTGCGCTTCATCGCTCGCTCACCTTCGCAATGGCGATCATCTCATCAATATTGGTTTCGTTTGCAAACCAGGCTTTCCAATGCGCGTCCGCACCCCCCCCATCAACAGCTCCGCCTCAATGTGAGCTCTTGAATACTCGTGACGGATTCTTGGCGCAACTCTGAGAATAACACGGGCCGCACTCTCGAGCGATTCCAGTTGTGTTATTCTCACATGCACACGCAAAATCACAGAGGTACATGTTTAGATCTCATTTCGAGCAAAACTTTTAGAAGCCACCACTGCGAGAAGGGTGCTAGTGAGCTGAAAGGATTATTGTGGGTTCACTCCATGAGACAGGAGGTTCGATTATAAAATAAAAGATCTTATTTATTATATTTATGCTATACACACATACATTATCACATTATCACATTATTGATCACTTTTGAGTGGATGCACACAAATCCTCTTGATGGGAGTCTCCAAGTTAGCCCCTAAGTTATTTCTAGCTGCCGCAGGAGCGGTTGGAACTTGCTGCGTCTTGAAGATCCTGTATGCGCGAACCTATAAGCCCAAACAGCCTAAAGGATATAAAAAACAGCAGCCTTTGAGTGATCAATCAAGCAATCCTCCTAGAAGTCCCTCCACGGACTGTACAAGAGACGCATTTCGCGAAAAGAAAATACCAACTGATCTGGATTATGTGGTTATTGGAACTGGCATGGGGAGCTTGTATTGCGCTGCACTTTTGGCCAAGGCTGGGAAGAAATGTTTGCTGATCGAGCAGCATTACGTTGCTGGGGGGTGCACGCACAGCTTTGAGGATCACGGTTATGAATTCGACACCGGCCTACACTACGTGGGAAGAATGGAGAAATATAAAAAACTTTTGGACTTAGTTTCGACAAATGTGAAAGTGGATTGGGCGAAGATGGGATGCGAGGAGGACGGGTATTGTTATGACGAGATCAAGCTCGGAGACGACAAGCCTTACAAAATTCGCGCAGGCGAGGAGGCGTTTGTGAGCGATTTGATCGAGGAGTTTCCCGATGAAGCGGAAGCCGTTCGCGAATATGTGCGGCTGTGCAAGCGCGTGAACAAGAAGGCCGACATGTACTTCTACGGCAAGCTCTTCTCACCTTGGATCCAGTATTTGTTGAACAAGTTGGTGAACAAGGAATACTTCGAATTTGCCAGCAAGTCCACTTGGGACGTTGTTTGTCAGTTGACGAGTAACAAGAGGTTGAGGGGGATATTGTGCGGACAGTTTGGTGACTACGGGTTGAAACCACAGGATAGCTCATTCTTGATTCAAGCGGGCATCACGGCACACTACTTGGGGGGGGCATTTTACCCAATTGGGGGCAGCCAAATGATCAGTAAAGCGCTCATTCCAACGATCGAGGCGGCGGGAGGGCGCGTCTTGGTGAGCTGCAGGGTGAAAACAATCGACGTCGATGGAAGGTGAGGGAGCGAGCCACTACTAAACTAACATCGCCCTTGCTCCATTCCATTAAAAAATATATTAAAAATTGCGCCTCGCTTCGCTTTGCTCGGCGCAGTGGTTCCGCCGTTGGCGTCACTGTCACAAATGTTGACAAGTCTGGCCAAAACAAGGGCGAAGGAATAGCAATTAGGGCGAAAGGAGTTGTTTCTGGAGCAGGGGCCGTGGCAACGAATTATTTGGTTCCTTCTGAGTTCCGGGAACTGCTTGGGTTTGAGCCGATGCTGCAGAAGGTCAAAAGCAGCATTTCGCACGGTGAGCGAGCGAAGCGAGCGAGCCTTGAGGTAGAAGAGAATACGAGCCTCTGCTAAAACCAACCCACTCAATTCGTTTTCGCAACCTTCTTCGCTCGGCGCAGTTTACGGATTCATTGGCATGAACGGCACGGCGGAAGAGCTAAAACTGCGAGCTGCGAATCTCTGGGTGCTGCCTGTGGATGATGACTACAACTACAAGGGCGCCGCGCTGGACGACAGCGACAAAACAATAGTGGAGGGAGGCAAAAATCCATGGGAAGGGGTGGGGGACAATGACCACGAGGACATGCTCCTTTTCGTGGGCTTTCCTAGCGTGAAGGACCCCTCCTACAATGACAGATTCCCGGGCAAGTCTGCCTGTGAAATTATCACGACGGCCCACCCCGATTGGTTCGAGCAGTTTAACACGAGCGAGAAAAGGCAAGGTGAGCGAGCGAAGCGAGCGAGCTTTTTTTTTTGGGCTGAACGATGTCAAAGAGGGTTCGGGTTCGTCTGTACAGCTCTGGTTTTGTTTCTGTGATTCTGTTTGCTCAGTGGGCTGTCTGTAAGACTGGGTCTGCTCATGTGACTGGTTGTGACGTTGATGTTGTTGTCTAGTCCGCTCAGTGTGAGTATTGGAGTGGGGCTGGACGGTGTCAAAGAGGGTTCGGGTTCGTCTGTACAGCAAGGAAGATGAGAAATATATACGAGAGCCACTACCAATTACATTCGTTGTGCTCACTCGCCTCCCCCCTGCGCTCCATTAAATTTCACCTCGCTTCGCTCGGTGCAGCCGGCAAAAGAAATAACAGCGATTACGACAAGCTGAAGAAATCGCTGGAAACGAAGCTGTTGGCCGGCCTGTACCGAAATTATCCTGCGACACGCGGGAAAGTAGATTTCATAGATGTTGGCACTCCGCTAACCAACAAGTACTACTTGGGGAGGGCAGACAGCTACGGGTTGGAGCACACGAAGGAGCACTACTCGGGTGCGCTAGATAAAATGAGGCCATTAACTAATATAAGAGGTTTGTGGTGCACTGGCCAAGATTTTTGCACAGTTGGAATTGTCGGCGCGCTAAACGGCGGGATCTTAACTGCTCATAGTATATTGGGGTACGGATTTTACGACATGGTTGTTACAGAGCGGAATTTGATAGAAGATTTGATGCGAATGGAGGCGAAGGAGGACAACAAAAGAAGAAATCTAAACCATTCTAAAGAAGGACTTTGAACTTAACATTGACTTCTAAGCTTCCTTTTGTTAATCACCCCCCACACACAACCCCCCCCAATTTGGGGAGTCACCCCGACATTGAGTACCAATACAGATGCACGCTCTTGACATCGTCCAGCCCCACTCCAATACTCAACATTGAGCGGACTAGACAACAACATCAACATCTAAATAATTTCGTCAAGAGGCGCTCATTACGCTCCCAAATCTTCTGGGTGTCTTGCTGGTCCGAGGCCGCGCTAACTTCAACCTCCCGGAGGAGGTGGAACATTGGGTGGGGAGACTGGTTGACCTTGTTTCCAGGATCATTTTGGTTGGTTCCCCCGAACATAAAGTGTGGGTGGAAGGGGGCCACCTGGATTGTCCCGTGGAGATCGAGGTTTGTCAGCAAATCGCTCACGTCATCGTTCACAAAGTCCATGTACTTCTGAAAGTCGCCTGAAAACATTGAAGGGGCTATAATGAAGGATGTCGCTCCATCACCATCAAATGCTTCTAATTCTGATAGCTCTTCTTTAAGGACTTTTGTCAAGGATTTGAGCGCTCCAGATGGAGACGAGAATGGATCAGTGTCACCACCATCGAAAACTCGGTAGGTCACCTGCTTCGAAATGGCTTCCTTAGCAAATGGGCAAAGATTGTGTTTTATCACAAACGATTCAATCCAGTTGACGGTGTCTATTTGAGATTGTGGCAGCCCTCTACAAAGTGTTGAATGGCCTTTTATTGAATGCCCGAGAGTTCGTTGTAAGTATGATGTTGTGACTGGAGAAAATGCCAATAATATCATTCGATCAATTCGCATTGAAGGCTGAAGTTGGATGGGTCCTTACGGATATACAGTTAGGGCCTACAGTTCTCGTTACCGTATACGGATTTTGGAAATTTCAAAATGAAGAAAATTCAAAATTTGTAATTCCTCAATTCACCACATCATCTGCACATCTTGAAATATCACCATATCATCTGCACATCTTGTCTTTATTTAGCTTCAGCATGTCAATCCTGATTTCCCTGAATCCTCGAATAACAACTCATTTCATTCCCGAATCAGATTCCAATAATGATGATGTGATTTGCTATCACAGACCCGAAACTCTTTGCTCATCGCTGATAGACGGTCATCGAGAGATGGTTGCAACTTGGCATTTTCTGAGCCCCAGCTATCTGCTCTTCGAGTCCACTGCTTACACAATTCTGTTTCTGTCCATTCTATTCTATTATTACGACAACACCAAATCCCACATTCCCTCAACAAAGTACGACTTCACCCTCCCTCGACCCTTCCAGTTCATCACTGGCACCGTCTATGCAGCCCAGGTTCGGTTCAAACTCCTTGGCTATGCCAACAAAGTCGCCTTTCTTCTCATGCCTTGCAATTTGCTTCTCCTCATGGCATTCCTTCTAAGTTTTTCCAAAATTCCCAACTCCATAAAACGCACGATAGTGAGTTGTTGGTTTTCGTTTCAGACCTTAGTGTGGGTAGTGTTTTTGATAAGTGATACTCGCGACCTTCAACTTGCAGGTGAAGTGGAATTCTTCTGGATCAACCACATTCTCCTTCTCTTCCTCCCATTTTACTACATTCTGACAAAAAAGATAACCCGAAACGATATTAGCTTGACTGGGTCCCAAACTCCTGTTGCCATCTCCCTCTTCGGCATCACCTATTTTTTCTTTGGGTCTCTCGGTTCGGTCGTCTCTGGCCTCAACATTAATTACATGATGGCCCCTCCCCAAATCCAGCCACTTCTTTTCTGTGGGAAATACTTTCGGAGTGTGACAGTCGTTATTTTGTCGCTCCTCTTCTACCTGGGCCGAGCCTTCTCCCTGCTTGTTTCGCTCGTCATTCCTCTTCCCACAGCACACGAATTAAAGCAGCTTTAGAAATTCAAAAATAGCAATATTAAAGGTCACACTCATTTTATTCTTGTTTTTTACCACTGCAAAACAACTCACAAGCCCATTTTTTATATAAATTGGGCTTGCACGGTTTTTAAACCACTCGCCGTTCTGACTCCCTAAACTTTTATTCTACCATTTTTCCAAAACAATGCGCGACTGCAAATCTCTAAACTGCAAGTGCGGCTTCCTCGATCAGCAAAGCGTTCCGGGCAGCAGCCTTGGGGTCTTCCTGTGTCACAACAAGGGTGAAGTGCCCGTGCTGCGCTGCAATCAGCTCGTACTCGTCAGTCCGCAACCGAATGTTATCAACATCGTTGTCAGGCTGGTCAAAAAGTTCCTTAATATATTTCTTGGACTTGGCACAGAGATCTAGCACAAGGCTTGCGTGGTGGACGGCGGTTGCGTACGGTATCGGAGCTCCAATCTGGTCCCATTTTATCACAATTCCATCGTTATTAAGGATGATATAGTTTTTAAATCCTTTTTGCTTCTTCAGCTCTTTCACAACCTCCTCGACTTCGTTCACTTGTTGGGCAGACTATGGTAGGGGGGGGGGGATGGGGGGGGTTAGAAAGCTCTTATGAGTCGCGGTAGCGGTTGAACACGGTAAGGCAAAGACGTGCAAGTGTTGAGGGGGAGAGGAGCTAGACTCATACAAAAATTGAGATTTATTTTGAGATTATAACGACCATCTCACGAAACGAACCAAATTCCTCCTGATCGTTTGTTGATCCACACTGCTCAGAGAGAGACACACACAAAAACGTACCGCCATAACTTGTAATGAAAAATGAGATGAAAATCGCAACTCCTTCAAACAAAATTTTACAAAAAATTAAAAAATTTGTCAAACACAAAAAAATACATGTCGACGGTGGTAGCCCTTTCTGCGGAGGAAGAGGCAGAAGCTTTGAAAAAACTGGGTGCCCTTATCACTCCATCGTCCACTGGGGTTGGTGTGAGGTTGTTTACAATAAAGCCGGGGGATGCAACTCATTTCCCTAACAAGGGTGACAGTTGCAGGATTCACTACACCGGTTCTCTGGAGGATGGGACGGTTTTTGATAGCAGTCGGGGACGAGAAGCAATAATTTTCCTGCTGGGACAGGGCGTTGCTATTCGTGGCATTGACGAGTCGGTCAAGCTCATGAGCAAGAATCAGATTGTTCGGTTGACCATCCCACCAATGTTCGGGTATGGTGTAAACGGCTACCCGCCTATTGTGCCCCCTAACGCAACTTTAACCTTTGAGGTGGAGTTGGTTAATTTTTGCAATTACAAGCCCGAGCCAGAGAAGAAACCGGAGGATCCTTTAGCTCAGTTTAAGAAGAAATGAAGAAATGAAATAAAAATTAGTTCAAAATCTTTAGACACTCTACTCCTCCTCCTCTTCCTCCTCCTCCTCCTCCTCCTCCTCCTCCTCCTCCTCCTCCTCCTCCTCCTTCAAAACGTCCTCCAACAAGTGTAACGATCCAACACTCTCTTGTTTCTCCGTTTGGTAACGCTCGATTAATCTCTTACTTCTCTCTCTCACACCACTGCGTTCGCTCCGTTGGCTCGACCTTGAATTTACCAATGCTGCCAAAGAACTCGACCTCCGTCTGTCTCGCCTCCCTGCCACAGAAAATGCGTTCAGCGCTTCCAAACTCCTCTCCGGGATGAACTCATCTCCAACGCAAGAGATGAACTTCGTTGTGAACCACTCTGGCTTTGTTCTCTCCCAAATAGCCCAATTTGCCTTCGTGTAGATCATAACCTCCGCCTTAATGCTTGCGGTAAAGCTTCGGTGATTGTCGAAGACGGAGTGACACTTAATGTACGGGTCGGTGCTCGCCTGGAAGCAGGCAATTGCGTACTCCTTTGCAGTCATGTTGGAACTGAATGTTTTCCAAAATTCCCTTTTGATGGTTAACGCAAATGACGTTGCAGTTGAGGTCCAAAGAGTCACAAGGCCCACGAACGCCGCAAGCAGAGTCGCCGAATCCATCTTGTTTTCAATGTCGTTGCTTCGCCCGTTGGAATAATGTAATGTTAGTGGTTAGTTATCGGGTTATGGTAGCCTTCTCCGTTCGCTCACTCACCTGTTGTTGTAGAAAAAGAGGCAAATGAACGGAAATGCTTGGTTGTACAGTAGAAGGAGCGAGAAGGTTCGTCCGCCGACAAGCTTTGGGGACCTCAGGTGAATCATGCCCGAGAAATCAACCAGAACTTTCTCCACCAAGTGGCAAAGTATCGAGCCTACAAATTGCGTTTTTCCCTCCAACGCTGGAATCCACACTACAAAGTCGTCCCTCAATTTCTTGAACACAAAATAAGCGAGCATTTCAATGCTAACGCAAACAAATGCGAAGCGTTTGCTCACGGCAAACAGCAGTGCCGTGCCTGTTATACGCGAGAGGTTTTGGAGGGTTGAAAGTACGCACATCAAAACAAAACACAAGCCTCTTGAAACATTCGAATCCTGTGCCGCAATGTTAGTTTGTTTTAGTTGTGGAGACAGCATTTCTCACTCACCTTGAGGAAACCATAAAGCATCGGAGCTTTCTGCCTGTTCCTGACACTCGCATCAGCCATGAACGAGACCATTGCTGCTCCAAATCCTGTTGTGCCGGAGGAAATGATGATGGAAATCACGTGGAAGAGCGTTTTATGTGGCGACACTATGAAGGTGAAGACCTGCAATAAACACCCTGGAATGCTCTCGCACGCCATTTCTATTGACTTTATGATCGTCAACTCTTGCAAATAATTTAAGGGTGACTCGTTGTCCTCTTTGCCTGTCGCCACCCTGAACGCGTCCACTCCAGGTTTTACAAAACATAAAACAAATAATACCTCCCTTAACATGACCAACTTACTCTTTTTTCGATTCTGAAGAATCACGAAGAATACCTGCGCCGAGCGAATTGAGTGGGTTAGCTTAGAGTAGTGGATGTAGCCGACTGTAGTACTTTTCGCGCACTTCATCGCCGCTCGCTCACCTGCACAATCAAACCAAAAATCATCAACCCCAGCAGGATAACCGCCGAGGTGTTCTGACCTTCTTTGTAGTATTGGATGACAACAAGAGAATCAGATACAGTGTCGCCCATGCTGAAACAAGCCCCAATTAATACTCTTGCCCTCAAGCCAAAGGTGTTGTTGACGCGCTGGGCAATGGCGCTCAGGAACGGGGCGATGAACGCGTTGTTGGTGAACAAGGGCTGCAACTCCGGATTGTCCAGCAACCAAGCATCGACCGCGTCGTCACTGTCTGAAGCCGTGAACAAAAAGTACGGGAAGGCCTTTGCGAGCTGCGCCGAGCGAAGCGAGAAAACGCGTTTATAATAAGCAAAGATGAAGCAAGCGAGCAAGAATAGTTGAGAAGATTAGTTCAGTAATGGATGTGCCATGCATAGCAGCTAGTCACAACTAGTGCATGGTGTTGCTGGCGAGCTAGTTACAACTAGTGTATAGTGTTGCTGGCACGCTTCGCTCGCTGCTCACCTTGATTGTCTGATCTCTCGTCAAGGTGACGATACTATTTGTGATTCGAGGTGAGAGCTGTCTAGATGCTGCAGGTGAAATTTTTGGGGAGGACATGTAATCTCTGGGACCTGCGTAGATTCTCGTTAGGTTTGACTTCGTCGAGGAGAGGATTTTAGATGCGGCGCTGCTTTCGCCTTTATTATTCAGGTGAATTATCCTATTATTTAAGATGTAGAGAATCACAGCGTTGAAGTGCTCGAATTGCGTCTCTTTCAACTCGCCCAGCGCAACATTTTTATCCAAAAAAGCGAGCAAGTTTTCCTCTCGGCTCCTGCTGTTTTTCGTTTCGCTGTGGAGCATGATTGCCATTATTTCACCGTCCTCCAAGGTCAACGAGCTGAGCCGTTTTTGGTGCTGAAAGTGCTCTTGCCACCTGCTGGGGCTGGCGGTTATGTTTGACAGTAAATGGGTATGCAATAGCCATTTTGGAAAATGTCCCTTCATGTCAACTCGCACCACGGCCTCCACCGAACACTCGTTGGAGGCCGTCTGTGTGAAGGTAAAGATTTGCCAGATTTCACCCCTGACTTGGCTTGGAGGAGTTGCTCTCTTACGACTCGTGCAAGGCATGACAATCTTTACGTGGGTGTTATCGTCCATGCGCTTGGTAATTGTCGATACGAAGAACTGACGTGGCTTGAACGGACGACAGAGCATCACATAAAACCTGATCTTGTGATGGTCATTGACTTTCTCCACCTCCTCGTACTCACTGTACTGCTTTGTGTTGTGAGAAGACTCGGTGTACAACACCAGCGATTCGAGGTTGGTACTCACTTTAGTTCTATAGACTGCAATGGCATCAGGGTTGTTCTTACTTGGGAAGAGGGCGAAGCAAGATGCAAGGGGAGTTTGTGTTGGCAACTGTTTTTTTGCTAGTTTCCCAGCTATCAGCAAACAATCAGCCTGTTTGAAAGCTCTTTCCTCGTCCAGGGTGTAGTTGTTGTTGACCGAAGGCATGGGGGAATTACGCTGGGGAAGAAGGGGGAAAGTTGAAATCGTTTTTTATTTTATAGCTTGTCGGCCTTCAAGAGGGCTTTCCTCGGAATAATTGTATTAAGAGAGTTATTTATAGAGGCCGAACTTATGGTTATGCTATATATATATTTTATAAGCACAATATGGGACTATTTAGCATAAGCATAAAACTGCTTCAACAGCTCAAGTCAAAAAAATTTAAATTTATTTAATTTTTTGATTTTGTGCAAGCATAGCAGCCAGCCTAGCAACCCCTACCACTCAAAACTCCGCATTCCCATTCCACCTTGGGAAGGCGATGGCATCCCTAATATTCTCCACCCCGCAAACGTAGCAAACGAGCCGCTCGAAGCCGATCCCGTAGCCCGCGTGCTCAATCGTCCCGAATCTCCTCAAATCCAAATACCACCAGTACTCCTCCTGGTCCAGCCCAAGCATGTCCATTTTCCGCTCCAGCACCTCCAGCCTCTCCTCCCTCTGGCTCCCTCCAATCAGCTCCCCCATCTTCGGCACCAGCAAGTCGAACGCTCCGACAGTCTCCCCGTCGTCATTATCTCGCATGTAGAACGCCTTGATCTTCCTGGGGTAGTTGTAAACGAAGCAAGGTCTGTTGTCGAAGTGAACCTCGGTGAGCCACCGCTCGTGCTCGGTCGCAAGGTCCGTTCCGAATTTTACGTCCGGGAAGGCCCACTTGCTGCGCCGAGCGAAGCGAAGCGAAGAGAAGCGAGGCGCGTTTTAGCAAGATTTGTTGAGAAGATTAGTTAAGGTAAGTGGATGTAGCTATGTGAAAACAAATTCGCACGATCGCTTCGCTCGCTCACCTTTCGTCCTTGGCAATCTCAGCCTGGAGAAGTTTCACGGCGTCCGTGTAGGCGATCCGCTTGAACGCCTGCTCCCCCTCTCCGCCCAGCCTCAGCAGCCTGTCCTTGAGAGTCTTATCGTACTGCATCGTAAAGAAGTCAATCTCCTCCTCACAGTCAGTCAAAACAATCTTCGTTAGCCGTTTAAGTAGCCCCTCCGCGCTATCCATCGCCTGGCTCATCCCGGCGAAGGCAAGCTCAACCTCGAGCATCGTGAACTCGGCAAGATGCCGCTTCGTCTCGGAGTTCTCAGCGCGGAACGTTGGCCCGAAATTGTACACGTCGCCCAGCGCGAGGCAGTGGGTCTCCAACGACAGCTGGCCGGACACGGTCAAGTAAGCTGGCTTGGAGAAGAATTCCTTGTTTGGTTTGTTGGGTTTGGATGTGGGTGTGGGTGTGGGTGTGGGTGTGGGTGTGGGTTTGGGTTGCGGCGAAAGGGAAGCCTTTTTGGCCAGCATTTCTGCGACTAGC
>Ga0302116_1002166_pt1 | contig 11623 bp, 15 predicted proteins | sample AG5_SCM_MG_FD_203124 | JGI IMG/M metagenome (GOLD analysis project Ga0302116, IMG submission 203124) | Marine microbial communities from Western Arctic Ocean, Canada - AG5_SCM | ecosystem: Environmental > Aquatic > Marine > Oceanic | place: Canada: Western Arctic Ocean | collected 2017-10-01 | reverse complement strand
GGTGGGGGGTTTTCCCCCCCCCCCCCCCCCCCTTTCTGCTGCGCTCGGCTTGATGGACGCAGCTTCGCTCGCTGCGCTGCGCTCCGCTCCGCTTGCTGCTCACTTCGCTCACTCCTCACCTCTGCATATCCAACCGGTGTTCCGTTGATCGAACCAATCGACGTGAAGGAAGTTCCATCGGGGGTGCCAATCTGATTACTCAACGACTCAATCACCTGCGCGTAGATTTCAAACGCCTCGGTGGAGGCAATCCCGAATTTCGACTCCCGCCCGTCGAACAAAATCTTGTACGGCGACAATGTCCCAGGACCGAACTTGACCCCAATCTCGTCGAAGGTGGTTAGCGAGGAGGCGGAGGACGGGAGCATCAAATCGAAAGTGATTGTGGTTTCGAGTTTGGTGAAGTTGGTGGCAATGGGGATGATGCAAGCAACGACGAGAAGGAGGGTGAACACTCCGTTGAATGGGACGAGAAGAAACTTGCCCAATTTGAACCACAGGGAGGAGTACATTGTGGCGTTGTCCATGGCTTCGTATAGGGCATCGGCATCGGTGTCGGCGGTGTCGGCGGTGTCGGTTTCGGTGTTGTTCGACTCTTCGGAGGAGGAGGATCCGGCGCCGGCGGTGAAGTCGGATAGGAGAGCGTTGGTGAGGTCCGGCTTGGAGGGGTTGGAACTAGAATTGGAATTGGAACTGGATGTAGCTGGGGCGGACCCGGCCCTATTAACGTCCTCTAAGCGGGGGAAACCGCGGGAGGTTCCGGCTGGGGTGCAGCACATTTTGGAGAAGAACTTATTCGGCCTCAACATCTTCTCCCCCCACCTCGTGTACAGCAAGGCCGGCGTTAAGCTCAAGTTGACACTCAACGCCATGATGATCGCCACACTCGCCCCGATACCAACGCTCCTAAGCATCTCCATCGGGAAGAAAAGCATCCCAATAAAGCAGAAACACAGCGTGGTCCCGCTGCACCGAGCGCATTTTATGAAGAAAGAAATGATTGGGTTAGTTTAGTAGTCGATGTGGGCGGCTGTAACCATTTCCGCTCGTTCGCTCGCTCACTCACCTCGCAACGATGGTGTGCCCCGCATTTTCGACCATGCTTGTGATGGCCTCGTCGACAGTCCTCTTTCGAGCAATTTCCTCGTTGCACCTGCTCAGCAAGAACAGCGAGTAGTCGATGGACATCGCAATCGTGAGGCTCATCATCACGCTGCGCCGAGCGAAGAAGGTGCGAAAAAGAATTGAGTGGAATAATGTCAGTTTTGTAGTGGCTCGTATATTATATATTTCTCGTCTTCCAAAAGGCTCGCTCGCTTCGCTCGCTCACCTCGGGGTGAAACTCACAACCTGGACGCACAAGGCGATTGGGTACATTATCGTGAACTCCGCGCAGATTGTGGTTAAAATTGCAACAATCGGGATGAGCATCAACGGGAAATTTCCCAAGATTAAGGCCAGGATTATCAGAGCTAGCGGGAGCACCGTTCCGTCCATCTTACCAAGGTCTGACTGGACGCCGGCGAGGGTGTCAATCTGGAACAGATCGATTCCAGTCAGTGACACTGTGACGTTGGCGGGGGAGTTGTCCGCAACGAACGATTTGATGTCGTCGATGAACGTGGTCGTCATCGGGGCGTCGTAGAGTAGGTAGAGGAAGGTGGAGGTTCCGTCGCAGCACTGTTATTTTGTTTTGTTTTGTTAGGTTAGTTGGATGATGAATACCAGACGCTCACGCTCACGCCCACGCCTACCTGGTACTGGTCTGCTACTTGAGGGTAGGTCGAACTCAGAAGATAGTAGGAGGTAGTGTTGGACGAATATTTGGAGCCAGCATCTGATAATTTGTCAGAAAGCTCCGAAGCTTTGGCCGCAAGGTCTGTCGCAAACTTGCTGGTTTCTAAGTAAATTTCCGAGTCGGAAGGGGCAATCAACGACGTGGAGTCGTCGGCCGAGTCCATCAGAATGATCATGGCCCTCGTATCCGACGAGGTTTCGTAGCAGTCCTTGAAACGCTCCATAGCAAGATTGGAGTAGGAATCCGCTGGGGGGTAGAACGAAGAGTCAGTCACGTCGGCAAAGTGGGGAAAACAGTACGAACCGGACAGAATGAAGAGGAACCAAAAGAATAAAATGTGGGGGACATGGGTTTGGATGAAGGTGCACCAACGACGGGCGAAGATGGCTGTTTGGTCGACTGGGTCTGGGGGCGGAGCTGAAGAGGTTGACGGGGATGCGGAAGAGGAGGTTTGGGGAGAAGGCCCATTAATTTTGGTTTTGGTTTTGGGTTTGGAATTGGGAACAGCCAAGAGTGACTTGATTTCTGATGTGTTGTTTGTGAGACCACCGGGAGATTTACTCATGGTGCTGTTGAGTGTGAAGCGTGCGATGGATATAGTAAATCTAGGTGTAGTTAATTGGGGCGGAAAAAAGATAAAAATTCCTAAGTGATTCCGCAGTTCCTTTTTTTACTTTAATATTTAAAAAAAAATACAAACTAATACTGCTACCGAACACGTTCCTCCCTGCCCCGGCATTTTCTTGAACGACGTTGAATAATTAATATAAAACCAAAGTCAGTTCACACCTACGACTGCAAAACAAAAACTTGACGGTGTGATTGGAAGCGAAACTTCCCCATCTCTTTCTCCTTAAACGCTTCCCACCCCCGTACGCGGTCGTAGTATATAATCCTGCCCCTCCCCCACACATATAAGAGATATACATGGGGCCTAAGAAGCGCGTCGTGAAGAAGTCCAAGGACAATGAGCAGTCGTTCCTCAAGTCCAAGAGCAGCAGCAAGAAGTCCAGGTGAGTTAGTTGAGGAAAAAAGAGGGAAATGGAGGGAGGGAGAATTGTGGGGTGGGAGAGGATAATTTGATTTGAAGAAGCAGTCCCATTTCACTCGGTTCTCGTTGCTCCCTCGACATGACTCTCCTTCGACTAACCCCTCTCTCCTCCTCCCCTCTCAAAATCACCAAAATCGCCCCCACCCTCCCATCCCCACCCCCACCCTCCCATCCCCACCCTAACAGCAAAAACAAATCCGACTCCGATGGCGATGGCGATGGCGATGGCGATGGCGATACCCCTCCCGTTCGGAAGCGGCGTAAAGCACGTTCAAAATCCCCAGCGAAGAAGCCGAAATCTAAGGCCAAATCAAAGGCCGGAGACGAGGGAGGGGACTCGGACGAGGATAAGGACAAGGGGAAGGGGAATAAGAATAAGATTAAGAAGGGAAAGGACGAGGGGGAGGGGGAGAATGACGACGAGGAGGACGAGGATGAGGATGATTCGGATATAGAGAAGGACAAGGACTCTGGCGGCAAGGACGGAGGCAAGGACGGAGGCAAGGACGGAGGAGGGATGAAGAAGAAGGGACTTTTTGGGAACTTGAGCTCCAAGATGAGCAAGAGGGAGGAGGACGACGAGGACGAGGACGACGAGGAGGAGAACAAAGACGATTCCAAAAAGAAGCGGTCAAAGAAAGACAAAGACAAAGAGAAGAAGAAGAAGAAGAAGGGGAAGGAGAAGGTGAAGGGAAAGGGGAAGGGCGACAGCGACAGCGACAGCGACGGCGATAATGATAAAAAGAAATCGAAATCGAAACCGAAAAAAAAACCAAATCGATCCGGCTCAGACTCGGACTCTGACTCGGACTCCTCCAGCAACAAAAACTCAAATTCCTCCGGTGGCCCCAGCTCCTCCTCCCGAACCCTAACCCTCTTCAACGGCTCCCTCACCCTCCCCCTCCCCCCCTTCCTCCCCCGCCCCTCGGCCCTGAACCCCTTCGGCAGAACTCTCCCCCGCCCGGCCTGGTACAAGAGGGCGATGAGGGAGCGGACGCTGCCCGGGGGGGTGGGGCTGAGGTTGCTGCCGAAGAAAGAGGGGGAGGAGCAAGCCGGGGGGGAGGAGGAGGAGGAGGTGCCGAAGAATTTTTGCGGGACTGGTGAGTGAAACGAACGTCAAATGAGCGTCAAATGAACGAACGTCAAATGAGCGTCAAATCAAAGACCGTCAAATCAAAGACCGTTTCATTCAAATCAAATCAACGCAAAGCAAATCAACGCAAAGCAAAGTAAATCTTTATATTCCTCCACTAACACTAACACCAACACCAACAAACACCATCCTCCACAAACCTCCCTTGCTCTCCTATCCTCTCCTATCCTCTCCTATCCTGACCTCCTCTCCTTTTTTCCTTTTCTACCACCACCCCCAGAACCCTCCGACGTAATCTCCCTCCTCCTCTCCTCCCTCTCCACCCTCCCCACCGACCCCCGCATCGTCCACCCCCTCCTCCGCCTCCACCTCCTCGACTCCACCACGGGCCGCTACCTCCCCCGGGTCCGGCGCAAGGGCCAAAAGTCCGACCCCTGCACCAACGCCCACGAGCGCCAGACCGTGTTCCCGACCGGGGAGGGGGAGAAGCGCCAGGGGGGGAAGAAGTGCGGGTACATTCCCCCGGTGACCACCCGGCCGTTCTGCATGAGCATGAGCGATGGCACGAGCGATGGCACGAGCGCCGGGGGGGAGCCCCACCGGCACGGACAGCAGCAGCGGCAGCGGCAGCAGCGGCAGCGGAGGGCGGGGGCCCCGGAGTGGAAGGAGCAGATCGTCATTCTCGAGAGCTACGCCACGATCCTCTCCCCCAGGGCGCTGCTGCTCTTCGAGGTGCTGGACTTTGGGCCCACGGTTCCCCTGAAGGACGCGAGGGAGGGGGGGGGGTTTCTCCGCGTTGCGTGGGGGTTCTTGAAGCCTCGGGGGGCCCGGGGAAGCATCAACGTCGGAGTCCGCCGGAGGCCAAAGGGAGAGGAGGGTATTGGTGTTGGTGTTGGCGGCAGTAATGGTGTTGGTGTTGGCGGCAGTAATGGAGGTAATGGAAGTAACAGCAATGGAAGTAACAGCAATGGAAGTAGCGGAACGGAGTTCGAGGGGCAGAACCTCGCCCCGTCGCAGAAAGTGTGCAGGCTCCAGCTGTACAAGTACGCCTTCGACGGGCCGCTGGTCCGCTCCCAGGCCTTCTACCGCGGCCTGCCCGCGTTCGTCCCCCCCCCGGCCACGCCGGAGGTTCCGCCGGTGTTCCTGCAGTACCTCCGCCAGGCCGGCTCCCGGGTGGCGTACGCGGGGACGCTGACCGTCGTGGTTGGGCCCGTGGCGAAGCCCAAGAGCCAGGTCGTGCTGAGGAGGGCGAGGGGGGCGTGGGAGAGGGAGAGGCACAGGTTGAAGTTCACCGAGATGGAGGGGGCGGCGGGGAATGCGGGGGAGGAGGGGAACAGTGCTGAGAAGACGGGGATGAGTCAGTTCATGGCCACGGCGGGGAATGCACTCACGGGGGACAATGCGGAGAAGATGGAGATCACTCGAAGGGGGGTCATGCTCAGGACGAGGAAACCCACCGAGCAGTGCCTGCTCCCAACGAAGCTCCTCAGCAGGTTGAGCGCGGGGAAGGACGGGGCGCTGACTGTTAAGTTCAACCTCGCGGGCAACCTGATCGCGATTGGCTGCTCGGAGGGCGCCGAGGGCTCGCAGAAGTTCCCCGTGAGGATATTCGGGGTCTCCGAGAGTGGAGGGATGAAGCACGAGTTCTCTGGGCATCACGACTTGATTTATGATTTGCAGTGGAGCGAGTGTGGGAGGTTTTTGGTCAGTAGTAGTAAGGATGGGACGGCGAAGGTATGGGCGATGGGGAATTTGTGGAGGCCGGGGGAGAAGGAGGGGGTGAGGGGGGGGGGGGGGGAGGACGAGGAGGAGGAGGAGGAGCTTGGCGAGGAGGATAACGAAAGCGAAAGCGCTGTGAGCAGCGACAAGGAAAACGAAAACGAAAACGAAAACTCCTCGACAACAAGCTCAGTTCTGAAAACTAGAAAAAAAGCAAAAAAAGCAACATCAAACCGCAACGTCCAACCCCACCTCGTCGCGAGCTTCCAGCTCCGCCCCCCCGTCTTCTGCTACGCCGCGGCGTTTCAGCCTCCGCACCCCACGCAGAAGAGCTCGGACAAAGTTCCGCTGGTCGTCACTGGGACGTTCGACAAGGCGGTTAGGCTTTGGGATCCTGCGACGGGGGGGGATTTGGGATTGCTGGGGGGGAGGAGGTTCCACGAGTCTCACGTTAACTGCCTCACCTTCGATAGCAAGACTGGCCGGCTCTACTCGGGGGACGGGAACGGTTGCATCGTTATTTGGAGGAAGCAGGGTACTGGCGCGGCGAACAGGGGGGAGGACTACGTTTGTCTAAGGAAGGTTGATAAGCTACGGGAGCTCAAGGGAGTTCCAATAACGGCTCTCTCCCTCAATCCTGCAAGGCCGACGGGAAGGGGGATGCTGCTCATCATGGGGCACCAGAATACCCTTCGGCAGTTCGACCTGTCGACCCAGAGGCTCTCTCCTGTGTTCTTCGCGGGGGTGGATAACATGAACGACATCATCAGGGCCTCTTACTCCCCCTGCGGGACCTACGTTATCGTCGGGAGCGACCAGGGGACTATCATGGTCTGGAGCAGGTAAGAGAAAAGAGAAAAAAAATTAAAATTTGAAGGGGACAACAATTGCAAATTGAAAACTAACCCACACCCACCAGCAAAACTGGCATGAGGATAAGCAGCATGCTCGACGGAATTCACTACGCCAAGCCAATCAACACGATAAGCTGGCACCCGACGCAGCACATTGTGGCGTTTTGCTCCTACGGGGGAAACTACCCAGTAACACTATATTCGGCGAACAGAGATCCGAGCAAAAAGCAGATCAGCATCGTCGAGGAGGTTGTGGAGGAGCTGGGGGAGAAGGAGAAGGAAGCGGACCAGGAGGAGAAGTTGCTGAGGAGGAAGGAGAATCGGAGCCGGTACAAGCAGCTCAAGGAGCGGGCTTTACAGCGGAAATTAGAGTTGCAGGAAAAGGAGTTTTTGGCGAAAAATTGAAATGCTGAAGTGCTGATTGGAGTGTTGATTGGAGTGTTGATTGGAGTGTTGAGTGGATTGGTGTAACCTAAATTAAAATAAATTGTTTTCAAAGGTACTTGGACAACAAACCACTCGTGGAGGAAAGACTGATCGTGAACACGGTCGAAACTAATTCAAGCATTCTCTCATTGTCGATCGTCTCCTTGTGCACAACTGCCCCAGCCATGTTTCGACGAACGTACTGTGAATTCAAAATGTAACATCGCTCGTTGTCGCAGATCTTGCTGCAGAAAAATTGGGAAGTGAATCGAGCTTTGGGAAATGTGCAGCTGAACCAGTTTGCAGCCTCTAGATCGGCAAAATTTGTGTTTACTGAGTTGCACTGGTAGCGAAGCGAAGCGAGAGCGAAATGTTAGTTTTTGATGTTGCACTTTGGTGCAACAATGTGCTGTGTTTCAGCTCGTTTCGCTTCGCTTCGCTTACCCATTTGTAAAGAGGGCGAAAAATGGATGGATCATCGCGATCTTGGTTTTCCAGTTGCGAGTAAGATCCACTTGCACTTGTGGTGACACGGAACACTCCCTCGGGTAGCGTTTGTAGCGTATCACCGACAGTCATCTCCACAGGAGCGACAGAATTTGTTCCGGCGAAACCAACGTCGGCCAGGTAGACTTCGTTGGTGGAAGGGATTGTCACTTTCAGCGCAACGTGGGTGAACGTCGACCCCGCTTCGAATGATTCTGGGACCTTGCCCCAGCGGACACGGCAGAGCAACCACTCAACAACAAATCCAAGCTCATCCAAAGCGGACTTCAAAAGAGCGTTCTGCTCAAAACAATAGCCGCCCCGTTTCTCTGATACCAGCTTCTCGAAGATTTTCGTGTCGTCAAACTCTATCTTCTCGCCCAAGACGATTGAAAGATTCTCAAATGGGATGTAATTCATGTGGCCAACCATGATTGCTGATAGGACCTCGAGTGTTGGTCTGAAGTCATCAATAACAACAGCTATTCTAGATAGGTATTCTTGAAGATGCATTGGGTTGGATGCTCTTGTCGTTAGTCAAGTTTCCTTGCTTGAACAGAAACCAACAGCACTTTAGATTGGCAGATTCTGCACTTCTGCACTTGGGTTTGGGGTTACTAAATCTCTTCTGGGTCTTGAGTGACGAAAATTAACCTATAATATTTTCCATCTTCCATCAGTAACGCTAATAGTAGGTGGTTTCCCACTTATACTTACACAGCCAAAAAAAATATGACCACCCCTCAAACAACTATCGAGCTAAGCAGCACAATAAAAACAATCAGTTCGATTGACTCTGCTATTGCCTCTGTTGTGAAATCGCTCCCCCCTGGAGGCACGCTCACCTTTACCCTTATAAAGAAATCCCCTATTACCACCACCACCTCCACTTCCACAACGTTTGATGCTCTGAAAGCTCGCAAGGGCACCAACGTTTTCTTTGAGCGAAACAACTCGCAATATGATGTCGAGTTCGATAAGTCTGACCCGAAAACCCCTTACAACACCTATCCTGTGATTGCAAAATACCCGCTAATCTCTAAGACCGAGGAGATCCGCTTCCCTGAGTGGAAAAAGCCGATCACGCTTCGCCACGAGGAGCGGCCTAGATCAAAAGACGACGAAGGTGAGCGAGCGAAGCGAGCGAGCCTTGATGAAGACGAGAATACTCGCGATGAATCCCGCAAAATGGCTACATTCATAATGGTTACATCCACTACTAAACCAACCCACTCACTCAATTCGTTTGACTCGCTCGCCTCCCCTCTGCTCCATTCAAAATGCGCTCAGACGATCTCGATCCCAACGACGACAATCAAATTAATGATGGCGAGGCCCCGAAGCGAAAGCCTCGAACGCTGCACAAGTTCGACCACCAGCACACGCGGCAGTTCATTCTAGAAGAGTCTAGCCCAAACCCAGCTCGAGGCCACCGGTATGTCGGGCAGCCAGCCAGCGTTCAGTCCAAGTACTTTCTTCTCAATCTGGTGCCCAAGTCGGTGGATTTGGGCAATAACAATAGCAACAACAACAACAACAACAACAACAACAACAACAACAGCAATTTCGTCATTGAAATGACGCCCATCGTCGGCTGGCACAATTTTAGGGTGGACTTGAGAAACTCGGAGACGTCCAGTTCGATCAGGGACGCGGAGCGACGGCAGGCGGACATTTTGAAGAGGTGAGCGAGCGTACCAAACTCAGTGCGAAATTACTATTCATGGCTACATCCACTACTGAACTAACCTACTCAACTATTTTTGCTCGCGTTATTCGCTCGGCGCAGCCGCTCGGTCAAGACCAACCCGCTGAACAACAACGGCAGTGGCATGAACAAGTTCCAGGCGATACTTTCCGGCTTGGACCCTGACTCCACAAACGGCGGTGACGGGGATGGCGACGTGATGGGCCGGGGGAAGAACCACGGGGTTCTCAAGACCGTTGCGGCATCGAATTCTAACAATGCGATGGGGGCTAAAAAAACGGGGGCTTATGATCCAATGGCGGATTTGGGGTACAAGAAGGGGGGGGGGTCGAGAGGATCGAGAACAAGCGTAATCGGCGACAGCATCCACAGCGTCCAGGCCGACGGAGAAGGTGTCCTGGCGGGCGCCAACGACGAGCTATTCGCCGGTGCCGGCCAACGATTCGGCGGAGTCGGGGCCACCTCCAAAATTGTTGACAACTCGGAAAACCTCTTCTGCAAGGACATTGGCTCGAAGCTCAAAGATTGCGACTTCGAGGGGGAGGTGAGCGAGCGAAGCGAGCGAGCCTTTCGGAAGACGAGCATTCGCGATGAATCCCGCGAAATGGCTACAGACATAACGTAATGGCTACATCCACTACTAAACTAACCCACTAATTCGTTCGGCTGCGCAGGAGTGGTTCGACGATATTCAGGATCGGGACGACCTCGTCGACAACTACTTCGACCGGGACGTTCAGGACATAATGGTTTCGAACGAAGACAATGACCAGCTCGTCAAGGAGAGGGAGGCGAACAGCAGCAGCAGCAACATTTTTAAGGAGGAGAAGGGGAAAGGGCTGGCGGACGTTGATGCTGGGAGCGACAGCGATGGAGACGCTGGGAGTGACACAAACGGGAAGAAGAAGAGGTCCAGGGACGATGATAGCGACAGCGATGATGAGAATTATCAGCGCAGCAATAAAAAGTCCAGGTTCGTGAGCTACACGGGGGGGCCGATCACGGAAGAGGCCATGGCGGGGGAGGCGAGGCTGCACGGAGGGAGCATGAGCTTGGACAGCTTGCTGAAGGCTTTCAAGATCTACCAGGGGAAGCAGAAGGAGAAGAAACAGGAAGATAAATCGAGGTTCGACACGTTCAAGACCATCTTTCAGAGAATATTTGAAAAGACACCGAGGAGCGACCCGACTATGGGCAAGGTGTTTAAGCTAAAACAACAGTTTTTGAGTTAAAACCATGAATAGAAATTTTGAGTTTTTTCAAGTTTCAAGGTTTCTTTTTTTATTTTTAATTTAACAGGGCAATAGGGCAAGAACAGAACATTTTATATTATAACTCTTTTGTTGCTGGCCTCATAGCATAGACAATAGACAGAATGTTCAAAAACAAAATTACAGAACCACGTGTCCATCCAACCCCGGAAAGGATTGCTCATGCTTGTGGAGGCTACAACAACTGCATCTACAACAACTGCGAGGACGCTCTGCTGCACAACATCGGCCTTGGTTTTGAGTGGTTTGAAATTGATTTTATATACAAAGATAACGAGCTCGTAACAGATGCAGGTCGCTCTGCAGAAATAACTGGGGATGATCGTTCATGCAGCTACTATTCTGCCAAAGATGAGGGCAAAGCTTCCTCTTTGGTCCTGAAAAACACGTCCGCAATGACACTCGTCGACCTCGCCAGGGTAATGTGTTTGTACCCCAAAATTCGCATCGTCGTCGACAACAAGGAAGTGTCTCGGAACATGGAATCCATGTCAACACTCTTTGATGCCCTGCCTGACGCTGCCGAGCGCGTCCTCCCTCAAATATTCCAGCCCGAGGAATTCCAAGTCTGCGCAGCTCTCGGCTTCAAGCACGTAATCTGGACACTCTACAACTACAAGGGATCTGATGAAGAAGTTATTTCTGAACTTAAAAAAAAGATGAATTTGGAGGAAGGTGGTTCCATTGGATATGTAACGATGCCCCAGGCCCGCGCAATGACGCAGCTCTCAAAGGACGTGAACAAATTAAACATCCCCATCTTAGCCCACACGATAAATGATCAGGGAGAAATCGACGACCTCCGACGTAAGGGGGTCAGCGAAGTTTACACTGATTGGTGCATACCGTGAATCATGAATCAACGAAATGGAAAAAAGATTCCGACCAAGGACCCCTTTCTTCACATCTCTCGGATAGGTTGACGTGAAAGTCGATTGGACAGACGAAAAACAAATAAAATTCAAAAAGTTATTCGTCTGATAAAATAAGGTTGATAAATATGCTCAATTTTTCATTAATTTTTAAATGAATTCTTGAGCCCCCCCATCTGTGCCAGTTCGTTGCCTCCATAGCATCCATCAATTTTCCCCAACTCAAATACAAAAAATTAGAACCCACCCGGCACTCGACCATTTTTTTACCTACATTCCCAAAGCAACTCCAGATAAAAGATATTTTGAATCTAGCCATCCAGCCCCCCATAAATTCCCCTCTCC
>Ga0302116_1002164_pt1 | contig 11627 bp, 17 predicted proteins | sample AG5_SCM_MG_FD_203124 | JGI IMG/M metagenome (GOLD analysis project Ga0302116, IMG submission 203124) | Marine microbial communities from Western Arctic Ocean, Canada - AG5_SCM | ecosystem: Environmental > Aquatic > Marine > Oceanic | place: Canada: Western Arctic Ocean | collected 2017-10-01 | reverse complement strand
ACTACTTAACTAACCATATCATTCGCCTCGCTTCGCCGGCGCTCGGCGCAGGACTGACAAAGGCCTTTCGCCTCTTCAGATTTCTGAGCACCCTCAAGTTAATGCGTGCCGAGAGGTCAAAAACATCTTCCGCCACACTCCCAAGTTCATAAAAGCCACCCCCTTCCCCACCCTCCTCAATAGATTTCTCCCCAAACAGTTTGTCGACGTGGCTATGGGATACAGCAGCGCCCCTGCTGCCATCGAAGCAGCCCCTGCCCAGACGAGGGGGGCGAAGGGGAACAATAAGAAGAAGAAGAAGAAGGGGAAGGGAAAGGGAAAGGCGGAGGCATTGGCGGTGCAGAGAGAAGAGGATGGCGAAAATAAGGAGGCTGATGATGAGCGAGTGGAGGAGGTGATGACGGAAATCGCTGAGTTGTCGGTGGTGGATGAGCAGCTTGATGAGCAGTCGGATGAGCAACTGGATGAGCAGTCGACTAGCCAGTGCGATGACTACTACATCTGCTCCCCCTGCAAAATAGAGAGGTCACCCCTCCCTGCACCAGAGTAGAGAGACAACACACCCAACTTGTCAGGGTAGATGAGAAAAAAGTTATTCCTTTTCGCCAAGTTTCAATCTACTTAATTCACTCTTCGTCACTATCACTCTCATCATCGTCACTTCCGCTCCCGCTCCCGCTCCCCCTCCCCCCCCTCCTCCTCCACGTACCCCTCAATTTTCCACTTCTGCATCAATTTCCGCCTCAAGCCCAATTTACTCCTGGGCACTCCGACGCAGTCCAAATCTTCCTCAGTCAATCCGCTTTCCAATATGAACTTTAAGTCGTACCCAGCGTCAATGAACCCCTGCACATAGCTCTCCCCATCCAGCTCGGTCAGCCACTCCCGGAACTGGGCGTGTTTTTTTGTTTGTCGGTGTGTTATTAGAGACGACGCATTGCACACCACACCACTCTCAATTTCGCCTCCTTACCTTGACGTTTACCGGATCGTTCGCTTTCCGCTCCCACATTCCAAGCAAGTCCACCACGTCCAAGTTCCCTCGAGCTTGCGCTACGTCTTTCGGAGTCACTGAGTTTGTTTCCCCCCCTTTTATTAACACGTCGGCCCCGAAGCGCAACAGCGCATCTACGCCATCGATGAACCCCGAGCATGCAGCATAGTGAAGCGGAGTGAAGTTGTATCTGTCCGCAGCGTTGACGTTGCATCCAATTTGCGTGGCAGCAAAATTCAAGTTTGTTGTTGCTGTTGTTTAACGAAGCGCGAGAGCAAGAGTAGTTTAGGAGTGGGTTAGTCGTCGTCGCTTCGCGCTTTTCTTTTTTGCCACAAGGCTCGCTCGCTTCACACCTGCTGCTGTTGCTGCATCCACTGAGGGAAGAGTTGTGGACATTGGCGGCTCTGAATGCAACTCATTCCCAAACTGCTTCCTGTTGATCTTCACGCGCCCGCGAATGAGCATCTCCATGCACTCAACGCTGCCGTACCTGGCCGCGATGTGGAGAGGTGTGTGCTGAGGGCCCGTGGAGGTGCCGGCATAGTTATTGCCTGAGAGAGAGGTCTGGGCGCCAGATAGGATTAGCTTCGAAACAGAATTTGTATCGTTCTCCGCAGTGAAGTAGGAAAGGGAATTCCACTCTTCGTTGGGAAGAGGGGAGTTAATATTTGTTTGTTGGTATTTAGTTTGGAGAGTTGCAAGGGAATGATCACGGACAAGCGAGATGGTTTCGCTTGCAGGGTCAGGTGTTGGCGTTAGTGTTGGTGTTGGTGTTGGTGAGGGTGAAGGTAGGGGAATGGTGGCTGCTAGCATCGTCAAAATGGGAGTTTAAATTTTCAAAAATTTTAAAAAAGGTTCAAGGGTTTAGGAAGGATATAGACTTCTAACAAGAAAAAAGGGGTTTTCTCAACCAGCACTGGGTGCATACTGCTGTTCTTACGAGTTCGAGGCCGAGTTTGATATGCAGAATGTTCACAAACGAGGGACAGTTCCCAAAGATCTTGAAGCTTGTTCAGCAGATGGACAATCAGTAGAAGAAGATACTACCAATTCTACACAGCAACATACTTCAGGTTTCGTTAAGATGTTGGCAATAGCCGTGTGTTTGGTGATTGCGTTCTCATCTGGAGAACATAACCAGCCTTCCCAGCTGATCGATCGGGCTGCAGTCTCTTCTTCGTTGACAAAAAACCTTTCACCAAAATCATCACCACCACCTTCACCACCACAACTTCTCGCATTTCCCCCACCAAAGCCAACAGCAGCAACAGCAGCAGCAGCAGCAGCACCCCCCGCCACATCAACATCATCCCTAACTACTCAAATCTCGCCCTACTCCCACATCACATCGGAGGCTGCTGAATTCTCCAATGTCATGGCGATCAAGCTCACCACAAAACTACTAGGCGGGCCTACAACCCACTACGAACCAAACTCGATCCCTTGCGACGACGACGGCGGCGACTTCCAGTTTCACAACTGGGACAAGCGTATGGCCAACGTCATTATTTTGTGCGAGGGGGTCACCACGATTGAGTGCTTGTTGGACTCTCGCGATGGCCTTCCCCACCCCGGCGTTACAAAAAAATCTCCCAAGACGGGCAACGATCCAATTGTGAGTTTTTGCTACGCCCGCAATTTATACCCTCCAACTTCGGCCTCCGCGGCAAGTTGCGCCACGGACGATTTCAAGGAACGTCCGGGGTGCGAGTGGACGGCGTACTGCAAGCCTGTTGGTGACTACGCCAGGCAAGGTGCGAATCCCGACGCGTTGATGATGAGGGGCTTTGGCACTCACTTTAGTCATTTCCGGAGTGGCAACTTGAAGATAAGCAATGAATCTGGTCCTTTGATTGCAGAATTGAGTGCATCTGAAGCATCGGAAGCAGGAGCAGACGACCCTAACCCTAAGTTATACTACATGGCCCACGGAGACTGCGGCGGCGCCTGGAACCCGGGGCACTGCTCCGCCGACCCGCTAAATTTATCGGTCGTTCAAAAGCTCCTCGGTGCTGACCGAACCAACACAGTGGCGTATCTGATGCGAGGGCTCAACTACGACGATCTGGCGAACACCGACGGCTCGCCTGATCGGCCGTTGTTTAAGCTGTGGGAGGCGCTTGCCAGCCGCACGTATTCTCGCAAAACGGCTTACGACAATTTCCCACGGGGTGGAAAACCAGTCAGTCTGGTTGCTTTTTCCCCAAGCCCCGCATCGAGCATATGGTGGGGAGGGAACCAGTGCAAGGCGGTTCATTTGAGTGCGGTTTGGTTTAATTTTAGATCAAGGTGAGTGCCGAGCGAGCGAGGCGAAAAATACTAAAATCCGCGCGAATTACCGGATCGACCGTAACTACAGAGTCTCAGATTTGAACACGGTCGCGGGTTGACCAAACTTCATCTTATGCGAAAAGCTATTGTTCAGAGACGGTCCAGCTCAAATGCAACTTTACTAACAAACTAACAACACACAGAATCGAAAACTATATGGACATACAGGCGAACTCAAACTTCGATGTTAACTTCTTTAAAACGCACTGCTTGCTCAAGAACAATATTCCAGACGCAGTTGATAACTTGGGAAGCTCGCAGCTGGACGGGCTGATATTGATTGCGGCGAGAACGGGGCGAAGACAAATCAAGAACAAGGTGGAAATGTACGAAGCGATCAAGAAGGAATTGCCCTTTGCGAAGGTGGCGATGATCGAGTTCACGTCGAGCATAACTTATGCGATGCAATACGGTTTGTGGAGACGTTCGCAGATTGTGATTGGATTGCACGGCGGGAACTTGGGGGGCGCGGCGTTTTTGAGCCCGGGGCAGGGGCTCATTGAGGGAGGGTTTGATTGCATGGTGGAAAAGCCGCCAATGTTCGCGGTCACGGCAGTCAGCAACGGTGCCATGTGGCGCTGTGCCAGCGTTACCAACTGCCCTGGCGACTGCATGGAGACTGGCGGTACGATTGTCATTGACCAGGTGGTTTCTCATCTTAAGGAGATGCTGAATATTTAGATTTGGGATTGTTATTATTTTTTGTTTTTATTTGTATTTGTATTTGCTACTGTTCTTAGAAGGCCTGTTTTCGTACGCGGATCCGGCCTGGAGCCACCTGCGCATTACCGCCACTCCCAGCTCCTACCCCGCCAAAAGGATTCAAATTCGCCTCCATCTCCTCGAGCATATTTCGTGCCCCAGCGTCTAGGTTCCTCGCCCGCCCCTTCTCGATATTCTTCCCCACATTGCTTATCTCCCCGATAATTTTGTTTTCCTTCGCCTGGGATTCGAGCATGTTTACGCGGTTTACTAGTTTGTCGATCGTCTCGCTGAACAGAGTTTCCATCTCAAGCACGCTGTCCCGAGACACCATTTCGTTCTTCCTTTCGTTGCCGGAGATCTCCAGCTGGAGGCGGTGCGTTGAATAAATTGGTGTTGGAGATACTTCACACTGACTTGTTGAATATTCACAGACACATTCACATTCACATTCACTCACCTCCTTCATTCTATTCTCCACACTCTCAATCACCTTGCTGTGGTCGGCCTCTTTCTTCTGCAGCATCGTTGAATGCTCGTCGATTTGATCATTCTTCATATTCAGCTCGGCAAGAAGCTCCGCAATCCTATTGAGTGGGTTAGTTTTGCGATTATGTTTTATTAAGAATGGCGCCTCGCTTCGCCCGGCTCACCTATTGGAATTCTCAGATTCATTTACCTTGAGCTTGTCGCTGACGGTGGTGTACATCTTCAGCGTCTCGAGGTGGTTCTCTCGCTCTTTGAGCAACTCGTGGTCGACATTCTCCTGCTCGAACTCGCGAGAGTTCGCCGCCGACTTGTACGCAGCAAGCTTCTGCTCAAACTTAATCTTCGCCGACTCCAATTCTCGACAGTGCTCCTGCTGCAGACTCTCGATCTCGCACTGCCATTTCTCAGAAACCGTTTCAATAGCGTCGATTAGGTCCGCTCCTTCTCCTTCTTCTCCACCGACAGCCTCGAGAGACGCATGGAACCCTTTTTCTAGTGACTCCATTTTCTTCGACAGAGCGTCCCGCTGCTGAGAGAAGTCGTCGGCGTCCGACTTGGCCGTTTCAAGCTGCGTCTTCAGGGTGGCTAGCTGAAGCTCGAGCTTGTGCACCTCGTTGTCGCTGACGTCATTCTTGCTCACAAGGTCCTTGTAGAGCTTCTCGTAGTCCATGACCTCGTTCAACTTCGCAACGACCTTAACTGCGGACGCTCGGTGGGCGAACATGAGCGATGAGTAAGTTTCGCCGCCGTCGTCGGCTCCAGGCCGGGTGCAGACGATAAGGGCTGTGCGGCTGTTTCCGCAGGTTCCACCGATGGAATTTTGGAGTAGGCGAGTGAGCTTGCTGCATTATATTATGCAGTGAGTGGGTTAGTTTAGTTTAGTTTAGTTTAGTCTTAGTTTAATATTAATAAGTAGTGGGGCGAGTGGCTGCTCGCTCACCTGTCTCTAAAGGGAACGTGCTTTCGCCCGGCAGCCAAAGCCGACACGCAGTTTCCAAGCGCTGAAAGAGACAGGTTGATTGCCTTCAGCTCCTCGAACTGTTGGTACTGCGCCCCGCTCTTCTGCACACACATTAAATGAATGTCAGAACAATGGTGAACGATGAGTATTTGTTGATATATTTTAAACCTCCCTCACCTTCGCTCGTTCGCTCCCCGCCAGATCCACCATGACCAAATTGCTGTCCGTGACCTTACCCCCAGTTCTCCTTCTGACCGTGAAAATCATCGCCGCGTGGCTCCTACTGCTGCTCGCGTTTAAAAGTGTTTTCGCGGTCGTCCTCTTCAAATCCCCCCCCTCGAGCACCTTCAAACACTCCGCCGCGGTTGTAACCGGGACGGAGGCCAGATTCTCAACGTAAACCCGCCCGCCCTTCTCGCGAATGCTCAATGGCAGCTGCAAACTCTCGTCAATAAGCATGTCGTGCAGCATCTCGCAGTAGATCTGAAGGTACGAAATGCTGCGCCGGCGCCGAGCGAAATTAAGCGAGATTGTGCGCATTTTCAACGAAAGCACAAGAGTTCAGGGTGGGTTAGGAGTGGCGAACACTTCTTGATTTGTCACAAAGGCTCGCTCACCTGAAGGTCACATCACCCGGATCGTCCAGAGAATCGCGCCTGGCAAACAGGTCTGACAAGGCTCTGGGGATCATCCCAACAGCGTCGTTGTCGCTCGTATTTATTGTTGTGGATGGCCCACGCATAGTGTATGTTTTGCCAGAGCCAGTTTGACCGTAGGCAAGGATCGTGCCGTGGTAGCCATTCCACACTCCATTGATTATATCCTCGCAGTTGGCAGCGTACAATGCAGCCTGGGAAACGGTTGGCCCCGCGCAGGAATCATATTTAAAAGTTTTGAAGTCACCTCCAAAGTTGGAAGAATATACAAGAGAGCCATCCTTTGTGAACGATTGGATCGTGTTCTCCACAGTTCCAGCATCAGTCTCGGACGAGAGGAAGGTTGACTGGGATATATCGGGGGATAGCCGCACGGTGGAGGGGGAAGTGGAAGTTGACGATGGCTCAGGCACCGCATCGTCAGGGGAAAATGGAGCCAGCCTAGGGGAAAGTTGGGGAGTAGGATTATCATGATTATCCATAGCAAGGGTCGGTCGCAAGCGGCAGACCACGCGGATTTTTTCTTTGAGTGTAGTCATTTGTGTGGGTGTGTGGGTGTGTTGGTTGCTGGCTGTTCTTCTTATATTTTAAATTTTAAATGTGATTTTTTGTTCGAGCATTGAGGGTGACTGACGTGCGAAGGAGATTTTTTAAAAATCTCCATTTATCGGGAGTGCAACACACAGCGTCCCAATGGTCACCCCTTCTCCCTCTCCCCTCATCGATATCGAAACCACCTCAAAAACGTGGGCTCCTCTTTTAACAACTGTCAACTTCCTTGCCATAGAGGTTGGCATCTGCCTTGTCATTTATTCGATCCAACGCCGAACCACCTCTATCTTCCAGCGTCGACGAGAGGAAGCTGGTGAGCGAGCTGCGGGGGCACGAGGAGGCAGTCCAGTGCGTCAAGTGCCACCACTCCCTTCAATTCACCACTGGTTCCCTTTCGACTGGCTCAAGAAAATCCCCCCCACCCACAACACCCCCACACCCACACCCACACCCCCACTTACGAATTGCCCATCCACCCTGATCATCCCATCGGCAAAGGTAACATCTCCAGCAAACAAAACCCTCCACGACGTCGTTGGTCTGGATGCGTTTGTGTTCCTCTCCTTCCTCTCCTTCGCGTTCGAGATCTCCTTCTACCCGTTCCTGCTGGCAGCTGTCCTGCTCTTCCCCACCTACGCCACCTCCTCGTCTGTTTCCTCCCTGGGGTACAACTCGTTGACTATTGGCAGCCTCGGCAGCGGCGACAAGAGAATTTACATCGCTTTGATTTTTTCTCTCTCCTTCACAGCCTTCTTCCTCCAACGGCTATTGAAGCTATGGCACAACTTCCTCCCGCTGCGAATGAAGTTTCTGAATGAGGGGGGGGAGAATGCCATCCTATTGACCGACGTTCCGGATGGGATGAACACCGAGGAGGGTCTTGAGGAGGCTGTTGGTTTTCTCTTGGGAGGCAGCACTGACGACGTCATCGGGGCGGTTCCCATGCGGTTGGCTACGGAGCTTGAATTGAAATTGGCGGAACGAGAGGTGGCGATCATTGAGCTCGAGAAGCTCATAGCCTCAGCGGAGGACTCGGCGGAAGCACAGCAGATAGTTTCATCTCTCACGTCGGAGTGCGAGGGTGCTCTCTTGACCAGCGATAAGATCCCAGCTAGCACCTGCGGTGTGGTTATTCTCTCGTCTCTTCGCGCAAAAACAGCCCTCCTAACCAGGTGAATGAGCGAAGCGAGCGAGCCTTTAACTTTGAGATTTTTGTGTGTTTTGCTAACCCACTCAATTTGTTTGGGCCCATCGCTCGCGCGCAGGATCCTAACGAAGCCCGACATGCTTGTCGCTAGCTCGGCTCCTAACCCTAAAGACGTTAATTGGGCGAACATTTCGAATCCCTTCACGAACGAGGCGCGAGCTCGGTCCGTGGCCAATGCCTTGGCCTTGACCCTGGTCCTGTTCCTGGCTCCCATCCTGACGCTCATAACGAGCCTCGGTAACCTCGAAAACCTTAAAGAGACCTTCAGCTTCATTACAATCACCGAGGACAGGTGAGTGAGCGATAAGTGAGCGATAAGTGAGCGAAGCGAGCGAGCCTTGAGGAAGACGAGCATACCACTTGGCGTGCGAATGGTTTGAGATGGCGTGTTTTGGACCGTCCCTACTGTCTCCGAACAACACCCTTGCACAAAAAGATGCGCCTGGCCAAACCAGCCACCGTGTTCTATTTTGAGCGTCTAATACCTCCATACGTTGGAGTTACGGCGTTGGAGTCACGGCCATTTCAGCGATTCGCCTTTTTTAATTTGCACATTGACATTAACTTTGCTCTTTCTTCGCTCGGCGCAGCCCGTTCTACGGAGTCCTCCAGGGTCTGCTGCCGGTCATCCTGTTAAGCGTGTTCTTCGCTCTCGTGCCCATCCTCCTTTCCCTAGCAGCAAACAAAATCATCAAGTTCAAGTCGAAGAGCCAGGCAATTCTGTGGGTCTTCGAGTGGCACTCTAGGATCATTTTGGCATCGTTTGCGATCATTCTCGTCGCTGGGAGTCTGTTCAGCCAACTTCAGGAGATGCTCGACGACCCGGGCGCGATCGTGGAGCTTCTGGCCTTGGCCGTTCCAGGTGAGTGACTATTGGATCCCGCGAAATTATAAAGTTAGAGACCTAACAACATTGCGCAGAGAGCTCGACCATCTTCGCCAACTACGCGTTGATCGAGGTTGGCGCCGGGTTCATTCTACTGAGCCAAGCAGTTCCCGCTCTGGTCAGAAAGCTGTTCGGAAAAGCAAATCACCCAAGCACCACTGCTAGGTGAGTGAGCGAGCGAAGCGAAGCGAAACAGAATTGGAGCCAATATACTAAACTAAACTAAACTAAACAACCCACTCTTCGCACCTTCTTCGCTGGGTGCAGGGCGAAGAGGTTGCTCGCGGTTCCTGACAAAATCGAATACGAGATAATCCTCCCCAAGACCTTGTTGATTTTGCTGGTTGCGATTGTGTACGGGACGATCGCACCGTTGGCCCTGATTATTTGCGCGGCCAACTTCTTCGTCGAACTGAAAGTTTACACCTTTTTGCTCGCCCACACAATGGAGAATGACATCGAGGGGGGGGGGGAGCTGCTTTACCCTCTGAGCTCGTTCACGTTCACGTTCCTGTACATTGGCGAGGCGATCTGGGCGGCGTACTTGGGGCTCCAGGAGGCTATAATTGCCTCGGTGATCTTTGCAGTTTTTGCTATTGGTGCGACTGTGTACGTCCACAAAAAGGTCAATGTCTACGTGCTGATCAGCGGTTCGGCGAGCTTGCTCCAAGCTGCGCTCTCCGACGAGAGGGAGCAAGGGGAATCGGGGTCGAGGGGTGATGTGGTTGCAGAGTACAGGCAGCCGTGCCTAGTTCGGTCGACTTGGGTGGAGGTTGAGTGAAAATAATTATTTTACTTATTCCTATCTGTTATTCATTTCTTATTCTTATAGCATTTATTATTTATTTTATAACAACTGCCCACAGTCAGATATGACCACGGGCACCCGAGTCCTCCCCTCCTGCGATCCCACCTGCTCAATAGCACTCACAACCTCCATCCCCTCTGTCACATTCCCAAACACGACGTGCTTGCCGTCCAGCCAATTTGTCTTCACGGTGCACAGGAAGAACTGAGACCCGTTCGTATTGGGACCGGAGTTGGCCATGGACAAAACCCCGGGCCCAGTGTGCCGCAGCTGGAAGTTCTCGTCGGCGAACTTTTCGCCATAGATAGATTCACCGCCGGTTCCGTTGCCTCTAGTAAAATCGCCGCCCTGGCACATGAAGTCGTTAATCACACGGTGGAACGAGGTGTTTTTGAAGTGCAGAGGGCGACCAGAACGTCCCGCACCCTTCTCGCCGGTGCATAAGCATCTGAAGTTTTCTGCAGTCCGTGGAACAACGTCAGCTCGTAGTGTGATTGTGATGCGGCCCGTAGGTCGACCGCCAATGTTAATATCAAAGAATACTACGGGGTTCTGTTCAGCCATGGTACGAAAATTTAATTTCGTTTCGTGGGGTGAACTTCATCCACACAAAATTAAAAAACTAAAAACACAAACTCCACCCAAATACTCTTGGGCACTGGATAAAAATCACAGGTAGCTTTACTTGATGGTTATATTGTGCCCCTGAGTGATTTATTTGCCATTCAGCACCCTCTCATGGTCCCATCGGTGAATCCAAAAAACCCAACTTGCAAAGAATGCTTGCTTGTCGGTGTGACACTGTGCTTTGGGGTTTCAGCCCACTCCCTGTACCACGGTACGATGGCAAATCCCCGCCCCCCAATCGCTACACAGCGCTTCCTGCTTGCCTTCTCGGGGGCTTGGGCTGTAGCTGGTTTCGCCCGTGCAGCAATGGAAGTTTGATTGATATTGACGTGACAATTAGAGCAGAGTGTTGAGCCACAGAGCCACAGAGCCTGGCGTCGCCGATTTTGGCGCGCGTTAGTGATATGATTCCTAATCAGACCTACGAGGTGAGTAATTAGTGGGTGATCAAGCGACTGTTTGTGCTGTGAAGATCCCCCTTCTGTTGGTCCGTGTTTCTGATCCGCCCCCCACGTGAGCGTGGCGATGAAATCAACGTATAAGAATTAAAAAAATCAACGATACTGAGCACTGAGAATTAAATTGGTTTGATTGAATTGGAATTGAAATAGCAAAACAAGTGATGAATCATTAAGGTCTTCTTTCTCATGAGTGGCGAAAGCTAAATGCATGTCAAACACCTATCGCTGATTAATTGAACTTCTGATGTTTTGCATTTCCAATCTGATTGAATTGAATTGAATTGAATAAGATTGTTGGGAGGAGAGATGTTTTGTACAGTTTTGAACTAACCCCAACAATTTTTTGCCAAACCACCCTTATGCTTCCAGTCCAAACCTCCACTCTTCACACACAGGCCGAGCTATTGAAAAGAGGGGAAAGATAGAGAGTAAGAAGGCGTAGAGAGCAGAAGCGTTGTGGCAAGTGATGGTACTGCAATATTTAAACATTTGTTCACTTTCAAACAATAAAAAACAATCTTTAATCATTAATATTTGTATTTTCTAATCGCAGCAACTACTTTGTCAACCTCATCCACGGTGTTGAAATAGTGAAAAGACAACCGTAAACTCTTCGTCCCCAACCCACGAGTCTGCTGGTCTATCAACGAGCTCCCGTTAGACGAGCACGATCCGATAATTTTGTAGCTCTCCATCAAATGATTTTTCAAGCTCTCCGCCCCCCCCCCAACCCCAGTCCCTTTGTCCACCTCCAAGCTACAGATTCCTCCATTCACGACGTCTTCGTTGTCGTGATCAAGCGTTCTTATACCCCTCGAACCCTCCATCCCTCGCCGGAAACGGGCAGCAAGCATTTGCACACGTGCCTCAATATGCATTGTTCCAATGTCGAGAACGTAGTCTAGCGCAGCGGCAGCACCACACTTTCCACTGATGTTGGCTTCCCAAAACTC
>Ga0302116_1002161_pt1 | contig 11636 bp, 7 predicted proteins | sample AG5_SCM_MG_FD_203124 | JGI IMG/M metagenome (GOLD analysis project Ga0302116, IMG submission 203124) | Marine microbial communities from Western Arctic Ocean, Canada - AG5_SCM | ecosystem: Environmental > Aquatic > Marine > Oceanic | place: Canada: Western Arctic Ocean | collected 2017-10-01 | reverse complement strand
TGGTCTTTCACAATCTAGGAACTGGAACTTTGGTTATAGTTCCGGAACGGATATTTAACCAAAGTTCCTGTTCCAAAAAAGTTCCAAGCAAAAAGGTTCCGGACCCTGACTTTTTCCTGCTTTTTCCTTCTTAAATTTATTGCAAAAATCGTCCCCTCGGCCTCCTTCACAACGGATAGGGTCCAGTTAAAGCATGTATACCAACCCACTGCAAATAAAGCGAGTGGAGGATAGGCATCGGCAACAAACGTTGTTGGCGGAAAAGCTATATGCCCGAGAGCAACGAGAGAAGGAGGAGGCTGGTCCGTTGTTGACACTGCATCTCCCTCCCGACCCGGACATTCGGACTCGAGCTTCCAATCTCATTGCAGATTTGGCCTTGATCACAAGAAAGGCTTACCTCGCCACTCCTCAATCCACCAATCCCTCGGTTCTTTTGTTGCCCTCCAAGGAGCATATTCTGTTGGGGATTGAAATTATCGACACTAGTATCAAGAATGCAAACCGCAATCTTGAGCGAGCTCGAGCTGTGCAGTCTTTGCTTACGAAGAATAAATTGAAGCGTGAGAAAGAGGGGAAGAGGGAGCGAAAGAGAGATGAGGATGAAGAGAAGGACACCAACACATTATCCTCCCCCAACGCCTTTCGAAGGTTAACAAAGGCAATTACAACGCAAAACTTTGCGACGGCAGCATCGTCGTCACTCCTTTCCCAAAAGCACCTCCCAATCCTGACGAAACTTGAGGTTGTGGAAAGTGCAACGAGAGAGATGAAGAGTGACAAGGAATGGGGCTACGAGGCGAGGTTTGTGAGCGGCCCATCGGACGCGTTGTACAACGAGCCGATGGCGAATCCGCTATGGGGAATTGCTAACGAACGCTACATAAAAATGCGGCACCACGTGAGTCGGATTGTTTTTGCGAACAGCAAGGCTCTTCGGCTCGAGTGGGAGTCTCTCGCGGAGAAGTACGTTGAAATTGGCAACAGGTTCAAGGAGGAAGAAGTTGAGAGGAAAGTCAGGCAAGAAGAGGGGGAACGAATTCGAGCTGCAACTGTAACAACACAGAGTGGGGGGAACACACCCACCGGAGGGGGCTTTTCGAGGCGAGGGAGCTCTGGGGGGGGAAGGAGGGGAGGAGGGGCGGCGAACCAGGGCGACTTTATCTCATCTGAGTACGACCAGGAACTTTTCATTGCGAAACTCGTTGCGGAGGAGAAAATGGCCAAACGTATCAAGTTTGGGGTGTGCAGCAAGCTCCCACGACAGGTTGTGCTTGCGGAGAGAAACGGGGCGGGGCTGATGGGGGCTAGGAATGTGGTTTTTGTTGAGACAGGAAGGACTCGGAGAATTGTAGACTCGCAGCTTGAACAAAATTTCGCCAACAAGCTCAACCCTTGGTCGGACACTGAGAAGTGCATATATTTGGACAAGTTCTGCAGTTTCCCCAAGAACTTCAAGAAAATCTCTACCTACTTGAGGAACAAGGATACAGGTGATTGTATTGCGCACTACTACAATAGCAAAAATAGCATTAAGTACAAACACTTGTTGCGCGAGGCAGCGTACAGGCGACGTGCACGGGAGACTGGAGGCGTGTCCACAAACACAAGGTTCGAGTTGTTCAAACACACCGTTGAAGCGGTCACGAACTGCGGAGGGTCCTCAGTCTTTTGCGAACGAACTGGAAGCTACTCCTTTGAACTGCCCGAAGGTGGGGAAAATGCTTTCTCCACCATACACTTCCACCCCCCCAGATACTTAGTAATGGGGTTCGGGGAAGGGGGGGGGGGAGTTGCATTCGGAGGGGGTGGTGATGTTTTGAGCGAGCCAGCTACCAACAACAAAAAACGGAACTTCTACCTTGACACAAAAACTTTGGACACAAAGAAGAGATTGAAAAGGAGTTTGTGAGAGAATGAGTAAGAAAATTAAATAAAAATCATAATCCCACATCCCTTCCCCATATATCCCCATATATCCCTTCAATTCAATTCTCCTCCGCAAACTCCCTCGTCAACATTCTGAATTTCTACAATCACCAAATTATTGCAAGCCTGCTTCCCATTCCATCCACCAAAAACGAACATCAGCCCTTGGACGTCCACGCTGGTGTGACCATAGAGGTGGCTGAGCCGAGCAAAATGAAGAATTGAGTGGAATTATGTTAGTTTAGTAGTTGCTTCGTTTGCTCGTCTTCCTCACCCCCCCCCCCCGCTCCACTCGCTCACCTGATTGGACTTGGATTCTCGGTGATCGGCTCGGTCCACTTCATGTTCTCGCTGTCCAAAACTAAAACGCTATTGGCCCCAGCCCTCTTGTTCCCCTCCTCTCGTGTCTGCATTCCGCCGTAACCCCACCCCCCGAATAGCACGTAATCAGTGCCCAAGGGCGTCATGGTGTGCGCGTACCGAGCACTCGGGAAGGTCCCAGTGTGCCTCGGCCGCTCCCAAATCATTGTCTCAGTGTTCAATGACCTCAAGTCGTTAAAATATTCTGGTATTCCGGTGGACGAAATGTTAACTCCCCCCATCATCATGATGTGGCCATTGGCGGTGAGGTTCATGGTGTGGCCGTAGATCTTGGGGGGCTCGAGCCCTCCAGTGCGGGGCTGCACCCACGTGAAGGTGTCGGTGTCGAAGACCCACATATCGCCATAGCACTTGTTCTCGCCATTCCACCCACCGTGGATCACTATTTTCCTGCCAACGACTAGCGAGCTATTGTACAGGCGGGGAATGGGACCGTTGGAGGTAGCGTTTACCGGTACCCAGGTCCACTCAACCAAATCTAGAAAGTGGGTGTCTCGAAACAGCTTCCCACCAGAGCCACGACCGCCAAACACAAACATTCTATTCCCAACGATTTGGCAGCTGTGGCCATATCGCTTTTCGGGCGGCACGCCTCCGGGGTGGACTTTCTGCCAGGCGAGGGTGTTAATGTCGAGGACCCAAACATCGTTCAAATATTCAAATTTTCCTTGGCCAAGGTAAGCATGGCCTCCAAAGACTACTAGTTGGGAATCGGCAAGTACGGCAGCATGACCTCCACGCACAGGGGGAAGCTCGCCTGTTACAGTTGGTTTGGTATATTTCAGGTGGGGGGTGAGGATTGCATCACCTTCCATTAGTTTTTGGAGTTGGAGTTGTGAGCCAGGATTTGAAGCTTTAGCCTCAAAACTTATTTCGGCTAGTTAGTCGCAGGGACGGGTAGGGGAGAAAGTCCTATATATGTGTTTGGGAGTTTGAGATCAAGAAAGTTATGAAAAAAGAAGGTTTATGGACTTGAAACTTGATTAACTAGAAGCTTTGTTCTCATATTTGCTTGCTTTAGTAAAAATATTTTAGTTTTTCCCAAGTTTTTCCAAGGATTTTTATGCTGCATAGAGAAGACGTTAAATATCTTCTTTTTAGAGCTGCCAAATTTACTGACAACTTAACAGAGAGGAGTAAAAGTGAGAAATAACATAAGCCGAAAATTCCCATGGTGTTTCCCACTTTGTTGGTCACCCTCGATTCAAGTAATTCTTAGAATCAATTGAGTATCAGGGGGATGACAAAGAAGACTTCGTCTGAGGAATTAACTTTGCTGTTGCCCGAAGGACACGCTACGCTCCAATCCGATTGAAACTAACACACACTAATATTCGCTTTGCTTCGCTTGGCTTCGTTTCGCTTCATAGTATAAGAGGTGGAAGGAAATTCAACCAAGTCTCGCGATGCCCGGACCACTGAAAGAGTTGCAGCGCAAGCAGAAGTTGCAAGTTGCATCTATAACAACTGTTCCGACCGAACCTGTGCGAACGAAGTACTTGAGCAACGACAACAACGAAAAATCCGATTCCACATCACTCACACCACACCCACGAGTAACGACCCGGCAGCACCATTGGTTATTGAGAAAAAAAAATTCTCCGAACAATGCCCTCAGTACCCCCACACTTTAGGATGCTCTGCGGAAGATGCGCAAACTTGGTTTAACTAAACTCAACCCTCTCCTGCAGGCGGTGCAATAAAAATCACAACAGCCAAGGGTTATTTTGTCGATTGGAAATTGTACGTAGCGAGAGAAACGAAACGAGTGCGAGTGTAGTGCGAGTGATGCGGGAGTCTAGTTGGAAAGGCAGTATTGAAATTTATTTTCGTCCAACAACAACTAACACACACCATCGCTTCGATTCGCTTCATATATGCACTCAGGTTCGATCAGTTTCGCTGGGGGCGACGAGAAGGAGGATCAGAGCGCAGACGATAAGAAGATGGAGCTTGGGTTTGAAGCGGAGCCAGGAGAGGTGTAAATTGGACTAAATCAGATCAAAAAATGGATAATTATTTTTTTTCTGTTATAAACTCGCCAACCCCGAGTCACATCCTTTAATTAAGTAGCAGCTTTCAATGCACCGACTTGCACTTTCTCGTAAGCCAGCATCCTCAGCTCCAACGTTACTGACTCCCACAGCCATAACTCTATCAATGGTATCTTCATTTTTAATTTTCTTCCCGGAAATGTTCATGACAACACTCAGACTCTCGAGTGCCACCGTTTTGATGGCTACTTCGACGTTGCCCGCGAGGTTAACGAGGTCGTTTATCAGCGGGTCAACGCGAGGAGACAACGGCATGAGTTTTGAGAGGGATTTTATTGCCTCCAGCCTAACGGCTCTCATCGGGTCGCTGAGGGCCTTGACAAAGGTCGTTTGGAGTTGGGGCACGAATGCCTTTAGGGTGGGGCCGCCCTTACTGAGGATAATCCCAAGGGATTTAACCAGCGCTCCCTGTGGACAAGGGACACGGTTAGGGGTTAGTAAACACTCTCCACAATAACATCACAGCCCCCTCACCTTCACGCTACTCGTGTTCCTGTCCCCCACCACTCGAATCAGCGGTCCCGTCATTTTAATAATCACCGGCCCAGCCAAAAATTTACTGTCGGTTAATTCAATAAACTCCCCCAAGCAAGCCGCGGCGATTTCTCTAGCTGGCCCGGTACCATACAGGATGGCGTGGGTTAGCATCGGCAAAAGTGGGTCCAAACCACTTTTTATGTTGAATCCGGGGAGCAAAAACAGTCCATCACCCACCCCCCCCTTCCTCCTCCTCGCCTCGCTCACCAGCGAGTTGATAAGATTTCTGCTAAAGTCCAGGTGCTTGGTGATCTCCTCGGGCGCAACGCTACTGAACACGCTCTTCAGTGCCACAACGTTGGCCGCAATCACCTCCTTGCTGTCGTCGTTCAGCCTATTCAAGCACTCCCTAATTAAAATTGGCAATTCGTCGTTGAAGTCCTTAAACTCCTTCCTCTCTTCCGCAAAAGCTCCAACCATCCAAACAGCCGCAACCCTGACCTTCTCCTTGTCGCTCCCGCACCTAACAGCCAACTCGACAATCAGCCAGTTTACCCCCTGGCTCCCAACATTCTTGCAAATGCTCCTGAACGCGCTCTTAACCGCGTCCTCCCTCCCCCCCTCCACTCCGTCAAATTCAGCGATCGTGCTGCTAAACCCTCCAACAATCTGTTGAAAATGGAAGTGAACTGTCCCCCCAATAACCTCCGCAACACTCCCTAAAATTACCGCGTTCTTCTCTGTGATGGGCTGCTGCATCAACTTGGGCACCAGCATCGGCAGCAATTCCCTGCTCTTCAGTTTGAGCACTTCCTTGAGTCCCTCGAGCGACCCCTCGTCCCCCCCGTCGTCGAGCTCCTCCATCAGCTTTGGCAGAATATCGCTGAAAACACGTTCCCCGCCTATTACCAAGTACAGCTTCTGGAAAGCCACGGCGCCGACCTTGCGAACGCTCTCGCTCGTGTCGACTAGAGAACCCCGGACTGCCGGAATTAATATGGGAAGATACTTGACGATTTGCTCCTTCGTCCCGCAACTAATAATTTCAGCCAAGCCAACACACACCCCAACCCTAACCTCCTCGTCGACATCCTGCAATTTGGTCTTCAATATTGGCACAATTTCAGGCAACACCTTTTCCCCCAGTTTCCTGACCAAATCTCCCAAACATCGACTGGCAACAGTCGTCCTGTCTTCCCCCCCCGCCACCCCACCCCCTGCGCTCAAACTCCCAACTATTTGACTAACCAAAAGCGGCAAGATCTCATGCAGCGTCCGGGGCGTAACATTGACAATACTCTTCCAAACCTGCACAGCGCCCTGCCTAACAACACTGCTAGTGTCGCTTCTAGCGATATAAAGCTTGCTCAACACCCTCTTTCTCGTCTCCTTCCCGAGCACAAGCGCAATCTGCGCCTGCGCCTTCTCCGCTCCTCTTGTGTCATCCTCCCCCCCAACCTCCCCAACTCCCACAACATTTGTTCCACCGATCATCGTTAGCAAATCTCCCAAAAGACTCAAGCTCGCCTGCCGAATCCTCCAATTGTCGTCCTCGAGACCATCCTCAAGCGGCGGGACAATCTTGTTTATGCTTGTCCTACCGTGACTCCGAATTAGCACCTTCCCCCCTCTTAGCGCCACCTCTCTAACCGTCTCCGCCTCGTCGTTTAACCCGTTAAGGATCGCCTTCAACCCCTGCTCAATCAACCCACTGTACCCTTGTCCCAAAGTCGTTGGCAAAAACGTCAACACCCAAAGAACTCCTTCCCTCGTGTTCCGCCTAGGATGCCCAGCAAGAGGGAATATCTCGTCCATCATAACTTCGTTCACAACGTTCCCTCCGCTTGCCACAAGAAGCTCCGTGAGTCCTTGGGCTGCTCCGGACCGCTCCACCCCCGTTCCAGTTTCCGATTTGAGAGTGTCGATCAACCAGGGTCGCAAGTCTGGCAAGGCCGACTCGCCTAGCCCGCGGACGAGAGCCCCGAGAGCCTTTGCGGAGGTGGAGCGGACGTCAGGGATGGGATCGAGGAGGACGGACTTGAGTCCGGGAAGGAGCACAGATAAATAGGGGGAGAAGTCGTCTGGGGAGGATATCATTGTGCACATGTTGCCACAGATGAGGGCGGATTGGCGTTTTGAGGTACCAACTCTGAAAGGGGGGGGGGTTAGGAGGAGAAATTAATACTCGTTAAGGTGTTGTTTTGGAGGTCCTCCCACTCCCTTTATATTCTGCCCCACTCTCATTCCCTGTTCTTCTTACCTGTCCTTCAACCCCCTCTGCAAGATAGGAATCAGCAATGCCAAACTAGGCGCATCGATAGCGTGTAGAAACTCCGTCTCCAATAGCGCCGCCAACGCTCTCTTCGTCCCTCCTGCCGGATCCGTCAGCCCCCTGAGAAGAATCTTACTCAAACTCTTCACTTCGGGGTTCCTAATAACAGATATTATCTGTTGCAGGGCGAGGGACGCCGAGTCTTTAACTTTGGGGTGCGTGTCGGAGAAGGCCTCGGTAAGCTTCGGAACGATCTTTGGGAGACAGGAGGCTAGCTGCTTCGGGGCGCAATTGCTCATGGACCCGAGCATTCTGATTGATGCCTGCTTTGTTCGCCACTGGCTGTCTTCGAAGGCGGTCAGAACTGAGGGCATAATAAGTTTGACACCGTGGGACGAGAGCTTGTTCATGATTAGTGAGGCTGCAGTCGAGGCAGCGGCACGGACGTGGTCGGACGAGTCGCCGAAACACTTGAGGAGGGAGGAGAGAAGGACTATCACGTACGGTTCGAATAGCATTCCAAGTCGGGAGCATAGGAGTTCCACGCAGAAGAGCGAGCCTGAAAATGGGGGGGGGAGTGAGGGGATTGGGGGTGTTAAATAGTGCCACCCACACACTCAGAGCCTCGGAGCCTCGTTGACACACACACCTTCCTTCATCAACGGATTACTATTCCCGCACCCCTCCTCCAACTGCTTCACTATTTCATACTTCTTGAGACTGCTAATTCCCAATCCTTTGACCACCGCGCTCAAGCCGTACGCGCTCCCTCTCCTCGTCGCCAGGCTATCACTTTGTAAAGCATCATGCAACAGATCACCGACAATTTTCTCCGCACCCTCCTTGACACCCATTTTTTTCATCAGCGGAACAAGACAGTCCGCCACTCCTCGCTGAACATTTTCTGACGGCGTCTTCAGCGCGTTCAGCAGCATCGTCACCGTTTCGGTGATCTTGGCAACGTCCCCGGGGTTATCGGTGTTCAAGTGCAGAGCCGCGCTCCCAAGCAGGATCACACTCCCTTCCTTCCTAAAGTCCTGCGCCCATAAGGCATTATTCGGGTTGATTTTTTGGTCTTGGTTCGTTGCCACCGCCCTCCCGTCACCTCTGCATTTCCCAGTTCCCAAAACATCTTTAAACATGGCCAGCAGTTGTTCGAGAACTACCCCTCCCCCCCCGTGCGTCGCTACTATTTTTCGTCCCGCGTCAGTTGCTTCCCCTCGAACAAATTCGTCGGGGTCGGCTAGCCCAAAGTCGCTGAAGAACTCCATCAGCGTGACGACGTGCGACGGGTCAAGCGTGATGTTGTGAGAGCGGGTGCCGATTGTGGATAGTACCACACAAATTCCACTTCGAATTGACTTTTTGCAATCAGTGTCAACACCCCCACCATTGAACATCAAAACATTACCATTTTTACCAACAGCAGCACCAGAATTGAACTCCTCCCCCCTCACTTCTTTCCCCGTCATTAACTCCATTTCCAATTCCTTCTGACTCTTCTTACCCCCCCCCTTGCCTCTCTTCTTGTCCTGTTCGAACACCGTAGGGGTCGCCCACGTAAAAATACGCACGCACTCGTCGATCGTCATCTTTGCAGCCTGCCCCCCCAGCGTGGACATTCCTTGGGCGAGGGCGCGCGCTGAGCTTTCGAGAACTTCGCTGCCTTTGGGGTTTGAGTTTGAGTTTGAGTTGGAAGATCTACCGGCTGATCCAGCCCAATTATCTTCACTCCAACCAACAACAATCTTGAGAAGCTCAGAGGCAAAGTTCTCCGTGGGAGGTGGGCATTCTTCCTTGTGCTCTTCTCCTCCACTATCACCACATCTAAGAAACTTGAAGCACTCGAGCGCGATCGCACTAATCTCAGGATTCTCGTCGTGGGCAAGAGAGTGCACGACAGCGTGAAGCTTCCCCCTATTTTGTTTTGTGGCGGATTTAAACTCCCCCCCCCCGCCTCTCAGGATTATCTCCTTCAAGGATCCTACCGCCCCTCGCCTAACGGTCCCATGAGGCGACAGCCCCCCCCGCCTTCCACAAAACATGTCGAGTTCCCTATCAGATGCTACTTCCTCCTCCTTCTCCTCCTTCTCCTCCTTCCTCCTAAACAAAATTTCAAGCACCTCATTGACATTAGGGTTGTTGAATCCTTTCGCTCGATCATGCTCTAGAAAATCCAATAAGCACTGTGCAACCCTCAGTCTCTCCACCCCTTGCCCTCCAAGAAACTGCCGCACCAAAATCCTCATTGTAGCCTCGTCAACTTTGTAGCCGAGTGTGCGAGGGCCGGTCAAAACCCCAAGTAAAACCGGCAGCACGAAGAGGAAGCTGGAGGAGCTGAGCACCCCACCAAATTCGTCAATTTCAGCAACGACCGTGGAGACGTGTGGACTGAGCTGAAGGTCGTAGGGTTTCGAGCTGTCTGAATTGTTTGAGTCGTTTGAATCATAGTCGTCGTTACTATTGGTGGTGGTGGTCGAAGCGAGAATGAGCGACCGTGAAAGCGGGACAGTCGCGGAAGCTGACACCTCAAGAATACTGCTCGACAGCAGGTTGACCACCGCTGAGATTGGACCAGCGAAAAATTGGTTTGGGAGGAGGGCGCACAAGCTGGACTTCGTTGTCGTCTTCATCGTCAGGTTCACCGCCCTGCTATTCTCCTTCTCCGCTGATGCCGCTAGCGACAAGTAAAATCCAGAGAATTTTCGCAATATAACATCGTTCGAGACTGAGATTGACCCGCGAATGATGCTTGCAATCGCACCGTGAATGGAGTTGAGGGTGTCAAGAATTTTTGCGATTTCCGCACGAGTCGAGGATTGCGAAGCGAGGGTTTTTTGCTCCGTGGGGGTGTAGACTCTTTCAGTGGTTGGAGAGGAAGAGTTTCCGCCGGCTGCCTTCTTGGCCGAGAGCTCGGCTCGGAGCTCTTGCTCCCATTCTTCGATCTCCGAGGTCGCGCCAAAGTCCCCCTTTCCCCTCCTTGCTTTCGCCTTGGGTTTTGGCTGGGTGGCACCACTTTTCAACTCCTCCTCAACCAACCTCCCTTCCAAAACCCACATCACAGCCAGCTCTCCCCCCCTCCCCCTCCTCTCCAGCTCTCTCACTAGCTCCTCAACCTTCTCCCTCAGCACAGTCGTCAGGCTATCAATGACATCTCTCGCCATCCACTCAGCTTCCAGTCCCCCCTCCTCTCTTACATCGTACCCAACCTCGACCCCTTCGGCGACACTCGCGATCGTCGCGAGGAGTGTCTGGACCGCTCTCTGCCCCTCAAGACCACGCCCGAGAATGGCCCGCAGGATCGGACCTGTTATCAGGTCCGGTGTAGTGGAGGATGACGATAAAAGAGCTTTGAATCGCTGGGTAAACGACCGGGGCCACCCGCGATGCGTTGACGACGATGTGGTCGAAACTGTCGACCATCCCTCCTCCAAATTTCCCGGACCGCGGCGACGTCCACCGCTGACTGATGAATTCTTCAACACAGAGAGGAAGAATGCCTCAATAGGCGGAAATGAAGAATTATCTGCTCCCTCCCCCCCCTCCCTGCTCAAAACAATCCTCCTGCTCACCTGCCTTAGCGCCACACATGTCCTCCTCCAAGCTCTCTCTGCGGGGGGGGTTGCATGCCCAACGCAGCCGGCGTCACAGGGAGGAACGGACTCGCGCGATTTTTTCAGCAGCTTGAAATTCTGCTTTAAGCAATTGCTCACGCTATTGTTGGTTGTGGCGGACACCTGGGACGTCAAGCAGTGCTTGAACATTTTGTCAAGTACGACCAACCTCCCAGACGACGAGGAGGACGCCAGCACCAAAAGAGAATCTCCCGCCGCTCTACGTACCATCCCGCTAGAATGCCCAACGATCGTGATCAATCCAGCAACTATCTTGTGAAAATCCTTTCCCTCACTGCTGGCACTGGCGGAGTCGGCGTGGCAGAACTGCTGTTCTAGGAGTTTCGCAAACCCGGCCAACCCCTCGGGTGTTGCCATAGCGGAGATGAGATTGGCAGGGTTGAGGACAAAGGATGGTAGAGGGGCTGTGATCGACAGGGGGTTGAGAAGTAACTTAGAGTTTTTTTGCTTACGTCTCGTCTCCAACGTTTCGACTAGGAATTTCTCCATATTGCCACAATCAATTCTCTACGAAGCCTATTTTTGTGTTTTTTCTAAGAACCTTTTTTAAGGAAAATAAAATAGCGCAATTTAACCCCACTTGCGTTCACACAATTAAACCGGGCGTATGCAACAACCCAACACTATTTGGCCACCCTCGAATCGGTCCCATACTCTCATCAATGTCCAGGTACTTAATAACGAGAGTTTAAATCCCCCCAAGCACCCTTTTCACCCCCTCGGCTACCCTTATATGCGACGACGACACGCCCCCCGCCCCCCTAGTCGCATTCTACAGGGTATGGGGGCGCTCGTTCCAATTATATTAGTTGGGGGGAGCTGGGGGGGCGAGGAATACCTTCTGGCGTGCGGCCTTTCGCTAACACTATCGTCTCTACAGTTTTGAGG
>Ga0302116_1002160_pt1 | contig 11639 bp, 16 predicted proteins | sample AG5_SCM_MG_FD_203124 | JGI IMG/M metagenome (GOLD analysis project Ga0302116, IMG submission 203124) | Marine microbial communities from Western Arctic Ocean, Canada - AG5_SCM | ecosystem: Environmental > Aquatic > Marine > Oceanic | place: Canada: Western Arctic Ocean | collected 2017-10-01 | reverse complement strand
CGAAGCGAGTGAACGAACGAACGAACGAACGAACGAACGAACGAACGAACGAACGAACGAACGAACGAACGAACGAACGAACGAACGAACGAACGAACGAACGAACGAGTAAAAGCGAGGCTACCTTGTGGTAGACGAGAAAAAACTTGAGCCATAAAAAATTTAACCCACCCCAAACAGGAATCGCAACTTCTTGTTGGAAGAAGTATCTTGGAAGAAACCAAAGAATTTCTACTCTCAGGACGCCAAGCTCCTCTTCACCGAAGATCTAGCTGCTCTCCGAATTCAGTTCGCGTTCCGCAACATGAAGGCCAAGCAATTCATGCGAATCTTGGTGCGAACATTTTTCAAATTTTGCTACGATCCAATCACTGGCAAGTGGTACTACAGGAATACCGTCAACAACCACTCGATGTGGAGGAAGCCGAGGATGCTTGGGAAGGAGAAGTGGGATCCCGAGGATTGTCGTCACTGGGGCGTTGACGAGGTTGCCTATTTTTTCAGAAAAATGGGTTACAAGGTGTGCGAGCGAAGCGAGCCAGCAACACCCTACACTAGTTGTGACTAGCGAGCTGTGAGCGACGACTAAAACTAAAACTTAAACTAAACCCAACCCACTATTTCGCTCGGCGCAGAAATTCGGATACGTTGACAGCATAAATGAGTACCAAGTGGATGGTTTGCTGTTGTTGACGTTCGAGTGGGAGGATTACGTGTACTTGGGCGTTAAGCAGAGCATGCACATTAAGCAGATCATGCTTGCGCTGCAGCGGAGAGGGTGGTACGCAACCCACATTGACCACCCCAGGGATCTGCAGCGGAGAGACAGACTGAGGAGGCACCACAATATTGACGCTGCAGCGCGGTTGCTGCAGCGCAAGTTCAGGCAGCGTTATGCGAGAGCGCTGACAAAACGATTTCACGAAATTATGAGGGTTCAGAAGCAGAAGGATGAGGCGGAGGCTCAGAGGATAGCGGGTAGGAACTGGTGGCCCGAACGAGTGAGAGACTATAGCGGCATTGTGAACGTAAAAAACAACTACGGAAAAAGGAAAATTCTCATGGGGACCAACGGGTGGGGAAGCTACGTGGGGGAGAACTTCACACCGGCACACCCCGAGTACACCGATGCGCACGTGAGCAGGTGGTACACCCAGAAGTTGAACGCGGAGGTGAGCGAGCGGAGCGAGCGAGCTTTGAGGAAGACGAGAATACTCGCGATGAATTCCGCGAAATGGCTACAGACATTATGGCTACACTCCACTACTGAACTAACCCACTCAATTTGTATTCGTTTTGGTTCCCTCGTTTTCTCTTGCTTCATAAAAATGCACCTCGCTTCGCTCGGTGCAGGCGACAACCTTGAAGTTCAAGGGGGACAGCGCCAAAATGATGATGGAAATAGATGAAAACATGGACCATCTTGGTCCCGGGCAGGGGAAGAAGAAGCAAACTAGCAAGGTTTTCAACAAGGAGGACACATAAATTCACTTTAAAAATTGGGCAAAATTTAGACTTCCTTAAACCAGTCAATAAATATTTTCTCAATTCTAATGCCCACCCGAAACACCCGCCAAGGCCATCTTGGCCCCGATAATTCCCATGCCAACCCCCAAGCCCGCAATTCCGTTTGCAAACAGCACCTCGTTCTGCGCCGAGCGAAGCGATGAGCATTTTTAATGGAGCAAGAGCAAAACGAGCGAGTCAAAAGAATTGGTGGGTTAGTTTAGTTTAGGTTAGTTTAGTTTAGTTTAGTAGTGGATGTAGCCGTTTGTAGCCAAATTCGCGCAATTCATCGCGAGTATTCTCGTCTTCATCAAGGCTCGCTCACTTCGCTCACTAACCTCCAAATCCTTCCTTCCCGCCTTCTTAACAGCTGCCCGGAACATTAGAGCCGGGAAAACGAAAATGATAGCATTGCCTAATGTCGCCCCTCCGAACGAGAGGACGAATGACAGGTCGCTCAAGTTAAGAGCCGCAAGTGTGATTGCACCCAACAGACCGCCGGTGGTCAAGTTGAGGAGCTTGTTGGTGCGAGTGGCGGGGTTGGTCTTGGCAAGGTCGAGGACTGCGCCGAGCGAAGCGAAGCGCATTTTTAATGAAGCGCGAGCGAAATGAGCGAGCCAAACAAATTGTGGGGGTTAGTTTAATAGTGGATAGTAACTTTGCACACTTCATCGCTCGGAATTTTCCACAAAGCTCGCTCGCTTTTCTCGCTCACCTCCGTCCCTTAACCCAACGAACGCAAGGGGGTAGGAGAAGACGATGGAAACGAAGACGGCAATTCTGGAAAAGCCCATGACTGCATCGGTGTTGGCGTAGTTGTTGAGGATGAGGCCCTGAGACGCCTTCCCAAACGTGGCAAAACCGACAGCCCCAACAATGCTGAAGAAGGCCATGCTCGTGGCGAAGCTGCGCCGAGCGAAGCGAGGCGCATTTTTGAAGAAGCACGAGAGCAGCGAGCGAGCAACAATAGTTTGAGTGGGTTAGTTCAGGAGTGGATGTCTAGCCACCATGTACAGCAATTTCGCACGGAGGCTTCGGAGGGTCCGTCGTTGGATGACCGAAGGAGGAGGAGGAGGAGGAGGAGGACCCCCTCCCCCGCCCGCGTCGCCTCCTTTTCTCCAGTCGTCGTCCTCGCCTCCTCCTCCTCTCCTGGGACAGGGGAGGAGCACCCACCCCTTCGGTCACCCACCCATTCGGTCCCCCACCAATCCCCCTCGCATTAAAAAACGCTTCGCTTCGCTTCGCTCGACTCACCCAGCCATGACCACCTGGTTGTAGCGCTTGATGGTGTTGTCCTTCAGCTCGACGTAGTACTTGGGCGCGTTGTAGTGCGCCAAGTACGCCGTGCTCAGCATGCAGAGCAAGATGCTGCTTGCTGGGGACAGTGCCGCCGTGGCCCCAGCCACGCCGAACTTGGGCGCGAAGTCCTGCGCCGAGCGGAGCGCCGAGCGGAGCGAAGAAAGTGCGAGATTGTGCGTTCACATTTTTAATGGAGCAGGGAGCAGGGAGGAGGGAGCAGGGAGCAGGAAGCAGGAAGCAGGAAGCAGGGAGCAGGGAGCAGGGTGCAGGGGGGAGGTGAGCCAAAAAATTGCGATAATGTTAATGTTATTGTTAATGTTAGTTTAGTAGTGGCTCGTCTCGTCTCGTATATTTTTCTATTTCAATATTTCTATTTCTCGTCTTCATCGGACAAGGTATTAAAATTAAACCCTCGCTTCGCCTCGCTTCGCCTCGCTTCGCCTCGCTTCGCCTCGCTTCGCCTCGCTTCGCCTCGCTTCGCCTCGCTTCGCCTCGCTTCGCCTCGCTTCGCCTCGCTTCGCCTCGCCTCGCTTCGCTCACCTTGGGGATGCTTGCGAGGAACTTCCCTGCTGGCGCCTTGTACGCTCCTCCCAGGTACCTGAACGCCATGGCCGCCGTGGTGTAGACCATGCCGGCAATCCCGAGGAGGGAGAACGGGGCGAGAGCAGCCAGATCCTTCAGGAGGCAGAGGGGGAGGAGGATCCCGCCGGTTAGGCCGAGCAGCGTCGACTGCCGGGAGAGGTTGTAGCCGCCGGTGGAGAGCAAGGCTCGGAGGGTGTCGGCTAGGATCATCGAGTAAGCGATCGTGGCTACGGCGGTCTTGGATGTTGTTACCGCCGCAGGGATTACGCTAATGTTTGTGGTTTGTTTGTGTGTTTGTGTGTTTGTGAGACAAATACAAATACAAAACAATTACAAATACAAAACAATACATTACAAATACTTATTGTGATGAAATCAAACTAAAACTCAAACTCAAACTCAAACTCACCTGGTCGACTTCCCAACCGACAGCTCCCACGCTTCCCGAAACGTCCTCGCTCCAGTCAACGCGCAAACACGCCCGATCATCGAGAACGAGTACCCGCTAAGGAGGCCAATGAACACGGTCAGGATTGTGGCGGGGAGGATCGCAGAGGGGTGGTCGCCAAAGGCGGCTATCCCTGCAGGGAGGGCTAGGACTCCGGCGCCGACGATGTTCTTTACCAGGTTGAAGACCTCTGAGGATTGGGAGGCGGTGCCTGTGCCTGTGCCTGTGCCTGTGGAGGCGGCTCCGCCACTTGGGACGAGGACACTCTCGCCAAACAGAGTAATTTTTGATGTTTGGGGGGGAGTCGAAAGAGAGTTGCTACGCTTCAGGGAAGGGGGAGGGATTCCATGCGAAAAGCTACAGCACAGGGAAAGGCCCAGGAGCCCGGAGAGGGCGAGCTGCTTAACATGCATGGCTAACAAGGAGGATATATTACTCACTCTCAAAACTTAAAATTTTCGATACGTTCGATACGTTCACCATGAGAATCTTCTTCTCGGATGTCATCGTTTTTGGTGATACGAGCGTACCTAGAACTTTCACCGCTATGAATCAATCCGCTTTAAACCTTTACGAACTATCAAAACCTGTTGCCTCTCCCCAACTCTGCAATATAATCACCACTTCCAACGATGACGACACCAATCTCTTCACCCCCAAAATGCTACACCTGATCTCGAACAGTAGAAATGTTGAGCTCTACTCGGGAAGTAAATACGTTACCACGCTCAAAGGAGATCCAACGAACCAAAGCGACTCTGACAAGTTTGCTGTCAGCTACAACTTTCCTCCCACACAGACACTCTCCGCATCTATTTCGATGAAGTGTTTGTCCCTTCGTCCGAAGAACGCGAAGACTCTGGCTGTATCTTCGTACGAGATTTCAACTTCGGGGTTGGGAGCAACAGTTGATGCAGCACTGAGCAACAATGACGCTCTCCAGAGGCGGGTTTCGCAGCTTGAGGGCGAGGTCTCACTTCTGAAAATGCAGATGGCTTCTGTAATGAGCATAATGCCGTCCTGGCCCCTGCCCTTGCTCCCGCCGACCACCCACAACATCTTCGTTTATGGCACTCTCAAAACAAATTTCTATAACTTTAATAGATACCTGAACAATTCCACAGCGACGTTCGTCGACACTTGCCACACGACAACCAGACATCGACTCTTGATTCTGGACTACGGCGTGCCGTGCCTCCTAGGTAATGATGACGATAATAAAAATGACATCGATGCGAAAATTATCGATGGTGAACTTTTCTCCGTCGACGATTCGAAGCTAGCAGAGCTCGACGAACTCGAGGGCCTGAATATCACCCCCACTACGAACAGTGGTGACTGGTGCAGGTACGAGCGAAGGCCAATAACAGTTGTGCGGTCCAACGGGGAGCACGTGGCGTGCCAGTACTATTGTTACGTCGGGTCTGCGGAAGGAGATGAAGTCTTCGAACGCGCAATCGAGAGAGGCTATTTCTCGAGTTATTCACTAGAATATCATGAGCGCGAGTACACGACGAAAAGTGAGCGGACGATCAAGAATCCCAAGAAGGAGGTGAACGAAGGTCCGGTGACATTGGACAAGTTGGGGTTGCTGAAGGAGGTGAGCGAGCCGCGAGCGAAGCGAGCTAGTCACAACTAGAGCATGGTGTTGCTGGCTCGCAAGCCTTGAGGAAGACGAGAAGATGAGTCACAACTAGACTAATTTTTTATTCCACTCGATTTGTCATGCGCCTCGCTTCGCTCGGCGCTTCGCTCGGCGCAGCTGCAAACGATGGACGTCAACGAGATCTTCTCTGAGCCGGTTGACGCGGTGGCCTTTAACCTCAAGGACTACCACTCCATCGTTAAGATGCCGATGGACTTCAGGACGATACGGCAGAGGGTTACGTACACTGAGATGGAGCATGACGAGTTTGCTAAGGTGATTGTGAAGTGAAGTGAGAAATAACCGCAACATGGCGCAACTAACCCCGGACTCACCTCACCTCACCTCACAGCTCGTCAACCTCACGTTCGATAATGCTCTCCTCTACAACGGCAAGAACAAAACGTCGCTGGTTTGCGTCGAAGCCTCCCGGCTGAAGAAGCACTTCAACGACAAGTACGAGAAGAAGAAGGAGGGTGTTTAGCTTCCAAATAGTTTGAAAGTTAGAAAAAATTAAAGCCTCGTTCCGTCCCTCACAATTAATTCTACATTGCCTTCCCCTTCCTCTTCCCCCCCGTCCCCATTGTCTTCCTCCTCCCTCCTCCTCTCCCTCTCCAACTCCCTGGTCAGCCTCTCCGCTCTCAGCACCCTCAATTCTTGGTGCATGTCAAAATCCACATTTTTCTTCTTCATTTTCTGCGCCATGAGCAAGACCTGAAGCTTTAGCACCCTGTTCGCATTTTTCACATCCCTCATTTCCTCCATTGTGGGAAGGCTCCAGCCGTCCTCGCTATTGTTGTCGTCTATCATTACGTCGAGCTCATCAAACGCAGCCAAAAAGCTGCCCTTCTCCCCCCTTTCCCTTTCCCCTTCTTCATCCCCCCACGTGCCGTCTCCCTCCTCTCCCTCGTCATTGTGCCTCAGCCTCTCCCCGATTAGATCGAAGGTTGTCATGTTGTTCAGTCCGTAAGCCCCGTAGAAGATCTGGTTCAGCCCCTCGAGGCCGAAGTTCGTTAGGGAGCGGAGTTGCTCGAGGGTGGAGGTTGGGAGGGCCGAAGCTGCGGTATTGGCAGCTGACGAAACTGAGTCGATAACAATTGCTGGGACTGCGACAAGCGGGCGGGTGGGGGAGTTGGCTGAGTCTGGGAGGGATTGTGGGTTGTGGTTGGGGTTGGGTTTGGGGGCAGATGCTGCCGCCTCCTCGTCTTCTAACGGGGTTGATGGTTTGCCGTCTTCCTCGTCGCCGTTGTTGTTTTTGTCAGCACTAACATCAACACCATCACCATCACCATCACCATCACCACCACCACCAACACCAACACCAACACCGCCAACATTCAGAAGACTCTGCCTGCTGGAGTCATACCCGCACAGCCTCTCCCCGCACTTGAGCCCTCGTGGGAACAGCGGGGACGGCTTAAACAACCCTTTGGGAAAGAGCGGGGAAGGGCCGGTCAAACCAACCAGAACTCGAAAGGGCGTCACGTCAATCAATGTGTAGAACGCGAAGCACAGGACGAATGACACGACGCACATTGAGGTGAAGGTTATTCCGGAGGAGAGGTTCTGGCCGTAAGGCAAGTAAAACCAGATAGCCAAAGCGTACTGAATAGTCGGGTGAATGACATAAAGGGGCAGCGTACTCCGAGTGAAGTAGTCGTACGCAAGGGGGTTGAACTGATGGTTCAGATACTTTCTACTGTACGCGTAAATGAGCATAACCCACGTGTAGGTCCCCGCGCCGTACAAAATCCTATAATCTGCGTCTGGGTACGTTGCGTAAACCCCCCCGTTCACAAAGTTGTAGTCAGGACTGCGCCGGCGCCGAGCGAAGCGAGGCGCATTGAGTGGGTTAGTTTATTGGTGGATGTAGTATTCGTCCCACAAGGCTCGCTCGCTCACCTCTCCTCGTACACTGGCCACAACAAAGGGAACAGCGCCATGTTGAACAGGCCGAGAACCAAGTAGCCCTGCCTCCTTTGAAACGCCCGAGCGATCTTCTGCTCGTACAAGCTGACCAGAAACCCGGACAGGAACATGTTCGCGTATGAGATTAGGATGAAGCTAAGCGATTGATTAGTTTAGTAGTGGTGTAGCCGTCTGTAGCCATTAAACGCTTCGCTCGCTCACCTCCACTTGGCCAGCGTACTTGACTGCATCTTGTCCTCCGCCTGCACGAACAAATGCGTGCTCATCATCATCAGGAGGATGAGCACGTAATAGAAATCTGTATTCCTAAAATTCATAACGAGAACGTGGCCGAATGTGATGGTAAAATACATCACTGTGCCCCCGACGCAGCAGTATCCGTACAACGGCAAGGCCAGCGTTGAGAACAAAATCCAGCCAATCATGTAAACTAAGCCGGTGATGCAAATCTTGTGATACAAATCGGCTCTCTCCGTCTCATCCTTTGCAAGCGTCGATCTCTTGAGAAAAAACAAAATCGGCAGGTGCAGCCCGGTCATGAACGCCAATATTGCTGCGCCGAGCGAAGTTAATGATTAATGAAGGACGAGCGAAACGAGCGAGCAAAACGAATTGGGTGGGTTACCGTTTAGTAGTGGATGTCGGTCCAGATCAGAGCATGGCACGCCATTGGCTCAAAAAAACTCAAAAAAAGAGCGAATCGTTGAATAGCGTTAGCCGTAACTCTAACCATACAGGGCATCTTTTCGCTCTAAAAGAAAATTGTTCACAAAGACGGTCCAAAACACCCCAAGTGCTCGCCAAATGAAACCAAACAAAAAAACGCCGAATCACTAAATCACCCGTAACTCCCATCGCTCGAGTCTTCCAAAAGGCTCGCTCGCTTCGCTCGCTCACCTAGGAACCAGAGCCATTTAAATCCGTGTTTGCTAAAGCAGTTCGAGAAGAAGTAGGGAAAAAATTTCCATGGCATGTCCGGCATGTTCTCGTCAATCAGACCGTTCTCGTTGCAGTCAAGGTAGTCCCGGGTTATCCAAGCATAAGGCAAGACGGCGAGGAAGAAGCCGCCGACCAGAGGAATTCCAATTCGAAGAACTCGCTTTATGAAGTAGTTCAACATGCGGGTCCTTGAGGTGTTTGTGGGTTAGTTGTGACCTTCTCCGCAGTGCTGCGAGCGACCGTAGGGAGCGAAGCTGCGTCAATTGCGATCGATCAAGCTGTAGCGAGGGACGCCACCAACCAGATTACCTTGAGGAAATTGAGAGGTTGCAGGCAACACCTGCTATGAAGAAGAAAAGCGGCATCACCCACATGTTTCCAAATAGCATTATGACGTTCAAGTACTGGTTGGTGCCCTCGTGGGCAAGTTTTACATCTGATGACTTGTCATCGAGGAAGCGAATACAGTGCCCCATAATAACGACAAAAACGTCGTACATTCTCAGCCAATCTATGGCGTAGATGCGTTCTCGTGGCATGATGAGTTGAAGCAATAATATCTTGAATTTAAAGTGTTAAATTGTGTTAAAATAGAATTTTCGACACAAAATATGTACACATACTCATGAAAATGCATGCATTCTTATTCCTTCTTGCCACACCGCAACTGTTGAGGCTGCCAAAATGCATGTGTTGTTGATTGTGGTCCTAGCGGTCCTAGTGATGCAGCCAGTTGCGATGATTTTGCGATGATTTGCGATGATTTTGCGATGATGCACCCAGCGCTTGCACCTCAAACGACTGCAGTTTCAACTCCGTTATCGATTCTTGTCGGCCAACTTTTTTCGGACGAATCTCGAAGTGCCAGTGCACCTCACCTATACAAGATCCCAGATATTACTAACCCTAACAGAAACCTTCTTGGTGGGTCAACAGGATTGAGGCACTTGCATCCTCTTCAACTTACTTCTGCGGTGTTGGGAATAGCTACGGCTACGGAGGAATTCAGCAGTATGATGGCGACGAAAATAATTTTACGGAGGGCAAAGTCCTTTTTGTCAATCAATTTGGGACGGCGGCTGCGACCAAGAACGTCGAGCACGCTCGCTTCAACGCTCCTCTGTGGCACTGGCGTAACATGCACCGACTTTGGAGGCGAGGGCACCGGCAGGAAGAGTTATTTTCCACTCCTGACGTTTTCCCCTCGTTCGGAACCGAGTTCCACATGGCGATCGATTCAGAACCCGCACCCTGTTGTCGAAAATCGCAAACCAAGCTGGGAAAGTCTGGTTTCTCTCCGGCTTGTACTCGTTCGTAGAGCAGTGGACGGAGGGCCACACAACGCAAAATCGCGATGCCTTGTTTGGCCCTTCGTGGGTCTCCACAGAAGGGGCTTGACTGGTTATAGGTGAGGGAGGCTATTTTATTACGACTTTGCCTTCCTGAGAATCACGAGCAGTAGTGAATTGGAAATTTTGTGTGTGTGCGAATTCTCCTAGATTAGATTCATTCCCCTATTTATTTTTATTCCTCCATCATGTCCTCCGCCGTGGTGATCTTAGCCCCCTTCTTCTTGACCGCCTTGCTCTTCGCAACCTTGATGCCAACATTCTTCGCATCCTTCATTTTCTGCGACTTCTCCTTAACCCTCTCCACGACCTTGGCCATGACCTTATCCCTGTCAGCCATCGCAGGCACGATAAGTTCCATCCCCTTCTCCAGCTCCGCCACCTTCTGCTTCTTCACCAGCGTCTTCCTATCCTTCATTCTATTCTCGTAGAACCTCTCCTCCCTCTTCCCCTTGATCTCCTCGACCCTCTCCATTGCCCCTAGAGTCTTCGTCACCAGGTCCCGGTCGTACTTGACCGGCCGGTTCCTTCGCTTCTCAAACTCGAACGTGCTGTCGACAGACATTTCCTTCCCCCTGCGACGAGCGAAGAGAGGCGCATTTTTTAATGAAGCGCGAGGCAAACCAAGCGAGCCAAACGTATGCGAATGAGGTTGGGTTTGGGTTAGTTTAGTTTAGTTTAGTAGTGGGTGTAGCCACGGGGTGTAGCCGTGGATGTAGCCGTGGACGTAGCCGTAGCCATTACGTCTCGATCCATCGCTTCTCGTCCATCCAACAGGCTCTTGTCGCTCTCTCCCGGCGAATGCCCCCTCACCTCGTCTTGCGGAACGCCTTGGTCCAGGCCACCTTGCGGGGATTTCTCTTCTTGTTGAAATTGCGGTGGCACTTTGAACGGCAGAACCGGAAGACCTTGCTGTCGTTGCGCACGAACTTCATCCCATGGCCGGGGTAGCAAGGGGACGAGCAGAAATAGCATTTCTCAACTCTCATTCTGAGGGCCTGGTTGTTTAGTTTTTGTTGGGAATTTGGGAGTTTATGGGTTTTTTGGTGGGTTGGGAGGGTGTGGGGGACTCTATTTAGTTGAAGACTTTCGCGTGTGGTGAAATGCAAGAATTTTGTCTGAGGATAGATTTGAGTGGATTTCAGGATGATTTTGAGGAATTCGTATAAGATTGTCAGACGACTATCAAGTCACACTAGATACAGCACCACACAACCAAGACAACAACACAACAAATTCATCGGCAAAACCGTAAAGCCCTTTTCCCTATTTATAAAACGACGATCTTGGTGACTCAATACTAGGTGGTTCCTTTTCCTAATTCAGCAAGTCGCCCCCAATCCAATCCAACCCTAAACCACCATTCTTCCCCTGCTCGACGTACGTTGCACCGTTACGTTCTAGAGCACAGCCCCCAAAACTACCTCTCCCTCCTACCTCGCTCGGCTCGCTCCATGTCTGATGGCGATGACCACCACGACGATTTTGAGCCGGCGAAATCTGATGTCTCTTGGGCCCCTCAGTCCAGTAAGTTGCCATTAGGTCGATTGCCATTCGCGTTTCCTTTTTCCTTTTTTACTAACGCTTCACAACGTGCCTTAACCCTCGCCCCCCCCCCCCCCAAAAAAACTTCAACCTCCACCACAGCACCATCAACCTGCTCCTTCTCCTGCCGAATCTCCCACTACCTCCACAAACGCGAGTCCGGTTCAAAAAAAGCCGAGTACTCCCACCTGACTACCGACCCGCTCGGGAACAAGTGGCGGCTGATAATCTACGTCAACGGAAATGGCAAGAGCTCCAACAACCACCTCAGCCTGTTTCTGCAGGTTGCCGGGGCGGAGGGGTTGGAGTTCGGGTGGAGGAAGAATGTTAGCTACGTTTTGACGTTGGTTCATCCGACTGGGGGGGGTGGGGGTGGGGGGGGGGAAGATTCTGCCCG
>Ga0302116_1002159_pt1 | contig 11639 bp, 15 predicted proteins | sample AG5_SCM_MG_FD_203124 | JGI IMG/M metagenome (GOLD analysis project Ga0302116, IMG submission 203124) | Marine microbial communities from Western Arctic Ocean, Canada - AG5_SCM | ecosystem: Environmental > Aquatic > Marine > Oceanic | place: Canada: Western Arctic Ocean | collected 2017-10-01 | reverse complement strand
AGAACCTTGTATGCAGGGACGGGAGAGGGTGTGGATGGGGTGAATTCTACACCGGAACTGCAGAGGGTGATAACCGCTTCTGGTATTATTGTCGAAAGCTCATTTTTGAGCGTTTGTTCAAATCCTTGGACGCAGGTCACGTAATAAGAGGAGGAGGGGGTTGTGGGAGTAGGCGTAGTCGATGGGGTGGGAGATGAGACCGTTCTAACGAATCGTTTTGTTGAACGTCTTTTTCCAGAGGCTAAGGTCATGTGGCCTGACGTGAAAGCAAGGGACTGGCTACTAAACAGCAATATAACCGAGAGGAGGGCACGTACACAAGTTTGCATTATTTTGAGATATTGTCACGTGCAGTCCGTTGTTGTTGTTGCTCGCCTCCCCCCTGAATTGCTCAAATTGTTGTTGCTGGGAGAATAGGGTAGATGTTGTTGTGTTGTTGTTGTTGTTCTTCGTGTTGTTGTTGTTGATTGTTAATATTTTATTTTATTAATTTTCTTCACCCGATCAGCACGTGCTCAGGTGCTCAGTACGTAAAACTTTATCCGCGCCCTTGATAAGGTACCACATTGATTAAGAATCTGCTTCACTGCTTCTTATCGCTTAAGCCCGATGCTCTCAAAAAAACGATTGGCACAACAGCCACCCCACTCAGCCCTCGACCTTCCAATGATGCTGAAAACTTTTGAGCAATTAGATTATCCTGTTAAGGAGTACCACATCTTGGAATTTCAGAGGAGGCTTCACAAATCAAAATACCCTCCGCTCTCTCAATTTGATTGGTCTTCGTTTCCAGTGAGATTTGTTGAAATAATGATGGCTAACTTTGTAACCACAACAAGCAAGGTTGTGCTTTCTCAAACAAGCAGTGATCAAATGACAACCAAGCTTTTGATTGAGCTTCATGACGGGCATCAGGTAGAGTCTGTGATTATGCGCCACGAGACTGGGAGAACGACGCTTTGCGTATCATCTCAGGTTGGCTGCAAGATGGGGTGCACATTCTGTGCGACTGGAACTATGGGGATAATTGGAAATTTGACTGCTGGTGAAATATTAGAACAGGTGAGCTGAGCTTTTTGAAGACGAGAATACTGGCGACGAATCCCTCGAAATGGCTATAGACATAATGGCTACATCCAAAACGAAACTCACCCACTCAATTCGTTTAGCTTGTTTTTGCTGATGGGGTGAAGAAGATCAGAAACATTGTTTTCATGGGCATGGTGAGCGAGCGAGCTTTGAGGAAGAAACGCGAGATTACTCGCGATGAATCCCGCGAAATGGCCACAGACATAATGGCTGCATTCACTACTAAGCTAACCCACCCAATTCGTTTGGCTCGCTCGTTTCGCTCGTCATTAAAGGGAGAACCTCTAAACAATTTCGACAACGTGAAGGCTGCAGTGACTGCTATGGTCTCGACGAAACAGTTTGGGTTAGCATTCGGCCATGTCACCGTCTCAACTGTAGGCGTCACGCCAAAAATAAAAAAGCTAACGGCTGAGATGCCTTTTGTCAACTTGGCGCTCTCGCTGCACGCCCCTAACCAGGAGATGAGGAGCGAGATTGTGCCCGCTGCAAAGGCGTACAAAATCGAAGGGTTGATCGAAGCGCTTGATCAACACATGAAGACACCTCTCCGAGCGGGGGGGGGCGCAGTGGAATCAACCAATAAGAAGAAAGTTCGAAAAGCGATGATTCAGTACACCATGCTAGATGGACCAACGGCAACATTCGAGTGCGCCCACCAGCTAGGAAAGCTCTGCGAGGGCAAGAACATAATTGTGAATTTGATCCCATACAACACCACAGACGTGAAGGACAAGTTCAAGTGTCCGCCCCATGAGCACATCGTTAATTTTCAGAAGATTGTCATGTCTTACGGCTTGTATGTTTTCATTAGGAAGACTATGGGACAAGATATTGCTGGCGCTTGCGGCCAGCTCGTGCTGCAAAATAAGAAGGAGGGTGGTGTGGACGTAGAGAACGCGGCGGGCACGAGTAACTGTGGGGTCAAAAGGACTGTGGGAAGCAGGAAACTTCTCAACCCTAAGAAGACCAATAAGAAGAATATAATGCAGGGTGCTAGAGACGATACAGCGGTGCTATCAGCATTTGCGTTTGCTTTGGGAGTTTCGTTTGTGATGCTCGCATTAGTACGAGCTAAAAGTTTTACAAGACAGAAATGATGTAAACAGTCAGTGCAGGGTTATCGATGCATAAGCAATGTCGAACATTATGTCAAAATAAGCTGATCGTCGTTTGTTTAGTTCCTCGCAGTCTGCAAGAGAATCTTCAATTACTGTCAATAAACTCTCCTTGCTGAGGAGGTGCATTTTGCAGGCTTCGGTGGCGGCCCCCACGTAAGTTTTAAAGAAAATGATTGGAGTTTCAGAGACAAATCTAGGCGCATAGCAGTTGGGATTGGTCTCAAATCGAAGGCAATTTTTCAGAGTGCTGATTCTATCCTTTTCGCTTTCTCGACAGACGACGTGCAAGAAAATTGCGAGGATTTTGTCAGGAAATTTCCTTATCATTCTCTCGCCAGCCTGCACAGAAAATAAAATTGTGTTAGCCTTCCGCCCGCTTGACACACTGCTGCTCGGCTTATTACTACTCACTCGTACCTCTTCGTCATATTCCCCTGTGTCACCCACAAAGACAAACTTTGTTTGCGGGTTCGAGGTTGACAACAAACGTTCAAAGTTGTCAAACTTGCGGTCCCCCTTTCGGCCATCAAGCACCCATTCACGTACGGAGCCGTAAAGTACTGGACCCAATATCAATTGTTGGGAGGCGGCGGCAACTGCAATTTTCGATGTGGGCTTTATTTCAAGAAACCATTTCAGCTCCGAGGCTCGGGCTGTCAAAATCGCCACAGAGGTTGGAGAAGAGCTTCTCTCGAAAGTGGGGGGGCTCAATTCACGCAGAAAGGAGAAAGCGCCAGGGTAGATGTGATTCCGGGGTAGTTGGGAGTCGACACCACCAAGAGACTTTTCACCAAGTTTCCTATCCCCACTGCTTTTCAAGGTATCGTCCACATCACTTATAACTTTGATAGGAGCACCGACGAGGCCTGACACCACAAAAACGCAACCCAAGAGAATAATGAAGAGATGCATAAATTGAAGCGATGTGCACCACAAGTGGTTCAAGATTCGTGATTGGACCGTGGTACAAAGAGCTGTGTTTTGACCCAGATCGAACATCTTGATATATATTTGCTCCTGAAAAAATACAAGGAGAGAGAAATAGCATGGACGACACTGTCACATCATTGGATGGCAGCGAAAGCTCAGACACACACACATATTCTTGCCAATGTGGGCGTGCAGTCGATTTGCTTCAATTTACAGGCCCTCACCACACGAAACAAGGAAGGCGAAACTCCCCTCGACATTGCCCGTAGGAGTGGAGCCTGTGCTGAGATCATCGGCTTGCTCTCCCTCACTCCCGAGGCAGTTCGTTCGTTGGGTAAGGAGATGAACCGCTTGTACGCACCAGTGGCTTATTGGTGGAGTGAGATGGGTTTGTGGATCAAATCACGATCGTGGACAGACTGCCACAAGTTCATCAATGAGCACGATGACGAGTTGGTGCGTGAAGTGCTCAAATACAACAATTCTAATCTTCTTCTTCAGCTTGCTTGCAATAGTAAGATATACAGCGACTCACTCGTGTTTCTTGCTCTTCGAATGATCCATCAGCACCTACTTTCCCTTAAGGCTTTAGATCAAGGCCACAAGGCTGTCGAGTTTGCTGAGCAACCTCACTTCAATGCATGCCAGCAAATCGTCAAGGTCCTCAGCCTCACCCCCAAGTACATCTCCTCCACACCCTTTCTGACCCTCCTCCGACAACACCTCCCCAAACAGTTCGTCGACTCGTCAATCTTCGGCACCTACAACACCGCTTGCACGTTCATCAAGCACATGAAGTACGACAAGGCTGAGCTGGTCGAAATTGGGGCCGTCCTCAAGCCGGCTCGCAAGTACAACGTCTGCAGCTCCTTCCCCGCCAAACCGTGCGCACGGTGCAAGAACACCTTCTACTGCTCCCCCTCTTGCCAGAAATCGGCGTGGAAGAAGCACAAGAAGACGTGCAAGGCGCCGACAAGTCCGCCGGCGACTGAGGCAGAATTGAGGGTTTTGCACAAGGGCATTTCCCTCCTGAATATGTGCATTCAGAGGCCTGGGGCTGGGGATGGACCAACCAGCGTGGTATTAGATTTCTTGAATGGTGTTAACGCTCCGGCGTGAAATCATATAATAAAATCATAACTGTCATACTGTTTTGCTTCTGTTTAATTTGCTCGCTCTTTATATTCTCCCTTTGCCTCCAGCTCTCTCAAACGGTATCCTAGAACCAGCTGCCATAACCCAAGCTGTCTCAGAGCCCCTGCCGGCAATGCAACCTTTTCTTCCTTTTCCAACTTTCCCGCGTTGGCAGGACCGCCGTCCAAAACGTAATTAATAAGCATTCGCATCGATTCAATCACATCGTTCGAGATCCCTTTGGTCAAGGCTTTCACGTTGTCTTCAGGCAGCGCCATCAAATATCCTCCCAGCCCCGCTTGCTGCAAGCCCTCGTCATTGTCGCCGTCCAAGCCAATTTTCTCTCCGCTCATGGCTAGTTCATCGCTCTCCTTGGCGAGCGCCGATTTCAAGGCTGCCATTTCCGCCTTCAGCGCAGCAACATACTCATTGGCGTCCACGTCCACAACGTTATCGTTGTCCATTTCCACCTTGATTATACCGCTGAGTTTCGCGGTTGTTGTTGGAGAAGCGTTATTTTCGCCCCCCTCAAGCATCAGTACGTGCTCGTTCCCCCCTCCAACCCCTTTGCTTTTCACCACCCCCAAGCCCATCTCGAATTCGCCCCACGAAATCTTCTTATCGCCATTCTCGTCGAAAAACTTTAAAAACGTATCAATTTCAAACCCCGGCAGCTTGCTGTCCCCCCCGTACACTTCCTGCAGCAGCCCCTCAATTTCGCTAGCCTCGATGAACCCCGAGCTGTCCGTATCTATTCGATTGAAGGCTTTTTTGTACTGAGGTGATATGTTAGTGAAGTAAGTAGTGTGATTGAAGAAAGCCTCCAGGCTCGCTCTCAGCATTTCGCTCGCTCACCTCCTCAATGGAATGCGACTCGATGCTCATCAAGCGTTTCAGAGCAAGCACGTATTCAGCATTGCGGAACATGTACCCCGTCATCTGAAGCTGGTAGCAGAGAGCAGCAAGCTTTTCGCCAGTCGCTTCGACAGTCACATCCATGCCCATTTGAGGGTTGTTGGCAATGTTGCCAAGCATCGAGTTGATTGTGTCGGTCATGGCATTCAGCACGGTCGGGGAGGATTCCGACACGAAAGCGTTGATCATGGATGTGGGTGTGTCCTGCGCAAAGAAAAGAAAAGCAAAGCGAAAGAAGGTGCCAAACGAATTGGGTGGGTTAGTTGTGGATGTAGCCAGCCGACTGAGGCCATTTTGCGCACTTCACCGCGATTATGAGAGTATGCGAGTATGTGATTATGCGAGTATGCGAGTATGCGAAAATGCTCGTTTGGAAGACGACCAAAAGGCTCGATCGCTTCGCTCGCTCACCTCGGTCATCAGAGAATATAGGGAAGAAGCTCCGGCCGGGACACCTGACTTGATTGAAGACACACGGTCACGAAGAGACGAGAGGGCCGACTGCCATTTCAGGGAGGAGTGGATTTCATCATCAGAGAGGGATTCCCCTTTAGAATGTAGGGGACGAGCGACCGATCGAGTGAAGGTTTTTGGTGAAAAATGAAAGCTGCAAACAGCTGAAAATACGAGATGAATCAAAAACAGTCTAATCATCACAAAACCAATATAATGGATGTGTGATGGGCTCGAATTAGGTGCTAGAAATAGGGCTAGATTGAATTTTAAAATTCACTTTGGTGTTTTGTTTCAACTTGGATTCTCATATGTATTGTTAATTTTTGACGATTCCCATCAAGATTACTATCCTGGCACCTTAACTAGACCTTAGAGTTCCTTTCGTCCGTCCTCCAGAGGAACACACAAAACGCTGACATTGATATTATATTCCTTAATCTCTCAAACTCCCTCCAGCATGGCCTCCATGAAAGCTCGAATTAATAAGGACCTGTCAATAATGAAGTCCAGCCCGCCTCCAGGAGTTTCTTGCTGGCCTACCGATGAATCTGACCTCACCGCTTTGACTGCGAGAGTCGAGGGACCTCCTGACACCCCCTACAGTGCCGGAATCTTCATCCTGTCTGTGCAGTTTGGTGATCGATACCCATTTGCACCTCCGTCAGTCCGGTTTATCACCCCGGTCTACCACCCGAACATAGATGCCCAAGGGCGAATTTGCCTCGACACGTTGAAATCAAAGCCCATGGGATCCTGGTCTCCCGCCGTGTCGCTTAGTGCGATGTTGACCATGATAAGGTGTTTGCTGGAATCTCCCAATCCCGACGATGGGCTAATGCCAGACGTCACCGAACATTACCGGAGGGATTTGGAAGGTTTTGAGAACGAAGCTAGGAGGAGGGTTGGAGTTGAGGCAAACGAGGTGATGGCCAGGCGAGTTACAGAAAAGGCTGAAAATTCGGTAAAACAGACCGTAAAGCGAAAAGAGGTTGACGAGGAGAAGAAAATCGACGATGACGACGACAACAACAACAACAAAAAACAAAAGCTGTAAAAAACCGTTGTCCATTTGGTAGTTCGTTTCTCTAGTCTTTATGTAATCTAATTTTCAACTCTTTTCAACTTCAACGAAACCAATCTTCCCTTGAGCACTACCTCGCTCGTCAGGCTGCTGCTGACTCTCATGATTCTTCCAACCAATCCCGTATATAATTTGGAAAGTCGCGGGGACGTAATTATACCCCCCCCCCCCCTCCTCTCCCTCTCCCTCTCCCTCCTCCTCCTGGCCCAAAATATCATCACCCTCCTCCCCCAATTCCCCAAACATTTCCCTGTAAAGACAACTAGCAGCCAAAAAGGTGTCGTAGTCCCCTTGCCCATTCTCAACTTTCCCAACCCCAGCATTGCTCTCGCCCATGCCCCCCAAGTGCCTCATCAAGGTGTACGCATCGGCGTAGCCAATCTTGACATCTTCAACGTCTACCGTTGGCATCTTGAAGCCGCTGCTCGTGAGCAAGGTGCCGACATCGGTGGGGTCCACGAACGGGCCGACGCGGGGGGAAACGCCGCCCTGTGAAGCGAGCGAGCAAGAATAAGTTGAGTAGGTTAGTTCAGTAGTGGATGCAGCCAAAAGTATAGCCAGAGCGGAGCTTCGCACTCTTCTTTTCTGTCCCAAGGCTCGCTCGCTCACCTTCCGCTCGCTCTCGGCGAGAATCAGGGAGGAGCGGAGCTCCGGGAGGGTTCCGCCGCCGGGCATAGCGAAGAGGAGGCAGCCGTCCGGCTTCAGAACGCGGTTGACCTCGGAGAGGAGGTTGGGCAAGTCATTGACAAAGTGCAGGGAGAGGGACGAGATAGCCAGGTCGAAGGAGGCATCTGGGAACGGGAGAGGGGTGGAGGTGATGGAGTGGTTCAGGTTGTAGGAGGAGACGAGGGTTTGGGATGGGGGGAGGTGTTGGTCCCGCTCTAGAGCGGGGATACAGCCATCTATGTTGACGATTTTTTCCACCCCACCAATTCCACCAGACCCAGTGAGGGCGGAATCGGCCCCGAGTTCGTTGGATAAATAACCTGGCCCAGAGCCAAGGTCGAGAGCAAGAGGGAATGGTCGTTTGATGTCGTCCAGTCGAGCTACCAAAGAGTTTGCAACGTGAGTCCTTAGATAGTCGTATGATCGAGAATTAGGTGAGGTGTATGCCGCTGTTCGCTGGAGGTGTTTCAGAGCTGTGTTGAAGACCTGAGGCTGAGCAGCCATGTCTGATTAGTCCAATCACGATTTGTTTTCCACCCACACAGAAACAAAACACAAAGGCACCTTACCAATCCGGAGACGAATGACTGCTATTCTTGTTCTTCTACTTCTACTTGCTGTCTCAACGAGCAGCTTCAATTTAAATCCACGCCGTTCCTTTATCTCGTCGACAAACTTGGCTGGCAAGAAGAGCAAGAAAACAAAGCAACCCACCGATCCGAATCCCGAAACTAAAACAAAGCCCCCCTCCCCCACCACACCCATTAAAAACCCCTCCTCGATCCTCGACACCCCAGCCTTCCTCCAAAAGAAGCTAGCTGTTCTCGAAACCGATTTCCAATCCCTCACTGCTGAGCAAATCCCGGCTGCGAAAGCCTCCGCCGAGGAAGCGACTGCTGAATGGGGCGAGAACATCGCAAAGATGGAGAAGGAGACCGCGTTCGTTAGGGACCGAATGTACAATGAAACGATGGCGTCCGAGGTGAATAGCAAGATTGAGGTGACACGGTCGATCCTGCCCGTGATCGACAACTTTCAGCGGGCCTTTCAGAACATCAAGGTTGACGAGGGAACTCGGGGGAAGGAGATGGAGGATGAGTACCTTGGGTTGTACGAAGAGTTTTTACAACTTCTGGAGAAGATGGGGGTGACCGAGGTTGTTTGTTTGGGGAAGGAATTTGATTTTAACAGTATGGAGGTGATTTCGCAGGTGAGTGAGTGAAAGCGAGCGAGCCTTGTGGCAGAGAGTGCGAAGCGACTGTAAATTAAGTAACCCACACCTAACCCACTCTTCTCTTGCTCTCGTGCTCTGCAGCTTCCCTCGGAGGACCACGAGAGTGGCAACGTGTGCGAAGTGTACCAAAAAGGGTTTGAGATAGGAGGGCAGGTTATCAGGGCAGCCATTGTGGCGGTTGCCCTTTAGTACACAAAATTTAAAAATCAAAATTTTGCCAACACATCTATCGCTTTCTTTTCCTTCAATACACACCAATCTATTCAAAAATCCACAATCGCTGTCAATTCCTTCCAAATGCTTGCACTCATCCCCCATTCAAATTCACTCTAACGTAAAACACGTTCGCCTTGTCGTTCCGATTTAAAATATCGTTCACCACCTCGTAACCCTCTCTCCGCACGCTCGGTACCGCCTTTCCGCACCCAATTTCGAGCACGCAGAGCTTCCCCCCCGCCACTACAGCATCGCATGTATTCTCCGCTTTTTATCAGGTCTTCGAAGGATTCAACCCGCTATCGCAGGACATTCCCGCGCCTGCTAACACAAGTATATGTATGTGTAGCTTCCTCGATTTTATTTTTAGCGCGGATTATGTTCTACGCTGAAGGCGAAGCGGGGGTTGATGTAGTGTTAATATATTAACAACTCAAAAAGGAATAACAAAATCGACCGTAACTCCAACGCATGGAGATTTTAGAAGCTCAAAGTTGGACATCACATCATGTCATGGCTGGTTCGGCCAGGCGCATCTTTTAATGTAAAGCGATGGTTCAGGGACGGTCCAAAATAAAAATCATGTGAAAACTCGAAAAAGGCAAAAAAAGGCGAATCACTAGTTCGATCACAACTCCAAAGCATATCGCTCGGGGCTGGCTATTCAGGAACGGCCCAAAACACGCCCATGTGCTCGTCAAAGCTTCGCTAGCTCGCTCGCTCGCTTACCTCCTCTTCCTCATCGTCATCATCCCCAGTATCGAAAAACTCAATTCCATCCCCAACGCAGCACAGCACCCGCCCCACCACGTCCATGCCGCTCATGTCGCTAACGTTCGAAATAACTTCCCCCCCCCTCCGCCTCAAACTCAACCCCGTCTCCGCCTCACCAACTTCAACTTCAAACGATGCAATTCTCTGACTGTATCCGACGACTCTGATCACACCTGTGTCCAAGTCGTATGAAATTCCCTTAATTGCCGACCCACTCGCCTCACGATGTATACAAATGTTCATCTCAGCCTCCTTCACCCTCAACTCACTTTCATCTAGTCCAAACACGCACAGTCCAATTGCCTGGTCGTCTCCTCCTGAAGCCACCGCGAACCCCACCCCCACCACCTCCTCCTCCTCCTCCTTCCTTCGTTGGATGCTCAGGGCGTTGGTCCCGCACTGGTGCGGCTTGTACTCGTAAATCTGCTCAACCAAACCACCCTGAATAATGTTCACCAAAAAAATTCCGACCTCGCCGGCCGTGTTCCCGACCGCAAAGAGCAGGGAAGAAGCGGTCGCAGCGCTCACAGCGGTCACGTCTATGGAGAGGATCGGCCGCCCCTTCATGACTTGGAAGTCAGGGACGAATTTCTTTTCGAATCCCGAGTTTGTGCTTACTAACGATATGCCAATAACCCCGTCCGAGTCCCCGGAGAAAACAATGTGCATGTGCTGCCCCCCTGCGGCGTGATTTGAGTTTGAGGGGTAAACGTGGGCGCAAACAGCATTCAAACGATGGTCCAAATTGTCCTTGTCCTGCTTCCAGCTTTTTTCCTGCTCAGAGCGACAGCGTAGCAAAGTTTAGTGTTCTCTCGTCTTCCTCAAGGCGAGCGGAGACTGAGTGAGACTCACCTTCTTCTTTTGCGGGGGGGGCAACAGCCTGTCAGCCGAATTCCTGCTCGGGTCGAACTTGTAATAGTTAGTCTCCATCTTCCCCCCAACGGTGACTAGCAGATCTTGGGAGACGCAGCAGCCCCGAACCGATGATTCGTGGGAGCCGAGCTCTTGGATAAGGCGAAATTGGGTTTCGGACTTGGAGGAGAAGGAGGAAAGTTTGGCGAGGTTGTCCTCGCCGCCGGAAAGGATGACGATGGTGTTGGTGTCGCTGGGGTGGGGGAACATAGCCACGCAGTGTGTGGTGGAGGAGTGGAAGTTGATACCGTAGTTGTAGGCGTGGTTCGGGTGAGGAATTTCTAATTTGCGAATTTTCGGGTCGAGATTTTGGGATTCGTTCGACTCGCAGGAGACGAAGCTGTATTTTCTATTGAAGGGAGAGAAGGAGACATCGTGGACCCGCTTCCAACCGCCCGTATCTGGGATATTTAAGATCTCAAATTGGTTGGTCACGTCCACAACGAGGTAGTTCGAGGCCTGCGGAGAGAGAGAGAGAGAGAGAGAGAGAGAGAGAGAGAGAGAGAGAGAGAGAGAGAGAGAGAGAGAGAGACATATAGAGAGAGTGGGTTGGTTAGGAGCGGCGAGCGAAGCGAGCTATTGACAAACTAGTGGAAACTCACCTTAAACCCACCCACAACCACACTTCCGTTCACCTCAACCACCATCTCAAGAGCCGAAATAGTGTTGGACAAGTTGGTCCCGTTGACGACTTTCAGCTTTTGTGTTTCTTTTCCCTTTTCGTCGACGACGCGCATCGTCACTAGGTGCCCGTCGTGGCCGACGGAAATAAGCGTTTGGGATTTCGGCTGGTAGAGGAGATCGCGGACGTGGGCTCGCGAGTGGACGTTGCGGATCGTTTGCGTGGGGGTAGTAGTTGCATTTGCATCCACGACGACGTCCCAAACGAAAATGTTACCCCTCGAGTCTCCCCCAACAAGCAAACCGCCCCCACAACAAAAGTGCAAGCACGTGACCACGCAAGTCAGCAATCCCGTATTATATATTCGAACCAGCACAAAGTCTCCTTCTTCGTCGTCGTTCTCTCTATACTGAACCACTACGCCCTTGATAAACAGCGCGAAGAGTGTGTCCACCTCGGCGAACAGCAAGTTCTGCACCGAGAAGTAGC
>Ga0302116_1002158_pt1 | contig 11643 bp, 14 predicted proteins | sample AG5_SCM_MG_FD_203124 | JGI IMG/M metagenome (GOLD analysis project Ga0302116, IMG submission 203124) | Marine microbial communities from Western Arctic Ocean, Canada - AG5_SCM | ecosystem: Environmental > Aquatic > Marine > Oceanic | place: Canada: Western Arctic Ocean | collected 2017-10-01 | reverse complement strand
AACCCCTCCCCCCCCCCCCCTCCTCCTCCTCTCCTCCGCTCTCAATCTTCTGCAGTCAGTCGGCGGCGATCAAAACTCCTCACCGCTTCAGCAATAAAGAAGTCTGACAGCACCAAAAACAACCTTACAAAAAATCCAGTATCAGCTGCGACAAATTTCGTGGCCTCGGCACTGTGGGAGGGCGGGAAGCTCACGGCGAAAGCGCCATCCGCCGAAACCATTTCCAGCGAACGTCAATGGCTCTTCGGCGCGACTCGCGCGGTCGACAAGACGACGAGCTTCGTTCAAAACGGCGGCCTCCCCGCTCTCGCCTCCCAAGTGCGACAGGCATCTCCGAAGTTCTTGCTCCAGGGGGGCGATGAACTTTGGAATGGGAATGGGAATGGGAATGAGGATGAGGATAAAAAACAACAACAACAACAACAAACCGGTGGTGCGCTGACACCCGCGGAACTCTTCAAGCCATCAACGTCAATGGCAGTTTTTTCGGCGCTGAAGACTCTTGATGTTGGGTTGTTTGCGGCGAGTAAAACTGCAAATGCGGTGGGGGGGGGGGTGGGGCCAATTATACAAACGGCGTTGGAGAGGGCTAACGAGGCGTTGGCTGATAAACCAGTAGCAGACAAAAAAAGAAGGAGACATTTGAAAACAAGTGGAAAGAGGGCCACCAGGTATTGATACGTTTAAATCTAAGTTCATAAACTAAACAACACGCATTATATATTCACACAAATTTCACAAATTTCTACAATTTCCACCGAACCAACAACCCGTCCTTTCGCAACGCAACAATTTCTTTCCCTCCCTCCTCAACAACCATATTTACAAGGCTCATCTGGTCCCAGGCCAACTCGATCACCCCCCCCCTTTTCTTGCGCTCGCTTAGAACGCAGTCCTTCCCTCGCCCGGATTTACGCAGCGTTGTCAGCAGCTTCCACTTTCTGTTTAGATCAACGACGTCGATTTCCCAGCATTTGATGGTGCACAGCGCCCCGAGGCTGAAGAGTAGGTTCCCGGAGATGTGAAGCTGCGAGCGAGCCGGAGTTTAAGAAGCGTCAGTGTTAGTGTTTTGGTTGGAATAGTTCTGTGACTGAATCACCCCCAGCTCCACACGCCATCTGATGTGCTCACCTTCTCGATCGCATGCTCGTGCCCCTTGAAGACGAAATTGAAATTGACAAAGTTGGACGTTGCTGCCGAGCTGTAGACGCGAATCTCGCCCAAGTTGTTCGCGGAGATGAGGAGGGGTTTGGCGGAGTTCGGGTGGGCGGTCAAAAGCGCGTTGATGCAGCATAACGTGAGAAAACCGATGGGGGTGAAGCCGTTCAGCGTCTGCAATAGCGTCCCAGAGGATTTCCAAATTTTAATCTTACCCTGCACGTCTCCTGTTACCAGCAACGTCTGCTTGTAGGTGGCGAGGGCGGTGATGGCAGAATTGTTGGTGATGAGCGTGTTGGGATTGCTTAAGTTGAAGTTGAGGTTGGGGTTGAGGCCGTTTGGGAACACGACGACCGTCCCATCGAAGGAAGCGGACAAAATGGCGGAAGGGTTGGAATTGGAGGGGAGCAGGCAAGTGATTTCCGATGTTGTGTGGGGGTTGTTGAAGTTGTAGTGGGGGTTGTTTGGGGTTGGGTGGTGGATGTTTGGGATTGAGATCATTGTTCCTGCAGCGCCCCGGTGCCGAGCAAGAGTAGTGAGGAAGATTAGTTTGTTCAAATAATGTGGTTGTAGTCGCTTCGCTCGCCCACCTTGCGATGTTCCCATGTGAAGTAGGTTGGGATAGTTGGGGTGGGACAGGAGGGTGAGGACCGAGCCGTGGCTGTCGCACAGGGATATAATTTGGGCAGAATTATAATTAGAATTCGAAATCAATTTGAAATTCGAGGGGGAACAAATCTTAACCCCCTCGAAATCGCCCCAAACTGCGACTGTGCCCGAACTTGAAAGGGGCTGGAACCCAAAGTAGCCGAGCTTCAGGTCGAATTGGGAGGTGGTGGTGGGTGGAGTTTGGGGGAAAATAAGAGGGTGAGGGAGCTCAACAAAATCAGAGCCGTTCTTGTGGCTGGGGCTTGTTTTTCCGAGTTTGAATCGGAGTTTTAGGTGGGCAGTTGCGAGGGACTTGGAGCTGGTGTTGGCGCTTGGCGTGGACTTAAAGACTCGAAGGAAGAGGTTGTCGAAGATTGAAGTGAGAATTGTTAGTGGACGTTGAGGAAAGAAGATCATTCCATGCAGCTGTGAATCTATTAAACTCAAGCTTGAGAGAGTTGCATACGTTTGCACGTATTCTGCTATTGTGAGGATGAGCTCACTAGGAAGCGTATTGAGAGTGAGCCTCATTAATCCTTCCTCTTTGCGGTCTTTATTTTAGTAATGATTTTGAAATTTCTGGCAATTCACATAATTTTGGTCATTATTCAACCAACATGGGCGCAACGCCTGATGATGAGATTGAGCGTCAACACCAACTGTCCAGCATTCGATGTGACTCTGAAGGAAATTCTCACACCTTTGGCACTGCACCACCCACACTGGGGCCAATCTCCCTAAATTTCAAACAAGTGCCGGTTTGCGATCTACCCTCGCTTCCCCCGCTGCCTCCTCCTCCACACCCCTCCCCCCTCCCCACCCCAACACCCATACTCAAGGAAGACGTTCCTCTCTGCTCCACTCGAGCTATAGTCAACATATCCAACCTAAAAGCTGCAATCCTCCACGGCCATGGCCACCTAGAATACGATCCCACCAGCAACCCAGCTCCCCCAATAACCCCCACTGACTTTTGGTCCGAAAAGTTCGCTAGGTGAGTGATCGAAGGCGAGCGAGCCTTGAGTTTAAGACGAGCAAACTCGCGATGGATCTCGCGAAATGGCTGCAGACATAATGGCTACATCCACTACGAAACTAAACTAAACTAAACTAAACTCAAATACATTCATTTGGCTCGTTTGGCTCGCTCGTGCATGCAGCCGTGCGAATGTGTCGATAACCCGTCCTTCCCACGATCGATGGGGAATAAAGAAGATCGTTCTCATTTTCTGTGACGACTTCCTTCGCCGCGTGTACCAGATGCCCTTCTACCACACGCCGCAGCGGACTACATCTAGCCTGAAGAGCCCGAAAGCGGTGAACTTCAAGAATTTAGGTGAGCGAGCTAAGTGAGCGAGCTTCGAGGAAGACGAGCATACGAGCAAACTAATAAACAATTTATTTTTATATCTTTTGGCTCTTGGCTCGCTCGCCTCCCCCCTGCTCCATTAAAAAATGCACTTCGCTCGGTGCAGTGTTTCCGATTTTGGATTCGTTGGGTTTGGCTGACAAGAAGACAAAGGAGGTGTGAGCAAGCAAACTGTCACTAACATCATCATAACATCATATTAGCAATCCCAATACCAACACTAATCCACATACTTTTATTTGCACTTGCAGCCGAGCAAACGTGTTGTTCGCATGCTCCTTGCCTCCCTCCCTCCCGGAGTGACAATTCCCGTGCACCACGACACGGGCTACTGGGTCTCCCGAAGCCACCGGATCCACGTCCCAATAATCGTGCCCGACGGCGGCTCTCGCATTCTCTTTTGCGTGGGCGGCGACGGCGGGGGGGGGGGGGAGGACCCAAACGCCGTGCGGATAAATTTGGACGAGGGCCGAGTGTTCGAGATGAACAACCAGCAGAAGCACTCGGTGTCCAACTGCTCGAAGGACTACCGTGTTCATTTAATTTTGGACTACGTTGACGAGGGCTTCGACTTCGTGGCGCAGCAGACTACCCACGTTCCGCTTGTTCGGGGCGAGACCTTGGTTCAAACGAGGAGAACAATTGACCGGGAGGTGAGTGAGCGAGCGGAGTGGAGTGGAGCGGAGTGGAGTGGAGTGGAGCGGAGTGGAGCGGGGCACTAAACTAAACTCAAACTAAACTAAACGAACATAATTCCACTAAATGTCAATTTGGACAGGTTGACGCCGGCAAGGGACCCCCGCAGCCGCACTTCTTAATCATCGGGGCGCAGAAGGCGGGCACCACGAGCATGTACGAGAGCCTGTGCACCCACCCGCTCGTCGTGCAAGCGAAGAGGAGGGAAACGCACTTTTTCGACTGGAGGTGGTGCGGGGACGAGGTTGCCCAGGGCAAGAGGAGGGGGCTTTACGAGAAATATTTTTACATGGTGAGCGTATTGGTGTTGCTGGCCTTTCTCGCTTCGGTCCGCGACTAATCCACTCGTTTTTCGCAGGACGAACTCCGCAAGCACGGCAGTCTAATTACGGGCGAATCCACCCCCTCCTACCTCCTCTCCTCCAACATTGTCATTCCCCGGATCAAGTCACTCACCCCTGACGTGAAGATAATCGTCATGGTCAGAGACCCCATCGACCGAGCCTGGAGCCACTACCGCATGGTGACCTCGGACGACGGCACCGAGGCCCAGAAGATCGTGAGGGGGACAGCCTGGGAGGGCAAGACGTTTGAGGAGGTGGTGGACATGGAGCTGGAGGAGTTAAAGGAGTTGGGGTTGGGCGAAATTGAAACCGAAATCGACGTCGTTTTTCGTAGGTGGCTCGAGAAGAAGGTTGTCATGGGAAGGTGAGTGAGTGAGTGAGTGAGCGAGCGAGCGAAGCAGCGAGCTAGCTGCATCCATTGCGATCGACCTCCTCCAGCCGAGCACAACCAAAGTAATATTCCACACCTCAAAAACTTCACACGCACCTAGAATATGGCCACTTCTTACCCGCTCTCTTACCTTGCAGCGGCTCGCACAGCCTGCTCGCTCGGGGGCTGTACAGGCTGCAGCTCCAGGAGTGGATTAACGCAGGCTGGGAGCTTGGGTCGAGGATGCACGTCGTGAAGCTGAACGACATGAGCAAAGATGTCGAGGGGGAGGTGTTCAAGGTGTACGATTTTCTAAATTTGCCCAGGGAGCGGCTCGAGGAGGAGGGGAAGGAGGCTAAAAATGTTAGGAAAGCTGGGGAGGGGGCGAGGATGGGGAAGGGAGTTAGGGAGAAGTTGAAGAATTTTTACGAAACTGAGGACGAAAAGTTGATGATTTTAATGGGTTGGGATAGGTACTGATTGCAATCGAATTTTGAACATAGTTAAAAGTTCTTTATCTACTACTACTACTACTACTACTGGCTCTGGTCGATGCAGTAGACCGTGTCGGACGAAACTATGATTAACGCAACAATAAAGCCATAGAGGCCAATCGCTCCAGCAAAGGAGAGAATGGTCACGCTGGCAATGTAAATCTTGGAGGCGTCCCCCTCGTTTTCCTCGTCGTCGCCGCTGCCAAACCTCCCCTGACGCGCGGCCTGGAAGTTACCAGCCGCTGTTAAATTGGTTAGGTTAGTATGTGCAAGGAAATTTAAGGGCAGTGAAGAAATGAACTCACCTCGAATCCCAACAGCCTTCACCCCAAACTCGCCAGCGACGCCAGTGGCAAAGCCAGCAGCGAGACAGCAGAGACCGCAGCAGAGCCCAGCGGCAACGTGGGCCCAGCCGGTGAATTCAGTGTACATGTTCTGACCATTGTTGAGAGGAGACAAAACAGCCCCTGCAATGATGATTGACACAATTAATCCGTAAATCCCCAGAACCCCGGACATGATAATAGCCAACAAGTTCTTAACTATTCCGCCAGGATGGCGAATGGACAGATGGCAGATGCCAATCGCTGAGCGGTAGGTGCCGTACGCTGCACCAAGGTTCGACAGAATCATGCAGACGGCAGCTGAGAAAAAGCCGAGAAATGCAGCATGGGATGGGCAAGTCTCATAGGAAACCATTTGGTGGTGTGGCTGTGATACACTTGTTGTGTTGGGTGGGAATCGGCCGAAATTAAATTTAGAAAAAAAATGCATTCAATCATTTATGATCGTACCACACGACACAGATATCCTTAGCCATTCTAACAACTCAGCTGTCAACTTCCACCCTCTCCTCAATCAAAATCTCAATCTTAATCTCAAAACATGATTATCAACTTCTCAGTCTTTGGCATTGTTTTGCTGACAACAGCATTGGCATTGTCCCCCCCAGCCCCCCCAACATTGCCCCCCCCAGCCCCCCCAACACCCAACGTAGCAATTTCACTCGCACAAGACTTCCTGTCACAAGGTACAGGCTTCTACAGTCCGCCAACGTTGTCTTTTTTGTCTTCTGATTTTGTGTTTCGTGGTGGAGTCGTTGGACCTTTGAACAGAGACGACTACATGAGAACAATGACCACCTTAAATGTTCCAGGCAGTTTTTCTCTCCAGTCGAATGCATTCGGCTTTGTAGTGGACCCCGAGGACCCATACACTGTTCGGTTTTTCCTTCGCAACACGGGCAAACACGAGAGTGACTGGCAGCCCTGGGGCAAGTTCCCCCCCATTCCTCTCAAGCGAACAGGAAACGAAGTTCTCGGGCCTACCGAAGCCGGTTGCGTAACAATAGACCCGAAAGAACCCACAAAAATAAAGTTCTTTAATACTGGGAATGTGCTTCGGTTTGGTTCGGCCTCTTCGAATACTGGCGGCCTCGGCGCCGTGCTGGGTCTATTTCACGCAATTGGGTTCGGGGACATTGGCAATATGGCTTTAATCAAACAAGTACGAGATGGCAGCAATTGGATGGGAGGGCTATTTGACGTTGTTCCTTTGACGAGGTCAAAGGCTGAGGCAGTTCCTAGTTGGTACAAGGAGTAGCTGATTTTTGGAAACGTTAAAAACTTAGCACACAACTATTTAGGACTCATTTTCAAGAAATCTAATATCACACTTGTGGGTCCGTCTCCTGCTCCAGGCTCCTGGATGCACCGGTTGAGGAGGAGTATGCCCTTGTGGAGGGCGCGGAGGTCTGCCTCGGTGGCTGGAGGGGTTGTTGGGGGTTTACACGTCTTCTTGTGCTTCTTCCACGCCGACTTTTGGCACTCGGCGCTGCAAAAGTAGCTGGTTTTGCACAGTGCACAAGCTTTCGTCGTGGTGGTCTTACAGACGTCGCACTGCATGGCAATCTGATAGATTTAGAATACCTGCATTTGAATTTTTCACGCACCATCTCGTCATCGTGCTCATTGATGAATTTGTGACAGTCTGCATACGATCGTGAGTTGATCCACTTAACCATCTCATTCCTCCAATAACCCACTGGTGCGTACAAGCGGAGCATCTTCTGACCACCCAACGAACGAACTTCTTCGGGAGTATGGGAGAGCAAGCCGATGATCTCAGCACAGGCTCCACTCCTACGGGCAATGTCGATGGGAGCTTCGCCTTTATTGTCTCGTGCGGTGAGGGCCTGTAGATTCAACCAAACCGAATGCACGCCCACAAAGGCAAGAGCATCTGTGTCTGTCTGAGCTTTCTCTGTGAGCCAAGGATGTGGCAGTCGTCCATGCTCATCGACCTCCTTGTACTTTCTCTCGATCAAATCTAAGTTCCGCCGATCTGGGTGAACCATGACTCCATCTAGTGGGCCAATCACGCTTCTTGAGCCACTCATGGTGCTCATTGGATGCCATTATGATATTGCTCTTGGAAAGATGTCAAAAGAGAACGGGGAGCGGTGGGTTAGGGAAGTAGTGGTGTTCGTTGTTTTGTGTTCCTACAAGTGTACAAGGTGAAAAGAGGTTTCTAAAGTGCAAAAGGTTTCAAATTAAAGGAAGTTAAACACTTCACACTTGAAAAAGAGTTTAAGAGTTTTTTAAAGATCGCTTTACCACCTTACCATGTTGGTCATAAAAGGTCTTAACGGCATTTTAGGTTGTATTGGTGGTTAGTCACTGATTGATTGTTTTAAAAGAAGCTTCCAACACAAACCCTAGACCGACTTCGCCACAATCCCAACTCCAACTCAACTCTAGTTATGACAGACAGTGGTATATTTGTTGTTCAGACTGATTCTGCGACAGGCGCTGAATATTACTACAATGAGCAGACTGGAGAGTCGCGCTGGGATGATCCAACCCACAACATCGACATAGGCACCGCCTCATCCACGTTTGAAGAGGATATAAACGACGTCTACAATCAAACATCTGAATCATCGACAACAACAACGACAACAACTGCCTCGAGGCCAAGTGCCCTAGTTTCAATAACTGCCCACGGCAACTCTTCCACTGACGACGACACCTCCCACCTCGAGGACAATCCTTGGCAGGAGGTGTCGGGCGATGACAATACAATCTACTACCATAACGTTTTGACCGGCGAGTCAACTTGGGACCCCCCCCCCGGTTATATTCCTCCGCCCCCCCCCCAATCCTCTTCCACGGCCACTTCCAAATCCACCTCCAAATCCACCTCCAAATCCGAATCCAATTCCCTCTCAGCGTCGCAGATTGCCTCCTACTCCGACGACTCTCCGTGGCAGGAACTCCGGGACGATGTGGGCGCAACTTACTGGTTCAACTCCAATACCCAAAATATTAGCTACTCGGACCCCAACAAGTCCGCCGCGGAGCAAGAAGCCGACCTCGAGTTTGCCGATTTCGAGCAGGAGGACTGGCCAATAACAGATGAGATCGTCGGCACCCTTGGTCACGTGTACGCCCAGCGGGTGGGAATGACCGACGAGGCCTATTCCAAAATAACCGGGGTCAAGTGTGGCGTAAAGTTAGTTCAGAAGGTTGGGTTCGAAACAATAATGAGCGAGACGGCCGTCGTGGAAAAGGCGCAAGTGTACAAGGCGCTCGACGAGCTCATGATCACCGATTTTCAGCGCATCAACCGAACATTTAGGGAGATGGACGACAATGGCGACGGCACGCTGCAGCCTGAGGAGTTCAGGAATGCTCTCAAGGTGCACGGAATGAAAATGAGTGACAAAAACTTCAACGATTTGTGGAGCGATTTCGACAACGACGGCGACGGCAACATTACCTACAAGGAGGTGAGCGAGCGAAGCGAGCGAGCGAGCCTTGTGACAGAAAGTGTGCGAAACAGAAGAGTGCGAAGCGACTAACCCACTCTTGCCCTCTCGTGCTTCGTTGAAAATGCAAATGAAAATGCGCTTCGCTTCGCTTGGCGCAGTTTGTCCGCAGCTACATTAGCAAGCCGGACGAGTTTCAGCCCGACTTTTCCGCTTGGTCCATCTTTCCCTGGCGCACCGTCCAGGACCAGAAGTACAACAAGGAAACGAAGAAGGTGAGCAAGCGAAGTGAGCGAGCCTTTCGGAATACGAGCAACAGGCGAAGCGAGCTAGTCACAACTAGTGTTCAGACGAGAATACGAGCCACTACTAACCCCTTCGCACCTTCTTCGCTCGGCGCAGACCGAGCAGTACGTCTACTACCAGCACACCGTCACCGGGCAGAGTCAAATGGACTTCCCCACCCCGGCGTTTGAGAAGAAGATCGATTCGTTGGCTCGGTTGACTCCGCGGGACCATTCGAACCCCGATAACGGGGAGTTTATGTGGCGAGAGGAGCCTGAAGAGGAGCGGCGGCGGCAGCGCTACGAGGTGAGTTGGCGAGCGAAGCGAGCCAGTCGCAGCTAGTATGAACGGACTACTAACATTCATATTCATATCAGCGCCAAATGAAACGCGACAAGGACAACGAGGACAAGAGGCGCAGTGAAAACCCCACCGAAGCCGAGCAGGTCGTGGACGTGCTAACTGATATGGTCGACTCGGTCACATACCACCTCGTGAGGGAGGAGCGCACGCAGAAGCACAAGGCCAGAAAGGACGCAAGGAGCATCTTGAACCCAACAAGTTTCGGCTTCCACATGCGCGAGCTTCCGGAGGGCGGGCAGGGAGCGAAGGGCGTCCCTAGCCGAAAACTCGTCACGGACATTTTGTTCTTCGACGCAAAGGTGACCAAGGCTGGGGATGTCCTATGCTGGAAACCGCAGGTGAGCGAGCGAGCGGGCTACCCACACCCACACCCACACCCACACCCTTCCCACTCCCACTCCTAAACTAACATTATATTTTATTATTCCACGCAATTGGAGGGCAGTCCAAAAAGCCCTACAAAACGAAGTCGAACAACATGTGGACGAAATTGAAAGTTGGAAACATGTTTGGCAATGCGGTCTCGAACGAAGCGAAGAAGACGAAGAGTTTGGCAGATGCCTTGGCGGAGAAAAAGAAGAAGAAGGCCGTTGGAGTGGCGTTCAAGGTGGAGGGGTTGGACGTTGTGAACCAGCCGGAAATGGACGGCGTGGAACCGCCTCTTGCGGTGGTGGACGTGGTCGCGGACCGGGCGAAGGAGCTGGAAGAAATTGAAGGTGAGCGAGCCCCCTTATTCCACTCACTCACATTACATTCGTTTTGCTCACTCGCTTTCCCGCTCGGTGCAGGTTTCGCGAAACCTGAAAAAAAGCCACCAGTGTTCAAGAGTATTCTAAAGAATGTAAGCCTGGCGGCAAGCATGCCAAAGAAGGGGAACGTGTTGAAGATGTTCAAGAAGAAGAGCTCTCCCCCAAATAAAGAGGCGGAGACACAGAAGGAGAAGGAAAAGCAGAGAGGTTTAGAGAAAAACAGCCTGTTCGGCAAGCTTGCCCTTCTCGGAAAGCGTAACAAGAACGCCGGAGGGATGACCGAAGAGGAAAAGGCCGAGCTCACACTGCTGGAAGAGATTAACTCGGGAGACCTTGGTTCCCCGCTCACCTCCCCCACCACCACAGAGAAGCGATCGTTGACTGGTGGCAATCGCGACATGAGTGCAAAAGAGCGTGCGAAGGACAAGAAGGACAAAAGGAAGGCGGATAAAAAGACGGCCAAAATAGCAAAATTTAAATCTGACGCAGTTGATAAGCTCTCCAACGAAAAGCACTGGGAGGTAGTTCGTCTGAAGCCTGTCGACACGGCCAGGCTGTACTTGACCCTTGCTATCAAGGTGCCTTCGTACTTTGAGAAAAAGTATGTGACTGAGTCAGTTCTTGACGAAGAGACTGGAAAAAAAAAAAATGTGCAGGTGAGCATTATTATTCACTCAGCATTAACTTACCGCTTCTGCTTTTTTCCTAACCCCCCTCCCCCCCCCTTCCTTAGGTTGAGATCATGGACCAGTCCACCCGCCAACTCTTCGAAAACAAACTCGTCAAGGAACTTGCCGAAATGGCCCAAACCGATCCGAAAAACATCGTGCTGGACGAGTGCACAAATCGAGACACGACTATAGGCTACTTTGGTCGCAACAAGGAGTGGTGCATTGGAACTGCTGGCGAGTTCAAGAGTCGGGCCCAGAATGCAGCTGATGAGGAGGAAGCTGCTGCGACGGAGGAAAAGGAAAAGAAAAAGAAAAAGGAAGAGGTTGGGAGGAGAAAGGGCAGCAAGTTTGGCCTTCCAACGATTGCGATTGGCATTGGCAAAAAAGAAAACGAAGAAGAAGCTGGAGGCGATGTGCATGCCGATGAAATGGCAGACACGGAGCTTCCTCCGATCAACCCGCACTTCAACGACGACACCATTGGGATAAAATCGGGTAAAACTTCTGCCAAGGCAGCTCGCCAACGGCGCGCAGCGCACCTCAAGGTGAGCAGCGAGCGGAGCGAGCAAGCTTGGAGAAAGACGAGCATACGAGAGCCACTACTAAACTAACATTATTCGGCGCAGCGCAAGATGTCTACCAACGATCTCACCGACGAGCTCGAGCTGGCCATGCCAGTCGGCCACAACATGAACAATCTTGAAGTTTCCAAGCTCAACGAGGCCAA
>Ga0302116_1002157_pt1 | contig 11644 bp, 13 predicted proteins | sample AG5_SCM_MG_FD_203124 | JGI IMG/M metagenome (GOLD analysis project Ga0302116, IMG submission 203124) | Marine microbial communities from Western Arctic Ocean, Canada - AG5_SCM | ecosystem: Environmental > Aquatic > Marine > Oceanic | place: Canada: Western Arctic Ocean | collected 2017-10-01 | reverse complement strand
GACGGACCAACAAGTGTTGTATTAGATTTTTTGCGAAACGATTCGGCGTAGCTATTCATACAATAACAATGCAAATTTGCAATCTTAATTTGTCTACTCTTGTCTCTGTTCGTATATAATATAATATTATTTCCTCTTCCCCTCGTCGAATCGCATTATGAACCGTTCGAACACCGGCAATGGTGTGCTAATCGTTTGTGCATTCTGATACGCGTCATCCTCCTCCTTGAAGCTCACCCAGGTCGGAACGTAGATTTGCTCGTGAGAAAGTACAAGGAGGTCGATGAGCGTGTTCGACTGCCACTCATTGCGCACAGAAGCTCAAGACACACACACATCCTCTCGCCAAGGTGTGCAGTTGATTCGCTTCAATGAAGAGGCCTCACCACACGAGAAAATGATGGTGAAACTCCCCTCGACATTGCACTCCGTGCTCAAATACACCGACTCCACTCCCTTGAGAACCAATCAAATCAAAAAATTTAACCTTAAACCTTCCTCAACACACAATTTTACCCTGGCATCACCGCCTTCCCCCCCTTATGCACGCTTTCATTCATCCCGTACAGTTCCAAACTGCCAGTTGTTGTGAAGCTTGCCAACCACTCGCTATCATACTTCAAACCTTGTTTATTTGCGTTCTCTGCCAATTTCTTGAATAGCCCTTTTACTTTCGATATCGTTGTCTTTTGGTGAATCAGGTCAACCAATCCCTCCAGCCCGTCCACCCTGCTGCTGCACGTATCAAACATGTTCCCGAGTTTTTTGCAGCAGGCCAGCGCCTCGCTCGCGTACTCCTTCAATCCGCTCAGATTCTCGCTTTTCACAACCAGATTATTGTTTCTTCCCAAAACCTCTCCCTGTCCCTGCTGCTTGTGCTCATCCATCTGCTTCTCCTTGTGCAAATATAACATAACCTCCGCCACGTTAAGGTACGCTTCCTTCATGTAAGTGACCCCTAAAGTCGCCTCCTTCATGAGTCCTAGCGCCCGCAGAGCATATTCCAGCGCCCTATCTCCGCCGCCCTCCTCGTTCAAGATCAAGGTGCCAATTGCGTCACTGGAAAACGCGCAAATCTGCAAGCTCTTCCCCGCTTCTTTGAACTGTTTTGTTTCCACCACTCCTCTCAAAATCTCCAGCGCGTCCCTGACCTTGTCCGCCTCCTCTCCCCCCTTCTCCCCCTTCGTTATGCTGCCAAAGTTCCCAATCACCAGGTACACGTACCAAATGTTTGCAATCACGTTTTTCACCGCTTCGCTCAAGCTGTGCAGATTGAGCAGCTTAATTTCCCCCCCAACCTCCCTTCCGCTCTGTTCGCAGTTGCACAAGCAGAACAAGCTCTCGAGCTGACCAGAGGTGTTGCTCAGCGTGTTGAATTGCTGGTACGCGTCCTTTGCGAACTGTGCACGAGCGAACCAAGCGAGCCAAGAGTGGGTTAGTTCAGTTGTGGATGTAGCCGTCTGTAGCCATTTCCGCTCGTTCGCTCGCTCACCTTCGTGCTCTTCTCCAGATTGCTGCCAAACCAGTAAACGCTGCTCAAGCTGCTCAAATAAGCCCACGTTGGAATTTTGAACAGACCCGTGTTCTCAAACGACCCCATTGCCTTGTTGCACAGCGTGCTGAATCCCTTCTTTATCACCATTCCGGGCTTTGCAACTGTTTGTTGCAACAGCATGCTCACGAAGCACCCCATGACGTTCCCCTGCTCGCTACCCAGCCCAACAAGTATCTCCAGCAGACCAATTCCAGCGCTCAAGTAGTCGTCCAAATTCAGGTCCATCGCGCTCAGCAAGAACAACCGTCCCAGCACCTTGACTTCAGTGCTCGTTGCTAATTTGTCATCCTTTCTGTCATATTTTTTTTCACCTTGCTTCTCCTTGAACATGAGCCAGGCGTGTTTCTTGATATAGCCTGGCAGCAAATCCTTCGCGTCGGCACGCTGCCAGCCCCCCCCAGTCCCCCCCCCCTTCTCCCCATTTTTCAGAAAATCCAGCGCGTCCACCAGCGCCATTTTGCACTTGTGAAGGCTCCCCACCACGTAGTAGCATTCTGCCAGGGATAAACTCCACCCTGCCAGTTCTTGGCCCTTGTCGAACGCCTCGAACCTGCAAATATGAGGGTTTAGTTGGTGTTGTGTAGCGTATAGGTATGTGTGTGTGCCCTGTGCTCACCTGTGAAACTCGCTTGTCTCCGCAAGTTCTAGCGCCCGCTCGAACTTCACAATTGCCTCCTCCAACAAACCCTCCCGCACGTGTCCAGCCGCAGCCATTTGCACCATCTTCAGCTCCTCCTCCTCGTCCCCTCCAATGTTGAAGTGGTGGCACAACAGGGGGAATATCGATTGCAAATCATCCTGCGCCGAGCAAGAAGGTGCGAATTTAGTTAGTAGTGCTCGCATATTCGTCTTCCTCAACCCCCCCCCCCCCCGCTCCGCTCGCTCACCTCGAAAAAGTTGTACAGGCAGTGCGCGGTCTCAATGTGGAGCTCTTTCCTCGTCGTTGACTCTGGAATGAGCTCATACACGATTTGCTGCACGCCACTCTCGCAAAAACTGAACGTCTTCAGGTTGCTATCTTTCTTGAGCAAATTGATGTAGCTGTCAGTCTCATTGTCAGAATTACCCCCCCTCAAACTAGTTCCTTCAAAATTGTCTGGTTGGAACCAGCCATTACTGCACAGCCCAACGAACGCTGCCTTGACCACTACAGTGTCCTTCTTTAAATTATAAGGTAAAATGCTCGCCAAATAGTCGAAAGCGAAATATCTCTCAAAAACGGCGGCAATCTTCAGCAAGTATTGTCTCAGCGGATCCAGGCTGTCGAACGCCGCAACCTTTGCACTGCGCCGAGGGGGTTGTTAGTGTGATGCATTTATATGGATGATGTTTCGCACCCACTCGCGCACGCACTCCTCACCTCTCGCTGTTCGCTTGGTGAGCGAAGATTGTTTTTTTGATGCTTTCAACCTCGGAAATTTTCACCTCAAATTCTGCCTCCCCCTCCCCCTCCCCCTTCTTCTCCACAACCACCACCTTCTTGGTGATTAGCAAAGTTTCGACCAGCGCCACGCAGTGCTTTGGGTGGCCCTTGCTCTGCTCGAATATCATGTCAATAACGTCATCTGGCCAATTCTTCCCCTTACTAATGTTTTCGCAAACCATTTTGACCTCCGTTTTGGTCATTTTTTCCAGAGCAATTTTTGTGAATCTGCGCCGAGCGCATTTTCAACGAAACACGAGTCCAGCGAGCGAGCAAATATAGTTGAGTAGGTTAGTTCAGTAGTGGAGGTAGCCGTCTTGTAGCAATTTCGCGGAATTTTATCGCTCGAGACTTCCTCAAGCTCTCTCTCGCTTCGCTCGCTCACCTCTTCTGCTTCGTCATCTTTTTAAAGTTGGGCACGTTCATCAATTTGCTAAAGCTTCCACTAAACAAAAAACTGAGGTTTTCGCACCTTCTTGCCATCCGTTCGATCAGAGTCCAGGACTGCAAGTCTAAGTACTGAGCTTCGTCAATGATAATCAGTGTTTTCTGCTGTGACGACAGCAGGTGGTACAGAAACTTGCTTATAATACTGGCCCTGGAAACGTTGCTCATTTTTTGGATTGTTTTGGTGAGCGGAGCTGCGCCGAGCGAAGCGAGGCGAATTTTTAATGAAGGACGAGCGAATCGAGCAAGCAAAAAGAATTGGGTGGGTTAGGGTTAGCTTAGTAGTGGATGTAGCCATCATGTTTGTGGCCATTTCTCTCACTTCTTCTCGAGTTTGCTAGTCTTCCAAAAGGCTCGCTCGCTTCGCTCGCTCACCTGTTATCCCAAAGTCCATGACCGAATGAATCAAGCACAGCACATCCTCGATGAGCAGCTGGTGGTACCTTCCGGAGCTATGTCTGTTGGAGACCTCGTGTCCGTCGCTGGAAAGTCCGCTGTCCGAGTTGGTGGCGGAGGACGGACGCGTGTTTCCGTGCTTCTGCATGGAGGATTCCAACACCGTTCCAGCTCCTGAGGAGCTGGAGAGGGCTCGGGTCCTCCCTCTGTTGTTGGGTGAATTTAAAGGTGATGCGTTTGTTGGCGACGACGGAGGTTCGTTTTCACTTGAAAAGTCCGTTCTCGCAACGTCGGAAGGAATTGACCCGAGAAAGCCGCCCACTCTCAAGTGTGCCATGCTCTCCTTCTCCTTGCTGCTGAACGAATCCACAATCCAGCGGATTTGCTGCGATATGTGCGATATTTTTTGCTCCGGGGACAGGTCGTCCCAACCGTCCGTGTCAATTCGCAAGATTTGCTTAGTGACGGACCTCAGGGCAAAGTATGGTAATTTGTGAGTGGAATTGGCGACGGTCATGTGGGCCGCGAAGCCGACTCTCTTTGCGACGGCGTGCATATATTTTAGCATTGAGGACTTGCCGCTGCCCTCGGAACCTTTCAAGCAGACAATCCGGTTAAAGTAGATGGCGTCTAGTACCATTTTCTTCTCGATCGTTCGCCCCACGAACAAGTTGTCCTCCTTCTCGAAGCTGCGCCGAGCGGGTTAGGAGTGGGTTAGTCGCTTCGCAATTTTTTGTCATTCTTTTTGTCACTACCCCCCCCCCCCGCTTCGCCTCGCCTCGCTCACTTTACAGTTGTTGGCTTCAGCACCAAAGGCTGAAAACTTTCCACCATTACTTCTTCTTCCAGCTCCTGGCCAATATTCACCTTGCCCAACTCCTCCACATCGAAGAACTTGGCCACGCTGGTGAAAGTGCTGCTGTCCATAACGATCCTGCTGTTGTTCTCCTCAACAGCGGTCAAACCCCGTGCAATGCTATAGCCCTCTCCCATAATTGCATACTCTCGCCTCTGGAGGGACCCAACCGTTCCACAAAACGCCTTCGTTGTGGTTATGCCGACCGTCGCTGTGGCGTAGTGGATGGCGTTTTTGACCGCCAAGGCAAAATTCACGGCCCTCGTCGGGTCGTCTTGGTGCGAGTATCCCTGCACGCCGAAGCAGACGACAACTTTGCAGGACTTTTGGTCCACGACGAACTGCTGAACCATTCCCTCGTGGTGAGGTTTGCAGGCGAGGTTGAAGACGTGTGCGAACAATGGTTCGGCGTTCTTGGCGAGGTCATTGAGGGAGATGTCGTCCCACCCGTTTAAATTGTCAATGTTGATAAACACCGTAGTGACGGTGCGGATCTCGTCCATGTCTCTCATTTTTATTTCGGAGTCTGCGTGAAGGGGGGGGGGGGGGGTGGAAGGTCAGTTGAATATTGTTGAGTAAAATGGTTTGCTCACTCACCTTGCTCAAATTTGATGAGCACTGGTTTCGGAACAAAACGCTTCACCTTGATCAAGAACTTGCTCATGTCCACGGTGGACTTTGCGCACATCAACTTGCTGAACGAGCTAATTGTCGAGTTGCGCGACATTCGATCGCGCGGGTTGAGCATAGGCGAATCAAGTTCCCTCGCCAACGATGGCGAGCCGCGACCTAAAAGAGTTGTGCTGGAGGGATTGGGAGGGGTAAGGGTCCGCCGCCTCCTCCTATTCTCGTCATTAACTTCATTTTGCATAGTTGCGTGGGTTGGCGAAAACTCAATCGTTTGGTCCATGCCGACAACCTCTCCAACAACGCAGAATTCCACATTGTTTGCCACCGGAATGAGCTCCTTAACAGAACCATTTTTAATTTCGCCCAGCAACCTCACGGAATTTGGACACAATACAACCTCGTTGTAGTTGGTTAGCTGCAGAGAGTTTGTGGCTGCGTCAAGGCTTTCTCCGATGAGAAAGTACATGGAGGTTTCCTTCACGCCAACGTGAACCAAGCCTCCCCTTCCAAAACCGACTCCAACTTTGATTTTCAAGTTTTTGAATGAATCTTCGCTCACGCCCAACTGGAACCGGTGCACAACTGATTTGGCGCACTTCGTTGCGTAAAAGGTTGATTTGGCATGGCCAGCCTCAGTGTCAGACCGAAACACGCAGATCAAAACATCCCCGAGAAATGATACAATGTCGCCATTGGATTCTTCAACCAAGTGAATAATGAACTCAAACGCATCGTTCAGCTTCTCCGCGCGTGTATCAAGATGGTCGAGTTTGGCCAACGAAGAGAGGTCGAATAATGCGGTGCAAAGCTGCTCTTCCCCAGAGATTTTGTTTATTAGCCTGTCTTCAATCTCATTTGAGTCATCAATCTCATCTCGTAGAACTTGGGGGATGAACGAAAGCAGGTTTACGATGTCCTTTTTCTTTCCCGCTGTTTCCGCAAGGAGGAGCTCGTCCATATAGCCACGTCAAGTAACGAAAAAACAGTAGTTGGTTTTGATGAAATAAAAATAAAAAATCAATTTAATTGCCGCTCATTTAACGCTCCAAAGATATTACTACGCTACGACAATATTTTCGCATGGCTTCCATATATTCTGATAACGTTAACAACGTATTCCCTGCTTTCCATGCACTCAAAATTGGGCTTAGCAACACATCATCGAAAACCAAAACCCTTCTTCCTGCTGATGTGTTTGTCGCCTCCTACCTTGCTAGTGACCAGCGGATAGACGGGAACATTCACCTAGTCGTAGATACTAAGATGTGCGATTTCATGACCGATGAGCAGGTCCCTGCCGTTGTCGATAGCATAATAAAAGCGGCTCAAGATGGTGCTGCAACAGTTCACACAATATCAATCCGAAACCATCGAGTTGCCAATGCTGGAGCTGCGAGTCTAGCCAAGCTCATTCCGAAGACGGTGTTCGAGGAGGGAGAGGAGAAATTGGAGGGCACACACAACGTGGGATTGGAGGTTCTGGACTTGGGAGGCAACGACATTGAGGCGGAAGGTTGCAAGGCGATTTGCGAGGCAATCAGCAAGAACAACAAACTTCGTGAGCTGAACTTATCCCATAATCCGTTGGGACGCAACGGTGGCTATGCAGTGGCTGAGATGCTAGAGGAGAACGTGGGTTTGACCAACTTGAACTGCGGAAGCGCTGATCTCCGAATGGACAACGTAATCGCAATCATGTCGGTCATGAGGAGGAACGAAATGATCGAACGTCTGTTCATCTCCAACTGCAGGACGTTTAGTCTGCAGGAGGATTTGGCGGCGCAGACAACGAGGATGCTCGAGTTCAACTCCACTTTGGTGGAGCTGAACTTCGAAAGCAATAATGTCGGGGATGAGGGGGCGGTTCTATTTGCCAGCGTGCTCGAGAGGAAGAATACCACCTTACGGGTGCTGAGTTTGGCTACAAACCACATTGGGGTGAGAGGAGCGGAGGCCCTAGCGAGTTCGCTGATGAGGCGGACAAACTTGGTCAGCTTGAGTTTGAGTAATAATAGGATTGGAAATGAGGGTGCCAAGGCGTTTGGAGCTGCGCTGGCGAGGATCAACACGCTGAAAAGTTTGGACTTGAGGTACAATTCAGTGGGTGACGAGGGGTTGGTGGAGGTGGCTTACGGGGTGCAGGAGAACAGTAGCTTGAGCGAGTTGAAATTGTGGGGGAACGATTTTCAAATGGGAGTGGCGAGCGAGTTTTTGGGTTTGCTGCAGAATCGGTTCAGTTACTTCGGAGTCTGTGATTTGATTTCCGGCCGTTCTTGAATGACGACACTTATCAGGTGGAGAGGTTGTGTTGGCGGCTCAGTGAATTTGAATAGAATTGGTTGCATTGCAAATAAATCTAAAATTATGTATATATTTTACCGCAGCGAAATGAGTATTTGCTCGCTCAGGTCATCGATGCTCGTCCTCAGCACGCTCACATCTTGATTATTGCTACTTTTGTTATTGTCGTTTTCATTGTCATTGTCGTCGTTGCTATTTTTATTGTTATTGTTTTTGATATAACTCGTGAAGCTGGTCTCAGCAGAGTAGGAATAATAAGCATTCTCCTTTTCGTGAATCAACTCGTCCGCACTCATAATTTTTTTTAGTATGGTGAGGCTGACGTCGGGTAACATTGTTCCGCTCGCTTCAGCTGGTAGGTACCGCCGCCTCCTGTTATTCGGCGGTGGAGGAGTCGGAAAAAGGCTCAAGTTCTGAATTTTGCCTTGCTCCTTCTTCTTCTCATTCCCCTTCTCCTTCTCCTTCTCCTCCTCCGTCCAATGTAATTTCGTCCCAATTTTCCTCAACAGCCTCTCCTCAATGCAACTTGTCGTTATCATACTCTCATCTAGATCAATTTTCACCTTCCTTTCCCCCCTCGCCCTCCGCTCCCACTCGACGATGCTCTCCATCGCCTCCCCACCGCAGACGAAGCTCCTGTTCCTGGCGTCGTTGGCCGCTGCAACTTGCCTGTTTCTCACGTGCTTGATGACCTCTTCCTCCACTTCCGCGATTTTGTGGTTGTGGTTGCTGTTGCTGTTGCTGTTGCTGTTGCCCATCCTCGCGATCCTCAACTCCTCCGTCAACCCCCTAATCTCCATGTTCTTTTTCGGGATTAATTTCTCCCTCTCCCCCCTGATCTTTTCAGCCATTTCTAGCCGCTCTTCCAGCTCCTTCCTCTCGGCCTCAACCTCAGATAGCTTTGTGTCGAATGCTTTCCTTAGCAGCTCGAGCTCTTCCCTCTCCACGGCCAGCTTGCGCTCCATGCTCTTGACCCGACCCGAAGAAAACGAGTCCGAAACTAAATTCTCTTTGACTTGGAATTTTACCTGTTCGTCCTGCTCCTTGACGGCCTCCTCGAGTTCCCTAAGTCGCTTCTCCTGCGCCTTGAGTCTGGCGGTTTTGGTGTTTTGCGCCACAGCGATGGATTTTTTGTGGGCTCGCAAGGATTTTTTTACTGAGAGCTTCTGGAGTGAAAGGGTTTTGTTTAAAGAGGTTTGGAGGCCGATTTGGGCGGCAAGATCGTCATCGTTGTTTTTCTCTTGCTCCTCCTCCTGCTCATGATCCTTCTCCTCCTCTTCTTCCTCCTCCCTCCTCCCCACCTCTTCCTTTTTTCCCCTCAAGTACGTTCGAACCAATTTGATCCTCTTGTTGATTGCATCAATCTCCCCCGCCCTCCGAAAGACTTCCGTTTCCATCTCCTCCACCCTCTTCTTCGTCTTTTTGAGAAAGATTACCTGGTTTTCTAATTTCATACTCTTGCCGATGACAACCCCCTGACTTCTCGAGAACGTCGTCTCGAGCTCTCTTAGCCTCTCCAAATTTCCTCTCCTCTCCTCCATCAAACGTTCCTTCGCATCAACAACCGCCCTCAGCTTGCTTTCGTAGCCGACGTTGACGTTCTCCCTCTCTTCGTCTTCGTCGTCCCCTAAGGTGTTCCCCCTAAGGTGCTCCTCCTCGTCCATCCATCTCCTAACAACAAGCGATATGAAATTGTTCGACCAACTCTTGAACGCCAATCTTCCAGTCCTCTCCCCCAGCCTCCTCCGCACCTTCTTCCCGCTCGCCCTCGCCCTCTTTCTCGGCAGGAAAAACTTCTCCTTCCAGTTCTCGAACACCCTCCTAACCTCCCTCCTCCTTGCAGTGTAAATTTTCAGAACTGCCTCGATCCTTCTCCCTCTTCCGCACGCCAGCTCGAGCTTCTTCGCGCCAACAAACTCGCCCCATTTCCGAAAGGCGAAGACGAATTTGTCAGCCTGGTTTGCTTTTCCCAGCAGCCCAAGTCCCCGCTCCAAGAGGGCTAATACGACCAACCGACGCTTCCACCGTCCAAAGGCAGAAAGAGTAACGGTGCGGAAATAGTGCTTCACCGCCAAGACGTTTTTCCGCCTGCAGACTTTCCACGCGTGGTGGATCGAGGACCATTTGTAAAACGACTTGTACATGTTTCCGTTACGGGAGTGGAGGAGGATGAGGCGGACGGCCTGGCGGCGGAGCTTGAATTTTGATTCCCTGCGCCAAGCGGAGCGCCGAGCGGAGCGCCGAGCGGAGCGCCGAGCGCCGAGCGGAGCGGAGCGCCGAGCGGAGCGGAGCGCCGAGCGGAGTGCCGAGCGGAGCGGAGCGCCGAGCGGAGCAAGGCGCATTTTCACGAGCGAACCAAACCAAGCGAGTCAAACGAATTGAGTGAGTTAGTTCAGCAGTGGATGTAGCCGTCTGTAGCCATTTCGCGGGATTCATCGCGAGTTTTCTCGTCTTCCTCAAGGCTTGCGAGCGAAGCGAGCTGTAAGCGAAGCTAGCCAGCAACACCTACACAAGTTGCGACTAGCTCGCTTCGCTTGCTGCTCGCTTCGCTTGCTGCTCGCTTCGCTCGCTGGCTCGCATGCTCGTCTTCCTCAAAGCGCACTCGCTTCGCTCGCTCACCTCCTCGCGAACGTTGCCCACGCTCTGAACACGTTGACGTTGAGCTTTTCTTTGGAGTGCCTCAAAGCCAAATACCAGCACTTGTCCGCCGCCTTTCGAGCAGTTAGCTTCGATTTCCAAACCCGCCAAATTCTCCGGCACAGGTTCACAGCGCCCATCCTTAGGGGCAGGAACGTGCCGTGCCAGGTGTCGAAGAATTGAAGGATTGTGGTTCTGTTGGAAATTCGCGATACTTGGGCGGCTATTTTTTTCAGCGCCGTTATTCGAACTGTGGTGGACCGGTTCCACCTTCGAAAAACTATTTTCTGCCACGTGCGGTCCGCTTTCTTTGCCTTCTCCCTGAATTCAAGTTCGCTCATAACGCTCCTCCTCCACATCCTCTTCCACACGATTATAACATTCTTCGTTCTCGCTAAATCGTTAACCGCTCCAAGCGCCCTCCTCCACCTGACCCTCTTCACCGTGTTGTCGTGCCAATTACTCAGCACTCCCCTAGCCCTCGCCAAGAGCCTCTGCCGCTGCGCCGAGCGAAGAAGGTGCGAAAACGAATTGAGTATACAATGTTAGTTTTATAGTGGCTCATATTTTCTCGTCTTCCAAAAGGCTCGCTCGCTTCGCTCGCTCACCTCGTGGATCCCACTCTTACGACTCGCGACGTACTCGATCTTCCACTTGAGCATCATTTGGCGTACAATGGTGGAGTTCGTAACCGCCCGGCTCCGAGCCCGCAGGTTCGCGACGCCGGTCCACCACTTTCTCATTTTTTCAAAGGCCGTCCAAATTCTGTCTTTATTGCGGTTGACCACCATTTTCCGGTGGAAGATTTTTAAGTTTTTCTGCGCCCCGCACTTGGCCCTTAACATTTTCCAAACCACCAGCAGACTGAACTTCGCGACAAACTTCCTCGCTCGTCGCTCCAGCTGCTCTGCCGCGTAAATTTCGTCGTGGTGGGCCGTTTCGAGCAATTTTGCTTCCCGCTCGATGTCGGCAATCTTCCTGCGCCGAGCAAGCGAGGCGCATTTTTAATGGAAAAGGGGGGAGGCGAGCGAGCCAAACGAATTGAGTGGGTTAGTTTAGTTGTGGATGTAGCCGTCTGTAGCAATTTCGCGAACTAAATCTCGCTTTCCAAAGTTTAGCTCGCTTCGCTCGCTCACCTGCTCTTGATCTCCTCAAGCTCGAAAATTTGGTCCTTCTCGCTGTCAAGCTCCTTGTGCATGTGAGCAGTTTGCCTCTTTGCGGCCTCGACCTCGTAGCTCAACTTGTCCTTGTTTTCCCGTATTCCTTCGATCTTCTCTCGGTACGCATTCGCATCGTGGACCGCCTTCTCCAACCGAACATTCTGCGCCGAGCGAAGAAGGTGCGAAGTAAATTGAGTGGAATAATGTTAGTTTAGTAGTGGCTTGTATATAATTTTTGT
>Ga0302116_1002155_pt1 | contig 11646 bp, 3 predicted proteins | sample AG5_SCM_MG_FD_203124 | JGI IMG/M metagenome (GOLD analysis project Ga0302116, IMG submission 203124) | Marine microbial communities from Western Arctic Ocean, Canada - AG5_SCM | ecosystem: Environmental > Aquatic > Marine > Oceanic | place: Canada: Western Arctic Ocean | collected 2017-10-01 | reverse complement strand
TACAACGTTCGTGTCACTCGCACCTGAACCGCCGCATCCGCACCTGAACCCGTCAGCCGCGTGAAGCGGGTCATTGCACTCGGCGACGAAGTTGCCATTCGCCCATCCCGGGTTGAGCCCGCCGGGCGTTCGTCTCGTGTTTTCCTCCTTGATGGCGGCTTCGTTCGCGTGCGCCGACGCCGCCATCGCCGCCGCCGCCGCCTCCGCCTCCTCGACCTCCTCCGGCGTCCGCTGCCAGGTCCATTTACGCTCTGAGTGCGTCTTTTTCAGCACCTGCAGCGTGCACGTCATGCGCAGCTTGGCCTTCTCCCCGAGCTGCACCACCCTGATGCACGCCGCCAGGGACTCCAGCGATGCGGCGTTGAGCGCCTCCTCGACCGCGAGCGCCTCGAGCGACAGCGCGCCCATCTCGCTCGTGATCTCGCCGCAGAGCCTGCCGTAGTCGCCCGCTCCCATGGATCCGGAGAGGTGGCGGTCGAACCCCGTGTGGAAGCGGTTGTAGGACGCCGCGCGTCGCTCCTGGACGGTGAAGAAGCGCTTGATCAGGTCCATCGCAGTCGTTTCCTCCAGCACGGGGAGCGGCGGACGATCCCGTCGATCCTGGGGCTGCTCATCGGGGTTCCTGCGTAAGTCAAGGGTCGGGGATGGTTGTCAGATCGTGGGGTCGGAACACTTCAGATCTGGGTCGAGGCGGTCGGAGGTTGTCACGCGCGCGGGGAATGGAGACTCACGCGGGGACGTGCACCCACTCGTCCTCCCCGGCGGGTCCCTCCGGCGCGGTCATGCCTTCTCGTCGGGTCGAAAGCCGGGCGCGGGAGTGATCAACGCGCGGACGCTTTTGGCGAAAGTTCATCGGAGGTGCCGAGTGCTGTCAGTCAGTCAGTGGCGGGGGCGCGAGCGAGACGGAGGAGGACGGGCGCCGGCATGCGGGGGTGGGACGACGACCCCGAGCTGGCGGATATCGGCCCTCAGTCCATCTACAAGGTGGTCCGCGCGTTGAAGAAGGACGACCACGGACCGTACAACTGCCTCGCGTCCATCGTCGCCGATGCCGCGTTCGTGCGTGACGTGCGTCGCAGGTACCCGACACTCCCGGTGTTCGCCAACCTGCGATGCGGGCTGTGGTACGTGGATCCCACGATGATGAGCGACGATGGCGACGGGAACGATGGTGACTCGAACGACGATGACGCGGTGGGGACGTGCTACTTCAAGAGCACGGACGGCCACTGCAACAACTGGAGCTTCAGCGCGACGAGGCTCAACGTGCACGTCGCCGAGGCGGCGGCGACACGCGGCGGGTGCGTCGTCGTGGACGCGACGAGGTCCAGCACCAAACGGTTCCCGGACTCATTCTCGAAGACGATACCCGTGTGGGCGGAGACGATATCACGCGCGGTCGCGAGGCGCCGACGCATCGTTCCACCCACCGCCGACGATGATGAATCTATCAACCCAGAATCATCTCATCGATCGACGTGGGGAAGCGGTCCGCACCTCCCGGTCTGGGTCGGCGACAACGAGCGCGCCAGCATCGCGTCCAGGATGTCGCACTTCGAGGAAACCCTACACGCGGTCCTTCACGACACGGACGTCCTGGACGCGTTGGCGAGCAAACTCACGAAGCCGCTGCGATGCGTCTGGGTGTCGCGAGAAAACGAGCACAGTTTGCCGTGCGTTCATAACATGTCGGACCTGGACTTCACACCCGTCGTCCTCGTCACGGCGTCGGAGCCCATGCAACGGCACGGGGAGAGGCGGACGGGCGAGGGCGGAGTGCCGTACGCGTACATACCGGGCGCCGGGGACGACGAGGAATCCTGGGCCAAGGGACTGACCCCGGCGGTGTTTTGGGCGCACAGAGAGACATTCGCTGCATGTGGGTCCGGCGGGTGCGCCGCGATTGTCGACCGAATCGTGAAGAAAACGCGGGGGAACGAAGCCGCGGGGACTCGAGGCGTCACGAACGACGAGGACGAAGGGGAGGACAGCGCGCACCTCGCGCCGCGTGGGTGCCTGTCCCCAAATGAACGAGCCGCGTTGTCCAGAGGTTCGCTTCCCCTCGGCGCCGGCGGCGTCAGGCGACTCGTCTCCACCGGCGGCGTCTCCCTCGCGCTCGGCAGCGTCCACGCGCTGGCGCTGGAGGCGACGTGGGACGCCGTCGATGCGGTGCTGTACGTGGGCGACGATCTACCGCCTTTACCCGCGGACCCCGCGCGTTGGCGGCACCCGGAAAGCGTCGACGGGGACGGAGAGACGGCTACGGGCATTTACCCCGCGCCGTTTTTACACGCGCCGATGCGATACGCCAAGGTTGCCAGGCGGGACGTCGCGGACGGGCTCGAGACGTGCCTGGCGTTCATACGTGCGAATAGTACGCGCGGGGGAGGGACGACGCTGGTGGCGTGTAAGGATGGCGTGGATCACTGCGTCGGCGTAGTCGTCGCGGCGCTGATCGATGATGACGACGACGAGGGTGAGCATTCGGTGAGCAAGGATGGTGTGCGGCGGCGTCTAGCGGACGTGGCCCGGGTGCACCCTGAGTGCCGGCCGAGCCGCGGGACGCTGAAGCAGGTGTTTAACCGGATGTTCGAGATGCGGCGATAGTGGGTTTAGAGCGTCAGAGGTCCTCGTCATTGAACCGTGGCACTACTTAAAGGGAGAACCGCCTCGCCTGTCACGTCTCCAGCTGTTCAGTTTCTTGTGTTGTCTCCGTCCTGTTTCAACGAACTCTGAACACCAGAATCCACCGGCACGAGTCCGACTAGCGGGCGGCGCGGGGAGATGGGGGCGTGCGATGGGTACTGTTGCGTGGCCAAGCGCTTCGATAGGCCCTTCAGGCTGCCCGCGTCGCGATCACCCGACCCCGCATCCGCGTCCCTGGCGCCCGATACGTCGTCAGGGCGGTCCGCCTCCCGGGATGGGGATGCGGGAGCCGACGGGGCCGACGCGACGTCCGTGTCCGGTGCGGACGAGCTGAGCACGCGGCTCGCCGGTCTCGTGCTGATCGAGGACGACGACGACTGCGGCGAGGAGGAAACCGAGACGCAGGAGGCGGCGGCGAGATCCAAACTGATCGAGCTCCTCGACGCCGTCCCGTGCGCGGACGGTGCGACGGGGGGCGACGATGGGAGCGGCGGTGGGGGCATCGCCCAGGCGCAACAGGTCCGGTGCGACGCCGCGTCGCTGCGGGCGTTCGCGCGCGATACGCTGCCCCCGCTGGTGCATCTCTCGCACCGCCGCGAGAGGCACTGCAGGATCATGCTGCAGCATCCCAACGCGGACGCCCTCGCGTGGCGCCTACACGACCTCCTCGTCGGAGCCTCGCGGTCGGCATCCCTCGGGCAGGCGGACGGAGAGACACCACAGCTGTGCGCCTCGCACTATTACGACGACGCGGCGCGTGAGCTGGCGTCGCTCCTCGTGCACAACCTCTCCGTCGCGGCATCCTCCAAGGAACCACGCGACGAGGACCGCTTCAAACCCAGAGACGACGGCGAGGATGACGAGGAGGACGAGGACCGAGAGGAAGCCGGCGATTCAGCCGACGACGACGACGGCGCCAAAGCCCCGTCGCTCTCGCTCGTCAACCACCCGACGTGGGAGGGCATCGTCCGCGCCATCTTCGACGACGTGGAGCGACTCGTGGATGTCCGCGAGGTGGCCGCGACGGGCGGCATGCGAAGCGTCCGGCGCGAGCGACGCGAGCGGGCTCGACTCTCATCCCCAACAGAGTACGAGGAGTGGAGTAAGACGCAAATCGCGGATGGCCGCGTGGACTCGGACGACGACGACGACGATGTAAACGACGACGATACCTCGGTGTCCCCCGAGGACCACGACGCGCTGTGCCGCGGGAGGCTCGGGACCGCCGTGGGCGCCGTGCTCGCGGCGATGGAGCCCGACAGCGCGCGCCCCAAACTGTTGGCCATGGACGGCGGATTGTTTTTCCCGCGGGTGTTCCGAACGTGCTCCAGGATCTTACCCTCGAGGCACGGCGACGCGAGCCTGGACGCGGTGGGCGTGATGCACAGGCTGCTGTGGATCCGGCCGGACGCGACGACGGCGGAGCGCGAGACGCTGATGCGCACGCTGGTCGAGATGGACGATGACGAGAAGGACGGGTCCGAGGAGACTAAGGAGGAGCCGAATGAGACGAAGGACCAGCGGTGGACGTGGACCCGCGAGCGCGGCTACGAATCCTGCCCCCCACACGAGGGCGACCTCGACGTCCTCCCTGTTGAACGCGTCGCGTCGGATTCGAACCTGCGACCTCATGATTCGACGTCCGCGCAGGCGGAGCGCGTCTCCGTCAACGGCGTCATCGCGGCGCTTCGAACGCACCTGCCTTGGCCGGTGGGCGTCGCGGGTGACAGGCTCGGCGCCGGCGGTGGTTCGCTCGCGTGCACCCAGGCGTTGCACGTGCTACGCGCGATGTTCGAGGATCTCGGCGTGATCGAGGCGCAGAGGAAATACGGTAGGGCAGGCGAAGGAGGGAAGACGGAGGCGTTGTGGCCGCAGTTACGAGGGGATCAGCTCGGGGATCTGGTCACGCAGCTCGCCGTGGTCATCGAGGTGCTCGGGCAGCCAGCGAAGACGGTCCAAAAGAAAGACAAGGACAAGGACAAGGACAAGGACGAGGCATGTGTTGAGAAGAAGAAGGATGGGAAAGACGACGAGGGCGGGACGGAGGTTGACGGCTTTTGGATCCCCGAAGAGAACAAACCCGAAGAAATTCCTCCCTCCGGGTCGGATGACGTTGAGATTAATTCTCAGAAACCGGGCGGCGGCTGGGACACGTGGCGCACCGTCATTCCCAAGGAAGGCGAGTGCGACGGCGCGCTCGGCGCCGCCGTCGGCATCCTCAACGCGCTCTGCACCCACCCCGTGCTCTTCCACGTCATCGACAGCCATCCGCGCCTACACGACGTCATCCGGGCGGTGACCCGCGCGTCCGCGTCGCAATGCTCGTGCGCCTGGGCCACGTTCTCGTGCGTCGTGAATCTCAGCACCCGCGCCGCGAAGTGCGACGAGGAGACCGGAGATCCCGTGCACGCGCTGGGCGACGCGCTGCTCACGTCGCCGTCGGCGGGGCACCTTCTGCGGGGGCTGGCGAACGCGGTGTGCGACAAGTGGCCGATCATGTCGGTGGACGAGATGCCGCCGGTGCAATGCCTCCCGCCGCCGGATCCGCCCGAACGGGCGGCGAGGCGTCAGCGGAAGGAGACGCGCAGGAAAGAACGGGAGACGAAGCGGAACAAGCGGCCACGAAGGGACACGTGGAAGGAAAAGACGCCCAAGGAGAAGGCCAAGGAACGGCGGCGGGAGGCTAAGAGACTGGCGCGAAAGAATCGGGAAAAGGCGGCCGCCGGCCAGGGAGACGAGTCCGCGGGTGACGTCGTCGAGACCGACGCCGCACAGAGCTCGGAAGGAGCCTTCGACTCGTCCGCCACAGCTGTGTCGGCACCCTCCTCGGCACCCATCGACGACTCGGACGACTCGGACTCCGACGCCGACGCGACGCATCCCAACGATCCACTCGCCAACCCCGCCAATCGCCTCTTACTGCGAACCACCGCCGCCGCCGCGCTGGCTTCGCTCGCGCGCGTGCAGCGACGGTGGGACGAAGACGACGAAGGCGGCGATGCATCCGTCCTCGACCCGTACGATCCGAGCGCGTTGGACGCGATCGACGTGGACTTCGAGGACGTGGATCCCGACACCGGCCGCAGGCGATGGGTCTCGCCCCGCGACCTGGTCGAAATCTCCGGACCCCAACGGAGAGCGCGGGCGGAGTTCGGAAAGAGGATCCCTCTCCGGAGAGAGTGGGCGACGGCCAACGCGGTCGAGGCGGCGGCGAGGCGCGAGAATGACGCGCCGGAGACCACCACCGTCGCGGACTCCGACGAATCCACGCACTCCGACGAGGAGGACGAACCCGAACCCTTCCGGCTGGACCCGAGCGCCGTCGCCGCCGCCGCGTGGCCCGCTAACCGCGGGCATCTTCCCAAGGGCCCGTTACCCGGCGGCGTCGACCCCGAGGGTATACTCGCGACTGTCCCGTTACTGGACGATATATTCGCGGCGCTGTCCAAGCCCGACACCGAGGACGTGGGCGTCGCGGTGGAGGCGGTGGAGACTCTCGCGGCGCACGAGGACGCTCGTGAACTTTTAATCCCGTTCGCTCCCGCGGTGATACCGAAGCTGATCCGGCACATCGCGGGGACCGCGCGGCAGATGGAGGAGGCGCGGGTTAACGGAGGGGTGGTGAAGCAGCCGCCGGAGGAGAACGAGAAGGAGAAGGAGAAGGAGAAGGGGGAAGTGACGGGCGATGGATTTTGGATCCCGGGCGACGACGCGGCTACGAATGAGACGAAGGAGACTTCTCGGAGGACCAAGTCGAAGCGAAGGAAGAAACGGAGGCGTCGGAAGAAGCCCCCGACGACGGTCGCGAACCTTTGCGCCCGCAACGCGCTGCTCGTGCACACCCTCTACTCCGTCGCCAAGGAGGCTGAGAACGCGGAGGAGGGCAGCGCGTGGCACCTCCTATTGGAGAGCACCGACGAGCTCCTCCCGTCCTTCCTCACGCTGCTCCGACCGGTTCCCGTGAACGACGCGAAACCTTGGCTCAACGACATGGCACCGCCGTCCGACGACCCGTCCTCGACGCAGAGCGGGGTCGTTCGAGCGCTGAGGCTCAGCGCCGGATCCACGCACTCAAGCGCGGGCCATAAGGACCCGAATCCGTCAGCCACCCGCGAGATGATCGGAGAGCTCGGCCGCAACGCGCTCATCGTGTTGGCCGAGATGGCCGACCCCGCGAACTCCAGGTTCGACCCCGACAAGGGCATGCGCTGGGCCAAGCACATCATCGCGCACAGACGCGACCTCATCACGGTGCTCCTGGACATTATGGCGGTCACCGGGGCGAACGACGCGGTCGACGCGGAGCGCCGGCGGCTCCACGAGGAAAGAACTTCAAAATCTACGCCCTCGTCCGCCGCGGGGGGAACGGGAACCAATGGAACGGGAACCAATGGAACGGTCACCGGCCTCCACGGCGGTGAGCTCGACCCGGTGAGCAAGGAGACCCGCGGGGGTTCCGTTCACGGCAACAGCTTGCGGGACGGCCTGGAGGGCATCCCCGAGGACGAAGAGTCTAAACCCTGGGACGACGAGTCTCACTCCGGGCGGTACGCCACTCTCGCGGACGTCAACCTGACCGAGCACGAACGCGGCGGCGGTTTCACCTTAAACGGCGTAGGTACTAACCACGAGGGTACTAACCAGCCCGCGGTGTTCGTATTCCCCGAACGGCCGAGCTCCGTGGCGTCCGGTCCGCCGAGTTTGGTGGAGAGCGTCGGGGACGATTACGATTTTTTCGAGGAACGCCGAGAACGCGAAGAGATCATCGGCGACGGCGGGCCCGAAAGCGTCGCATCCGAGGGCGGCGCCTCCGTCGATGGAGACGCGGCGGCATCATCGATCGAACACGCATCCGAGCAGTTCGCGTTGACACCGGACTGCGCGCACATCGCCGCCGCCGCGGTGTTCGGGATCATCTCGTGGGATCCGTGCATGGATAAGCTGCTGAGCGCTTTGGAGACTGGGGAGACTCGGCGGGACGGCGTCGCGGTTCTGGTGTCCAGGGTCGTGGCGCTCCTCGCGGATGCCCTCCCGCGAAGGAAAGATGGATCGGGTGAGGACGGTGACGTCGTTGACATCGACGAAGGGCACGAGGGAGGCTTTCGGAGCGCGCCCGGGGGTGTGGAGGCTGTCGGTTTAATCGCGAGGCTGACCGGATCCGACGCCGGTCGCAGGGCGTTGCTCGCTCACGCCCCCGGCGTCGTCGGTTACCTCCTCCCGTGCCTCCGCGCCGATCTCGGGCAGACCGCGGCGTTCGCGGTGCGCGCTTTGTGCGGCATCGCGCGCTCGCGGCACGGCATGCAGCTGCTCTTGAAGCACGAGCGCGCCGAGCGATTGATGGCGGCCCTCTCTGGCATGCTGCCGGATCCCGCCGGGATCGCCGTGTGCTTCGAGGGCGACGCCGTCGACAGACGCAGGCGCGGCGACGGTGCGCACGGGCAGGTGCTCAGCGAGGTGGTCATCGCGATCGCCACGCTGAGCCAGGAGAAGGCTTGGCGGTGGAGGCTGCTCGATGTCGAATCGGATCAGCCCCAGGCGTTGCCGCGGTGTCTCGAATCCGACTCTGTGTCAACCTCCGAGGCGGACACGCTCGTCGGTATGTACCTGAGACGACCGGGGCGGGAGTTCTCCACCGTCCGGCTCGTCGCCAGCCTCATCGCGCTGCTCCGCGACGAGCACCGGGAGGTTGTCTTCAACACCCTCTACTGCATCAACTGCCTCATGGGCGAGCCGCCGCAGTCATGGGGCCGAGGGCGGGATCCCAACAGGGAAGAGGACAACGTCGCCAGGCGCGCTCTCATCGCCGCCGCCGCGCTCGGGCACCGCATCGCGAAGATCGGATGCGCGGACGAGTCGGTGTCGTCGCACGCATCGTTGGAGAGTAACCTCGCGCACGTGCTCAACAGCACGGGGCGAGTACAGACGTCCGCGAAGGCCGGCAAGGACCCGAACCGCGACACGAATTCCAATTCCGACGACGCGACCGGCTCCGACGCTCCGAACGTCGAGCCGCCCGATCCGACATCAGAACCCGAGGGCCGCCACCCCGACGACGGCCCCGCGCCCGACTGCCGGCTCAACGCCACGCTCGTCGTCGCTAACATCGCGGGCGACGTCGAAGGGAGGCGCATGATCCTCGGGTCCGTCGTCGAGGGCGTCAGCGCCGAGTTGGTCGACGGGCTCGCCACGATGCTCACGGGCCGCGACGCGGATCGCGCCATGTTGGCCGCGTATTCCATGGGCGAACTCGCGAGACCGCTGCGTCTCGACGGCGAGGATCCCGCGGTGTACCCACGGGAGGTTGGGGAGTCCCCCGGTGACGTCACCTTAGTTCCCCTCACGGAAATGTCGGAGAACTCCTCGGTACGAGTCGGTATTCGCGCCGCGAGCGCCGACGACTCTTTCCTGGGCGCTCAGACGGACGCCGTGGACCGCGCGTTCGATTCGATGCCGAACCACCCGCTTCGCGACCAAGTCCGCGACATGCTCAAGGCATCCGCGGCGAACGCGCGGTGCGCCGCCGTGGATGTTCTCGGCGGCGACGGCGCCAACTTGAAGCGGTGGGTGGAGACTGGGTACGCCCGGGTCGAAGACGAGCCGGTCGACGCAACCTCCGATTGCGATTCCCCCGAGCTCGCCAAGCGCCGAACGAGGCGCGCGCGGGACCACGCGATCGGCGCGGTGCTCCGGGACCTGGACCTGAACGTGAAGCGGCAGTGGCTTTTAGAGATGCTACGCTGGGAGCTCGGGCAGGTCAACGCGGGGGTCCCCGTGCCCGGTCTCACCGGCGTGACTTTAACGTGCGAACGAGAGTTTCCCCTGGAGGACCTCTGCCACCACTGCTGCGTGTCCAACGTGGGCACCGACGCGCCGTCGTCTACCCAGCCCGGCACGTTCCTCATGCCCCCGCGCGGCGGTGTGCTTGTCAAGTTCAAAGGCGAGCGGGGCGCGGGTGCCGCGGTGCGTAGGGAGTGGATGTCCATCGTCGCGGCGTCGGCGTGCGACAGGTCGAACCTTTTGTTTTCCTCAAACGACGGCGGCGTCACTTTACACCCCAACGGCATGTCCGGTGAGGTGACATCGACGCACTTGGAGTACTTCGCGTCCCTCGGTCGTCTCGCGGCGGTCGCGTTGTACCACGGCGAGACGTTACCGCTGCGGTTGACGAGCGCGTTCTGTTCCAGGCTGCTCGGTCACGAGATGCGTCTGGAAGATTTAAAATCCGTCGATCCCACGCTCTATCGCAACCAGGTGGAGTACGTTCAGACACACGGGGTTGCCGGTTTGGACCTGACGTGGTCCGACACCGCGGACCCCACCGGCGTGTTCCGCCCCGGTAAGGTCCTCAGGCTGCGTCACCCACGCGAGTGGGCATCCGACGACAGCGGAGAAGGTCCCGGGCACGTCGACACGGATGACACGGATGACAACAAAGATGAAAATAAAGAGGCTCTAGAAGCGGTGACCGACGCCGACTCCTCCGTGTTCCTACGTGCGCTGGTGCATCACAGGGTCCTCGGCGCGGTCCGCGACCAGACCAGCGCGTTCGCCGCCGGGTTCGGCGCGGTCGTCCCGCCGCAGCTACGGGCACGCATGCGCGGCATCTTAAACGGCGGCGACGTCAGTTCACTCATCGCCGGCGCCGCTTCGATCGACTTGGACGATTGGCGAAAACACGCGGCGTACCAAGAGGCCCAACTCGCCTTTGCGTTCTCCACCGAGTGCTTCTGGTGCGCGATGGACGAATTCACGGTGGATGAGCGCATCAAGGTGTTGCAGTTCGCGACCGGGTTGACGTCCCCGCCGGCTGGCGGGTTCAGGAATTTGGTGGGGTACCTTGGCGACGCGGTGCCGTTTACGCTTGGGGAGTTGGCGGCGCCGAGCCGGGACGAGGACGGCGCGTTGCCCATGGCGCACGCGTGCTTCAACGTGCTCAGACTGCCGAGGCTGGTGGAAGGGGCGTTCGGGGTTGGCGTGGAGGGCGGGTCGAAGGAGATGGCGAGGAGGTTGAGGATCGCCATCGGCGTCGGGGTGCGGGGCTTTGACGATTTTTGAGCGACTGTAGTCTAGACATTGGGACATGTTGCTAAACAGTTTACACGCTACGTCTATGTTGAGAGGGTGTCCCCGCGTTTTCGCGTTCGTGGTGGGTGCGCGTGTGTATCGTCGCGCGGGCGCGTCCCTTTCCAAGGGACTTTCACGCCGGCGAGTCATGTGCGCACTCAAGCGATTGTCATCTTCTTCTCTACCCGGTGTGGATGACACCGGTGGCCAAGCCGACGGCGAGTCCCCCGAAGGGCACTGCGAAGACCGCGAGGCCGAGGATGAACCAGATGTCCACGCCGCCGAACGCGGACTTCTCGTACTTGGCCCTCTGCGCCTCGTTGTACTTCTTCGCCTCCTCGACTCAGCACTCCCTGCTCTCCTTCATCGCGCGAGTTGGCATCGTCGTCGTCCTGTGGGAGATGCGGTGCCTCGCCGGTGGGGCCACGGGGAAGGGTCGTGTGGGTCCCGGGATCGCTCGGGCGGCGAACGAGGCACGTGCTCGCGCCCGCACTCGCGCCACGGCCCCCGCGGGTAGCATCGCGGCCACCATGAGGGTAGCGCTGCGTGTGCTGCGTGCTATGAAAGATACGCTCGACAGGCTGGCGTTCATCATGCAGTGGGCACAAACTTGGAGGAAAGTTCCGAACTTTGTTACTGACCGCTAGCTATTGACTCTATGAAGACACCCTTTCAAAAACACCACCACCCTTCCTTCGTCCGCCCTTAGACGCACAGGCGGTAGGTGACGTACCTCCCCGCAGTCTCCGAAGGACGGATGATCCGAACAACCTGCCCCCGCCGCATGCCGAAATACCTCGCCACCGGGTCGTGCATCTGAATTCTCGGCAGCTGCGTCTCCTTCACCTTGTACCGGTCCAGCAACACCCGCTTCTGCTCGTCGGACAGTAAGATGTGCTCGGGGACCAGCACGTGGTCGGTGATGTTCACGAGCAG
>Ga0302116_1002152_pt1 | contig 11659 bp, 15 predicted proteins | sample AG5_SCM_MG_FD_203124 | JGI IMG/M metagenome (GOLD analysis project Ga0302116, IMG submission 203124) | Marine microbial communities from Western Arctic Ocean, Canada - AG5_SCM | ecosystem: Environmental > Aquatic > Marine > Oceanic | place: Canada: Western Arctic Ocean | collected 2017-10-01 | reverse complement strand
AGTGTGCTTCTCCCCCGACGGCAAGCAGCTGGCTACTGGAAGTGGCGACAAGTCCATCAACCTCTACAGCTTCAACGAGGGAAGTGCCATCTTAGCGCACACGTTGGAGGGCCACACCTACAGCGTCAGGTCCCTCTCGTTCTCTCCTGACTGCAAACTCCTTTGCTCGGGAAGTAGCGATCATTCCATCAAATGTTGGAACCCTGCCGATGGAAGCTTGGTGAAGAGCATCGACCAGGCTCACACCTCTAGATCCGTCCGTAGCGTCTCATACTCCCCCAACGGGCGTATTCTTGTGAGTGTCGGTGACGACAAAACGATGAAGATCTGGGATGCAGAGACTTTCGAGCTCAAGCACACGTTCGAGCAGGAATTCTACACCACCCAGCTCACCATCACGGCCGATTCCAACTGCATTGTTTCAGCCAACGAAGACAAGGTAGAATCACCCCCTGCCGAGAGTACCAACTCACGGGCCTCACCCCCATCCTCAACCTCATTCTCCACATCGTCTACAAGTGGGAATTTGTGTCGTTTTTGGAGCCAAACGAAAACACCTCACCCCTCGAGAAAGTCATGAGGCTACTCGGCGAGTGCGTGCACGACGGCGGCTACAACGTCACCTCCGAGATCCTCTCCTTCCTCTCCCCTGTCCACCTCCCAATCCAAATTACCCCGACTAGATGGAAATCAACACGCATTTTCGTCATGCTGGATGAAGAGAATGAGATTGAGGCCTTCAACCATGACGATGACGATTATGGAGTTAATTATGCCGAGAATGAGAGTGAAGAAGAAGAAGAAGGTGATTATTCTTGCACAATATAGGATGGAAGGAAGACGATTGATGGGGTGTTACTCTATTTGTGAAAAGCCTTAACTATTTATTGCTTAAACATACTTCTCAACCGGTTGCTTTCAAAAAATGCATCTATCACCGTCACTAACAACTGTAGCTCGAAATGATGATGTTAAAGTTTAGCGGAGAATGCCAATTGATTATCAACGCCGGACCGTTCGGAGCTCCTTTCGTTTTTGGAGCCAAATGAAAACACACCAAACTCACCCCCGAGAAAGTCATAAGGCTACTCTGCACGACGGTGGCTACAACGTCACCGACCACTAGATGGACTGCCTAGCTTCCTCGATGATCGGATGGTAGATGAGTGCTCATGTGTGAGTTTGTTAACTCTCTCTCTCTCACGTCATGTGGTTCACCAAAAATTTGGTGTGGATCATGAGTACCCATAAATAAACATTTTTCGCAAAAAAACAATTTTCAATCGACCTGGGTTCGAATCCCGGACGGAGCTACTTTTTGCTCTGTTAGTGTAGTTGGTTATCACGTTTGGTTTTGATAGGAGGCCATGCCCATGCCATGCTCTTTTTTTTTTTTTTTTGCTTGTTGTGGGTGTGGGGGGATAAAATTGGGTGAAAAACAATAAGAAAAAACGGTTTATTGGGAGTTCGCCGGTCCAACCCATGTCTACACCGCGCCCGTCCACACAATATACAAAGTCCAACCCCGTGTTCAACCGATACCCTGCCCTGAGCCCCTCCCGTTGCCTCTCTCCCACCCCGCCCACCACCTCCCCGCTCTCCTCCAGCTCCTTCACTGTCATTTCCGACCGAACAGTGCACGCGCCGCCGTTTCCGACGTAGCCGGTCGGCAGCGGCGGCGTCGTTCGCTTCCTGATGTCAACTGCCCTGAACAATCTAGTTACATCACTTCCGTCCTCCTTCAATATATTTTTCAGTTGATGGCGCCGCATTTTGACGAAACCCTTCCATGCCCTTGCACTCACGCAGTCGTCGCTGCTCACAAACTTGCCCGCGGGAATGTTCACCGATGCGCTCTGCTTCATGCTGCATGCTTACGACCGGTCCGGCAATCGGGGAGCGCGTGCTCGTCATATTCGGTCCGGCGCCCATCATGGGCATCAGCGACGCAAACGGAGGGGGCTTGAGCAGATCCGAATAGCCACACGCCTCCATCTCCATCATCGCCCCTCCTGCTCCTGCTCCTGCTCTCGCCCGTTCCGGCTCAACGAGGATTCCAATAACAGAGCCGCCGCCATTGAACGACGTGATCTTCACAGCCAGGATTGTTTGATTCCGAGCTGCCGCCATTCCATCGTTTTGCGGTCGTGATAGAAGTACTTCGCGTTCGTGGCCGACTTGTAAGTTGTTGCTTCTTCATCTTGATCATTTGCCTGGAGGAAAGAGGCAGCTTCCATAAAGATCTGCTGGCTCTCTGATACTTGCACTGGCACGCCCGCGTTGCTCAAGACCACCGAGTGCGGCACGCCCATGCCCACCACAGTGGGGGAGTAGTGCCCAGCAAATACCGGGAACTTGGCAAGGACAACTCCAAGTTGAGGAGACAATTTTGCCAGTGTCAAGTGATTTTCTGTAAACTTATTTTAAACATTTTTAATCAACACATCATCCAAACTCTTTCGATACAAGTCGAGTTACAATAAGTACATGCTTAAAACACACAAATATAATATCTATAATATCTCCCTCCCCATGAGCCAAACTGACGACGACCCCGAAGCCACCTACTACAACAGAGTAATTAGGTTGTTCCAAATGATGGATATGAGCATGATCCCAGTTACAGAAACTGAGATCGACGAGTCCATCCGAATCCTCGCATCGCCTGCTACCATGTCAAAGTACGCACCGCCCGAACTTGCCCGAGTAAAGAAGGTATTCAACTCTGCAGTGCATCCCGACACAAAGGAGAAGATTTTTCTCCCTCTTCGACTCTCAATGATGCTGCCAACGAATGCACTGCTTACGCTTGGAATGGTTGCTGCAGCTGGTGCAGGCAGCATACCAGCACTGGTGGCAGCTCAATGGGCCAACCAAACTTATAATGTTCTCCACTACTACGCGTATCGAAACGCGAGGTGAGCGAGCTCAGCGCGCATTTTAAGACGAGAACATATATGCACGTTTGGCCCCCATTTTTTGAACCGTCCCTGAGCAATCATATCGCACGAAAAGATGCGTTTGGCCGAATCCGCCTCCGTATCCAGATTTGAGCGTCTAAAACCTCAATACTCTGGAGTTTCTGCCAATTCAGTAATTCGCCTTTTTTTGCCTTTTCTTAGTTTTCACATTGGTGTGCACACATTCCCCTGTTCTGGACCGTCCCTGAACAACCCCCTCGCACAAAAAGATGCACTTGGCCAAACCCGCCACCGTGTCCAATTTTGAGCGTCTAAAAACGTCGTGTGTTGAAGTTTGTTGTTTTTGCGTTTTCGCATTTGCGATTTGAGCCTTTTGGAAGACGAGAAATGTATACGAGCCACTACTAAACTAAACTAAACTAAACTAAACTTACCCACTCAATTTACTTCGCACCTTCTTTGCTCGGCATAATGCAGCAACGCACAAACGAACGATTTTCTAATAAAAACATACGTTGCGGCATGTACTGCGAGTGTGGGTTGCGCGGTGGGAATGGAAAAACTTGCCAGAATGAGCACAGGGAGCCGAGGTAAAATCATCCGGCTTGTGGGGCCAGTTGCCAGCGTGGCAGCCGCCAACATTGCCAACATTAGTCTAATGAGGCAGAACGAGTTTTTAGAGGGAATTGACGTGATGGACGAGGTGAGCGAGCGAAGTGAGCGAGCTTTGAGGAAGGAAGACGACTATCATTATATTATTTCGCTTAATAACATTCGTTTTGCCCACTCGCTCCCCCCCACCTCGCTTCGCTCCCCCCCACCTCGCTTCGCTCCCCCCCACCTCGCTCCCCCCCACCTCGCTTCGCTCCCCCCCACCTCGCTTCGCTTCGCTCGGTACAGGACAACAACATCATCGGCAAAAGTAAGAAGGCGGGGGCGATAGGCGTGGCAACGTGCATCACTGGCCGCGTACTGTCAACTCTCGTGCCACTGAGCTGCACGCCGATTTTGCAATCACGGGCCATGGCGACCAAGTTCATGAAAAAGAATCCGAAATTAGAAATCCCCTGCTTCCTCTTGATCATATCCTGCATGATTGGCTCCACGATTCCATTCGCTCTTGGTGTGTTCAAGCAGCACACCACTTGGCCCGTGAGTTATTTGGAGCACAACTTTTCTGGGCTTCATCGCCAGAACGGCAAGGGGCTCGTGATGACTGCTAATTGGAACCGTGGTTTATAAATATTCATGTAGATTCATAAAAAAATTCATCATTTTAAGAAATCGCTGTGGACGAGGGCCCTTGTGATCAGCGCTCTCGCGGCCCACCCTTCGTCGTCCCCGGCCGCCAGCTTCTGCTGCACGAAAGTTTCGCCCTGCCTGGCCTTGACGATCTCCCACAGCGAGTTGTTCCCGTCTTCGTCGTCAGCTTCCGGGAGAAGTAGCTGCAACTTTTCTAGGCCGCTACGATCACCGACAGTCCCCTTTGCGCCAATGTAATCTTTTGCCGGTTCATCAGGGTCGAGGAAGAAGTGTGATGCAACAGCGTTCACGTTGCTCGCCGGCTCCTCGTTGTCGAGAAGGCGGGAGAGGAACATGAACCTCTCGAACTCCCCTTCCATGTTGAGACTTTTGAAGAGGGATGCGGATGCGGATGAGGAAGCGGAAGCGCCTCCCCGAGCAATCTCGGCCATCTCAACTGCCTTGTCGGAAGTTCCGCACACTTTCTCAGCTCCAAGCCTCATCATGAGGTATTCACTCGCAAAGTTGGCCACGTCATAAGCATTCACAAACGCATCGTCGTTGAAATTTGCCCAGGACGCTTCCAAATCGGCGCTAATTCGCATCATGATGTCAGAAACTTCATAAGAGGTCTCTGAAAGGCAAAGTTTGAACGAGTCGGCCGCTTGCGTGCCAATCTCAGAATGGATTCGTTGGGGCAACCACTCACTATCCAGCCAGGAAGTGATGGCAAAGTTCAGGGAATTCGCTTCGGTGTCTATTTGGGCTGGTGAAGTAATGAGATCAGAAAGCGTGGGCTCCGGAATGGCCCTCAAGGAGCTTGGGTGAAACGTAGGATGTGGCGAGAGGTTAGAGAACGTGAAGGAAGTGGAGGAGGAGATGAAGAAGCTATAGAAAACGTAGAGAAGCATCATGAATACAAAATTATAAAATTGGTTTCAAATTCTGTGAGAGGTTGAGCAGACGTTCCACATAAATACCCAGCAATCCAACCCACCACATGCCCGTATCCAATTCTGTCGCGAATTGCACAGACCTAGCCGATAAGCTTTTCAATTGCCTGACCCCCAAGCACCAAGCTGGATATTATTATCGTGAGGGCGAATACGACACCTGTGGTTTGCAAATGCGCAACATGAAGCTGTGTATGAAAGCTAAGTTGTTATCAGACGAAGATGAGGCCAAAAAGGTTGTTGCTAAATATGAACTTTTTGATGGTTCAAAGCTTGAAAACTCTCCGACGAAGGGGCTAGTGTGGAGTTTCAAAGACAAGCCTGGTTGGGACTAAGCGACCTCTCGAAATTAAATTTAAATTAGAAAGAGTGTTGAAGGTAGACAACGAACATATTTCAGATTCAGATCTCAGAATTTTTCATTTACTTTAGCTCACTCCATAGCAGCTTGATTCCCTCGGCATCTTCGTTTTTTATCAGCATATTCAGTTTCGTGCAAGCTGCATCATTGCTCTGCACGTTCATCTCGTCCTCGAACAGCGCACTCTTGTTCTTCGCAATCTTCAAGACCGCCTCTGGCAAATTCGCGAGCCGGGCTACATTGATTCCGAAACTGAAAATAGAATTGTTAAGTTTTTTTTCATTTCTTCAGGGCTCGCTCGCTTCGCTTCGCTTCGCTCTCTCACCTCCTTGGGCAAGCTCCCTCGGCCAGCTGGTATAAAAACGTAATTTTCTGCTGTGCTTCATCTTCATTGTCCACATAGCACTCCATGTGTCCAAGTTTCACCACCTTTTTCTCGTTCTTCCAGTCGTCCAGAAGGGAGTGGTAGTGCGTTGCGAACATGGCCAAACACCCGCTGTTCTCGATCAAATACTTGACCACCGCGTGCGCAATCGCGCAGCCATCGAAGGTGCTAGTGCCCCTGCCCAGCTCGTCCATGATGCACATGCTGCGCCTGGTCGCTCCACGCAGAGCGGCCGCCGTCTCGCTCAGCTCCACGAAAAAGGTGCTCTGTCCGCTCAAGATTCTGTCACTCGCGCCAAGCCGCGTGAAGATGCGGTCGAAGGGCGTCAACGAGCAACTCGTCGCTGGCACGTGGCACCCTATTTGAGCCAGTATTGCCACCAAGCACGTCTGCCGCAGCAGTGTGCTCTTTCCTCCCATGTTCGGTCCGCTCAAGAGCAGCACCCGTGGGGCTCCAGTGCCTCCAAGGTCGATGCTGTTGGGGACGAATTCTCCCCCGCTAATCTCAACGCAGGGGTGCCTACCCTCGACCACCTCGATCCCCGGCTGCGACGTGGTTTCGTCGTAGGCCATGATCGTCGGGCGGCAGAAGCCCGGTTCTCCGCTCACCACCGCAAGCGCACCGATGGCGTCGATCATGGCTGTTGCGTACGCAGCCGCAGCCCACGTCTCCTTGTGGGACGCAAACTTGCGGAAGATGATGTCCAGTCCCTTGGCGGACCGGTCGACCTTGATGGAAATTGCCGCTGCAATATAAATTTACGAGTATATTGTTAGTTGAGCCATTTTTGTGAGCGAAGCGAGCCACAACGCAGCACACATCTTCTAGGCAGCGGCTTGCGCGCTCCACAACCGCTGCGCCCCGCTCACTCACTCACTCACTCACTCACTCACTCACCTTCCAGGCGATTCACTAATTCGTCAACCTCCTCGCACTTGTACTTGTTGATCTGCTTCGCCCCGGAGCCGCGCTTCGCCTTGACGAGGAAGTTTCTAGGCACTTTCAACGAGGCAGGGAGCTCAATGAGGTACTTGTCCCGTGCATCGTCCTTGTCGTTTATGTACTTCCAGGCGCCGTTAGCGCCCTTGATCTCCTGGCACTTTTCGCGCTTGAACACCTCCAAGTCAGCACGACAGTTTGCCATATCCTCAATTGCGCCGTCGTACTCCTCGTCGGTGCCCGGGATCGGGGTGTACTGCGCCGAGCGCATTTTTAAATGAAGCAAGAGCAAAGCGAATGAAGCGAGTCAAAATAATTGAGTGGAAAAATATAGTTCAGTAGTGGATGTAGGCCCATCCATTATGTCGGTAGCCATGAGCCATTTCGCGGGATTCGTCGCTCGCTCACTCACTCACTCACTCACTCACTCACCTTCCCCTCGCTCGCAACCTTGAGGTCGACGTTGTCGTTGAACCACTTGAGCTGGTGCATGTTTGGGAACAGGCCGACCCGCCGGTTGGAATTTTCTCCCTGCGCAACGATGTTGAGATAATTAGCTTAGCTTAGCTTAGTAGTAAATTAAATTTAGCCGTCTGTAGCCTTTCGCTGGATTTCATCGTGAATAAATATGCTCGTCTTCCTTAAAAAGCTCGCTCGCTTCGCTCGCTCACCTCCTCCTCCCTGCGCGACACCAAGTTCGTGAGCAGACCGCTGCTCAACTCAACGTTCGCGAAAGCCTCGGGAATCTGATCGGCCGCCTGCAGCCCCTTCAGCAACGACGAGAAGTCCTTGACCTTTTGTGCCGTGTACTTCTTCCCCTCGTACAAAATCTGCCTGTTGGACGGGTGCGACGGGTCGTCGTTGCCCATGGCGTGGCACCTGGCGAGCAGGCGCTGCGCACGAGTCAACGAAGCACGAGAGCAAGAGTGAATTAGTAGCTCGCATTCTTTTGTCACAAGGCTCGCTCGCTTCGCTCGCTCACCTCCAGGTCGTTCATCTTCTTGAGGATCGGGCGGATCGTTGACAGGGCGAGGGAGGCCGAACCACTAGCGAGCTCGGTCACCGCATCGCACCTGCGCTCAATGTCGGCCTTCTTGAACAAGGGCCGGAGGAGCCACGCACGCAGGAGGCGGGTCCCGTGGGGCGTTTGGGTTTGTTTGATCATGTTCCACAGAGATCCCTTCACGGTTCCGTCCGACTGGTTCTGCAAAACCTGCGCGAATTTAAGTTGATTTTATTTTAGTTTAAAGTGGTTAGTGGTTGAAGTGTGGTTGAACTGTGATGAGATTGGCTAACTTCACCTCCAAATTGTCCAACGTTATTCCGTCCAGCTGCATGTGGTTGGTGCCATTGTTGCTACTGGACGTGGTGCCGGTGCCGGTTCCGACAGCAACCCCGCTGTTCATTGCGTCATTCGCATTGCTCAAGTCGTTCAACACCTGGTTTCCGCCCTGGCTGGGGGTCGCGTCGCAACTCGCGGCGGTGCTGGCGGCCGGGACGTAGGCCCTTATGTTGCACATCGACAGGATCTCATAATCTACCAGGCTCCTCTGCAGGTAGAACAGACCGGCTCCGAACGCGCTAACCGCCAAGGTGGCCTTCCCCTCGACGCAAGCCTTCATGACTGGCGGCCACCTCGACGCAAAGTTATCGCCCGAGTCGTTGCCTCCCTTGCTCGCGCTGGGGAAGTACTTCCTCTTCCTGAGCTGGCCAATCGTCTCGTCGAAGTCCCAAGGGGAAGCTGGCGAAGGGCGGTTCATCGCGGAACGGTCCTTGGGGTCAATGGCAGATGAGGTTGGCATAAGCTCGGAAGCTCGAACTTTTTCAAGGGTGGCCCCAGGGCACACGTTCTTCACCAGGGTCTTGAGGTCGTGGCTGCGCCAAATGAAATTAAAAGGGTGTTAGTTTAGAGTTTACTAGTTTGTGGCTCGCTTCGTTCGCGGCTCGCTTCGCTCGCGGCTCGCTTCGCTCGCGGCTCGCTTCGCTCGCGCACCTGCACGTCGTGTCGGTGATGATCTCGCTGGGCTGAACTGTGCACAATAGTGTGTGCAACCTCGACCTCAGCACGTCGTCCGCGAACTGGCCCAAGGTGACGTTACCCCTGATCGCGTCCACCACGCACACCCCATACTCGCACACCGCGGGGGGCGTGTCATCATCCTCCGTTTGTGAGCTTGAGCTTGGGCTTGGAGTTGCAGCTAGCATGCACTCCCTAATCACTAGCAACGGCCCCCCACCAACGTTCACGCCCGCGTCCGCATTTTCGAAGCACTTGGAATCATCCAAGTAGCAGTACGTTCGTGTGCCAACGGTCGACACGCTGCAAACCTCCCTATTCACAACCTGCGGCTTCTTCCCAGTGGGCGCATTCTTCTTCCTCTCGTTTAGCATGGCCGGAGTCTCGGTCTGCTCAACTCTCGCAACCTTGTACCCGGCAGCGATCAAATCCTTCGTGAGCTTTCCCAAGGCCGCCTCGGGAGTTCCCGAGTGAGCCTCGCTGTGGGTGGAATGGGGGGTGGGGGGCGGAAAAATAGTTAGTTTTTGCAAAATAGAATTGCAAACGAATCGAACAGTGACTCACCTTCCCTTCATGTAGATAAATCCATTCACTTGAACGCCAATGTCAGCGTCCATGTGGAAAAGCTCGTAAAACTTTCCGGTCTTGAAAAGTAGCACAGTGTCAAAGTACTGTGCCTTGATGTTCCACCATTGTCTTTTGCCAGCGGTGAGTTTTCCCTTGGTAACCTTCTCAATGTCCTTCTCACTCCACTGGAGTGTCCTCGGATCGTAGTCAGGGTGGGATGTGTGACGCCCGTTGGCGTCCTTGAGGTTCTCGGGAAACAGGAAGGGGAGGGAGTCGTGGACGTGGGCACCGATCGGGTTGACGGCGTCGTTGGGGCCAACTTTGAGACGGGCGTTGGGGGCATTGTTATTGGCATTGGTATTGGCATTGGCAGCATTGGTACTGCTGTTGTTTTTTGGGGGGGAGTAGGACGCTTTCACAGAGTCCTTCACCTCGGGCGTAATGGCTGAAACGGATTTGGCAGAAGATGGGGTATTTGTGTCGACATCGACCATGGTCAGCTTGAAGTTGTCGAACTTGGCGGTGGGCTTGGGCTTGGGCTTGGAGGATGCGTCCGGGGAGAAGGATACGCTGTTGCGCTGCTTCTTGTTGGGCTTGGGCTTGGGCTTAGACTTCTGGGTCAACTTCCTCTTTCGAGGCTGCCACGAGATTGCGAACGGCGTGTGGGTTAGTTTCATTTTTCTTCAATTCGCCACAACGATCTGTGAACGGGCTCACCTTCTCATCGTCGGAATCAGAGTCCACGAGCATGCCGTCCGCGTCTGCGTCCGCGTCTGCGTCCGCGTCATCGTCAGAATCGAGAGACTCGTCGTCAGAAGAGTGGGAAGACTCACTGCCAGGAGCAAAACCACCATCCGAGTTGTCGTCATCAAACTCAAACTCTTCCTCCTCCGAGTCATTGGCGCTGGGAAGCCTGTACTTCTGAGTGGAAAGGTCAATTATCTCCGTCTCACCGTCCTCGTAACGGACACGGACCTTTGTGGAGGTCGATTGGTTACCAAGAATGGCTTCGATCGTGGCAGGGTAGTACTTTTTGTCAGCAACCCACAGAACATCTATCTTGGAGAGAACTGGAGGTACATTGAGATTGGTGGAGGAGGTTGAATTGGGTGTGGATGTGGAGGTTGGATTGGTCTTGGCCTGGGGAAGAGTGGAGGATATTGTAGCTTTTTGGATGACCTTTGATGGGGGGTCGAAGATTGATTTCGACGAAGCCCCTTCCCCCGAGGGCTTCTGCTTGAAGAAGCTAAACATAGATGCCTGCTTTTTGGACATGATAAATCCTATGTCGAAAATGAGGCTGTTTTAAGAGTCACAGGTGCACAGCTCGCCGAGTTGGAGGCAAAATTAAAAAAATTCTTAATAGATGCGAAGCTACTGCAAAAGCAACCCCTTAGGCCAGCATATCACTACACAATTCTGCGATGTACGGAAGATCAATATCGAAAAAACGTAAACATCCTCAGTCCAACTCTGAAAACTTATTTGATGAGACATTTGAATTGACATTTGGTGACACAACACCATCGATAATAACACCAACCCCCTCGTTCATGTCACCAGTTGCGAAATCCTCGAATGAGAAGAAAAAAGGGATCCAGGCGTTTTTCAAACCACAGCGGGAGGACAGCGATGTTGTGAGTGTTGTGAGTGTGAGCTCGAGCTCGAGCTCATGCGCATCGCCAAAAACCACACCTCTCCAGGCCCAACCCCAGCAGCAGCAACTATACCTAGATTTCGGCCAGAAATCGTTCGGAAAGCGAACAACTTGCAAATCCTGCGGAGTTATGTACGACAAGAGCATCAAGTCGGAGAAGAGCGATCACGACAAGATTTGTGTTCAGATCACGGAGGGGGTGGCGTACAGTGGTTTCAAGGGTCAAACGGTGTGTGGGGGTGGGGGAGGGGAAAAAGGAGGGGGAATGGTGGTGGAAATTAAGGGAAACGATCCTTTGTCGCATCGACAAAAGTTCAAGGAGGTGAGCGGGCGAAGCGAAGCGAGCGAGCCTTGTGACAGAAGAGTGCGAGCGACTAATCCACTCTTGCTCTGGTGCTTCGTTGAAAATGCAGGTGAAGAAAATCATGGATGAGGAGATGGGATTTCTAAACTCGGACGATGCCAACGAGGAGAAGAAGAAGGTTGCGTATTTGTACGTGCTGGACAAAAAAGTTGTTGGCTGCGTTACCGCGGAGATCATCGAGAGCGCGTACGAATTGGTCGAGGGGGGCGAGGGGGGCGGGGCAATCTGCCGGGGGAGGGTGGGGGTGAAAGCA
>Ga0302116_1002150_pt1 | contig 11661 bp, 8 predicted proteins | sample AG5_SCM_MG_FD_203124 | JGI IMG/M metagenome (GOLD analysis project Ga0302116, IMG submission 203124) | Marine microbial communities from Western Arctic Ocean, Canada - AG5_SCM | ecosystem: Environmental > Aquatic > Marine > Oceanic | place: Canada: Western Arctic Ocean | collected 2017-10-01 | reverse complement strand
AAGTTAATATTAAACAACGATGGATCAATGTTGTAACCATTTTGATCTAACCAGAATTTAAATTCTTTATCAAATGCTTCTCCCATGATGTTTTGTAGTCTTTCGCAATATCTATTAAATCTTAATTCTTGGATATATGCTGTTCCTACTTTACCATCTGAAACTGTGTTTGCTTGATCATCAATTGACGTTGGCAAATAACTTGCTGGAATTCTTAATGCTCTAAATAGTTTGTTAGTAAAGAATTTTAAGTCTGTAATTTCACCTAGGTTTGTACCACCTGGTAATGTTTCAACTTTAGAACCTCTGCCTTCAGCAGTTTGTGGAAAGAAGTAATCCTCGTTAGTACTTAATGGATTATAACTTGCATCAATAACACTTGTGCCACCACCTGTACTACTTGGAATACGTCTTTGCTGAATTTCATTTTTAACTTTTTCAACAAAGCTCATTGCCATGTGTGCAGGCATGTTACCTACATCAACATAAAAGATTCTTCTTTCAGGCGCACGTTGAATTCTATAAATGATGATAGCATCTTCAAGTAGTTCTTTTTGCTTGTATACTTTAAACACACTTTCAAGCAATGAATTACCAAAAGGATAATTGTTGTCTAAGCCTTCGCTTAATGAAATATGTACCATGTGACTTGCATCAACTGTAATTTCATTTTGTTGATTATGAAATCTTGTTCCTGGAGGTTGTGCTGCATCACCAACCATGCCTCTTCCAAATCCGCCACCGCTTGTATATGAACTAGTTCCGCTAGGTGCAGTGTTCATTGTTCCATGTGGAGTAGTTGCAACTAGGTCTTTAAAGTTAAAGTTGATATCTTTAATTACATACTGCTCAGGTAGTTTACCTTGTGATTCGTTAACAATAATTTTTGAGACTTTGGCTTGATCGACATAAAGTAATTTTTTAGTTTCGGGATCTCTAAGGAAAAAACAATCTCCATACTTAAATGTATTTCTTACAATACGAAACATTCTTGTTTCAAACTGCTGTTGTTTAGTCCATTTTTGCATTGCTTCTTTAAGCAACTTAGTTTCAGTACCCGACGGTGCGCCTCTAAAGTTAAAATTGAAAGGAGTTAAATTTCCTTTATCTTTACCTGTACAAAATTCTGCTAGAATATCTAATGCTGCATTAACTTCTGAATCCATATCCATTGTATCATATTGCATATACTTTTCAATACGGTTTGGACTGCCTGCATATACATCAGGCAAATAGGAACTGTAGTTTGATCTTGCTGGACCTGGGCGGCCACCGCCACTAATTGGACTGTAACTTCCAGTTGAGTTTTCAGTTGCTACGGGTGTAAAGTATTTTTTCCAGCTCATGTTTATCCTTTATGAATATGCATTCTGCTCTTCAATAGCAGCTAATATTCTGTTCTGTGTTTTCAAAGTTTCCGATTGTAACGCAACCATTCTATTCATATCAGTATTTAACTGATTTACCTTTGAACTTCCTAAATCTTGGTTACTTATAGATTTATTAACCTCTGCTCGTTTAACATTTTCATCAGCAAGTACATCAAGTGCATTGGTTCCGTCAGCTGGATGAACATTTGTAGCAGATCCTTTAATTTTAGCACTACTTACAGAAGCTTGTGCTACTTTGGGTGTAACGTTAGTTAAGAATGATTTGTTGTTCGTTGCAAAGTCTTTCAAAGCAGCTATGCCGTCTAAACTTTGGCTTTGTTTCTTTAAGTCAACTTCTTTCTCTAGCGTTTTGGTTGTCATTCCGAGTATATCGGTTTGGGCAGTAAAGCTGCCTACTGTTTTGTCTACTATGGCATATAGTTTTCTCTGAGCTTCTGCTTCTTTTTCATCAAGTGCTGCGTCACGTGCTGCTCGTTCTAGATCTCTGGCTTTGTCAGATTCGAGCTTCTCAGCTGCATATGCTTCTCTGTTGTTTGCAAATCTCACAGCTATAGCTTGTTCTTTTTGTTCGTACGTTGCCTGAGCTTGATCAATTATTAGCTGTTGCCGCTGATGATCCGCAGCCTCTTCCGCAGCGTCACCGAAAGGGTTCAGTTTATCCATGATCTTCTTAACCCCTAATGAGAATTCCATCATAGAAATTTGTACTGCTGAGAATTTCAATTTCACTAAATCAACAACATCGCCCATGGATGCAAAACCGTTGATCAACGGAACCATATAGTCATACATTGCTGTAAACACATCAGACACCTTGCCACCTAGATAAACAATTGGAGACATAATTATTTCAAACGCATCTCCTAGATAAACAAGTCCTGTCTTTACGTAATCCATTGCTTTAGTAAACGTGCCACTAAAGAAGTTAGATACACTTTCAATAGCAGGTTGTAAATTATCTTGGAAGAAATCTCCAACGTTGCTGGCAATCCTGCCAACAAAATCAAATGCCGGTTCTAGTGTGTCTGTAACTGCATCTGATACTTTATTAAACGCTCTTACTACATTTACTCCAACTATAGTTGCTAACGGTTCTAATGCTTCGTATACTCCTTTTATTATCACAGTCATCCATTTGAAAGGTGTAAGTACTAGCTCAACAGCATCAGCTAATAGTCCAAGTCCGTATCCTACTACCTTAATCACAGGTGAAAGCACTGCTGAAAGAAAATCAACTATTGGCATTAGTATTGCGTTTAACACCCTAAGTGCTGGTGCAAGTATATTTCTATTAATATCTGCTATAAGTTCAAATGCATTCATCATAGATTGCATAATACCGCTTGATGCTAATAAGTTTGTAAATTCAATTGAAATTTCGTTTACACGTCTGCCCAATGCTTCCATACCAGATGTTGCACCGTCATTAACTTTAATTTGTTTTTCTTGTTCTTTTGCAGCATTTTTAATTGCATCTACTTGTAAGTTACTTGCATTAACAATGCCCATATAAGTTGGAGCCATGTCTGCATTAAAACGTCCTTGATCCCTGTATTGTTCTTTTCTTATCTTACCTTCTGTAGACATTAGATTGTTTAATTCATTTCTTTGAGCTTCTGATATTGTTCCACCAGCTTCAGTAATTCTTGCAAACTCTTGCATCATTGAAGCACTTTGAGGCATCATTGCTGTAAATTCTCTTGATGCATCAGTGGTTGCAGTACCAGTTGAAATAATATCTTTGGCAACGCTTTCTAGTCCTGCAGGCATTCCGCTAATTGTAGCCCTTAGTGCATCTGCTGCTGGCCCAGTCATACTTGCTACTTTAGCTTGGAACTGTGCATCTTTGAGTAGTGCATCTTGTTCTGCTTCAAGTACTGACCTTTCCTTGCCTGTTGCTTTTGCTAACAGATCGATCTCTTTCATATATTTTGCTGACTCAGCTGCAATCTGTTTGGTTGTTTTGCCTTGTAACTTTCCTGTTGCTCCAAGAATTTTTGTGTATCGTCCCATGCCTTCATTAACTTGTTGAGTAGTATACCCTAACATGTTAAGTTCTGTCATCATGTTTGACTTGCGCATTTCTTTGGACAATGAATCAAAACGTACTCGACCTGCTTCAACGCTTCCGCCTAACAGCCTAAATGTTTCTCCGCTTTGTCTAACAAAATTACTGTACTCATTAATTGTCATACCTGACCTAGCGGCTGCATTACCTAATTCGAGAACTGAACCTCCAAAACTTGCACCAGAGCTCGAAGCGCCTTGGGTTGCTTTAACTAGTTTGTCTAATGCTTCAGCTGATGCTGCGAATGTTCCGCCTAAAAACGGAATAGATGCTGCTGCACCTGTAACACTGTTATCTAATTTTGAAAATGCTGCTAAACTTTTTGATAGTGCATTTGACACATCTGCCATAATGCCTGCAACATTTAATGCGCCTGCTCCTAGTTTGGCAAATCCAGCACCAACTGCTTTAGCACCTGCACCCATCTTGGCCATCATGCCAGTTTGTTTAGTTGTTGTCTTTCCTAAGTTGGCCATTGCAACATTAGCAGCTTGGCTTTGATTTCCGCCACCGCCACTGCCACCGCCGCCACCTTTGCCACCTAGTGCTTTTAAAATTTCTTTTAAGGTAGCTTCAGAGGCAGCATTAATAGCGGTAACTTCGCCAATTCCAGGTATATCAATTTTTACTTCGGCCATATTTGTTATAATCCAGTTAACTGCGCATATAAATACTTTAACTAAGTATCTTAAACATATAATGTATTTACCGGAGATTAAACCATGGCAGAACAAAACTCTACATCAAATGTAGAAAAAGAGGAACAATCTAGCATTGCGCCCACAGTTACAGTAACACAGCCGCCTGCAAACCCACTTGCTGGCTATTATAGACAACCAAAAATTTATATTAAACTACCGTCCGACGGCGACTTCTATCCAGACGGAGCGTTAGATAAAAGTGAAAATGGAGATTATCCAGTCATGGCTATGACAGCTAAAGACGAACTAATGATGAAAACCCCAGACGCATTACTATCAGGTGAAAGTACTGTAGCTGTTATTAAGAGTTGTATTCCTGCCATTGTACAACCTTGGTTAATGCCTACTACTGATGTTGATGCGGTACTTATGGCTATTCGAATTGCAACCTACGGTGATGAAATGGATATGCTTTCTACATGTCCAAAATGCAGTGAAGAAAACAAATACACAGTTGAACTTACTAAGTATCTAAATCAAGCGCAGTCTAATGTTTGGAACCCTGTATTTAATATTGGTGAATTAAAAATGACAATTCAACCATACACTTACAAGCAAATGACAAAAACTAATATTAAAGCACTCGAACAACAACGTGTATTTAATATTGTTAATGACGAATCAATGAGTGATGAAGAAAAAATTGAAAGGTTTCAAAAGAGTTTTAAAAAATTAACAGAACTTACTGTTGATACTATTGCTGATGTAATTTCTAAAATTGAAACTCCGAATGGTACTTCAACTGATAAAGCACAAATCCAAGAGTTTATCAACAACGCTGACAAAGAAATTTTTCAAGGATTATTAGATACGGTTACTGCTATGAAAGATAAATCCAGTATACCTGATCAAAATGTAAAATGCGAAAGTTGTAAACACGAATGGGCTATGCCTATCACAATGGACCAAGCAAATTTTTTCGCAGACAGATCCTGACACTGCCCGTATCAGAGATCGTTAGCATCTCCAATGATTTGGATAAAGATGCAAGGGCCCTTAAAAAAGATATCCTTCAGATTTGTTGGTATATGCGTGGAATGGATTATACTGCGGCTATGCACTTATCATCAGACGAGCGTGAAATTATTAGTGATATAATTAAGGGCAATTTAGAAACAACCAAGAAAACAAACTTACCTTTCTTTTAGGCTGCTAATCTTTGCTTAACAATCTTAACAACTTCAGGTCCAGCTTTCTTAATTTGTCCTGCTAGTTGTTTTAGATCTGCACGGAAAATATCATTGTAGTTTGATTTATAATTAGCACGATCTTTTTCGTCAGGTGATATTTTTCCATCTTTATTAACATCTGCTGCAGGATCTGCTGCAGGATCTACTGGAGCATCTGTACCTGAGTCTTCAGGTTCGTCTGGATAGTCTCCACCAGTTGCTTTTACTGGATTATCTGGAGTGCCTGTAGGATAATTTAGTTTATCATTGTCTGTTGCACTTGCTCCTGCTCCTGCACTTGCTCCTGCTCCTGCACTTGCTCCTGCACTTGCACTTGCTCCTGCACTTGCAGATTTTTTATCTGCTGGACTTGCTTTTGTAGGAGTCTTTCCACCTGGAGGAGTAATTTTCATTGAGTTGTAAGTACCTGCAATAACATCATCATTAACACCTAATCCTTTAATGAGGTTGTATATTTCATTTGAGTCTGAAGGTGAGCCTGCTTTCTTCCATGCAGTACTTAATTTTTCAGCAGTAACTTTTGTAGTCATTTGTTTAGCTGCGCCTTTGATTGCTCCGCCAACTGCTTTAACACCTTTTTTAATTCCGGAGCCAATTTTTTTAAGTGCGTCAAACGGTCCTTCATTTAATCCTTGTCTGTTTTGATACGATACTGCATCAAACACACTTTCAAACATTAATTTGTTTTCTAACATGTGTGTGTTTACATTGTCAACTCTTGTAAACAACATGTACACTTGACCTTCTGAAAGTTTTTGTCCTTTGGTTACAATACTTTCTTGTGAATTTTTACGATCGACTGCTGCTGTTGTAGCACCTTGTGCTGCTGCACTTGCTGCTGGTGCTGCTTGTTTAAGTTGTTCAACGGTAGATGCTAAATCAGCTTTACTGTTAGCAAGAATTTCTAATTGTGCATCTGATAAATCTTTAGCATCACTAAGATATTCAGCAGCCATATTTAGATCTGCATTTGTATCTGTTAAACTTTTCATGTACTCGACGTACTTAATTGCTGCTTCATTTGCTTCTTTACTAAAACTATCTATTGCTTCAGCATTTGTTAGTTCTTTTGCAAGTTTGGCTAGCTGTTCTATTTGATCAGTTTCCATTACCCCTCGATAACTTGCGCCGTATCCTGTTCCAAATCTAATATCTGTCTGATAAGTTTTTGCATATACATCTAAGTTAGGATTTTGCTCCCATACAGCCGCTACATCATCTGGCATTAACTCCATAGTGTCTTTAAGATTGTCGGCTCCCATTTTAGCAGCCTGGTCTGCAATTTGTTTTGCTCCGCCATCTGCAATTGCTTCAATTTCGTCAGCTGCAATATATTCTGATGCCATACCAATCAAAGCACCAATTGCTGCTGTCTTAGCTGACTTACCAACTGCTGTTGAAAGTTTTTCACCTTGCAACAAATCTTTAGTAGCTCTAGCAAGGAAACCTGCTACTGCACCGCCTAGTGGTCCACCTGCAATTGCTGCTGCCGCAGTTAGAATAGCAACTGCTATACTTGCTTTGCCTGGATTGGCTTTTGCCCAATCACTAACAACCTTAACTGCTTTAACTACCTTACTGTCTTTTTCGCCAATCTTTGTTTTTAGTTCAGCGAACTTAGCGTCTATATTTTGAACTGGGCCTGTGTTTTGTACTGCTTTACCTAGCTCTTTAATTTTACCATCAATCCACTTAACTGCTTCGATAGGAAGTTTAGCAACATCAACACCTTTACCAATACCTGTTCTATTACCACCGGCGCTGTTAGAATCAGTTTCAATGTTTTTAAACAACTCACCAACTTGGGCCTGTGATAAATTTGCTTCAACAACATAACGTTCAATGTCACCAACCCAAGGCTGAATAACTTTTGTTTCTAACAATGTCATTCTAGGATCGTTCCAACCCTCTGTAATTAATTTTGTGTTTGTTGTTAAGTGTGAAATTCTCATTATAGCATTCCTAAAAGTTCTTGTTTTTGCTTTGCGTCTAGCTTATCAATTTGTGTTTGAATATCTTTAGGCAGTTGAACTGCTGGTGCTGCTGCTTTTGGTGCAGCTTGTGTTGTTGGTTCAGCTTCTGGCTCAGCTTGTGCTTGTGGAGCATCAGTTGCTGCTGGTGCTGCTGCTTTTGGTTCAGCTGGTGTTTGTGCTGCCGGCGCTGCTGCTTTCGGTGGAGTTGTATTAGCTTGTGCTTGTGGTTCAGCCGGTGCAGTTGTATTAGCTGGTGTTTGCGCTTGTGGCGCATTAGTTGCTGCCGGTGCCGCAGTATTATCTGGCTCTTGTTTAGCTGGATTAGTTGGCGCTGCTGGTGTTTGTACCGCTTGTGGCTTACTACCTGCTGTTGACGCTGTACTAGCGTCTGTGGCGCCAGCTGCTGCTGGTTTGTCGCCTGTGAAACCTTGTTTAACTCCGTCAATTGCTCCTGGTACTCCAAGTGCTCCGCCTTGTTGAGCATCTGCTGGCGCACTACCTGTTCCTTTTTTAGAAACGCCACCTTGTTGGGCATACTTGTCCCCAACCGCTCTAAGAAAAATGTTGTCTAATTGGCCGCCACTAAGTGCTTCCATGATTGAATCTTTGTTTGTAAAATCTACTGATGCTGTTTGCATTCCAACTTTTCCAAAGTTACCCATGCGTTGGGTCTTGTCAAAGTTTTTATCTACTGCTACTGGTGCTGGATTTGCTGCTTTCGCTCCTGCTACTGCGCCTTTAGCAACATTGGCAGCTCCTTTGCCAACTGCTGCAATACCTTTGCCAACAGCTTTAACGCCTTTACCTAGTGCTTTACCAATTACTTGTCCTGTAGTAGCTTTTTGCATTTCTGCTTCAGCACCCTTAGTTGGATACCCTTTAGTAGCTAGCCATTTAATAAGAACTTCTGGTTCAGCTTTTTGTCTGCTTTGTCCAAGAAATATCTGAAATTGTTTTTTAAGTTCATTTGCTTCCTTGCCACTCTGCAGTCTACCTGTAGCAGCATTAGTAGGTGTTAGCTTGTTTGCCCACTTACTTAGAAAACCCATAGGCTTTTCGTCAAGTTGTTTTTCAATCAGAATTTCATTTAAACGCATTTTAAGAGACCTCTATACTTTGTATTCATATATGTTATTTATTTAAGAACAGCTAAAGCTGTTCTGCTTTTTCGCTTTCGCTCAAAGCCTTATGCTTCGCTTTTAATTATCTAGATACTTAATAGTGTAAAAATAAACATTAATATTAATTGCGAAGCAATTTTAGCATCATCTAGATTGTATGGTCACAATTAGCCCGTTACCGGGCCAAGAATGAATTTTGAACATCATCTGAGTTCGCACAGTCACAATAGTATTAGAACTACAATGCTTTTATTAAACATAGCGTAGGCGGTTATCCGATACCTACTCATTCCGTCTTAGTTTCGTTGTTACAACGGCAGTTTACTATACAAATACTACCTTACATAGTAAACCTGCAGGAATTACCTGCTCTTTTAGCCTATTAGAAAATTTGTTTTATTAATATACAGCAAACCGGTTGTTCTAGGCGTATCCAATCATCGTCCTGTTAAGGATAGTGCTGTCATATCTCTGCCGTTAACCAGAATTCCTTACCGTCACACATCAGAACGGACTTTGGGCCACATAACAACGCCGTGGCGGGCTTATTTAACGGTTTATTTGCTGTTCGTACTGCCTGAGGATATATTGTGTATTATTGATAGTTGTGTATAAAATAAAAATTAAGAGCCATTTATTTTTTGTAGTGCCTCTGTTAAGACCTTCGAACTGCCTACTCTTACATTGATTATGCCATTATAGTAATCGTTAGTTTCTAGTACTCTACGATCAAATTGTTCTTTAGCCTCTAAGTAGCTTAACACGCCTCTGCTGGGACAATAATGAATTATTTCCCGGGTAAACTTATCTTTGCCTAATTTTTCTACGTCTGCAAGTAAGTTATCTGATGATCCCCAATAGGTTTTCCAATCACTTTCCTTGTACCCACGTCTTTTATTCTTTCTGCCTTTTAGCGGTGGTTTAGTAGTTTTAAACTTTGCTAATTTCTTGCCTATATATTTGCGATCGTTAGTTAGGTTTGTAATCAAATATACAAAACCTTCACATCCTTCCGGAAGTGTTTCAACTATTTTGTTCTGGAATGTCCATTGTGGGGTCGTCATCAGTAGTACTTACTTTCTTGGGTCTACCGATCATGCCCTTTCTGGCTACTTTCCTATCTGTACGCTTATCTTGTATTTCTAATCTCCTAGTACTTGCATGTTTTCGTATTTCGCTTAACCAAAAACGTGCCTTGATGCCAGCCTCATCACTATCATGATATTCAAAACGATCTTGCCACTTAAAGTAGTTTTGAAACGCTTCAATCATTTCATCATGAGAGTCTGTAGCCATAGCTATTCCACAATTTCAACATCATTGCTATAAGATGTAAATCCGTTTTCTTTGATTACTTTAAGTACATGATTAACACGACTGGTTAAGTCATCTCTATGACTAATCAAGAATACATTCTTTGATCTTTCTCTAGTCATCTTCTTTAAAATACCAATACTAGACTCAACACCTGCACTATCCATGCCACTATCAACAAGTTCGTCAATGAATAATAAGTTAATGCTGTGATATAAACTTTCCCACACATCTCTAAATGCCCAGCTCATAGACAAAATAAGTCTATTACGTTCACCACGTGACAGGTTATCGAAGTCTAAGTCTTGTCCTAGCTGTGTAATTGTAACATTTAAATCATTTTGAAATTCTACAATGTGTGGCAGACCAATTTTACTTAGATAAAATGTAATTCGCTGATTTAAGTATGCAAGGTTCTGCTCAATAATTTTCTTACGAACAAAACTGTCTTTGTTTGTTAACAGTTTATATAAAAACTCTTGATGATCTTTAACTTTTGTTAATTCATTTAACAGATCAAAACTTACTTCTTGAATAGCAGTATCTTGTAACTCTGTAATTTGTTCTGAGTACGGATTAGTTTCGTCTTTCTTTGATTGTAAGTCTTTAACAAACCCATCAACAGTATTTTTATGACCAAGAGCTTGTTCAAGCGTATCGTACTGTGTAGGCGGACAAGAAGCTAGTTCTCCAATAGAGTTAACAACGTCTAAATGTTCCGTCAGCTGTGAACTATTAGTAATAATTTGTAATGCTGCTTCTTTCTTTTGATCTTCTTTTGCTTTTAAAATTTCTGCTTGTTTTTCATCATGTAATTCTTGTCCACACGTATGACACTTGTGTTCCTCTAAAAGTTTAATTTCGTTATCAAGTTTAGAGATTGTTTTTTCTTGTTTAGAATCGTCAGCTTCAATACTAGCTATCCATCGAGTTGCTTCTGCTAATTGAGATTTTTGTTTATTGTATTCTTCTAAACATTTGTGTGCGTCAATCTCAGCTTCAATATCCATTTCTTGCAAGATAGTAATACTTTTCTCAAATTGATCAATAGTTTCTTGATTACTGTCGTTCCACATACGCTGTTTGCGTTCTAGAGACTCAATATTTTGTTGAATCTTTTCGTTAGAAATTTTAACAGTTTCAATTCTAGTATTTTCTGTACCCATAGCATCTTTGTTGCGTTTCATTTCTTCTCGCAACGCATCTGCTTTTTCAGAAAGTAATGTAATACCTAGTAACTGTTCAATAATTGCTCTTTGATCATTATTTTTTAATGCAAGGAACGGTTCAGTGTATGTGTTTAGTGCAACTAAATGCTTAAACATATCATGACTCATACCAAACAAGTCTTCAATTACTTTTTGTGTTTGTCTACTATCGCCTTGACTTTCATCAGCACTTTCTTCATGCTCCTCACCGTCAACTGTATATTTTAAAATATTAGGCTTACGCCCTCTTTCAATTTTGTAAGCAATATTATCTTTTTCAAAATTAATAGTAACAAGCATTCCTTTGCCGTTAATTTTGTTAATAAGATTATCACGTTTGATGTTTGTTAATGCGCTACCGTATATTGCATAACTTAGTGCGTTAACAATAGTAGTTTTACCTGTGCCATTTCTAGAACCGCTATCGTCACCTCCTAGATCTAAGTTTTCACCTAGCACAAGAGTAAGTTCGCCTTTGTCAAAGTTAATTGCTTGAGTCTGGTTGCCCACACTCATAAAGTTTTTTACGGTTATGTCTTTAATTTTAATCATAGATTACGTCCGAGGTCCCTATATATCTCCATTAGCATTCGTTTGTCAATAGTATCGCTATCAATTGCTTCGATCTGATTTAGTACAATAGTATCTACACTTTCAAATGTAAGATCAATTGGATCGACATTCGAGTCTACTTC
>Ga0302116_1002138_pt1 | contig 11690 bp, 15 predicted proteins | sample AG5_SCM_MG_FD_203124 | JGI IMG/M metagenome (GOLD analysis project Ga0302116, IMG submission 203124) | Marine microbial communities from Western Arctic Ocean, Canada - AG5_SCM | ecosystem: Environmental > Aquatic > Marine > Oceanic | place: Canada: Western Arctic Ocean | collected 2017-10-01 | reverse complement strand
TACACTTACTTGTAAAACTTCCCGAGCCCGTTGGGTGAAATCTTTTGGCAACCGGGCGCGAGCTCTCGACGGCGACGGGCTCACGCGCGGACGAGGACGACCGCACTGCACACTAGCTACGACGCACGTTTACATTCACAAACTCTCTACACCCCACTAAACCCGCGCTATCTATCCGAACACCATCTTGACGAATATCACCAGCACGTTCAGCACCACGAGCGGCACCCGTCCGTACTGCGTCGCGGTGATGACCCCGATGAGCTGCCCGCGCGCGCTCCCGCTCGGCACGTACCCGGCGTTCACCGCCCCTTGGCCCAGGCCGTACTTGTCCAGGAACCGCTGCTCGTTCAGGATGGCGAACGCGTTGAACGTCAGGAGCACCGACTGACAGAACGTCCACAGCGTCATCTCGACGCGTTGTTGCCCGAGGCCACACACAGTGACGGACGGAGGCGACTTGCTTTGAGCGAAGGTTCATCAGCCGTACCCACGAGCCGGACCCACAAACGCAAATACCGGCGGGCTCGTTTTCAAAACACCCGCGCGTGAAACACCCACGGACAAAAAGGGACTGGCACTACCGTGTACTCCGTTCGATTCGAGGAGTAATCGATTCGAGCCCGTTTGGCTTGATTTTTTGGCGATTGACAAAATGAAAGACTAGATCGTCTGTGCCTCTGGTTTCTCAAAATATAACACCCGCGTGTATTTTTCCACCCACACGCGGGTTTCTCAAATTTCAGTGACTTTTCAGTGTCGACGTTTCATGCGAGCCTTTCGTTTTCTCCGTTTTGGTTCGATCCGCGGGACTTGGCGCGCCACAGTCGTCGACACACCGCACACAAGCACACGCACGCACCGCTCACAGCGTCGTCGCGTCGTCGTTTCACCGCTCAACCTTAAACACACACGAAACAATGTCCGTCCCCGTCAGCACCACCGTCGAAGGCACCAACAAGCCGGCCGAGTACAGCTCCGGCGAGATGAACGCCATGGCTGGCGACGGCACGCGCAAGGTCGCCTTCATCACCGGTACCACCGGCCAGGACGGCTCCTACCTCGTCGAGCTCCTCCTCGCCAAGGGTGAGTGTCTTGTCCCCGATCCCACGTCCTCTAACCCGCTTTTCTCCGTCTGAACCGCCCCCGCGGCGCGCGATCGCGCGCGGGGGGAGGGCTGACTTTTGGTCGGAAATGTTTCGCAATCTTCTCATCCACGGTCGCCGCCTCCGCGACGCGCGGTCCATCGCGACGCCCCCTTCCACGCGAAACTGACCCTCGGTCCCGATCCGCGACATCTCAGGCTACATCGTCCACGGCATCAAGCGCCGCTCCTCTTCCTACAACCACCCCCGCCTCGAGCACATCATGGAAGAAGGTGCGTTTGGTGTTACCGATATTTCCACCCGCGTGTGGCCCGCGGCCCCAAATCGCCCCCGATCTGGATTTTCCCCCGACCCCCGCCCCCCCGCGACCGCGGAACGGACGGGTTCCCGCCCCGTCCCGGCCCCTCACCGCTCGCATCTCGTCTAACCATGATCCCGCGGGTTCGGCGGGGCGCGATCCAGCGCCCGATCGACCCCACACCCGCCCCGTCGAAAGGGTCGTCCCGAACAAACTCGCAAGATTCGCACGTCGTCACCACCCGGCGCTTTTCCTGCCGTCTATCCATCCGTCTCGCTGACCACGCTCCACCTCACGTCCCACCCCGATTCGATCAGGATACCCCAACAACCAGAACTTCTACCTCCACTACGGTGACCTCACCGACCTCCACGCGCTCGTCGCCATCATCCGCGACGTCCGCCCCACCGAGGTTTACAACCTCGCCGCGCAGTCGCACGTGCAGGTGTCTTTCCAGATGCCCATGTACACCGCGGAGGTTGACGGCGTCGGTACCCTCAACATCCTCGAGGCGATCCGCCTCTCCGGCCAGGCCAAGACGGCCAAGTTCTACCAGGCGTCCACCTCCGAGCTCTACGGCAAGGTGCAGGCTATTCCCCAGGATGAGGATACGCCCTTTTACCCCCGCTCTCCTTACGCCGTCGCCAAGATGATGGCGTACTGGGCCGTCGTGAACTACCGCGAGTCGTACGACATGTACGCGTGCAACGGCATCCTGTTCAACCACGAGTCCCCCCGCCGCGGTGAGACGTTCGTGACCCGCAAGATCACCCTCGCCGTGGCCAACATCAAGGCTGGCAAGCAGGAGTGCCTCTACCTCGGCAACATGGACGCGAAGCGCGACTGGGGCCACGCGCGCGACTACGTCGATTGCATGTGGAGGATGCTCCAGCAGGACAAGCCCGAGGACTTCGTCGTCGCCACCGGTGAGACCAACACCGTGAGGCACTTCGTCAACGAGGCGTTCAAGGTTGCCGGCATGGAGGTTCGCTTCGAGGGCGAGGGTGTCAACGAGGTGGGCATCGAGGTCGCCACCGGCCGTACCCTCGTCCGCGTGCACGAGCGCTACTTCCGCCCCGCCGAGGTCGACCTCCTCATCGGATCCCCCGTCAAGGCCAAGACCAAGCTCGGCTGGGACCCCCGCACCACCTCCCTCGATCAGCTCATCAAGGAGATGGTCGAGGCGGACATCGCCCGCGTTGAGAACCCCAGCCTCCGCATCTAAGCGCCCGCCTCGAGAGAGACGTAGCGCCGCGATGAGGTGAAGGCGAGAGGGGGTGACGGGTGACGACGGCGGCGACCGTGGGTCACCACGCGTGGACTTTCGACATCACGTACGAAACGACCATTTTTTTAAACTGACAGGCGCGCCCTGCTGACGACGTGAACACGGAACCGTTCCGAGGTGAAATCGAATCTTGTTTGACGTACTAGTTGCAGACACTTTTGTCAATGACATCCAAGAGGATGTCTCATTTCACTTAAAAGTTCGAGTACTCGTATCGCGCGCGTCTATCAGTGTCTATCATCGACGCGAATAAGTAATGTACTACGTATTAAATATCAGCCATCACGCCATCGCGGCGGTGAACACGGTGAGCCACGCCGTGACGAACGGAATCGCGAGAACGTACATTCGAAGCAGCAGACCCGCGAGTCTCGGCGCCAGATGCCGCGTCTCCTCCCTCAAGTTCACCAGCAGCACCAGGTTCTGCGCGGACGGCATGCAGATCATCGTGAGCACCACGAGCGCCACGATCGGATCCGTGGGGTACCACGGCGAGTTCACCAGCCTCAGCGCGATGAATCCGACGACCCCAATCGCTGGTAAGATTGCGAAGCGAGTGACGCCGGCGATGAGCAGCGCCCGTAGGTCACTCTCGCCCATCTTGAACAGACTCGCCGCGCGTTCCACCAGCTCCCGCGCCTTCACCGCGAGCGTCGTCGTCTGCGGGTGCGTCGCGGAGTCGCACAGGAGCAGTTGATTCTGTTTCCGTGTCGCATTCGCCTCGGCTTCCTGCGGCGATGGAATCTTGACGAATGACGACGCCAGCACCAGCGTCTGCCCGGGCAGCGCGGCGCCCCCGATCAACACCCCGAGCTCGAACAGCGCCTTGGCCACCGCCGCGATCAACGCGAGCTCCGCGGGGAGTTGATCAGGTGCGATGGAGCTCGCAGTTCCCCCGATCAAAACGTGCCTCAGCGGCGTGACTCCTATCAGAGTACCCAGGCATATGCCAACAAGCGGCGGGTTGATCAGCTCGCGAATGATCTTGCGACACGTGGCAAACACCGACGACCACTTAGACCCGCTCTTCCCTAAACCGTTCCCACCGTCCACTCCTTTCTCACCGCCGCCGGTCAGCAGCAGGTACCCGAACGTCCACAGCGCGGGCGACCATCCGATCAAGTACAGCGCTATGTACCCCGCGATCCTATAAACAAAACATGACATCAGTCGAATTGCCCATACGGAAATAAAAATAAACTTACTTGTCCCCGTAGCTCGCGCCCAGCACCTCGACCAGGAACACGAGCGGGAGCGTGAACGTGTTCCCGAACGCGCTCGCCGCGACCGCGATGCGGTTCATCGGGTCCTCCTTAACCGCGGAAGGTACGCTTCGACCGTGTGGGTCACCGCCCAGGCCGCCCAGCACGCTCTGCGGTATACCCGGCGCCGGGTTAAAATTAAACGCGGCATCCGGGGATAGACCCGCGGATCGCGCGATGGTCTCCCCGACGTTCCCCGCCAACACCGCGGGATACCACGTCCGCCTCACCACCCCGGGGACCACAGAGCACACCCACGTGAGCGCCGCGCCGCACGCGCCGCCCAGGATGACGAACAGAGCGGCGCTCACGGGTAGCGCGGCGAGGGACAACGACAGGGGCGTCGAGTCGAGCGTAGCCGCGACGCGCGTGCACATGTAGCACGGTAGCAAAACGTTGAACGCCAGTTTGCTGAGCACCACCGGTGTCTCCCGCGGAAGCGTGTTTGTTCGCATCAAGTTACCTATGATGAAGCAGAGCGCGACGATCTTGAACGTCGCCGTCGTGCACGCGGCGGCTACTCCTGGGTTGAATCCCACGCCGAGGTGCGCGAACTTCCCGACGGCGCTCGCGATTGGTTCGAGCGCCGGGACGCGTTCGGCGATGAGATGGAAGAACCCGGTGCCGGATACCATCTGCGGCAGGTTCCACACGGCGACGGCGAGCGCGAGCGCGATGGCGCACCACGCGTTGGAGCCGATGCGTTTATACCACGGCACCGCCTCGCGTCTCATGCGCTGTAGCATGCCGGGCGCGGCGGGTCGCCGGTCGACGTCGTCGTCCAAATCGTCGATGACGTCGCGGTCGATGACGTCATTCGATGGGTCATAATCGTCGTCGGAGTCCATGTACCCGCCCTGGAAGGAGGAGGCGTGCATGCGCTGAACGTCCCCGCGTCGCAACAAGGGTGCCTGCGGGGACGAGGGCGATGATGTCATCTTTCCCCGTCTGTACCCGCGCGTCTCGTTGGATGGACCCGATTTCGATGCACGCGTGCACGTTCGACGCGATTCGCGTCGCGACACGGCGACGCGCGGTGCGGTGCACGTCGCGAATCCCGCGTTCACTGCGCTCATCGCCTCCGTTCCGGCCTCCCGACGAAGAGAGGTGCGCCCTATCCCTATGTCCCGGCGAGATAGCCAAACAGAGAAATGCACTGGCAAACTGGCAAAACGGCCAGACCGTCCCAGCCTGCCAGTCTAAAACTCAAGAAATCTCCAACCAATCACAGCGCCGGATTCAATGCAGATCTCATGCAAGATCGATTAGCCAAAAGATATCCTGATTACATCGCCACTTCACGAACGCGAGAAGCCAGCAGCCATGGCCGCCATGACCGTTTCCGCCGTTTCCATGCGCGCCGTCGTCGCGCCCAAGCGCGTCGCCGCGCGCAAGGCCGCCGCCTCCCGCGCGCAGGTATGACACGCGCCCGCCCGCGATGGGTCCCTCGAGATTGTTTTCCATTCCTTGTTGGTTATTGATTCTCCTCCGATGAAGTGCTGATCCTGACCTCCCCACCCCCAACACAGGTTCGCGTCTGCGCGTCCGCGTCCTCCATCCCCGCGAAGGTCAAGTCCGCCGTGGAGAAGGCCGCCGTCGCCGGCTCCCTGACCCTCCTCGCCGCATCCCCCGCGCACGCCTCACAGACGGACGAGGTTGTCGGATTTCTCAAAGCTTTCCTCGAGTTTCGCACCAAAGATCCGACCTCCTTCCTCCTCTACTCCGTGGCGCCCATCCTCGTGCCGTACGCCGTCTTCACCGTGCTCGTGGGCAAGAAGGAGATCAGGCGGAAAGAGGAGCTCGCCGCGGGCGGCTGGGACAAGTTCATGGCGGAGCGCGGCCTGGACATCGAGACCCTCAAGCTTCCCCAGCTCAACGCGTTTGCAATCGCCGCCGAGAAGGACCTCCTCGACGACGAGATGGTGACGGAGTTCGTCAGGCAGGTGGAGATCTCGGAGAAGTGGAACAAGAACACCATCGACTTGGAGGATCCACGGCTGGTCATGGCCAAGCGCCGCGCCAGGGCGGAGAAGATCCTCGCCATGAAGGAGGAGCGCTCCAAGCAGGAGGCCAACGCCAACTGAACTGATTTGATTGTTTTTAGCACGAGACGGGACGAAGAGACGAACGAGGACCCGCGCGGGTACACCACTAGCGAACACGTTAAATATGTAAGCCTTTATTAAGACCACTTGCCGGACTTTTTCATCTCCTCGCGAAACGCCGCCGGGTCGAAGTCGCGGTACCCGGGCCGGCGCATGGCGTTGTCGCCGTAGTTAGTACTCTTGCCGCCCATAGGGCCCGATGAATCTGTTCCCATGGCTCCTCCTCCGTTCTTGCCCATGAGCTGCTCCAGCAGCTTGGGATCCAAACCCCCGTCACCATCCTTGCCGATCCCAGACCCACCGAACGACGACCCCATCGCGCGGTGCCCCCTGCTCCGATAAAACTGCCAAAGCCCGATGAGCCCCATCGCCGCGACAAAGACTGGTTGCGACCACAGCTTGGTGTTCATCGGCGCCGGTCTCCACACCGGCAAGTCGCTCTCGTAACTCGCGAGTAGCCCGTCAGGGAACGCCACGACGACTAATCGCCCGCGGTTACTCGCCACTAAACCCGGCCCGTGCGACAACGCATCCGTGTCCAGTTGACGCCCGAAAGTCGCGGACAGGTGCGGCAACGGCGCAACCGTCACGTCCCGCGGCGGCTGTCAAAAAAACAAAAAAACACTTTCCCGTCAATCAAATTGCCCATACGAGAGTTAAAATAAACTTGAAACTCACCTTCTTACCCACAACCGTCGTGTTCAGCACCGTCACCTCGTACGGATCCGCCGCGAACGCGTACCCTTTGATCGTGGCGATGGACACTTGCGGAGATAGACGTAAGTTTTTGCGCACGTTGCGAATGGCGCACATCGTTCGGAATTGGTCCACGTTGACGAAACCGGTGAGGAGTTCGCCGTCGACGCCGACGCCTGTACACAAAAAACACGGGACGTCAGTCTAGTTGCCCGTACGATGATGAAAATAAACGTACCGACGAAACGCCCGGAAGCCGCGACGTCGAACCTCGCCTTCACGATGCTCGTCCCGTTGAGGTTAGCGCACGGCTTACGCATGATCTCCAAGGTGGCCAGGTCCGCGGCGCCCGCGGCGGTGGCGCCGACCCACGCGACGTAGTGCGGGGATTGTCGAAACGCGACGACTCCGTCTGGCGCGAGAAACACGGAGTGGATCTTTCGCGACTCGACGTCGACGACGGCGATTTTTCCGACCGCGTCCGCGACGGCGATGTACCGCCTGTTGTTTATCCTGTACATCTCCGCGGCGACGATGCGGCGTGGGTCGGTCAACGCGCTCTGCATCGACGTCTGGACGCTTCCAGACTCGTTCCGGGGCGACGAATCGTGTCCGACGCCGTCCAACTCGTCGGCGTCTTGCCGTCGCCACCCAGCCGCGAGCCTCTCCTGCACGCTCCGCCCTTTACCTCGCATCCGACTCGGCCTGGCGAACGCCGCCGATGAAACCGCGTCGCGTGACATCGAGTACGCGGACACGACGCTCACGGACAAGGTCTGGAGGTGGTCGCGGACGACGCCGCCGTTACCTTCGTCGACGGATTCCGCGATGAGATGCAAAGCAAACGTCCCTGTTACCAACAAAACACACGTGCCGTCAGTCTAATTGCCCGTGTAAAAGTTAAAAATAAACGTACCGTCGGCGTGACCGGCGAGGACGACCGTCTCGTTACGACGCCGGAGCATGCAGTGCACGTGCGTGACCGGGACGTCGGCGCTCTCGCCTGGTGGCGGGGAGACCAAGGCGAGGTCACCGTCCGGTCGGAACACGTGCACCGCTCCCGTCGAGTCTCCGACGGCGAAGTACCGCGACAATTCGTGTTCTCCCCGCTGCGGCATGACGGCGAGCGCGGTGACGTCCGCGTCGATCTTGACCGCGGCGATGAGGCGGAGGTGGTCGTGCCACGCGTCGCGTCGCCTGGCCACCGCGCGGTGCTCCCCTCCGTAGAGGTGAGACGCGGATGACATCACGAGGCCGCCGTAATCGTCGCTCTCGAGGACGGCATCCGATGATGATGGGTGATTGGCATCCCCGTCGCCGTCGGATGACGCGTGACGCGGCCTTTGTCGGCCGAGCCTCGCCGCCTGCGCGCCGAGCGTGAGCGCGCTCGCGAGCCTCTCCGCGGCGTCCGTGGACTCGTCGCACGAAACCCCCGGGCGCGCGGAGAGCGCGCGCATGGCTTGGAGTCGCACGGTCTGTCCGTCGATGGATTCTTCCAACGCGCGGAGCTTCTCGCGCGTGGCGACGAGGACGCGCTCCATGGCGTCCAGCTCGGCCTGCATGGCCACCGCGCCGCCGGTGAGATCGTCATCGCCATCGCGCGCGCTCGACGCATCGTCGGGCGAGCCTGTCGTCGAAGGGAGGGCAAGGGGAGGGATGGGACGGGCGGTGAGCGATTGAGATTTTAATTGTCAAATCACGCGGGGCGCCGTCGGGGCGCGACGGATGGGGGCGGGATGCGCACCCGGCGCGTGGGTCTCGTCCGCAGACGCGCGCGATGAGACGAGGAGCACGAGGGCGAGGATCTTGAGGGGCGTGAATCCCCGCTTCATCGGTCCACCCTTCGTCTCCGTGGCTAAACGACGCGGGAGCGCCCTCGAGTTTGGCAGGCTCCAAGGTGCCGTTGCCCGCAAGACAGTCTTCTCGGCCGACTCTCTGATAAATTTGACCCTCTCCGTTGTTGACCGGGCTGGGTAGACGCGCGGGAGCCCCGTGGGCGGTCACACGACCCCGCGCGCCCCACCCGCGCGACGCGACACATCGCGCTCATCCACGTCAGCGACATCGAGCGCGCGACGATAGACCGGCGCACGCGTCGTTCACGGATCTAGCCACCGAACGCGTACCCGGCACGCCTACCAGAGGGGTACAAAGGACACGGGGAGGCACTGGGCGCCATGGGGTACTTCTCGTGGTTCTTCGGCATGATGGGACGGAGGAAGACAAAGGTACGAACCCAGACGTGAACATCGGTAGCGTCGCCGCGTGGGGCGGCGGGGCGAACCTCCCCCTGCGTCCGACGCGCAGTCCCCACGCCTCGCGGCACGAACAAAGTCGGCAGCCATTTCATCTTCATCCCAACTCGACTCCTAACATAACACCCCGCACCATCATCCCACCAGGTGAACATCCTCATCGTCGGCCTGGACAACAGCGGTAAGACCAGCATCATCGAGCGCATGAAGCTGCAGAGCGGTAAGGTACCCAAAGGGGGCATGCCCCAGGAGGTCACTCCCACCGTCGGATTCTCCGTCGATGAATTCAGTAAAGGGTCGCTCTCGTTCACCGTGTTCGACATGTCCGGCGCGGGCCGGTACAGGAACCTGTGGGAACGGCACTTCCGCGAAGCCGCCGCGGTGGTGTTCGTCGTGGACAGCGCAGACAAGCTTCGGCTGTGCGTCGCCAAGGATGAGCTCGACGCCATGTTGGAGTCGAGCGAACTCCTCGGAAAACCGTTCCTCGTCTTCGCGAATAAGATGGACCAGGCACATGCGCTGTCGCCCGTCGACGTGGCGCAAGGGCTGTCGCTGGACGAGATCGAGGCGCACCCGTGGCAGATCGTGCCGTCGAACGCGCTCGACGGGTCGGGGCTGCAGGAAGGCCTGGACTGGCTCGCGAATTTCCTCAACAAGTAACTGGGCGGCGGGACGGGATTTGTAATTTTTATAACACGGGAGATCGATCAAACGAAGCGTCGTCATTCGCCTCGGATTCGAACCGGAAACCTTCGCATCGTCGCCCTGCGGACGTACCAACCCATCCACACCGACGCCAGCCCATCATCAGCGCATCGTCGCTCACTCAACGGTCTCGTGAGCGCCGTCGTATTTAACGCGCTGGTGCGCATCGTCGTCGCTGACATCGCTGCCGTCGCTGCCGTCGTCGTCGCTGTCGTCGTCCCCGCGCAAGGCCTTACGTTGCTCGTCCGCGACGTGCTGCGGGATCCACACCTGCGACAGGAGCCTGAAGCTCGGGCCGTACTGCAGTCCGACTTTGAGCATCTGCTGGTAGAGCACCACGGGATCTCGGGGGACGGTGCACTCGGTTCTGAGCAAGTCCGGGGAGCTCATCTTGCTCTGCTCTTCCTCGTCGCAGTGCTTGTGCTGCAGGGCGAAGGTCTTGCGCAGGACGTCCTGGGTCTTGGCGGTGTCGGTGCCCAGAAGGGCCTGCGCGATGACCTTGTTCTCGTCCTTCTCGAGTTCCCTCATCTTGTCCGCGTCGTTCATGAGCTGCGCACAAAAAACACGCCGTCAGTCTAATTGCCCGTACAGACCATTGCCAAAAATTGCCAAAAATTGCCAAAAGATTGCCAAAAATTAAGATGAACTCACCCACTCCCTGAATGCCGCCGGGTCCGTCGTCGTGCCGTCGTCGTTGAACGGCGGTGGCTCGAGCTCGAGCTCCTCCTCGACCGCGATGGGTGTGCCGCCGAGGGCGGATGCGATCTCGGTGCCCGCGATGGGCTCCTCCGTGGACATGATTGGATCGATCTGGACGGGGTGAAGTGGGGCGGGTGCCTCGGACGGGTCAATCGCGTGTTCTCGGGGAGGCGAAACGGTCGAGGGTGGAACGGGGGCGCGCGGCGGCGCTGGACGGCGCGATCGACGACCCGCGCGGGGTGATCGTCGGGGGTGGGAGTGAGGGATGGGAATCGGGAGGTTTTGGGAGCCGACGTCGCGCACCTGTCGGGCGTGTGTGCGCGTTCGGGAAGTGGGGCGAGAGGCGCGTGCGAGCCTCGATAACGCCCGAGGCTGTTTCTCGGGATCTCCGAACAAGAGAGTGAGTTTTATTTATTTGTTTCCGTACTTGTACGGGCAATTAGTATGACGTCGTGTTTTGTTTACAGGCATCAACGAGCAAACAGTCAGAGACAGGCAAACAAAAAATCGAACGTGTTCACAACGGGGAGCGCGGCGAAGATGAGGGTGCCCCGCGCCCTCGTGTTACTGCTCGCGGTGGTGGGCGCGACGGGCGAGTACGTCGTCGTGGGCCCGGGCAGCGGCGTCGTCGGTGGCGGGTGCGACTCGGCGATAGTGCCCGCGAACGGAGCCATCGGGGACTGCCCCGACTCCCTCGCGCACGGCGAGGATTGCACGCCGACGTGCGACGACGGGTACGAGCTCGTGGGCAGGCACTCGTGCACCGACGGGGTACTCGTGGAGGCGACGTGCTGGCCGGTGGACGGCGACGATGTGTGCGACGCGGACGCGCGGTGCGGGGCGGTGGATGAGGACGACCCCGGATTTTGGGACTCGCCCGCGTGGCGGGGACGCGCGCTGTGGACGCCCCCGAGCGAGTGGGATGACCCGGACGAACGGCTGCCGCACGTGCATCTGCACGACGCGGCGATGAAGAGGTACACGGAGCTGCTCGAGGAGAGGCAGGGGAGCGCGTACTAGCGTCGACGGCTCGACGATGACCCTTAGCACGCATAGAATTACTTTATACGAAGGTGATAGGTATACATTTCTCGGAGCACGCGGCACTGTCGCTGGGGCCATGGCGAAGAAGACGAGCAAGGTTCGGCTCCAGAAGGAGCTCAAGGCGTTCGTCGCCGACCCGCCGCCGTTCATCCCGCGCGTGCACGTGAACGAACGCAACATCCTGGTAGGTGTAGCCCCCGCGACCGTCGTCGGCCCAGATCCCAAACCACCC
>Ga0302116_1002137_pt1 | contig 11692 bp, 11 predicted proteins | sample AG5_SCM_MG_FD_203124 | JGI IMG/M metagenome (GOLD analysis project Ga0302116, IMG submission 203124) | Marine microbial communities from Western Arctic Ocean, Canada - AG5_SCM | ecosystem: Environmental > Aquatic > Marine > Oceanic | place: Canada: Western Arctic Ocean | collected 2017-10-01 | reverse complement strand
CGGAAAAGTTGACAACTCAGCGGTGGATTGCGAAAGATCTTGCAAAGTTGAGATCGGCGACTTCGCTGCAATCGGCACGGGCATTTCGGTGAACGAGTGATCTCTATTTAGCTCGTAATTGATCAAAACGAATTTCTTCTGTACGGTTAGCGGTCAGTTTTGATCGTGAACTCGCTGAGCGACACGTTTCTTTCCACGATGATGGTTTGTTAGGGCCAACCACTCATCAGACCTCGACCTCGCAGCGGCGAGTGATCGGCACCGACGCACCATGGTGGGCACGGTGGCATCGAGGGCGATGACCCTCCGGCGGCTCGCGGCGTCCACCTTGGGATCAAACGCAGCCTCCACGTCCGCGCTCGCGGGCTACCGTCTCACCGCGGAATCGGCGGCTATATACGCACCGAACGGGAGGACGAGCGACGTCGCCGAGGCTCGCGAAGGCCGATCGGGCGCCCTCCGCGCGTGGACGACGATCAACCCGGGGGGGATTCACGAGGGAACGTCGTTCAACCTGCGCACGCGCGGCATGCGCACCAGCGCGTACATCAGCGACAAGGACGAGACAGACGCCGGCGACACAGCCGGCGACGATGATGCCGGACCCATCGATGATTCAGACTCGGGGATCGAGATCGACGACGTCCCCGCGACGGACTCACGCGTCGACGACCCGCTCCCCGAACACCTCACGAAACCTAGGTGGCTGCGCAAGAAACTCAACCGCAAGGAGAAAGGTTCGTACGAAGGGATGCTGACGGAGATTGACTCGTACCCGGATTTCGACCCGCCGGGGGGTAACCTGTACAACGTGGCTGATTTTTCGCACCCGACGATCGACACCGACGCGGGCGCGATGACGCAATGGCAGGCGGACTACATGCGGCACCAGAAGGAACTCTGGGCGGCGAACACCGGCAATGACGTGTCCGCCATAGGCGACGAGGAGTTCATCGAGATGTACGACGCGGAGTTTGCGACGTCGGAGGAGGATCGGGCGAAACAAATCTTGACGTGGGAGGTGACAAACGTGCTGGAAGCGGGCGGCGACGGGAAGCACCCGATGAACCGCAAGGTGATCTTGCGGGTGAAGCTCGACGCGTTGAAGGGTGAGACGGGGTTGTCGGACGAGGCGTTGGAGTACATCGCCGAGATTTGCGGCGCTCGATTCGACGCTAAACGGCGACAGATTAAGATCACGTGTTCGAGAAGCGTCAACAGAGAGCACAACAGGCAGTGGTGCCTTAAGGTGCTGTACGACCTGATCATGGAGGGGAACAGGGAGTTCCCGAGCGATTCGTACCGGTTCACGCCGGAAGGGCCGGTGGAGCCCGGCACGGCGGGCGCGCAGTGATTTTGTGACGATACTCACGAGTAGCGGCGGCGTCATTTAAGTGAAAAACGATGCTCATTAAAAAACGTTTTCCTTTATTGGCTCGCTCTCGCTCGCCGCGAGGTACGCGCCGACGGACCGCTACGGTACGCCGCGCGCGCTCTTTACTCCCCGCATTTTTCTACAGGTGCCCGTGCGAGACGATTCCCAAACCGTCGGAACCGTCTCGTCGGGCGGCAACTCGTCGACCTCCTCTGAAAAACCAAAAACCCTTTGGACCTCATTGAACACCCTGCTTCACCTCTTGACCGGCCCTCATCAAACAAAACCAGCCCTCGCGACTCTCTATCCGGCGCCCGGGTAAGTACACCCCGTGACTCTCCCACCGTAGTCTACTCAGGGTGGTTCAACCCAAAACCACAACGCCGATCGAATCAATCCTTCTTGATCGTCCGAGTCTCGGCGGCGTACTTGTTCTTGAGAAAACCGTAGAGACCGGCGCCCATGACGGCGATGGCGGAGCCGATCGCCGTCTGCGGGGAGATCTTGTTCCCGAACGCGAGGATGGTGAACCCGATGACGAAGATGCGCTTACCGACGTTCCCGACCGCGTGCGTCACGGGCTCAACCTTGCCGAGCGCTTGATACGCAACCTGGTTGTAGAGGTGATAAAACGCGCCAACCTTTAGGAGCGCAAAGATAAACTCCTTCTGCCCCTTGAGCTCCACAGCCTTGGCGATGCCCGCGGCCAAGGTGCTGCCTTCGATCGCGATCACGAACGGGATGCAGAACAGCAACGACACGATCGTGACAAAGTTGTACAGGTTCAGCGGGCTCATCTTCGACATGAGCTTCTTGCTAAGGATGCCGCGGGCGGAAAACGCGGCGTTGCTGGCCATGGCGGTGGAGAACCCGAGCCACGAGAACGAGAGCTCGGTGCATGACGCGAGCGCCACGCCGCCCATGATGGGCAGCAGCGCCGCGTACACCGGCCACGCGTACACGGTGCCGGACACCAGGTAGGTACCAGCCGCGGTGAACACGGGCTCGAGCGTCTTAATAGTGTGCTGTAATCAGAGTTAAACAAAACCGTCAGTCACTTTGCCCGTACAGTACGAAAATTACAAAAATAAACTCACCGTGAATGAGACGGCGACTGCGGCGAAGGACACGTTGGTCAGGCAGTGCCCGAACGCGTGTAGGAAGGACGGCAGTGTCACAGCCTTGAGAAACTCGCTGTCGGGTTTCTCAAACTTGACCAGACGCGTGGTCCAGAAGAACGTCATGATCAAAAGACCGACCGCCAGGTGGATGGCTGACACGAACCACGGAAACGGAAAGTAGTTGTAAATTTGCTTGTTGATGATGTTGAACTGGACGTTGAGGAAGTACCAGAGCGCGAAGTACATCACCGTCTCGAGCGCCGGGTTCTTGGCCAGGAAACCGGCGGGGGTGGAGCTGATGCGTGCGGGGAGACGGAAGGGGACGAGAGGTTAGGGATCGGTCCGACTCGGCGTTGAAAACCTGAGGATGGAATAATCTTTCTTCCCGAGGCGGGCGAACGGATTGGTCGATCCAACGGGATTGGGGAGTCGGGTGGTCGGCGCCGTTGGAGGGACCGCGCGTTGGCGTCGAGTCCCCGGCGATGCCGCGCGCGTGTTCGTGGGTCAACGTCGGTCACGATGTAGCTCGAACCCGGGCGCGGCGATGCCGTGAAACGCCGGCGCGTCGCGGGATTAACCCCGACGGTCCGAGCGACAAATGCCCCTTCGTATTGATGAATATTCCTCACCTGTCTCCTTCGGCGGCGGCCTGCGCGTCGCATCGTACGACGCCGCGGGTGCGCTGCGACTTGAGGGTCACCTGCCTGGCGACCGCGACGTTAAGCGCGCGGTCGCCCGCGAAGGTGGATCCGATCGCACGCGAGGATGCGCCCGCGACGGGCGCGACGGCGCGCTTCGCCGGGGCAGCGGCGCGGATACGGCACACGGAAGGAACGCCGACCCTCTGCGCACGAGCGGTGGCATTGGCCCGAGTCGCGACGGGGGCGAACTGGGACGCGATCGTGGCCTGCATCTTGCGTTAACGGATTGACCGGGACCCACACGAGGTAGCGCGGTGGTTGATACCGTAGGTACCGCTTCGTGGGAAGTGCGGGGGCGCGTCGCCGGGCCGGGCGTATCGGTTCGCGAGCACGGGATTCTTCGGGGTTAGTTTTCGTGATTTTCACGCGCAGAAGCGTGGGATACTTTTGGATTTTTTGGGAGAACAGAGCAAACAGTCTCAGGGGCCAGTCCGATTCTGATGGGGCGCTTTCTTCTTTTTCACTTTTTACTTTTCGTTATCCGTCGAACGATGGCGTACTTCGTACGGTGGACAGTCAGGGTGATTATTTAATAATATCTAAATGTAACGAGGAACTTTCACCACATCACCACAGCGAAGCAGTCAGAATTGGGTTTTTGAGAATCAAACGAACGGTCATCTTGGCGGACAGGCCAATTTTCGTGCCTCGTGACTGTGTATCGATGCGAGCAAGCGGAGGTCCTTCAACTTCTTCCGATCTCGCACCACACTCACAACAGCTCTCCAAAATGGCGCCGGAACCCGCTAAGGAGGCGGTGGATGCCGTCGCCTACTTCAACGAGGCGTGGACCCCGTACCACGCCGTGCTCGCCACGTGCAGGCGCCTCATCGACGCCGGATACGAGGTGCGCGCGCGCGCCCCGTCACCGTCATCCCTAGAATAAAGATTTGTTGTTGGTTTTTGGTTTCAAGGCGACCCCCGTGCCCATCGAACTGACGCCCGTCAATCCCCCCACCCATCTCCTCGACGAACGACAGGAGATCAGCGAGCGCGACGCGTGGACGCTGAAGCCCGGCGGCAAGTACTTCTTCACACGGAACATGTCCGCGGTGTGCGCCTTCGCCGTGGGAGGTGCGTACGTCCCCGGCGCAGGGTTCGTCTGCGTGGGCGCGCACACCGACTCCCCGTGCCCAAAGCTCAAGCCGAACACCAAGTCCACAGCCGAACGATTCCTCCAGGTTCGGACGCAAAACTACGGCGGCGGGCTGTGGTACACGTGGTTCGACCGCGACCTCGGCGTCGCCGGGCGCGTCGTGGTCAAGAAGAAGGATGGCACGGTGACGCACGAGCTGCTCAAGATTAACCGACCCGTCATGCGCATCCCGTCGCTAGCGATCCACCTCAACCGCGAGATGAACAACGGATTCGCCGTCAACTTCCAGCAACACATGGCGCCCATCATCGCAGACGCCACGGAGTCCGCCCTGGGCGCAGGGTCCGTCCCGAAAGATGAGCCCGATCCCAAGAAGCTCAAAGAATCATCCGACAAAGATTCGACCCGTCACCACCCGGTGCTCCTGGAACTCATCGCCGATGAGTTGCGTTGCGACGTGGGTGACGTGGCGGACTTTGACCTGCAGCTGTGCGACGTCCAGCCGTCCACGATCGGCGGCGCGAGGAACGAGTACATCTTCAGCGGGCGGCTCGATAACCTCGCCTCATGCTACGCATCCTTGGGTAAGTTTTTTTTTATACTTCTCACACGGTCAATTCGAGTGCTGACGTCGTGTTTTGTTTCATCTCACAGCGGCGCTCGTCAAATCTACGGGTGATAAGTCGTCGTTGAGCGAGGAGACCGGCGTGCGGATGCTGGTACATTACGACCACGAGGAGGTCGGCAGCGACAGCGCTCAGGGCGCGGGGTCGTCCATGACCGAGGATGCCATGCGACGCGTGTCCATGGCGCTCGGCGGCGACGCAATCGAGGGCGGCGCCGAACGATCTCGGCGGTGAGTTTCTTTCTATTTACCTATTTGCGTAATTACCTGTATGGGCAACTGGACATCTGAGGCTTTGTGTTTTGTGCACAGGTCTTCGTTCATCGTCAGCGCCGACATGGCGCATGCAGTGCATCCCAACTACGCGGACAAACACGAGCCGGTGAGTTTATTTTTACTTTCGTATGGGCAATTTGTATGACGTTGTGTTTTGTTTACAGGGGCATAAGCCGCGGTTCGGCGACGGCGTGGTGATCAAGCACAACGCTAACCAGAGATACGCCACGGACGCGGTCACCGCGTGGCTGTTCCGCGAGCTCGGCGAACGGGCCGGCGTGCCCGTGCAGGTGAGTGTCTTTATATTTACCAATTGCGTAATTACCTATTCGCGCGGCACCACCATGGGCGATTGGACTGACGCCTTGTGTTTTGTTTTAACTCTTATCACAGGAGTTTGTCGTTCGCTCCGACCTCGGGTGCGGCAGCACCATCGGCCCGATTCTGTCCACCAGGACCGGGATACGGACGGTGGACGTGGGGGCGCCGCAGCTGTCGATGCACAGCGTCCGCGAGATGTCCTCGTGCGCGGTAAGTTTATTTTTAATTCTCGTATGGGCGATTCCACTGACGTCATGTTTTGTTAACAGGATATGAAACACGCCGTCGAACACTTCGCGGCGGTTTACGAAGGGTTCACGAAGCTGGACAAGACGCTCATGGTGGACGGCGCCATTGGAAACCTCTGCCGCCCCTGCGACTGATACGACCTCACAGTCTCGAGAGCGTTAATAAATACGATGATACGTCGACGAATCATTAAATAAAACGAAGCGTCGTGTATGACTTGACAGTGTCACTGCACCACGCAGGCGCACGCCGGCGCGTCCCCCGCGGCGGGTACGTACTCCCCGATGTCGACCACGATGGTGGAGATGTCGTCCAGCGCGATCCCGCTGAACTCCCGTTTCTCCCTCGCCACCACGCACAGCTTCTTCGCCGCGGCGTCCACCGACCGGCACGGCTTGACCGCCTTCATCGCCTTGAGCGAGTCGAACACGTCCCAGACCCCGTCGCTGCAGACGACGATGCGAGCGCCTCCGCCTTGGAGCACGCGGTGCGTCGTTATCTCCGGCGTCGCCACGCACCCTCGCGCGGCGCCTCTGTCCCCGATGGACCGGGATACCCCGTGCGACATCCCGGAGCTGGAGAAGATCCGCGGCTTGCTCAGCGCCTGTCCTTTATCGTTTTTGTAAAATCCCACGAAGGACATGCGAGCTTTGCCGTAGCTCCCTTCCATGGATCCCTCCGAGTTGGTGTTGCTTCGGTTAAACACGGGGAGGTCGTGCGCGGGCATGTCCACCTCTTCGTCGTTGTCGAGATCCTCCGCCATTTGACGAGCCTTCTCCGCGGCGTCCTCCGCAGCTTGATGCGTCGCGTCGGTGTCAACGACGCCGGCGGCTGAATCAGTTCCGATGCGTTGGATCGATCGACCCCGCCGCGCGTTGCCTTCTTCGTCCACCTCTTCGTCCGTGGTGTCCCCGTCGTACTGGTCCGCGTGTCGCGCGCGGAGTTCCGCCATGGTATCCTCGGTCACGCCCTCGAGCGCCATGCCGCTTCGCGTGCTGTCGCTCTGCGACGTGTTCGACACCGAGAGCTGCGAGCGATACGCCCCCGGGCCTTCGGGTGGTTTGCCTTGGCTCTTCTCCGCGGCGCTGTCCCACATGGGATCGTCGTCGTCGAGGTCCACGAGGTCCTCCATGACCTGCGACGGCCCCAAGGTCATCTCCACCTCGGGCAGGCCTTTCTCAACCTTGACTCCCTTGCGTTGATTTTTCCCGTCTTTTCCTTTCGGAGTTTTCTTACCGCTCTTGTTCCCGCCCTTCGCGCTGTTCTCCGCGGAGGAACCACCACCTGGAGCCGGTGATGACTTACCCGGTGACCTGCCGCCGCGGACGGACGCGTCCAGGGCTTCGTCCTGGTTCGAATACGACCCGTGTCCTTCCAGTTCGTTGTACAGTCGTCGGATGCGGCCGACTTCTTTCGCGCATTCGGGTTTGTGATCGCGCGACAGGTCCATGACGGAGTTGAGGTCGCCGTCGCGGAACATGACCGCGCGTGAGTCCCCGACCCACGCGCACTTGACGATGACGTCGCCAGCGGCGAACCCCGGGACGTTCGCGGCGCCTTTGCGTAGGAAGATGACCGCGGCGGTTGTGCCCGAGTCGTCTTCGGCTCTGATCTCTCGATCGAGCCGCTCGAACGCGGCGACGACGGCGTCGTCGAGCCTCGGGTGGAATCCTGTGTCGTCCACCTTGCCGTAGAGCGTGTCGCGGTCTTCGAGGTACTTGCGCGTGTCCCTGAAGTTGAAGAAGCACTCCTCGACGACGGCGGCCATCTCGAGGATGCAATGGCGCGCGGCGTGTTTCCCGCCGTGCCCGTCGTAGAGTTGAACCACCGCGTCGCAGAGGCCGGGGATGCCGCCGGAGACGTGCACGCGGTCCTCGTCCTTCTTCGTGGGCCATTGCGCGGCGGCGAACCTGTTTGAAATGCGAATTAAGGGTGAATTAGGTGAGCGTTCGCGGTGCAAAGGGCCCATCGAAGTCGGCCCGGGGCAAAACCGCGACTTTATTGCGATGCGAAGGGTCGCGGCGGGTGATGTGTCGATCGTGCGCTTCACGCACCTGGCCACGCCCTCGCCGAGGGCTTCGAGTTCGCCAGCCTGGCGCACCGTGGCGCGCGAGGCGCCCCTGTTCGGGGTCTGGACGGCGAAAGACATCGGATCCGATACGCCGCGGCGCGTCCGCGTGTGTGTCCGGGCGGTGTCCAGTCACGACCTCGCGTCCGCAGAGATCGGTCGAGGAGAAAATTGATCGACCAAAATGGCGCGAAATCGGATCGGACGTATGCGAACCAGTCATGAAAACTAATCGATATCTCCGCGACCCTTCCCACCCAAAGGTCACCCAGACACTGAACTTTCAGCGATGATTCGATGTTCAACATTTCGTCGTCGCCAATCGAAGTTTTGAGGTCCTTTTGATCGTGAGACGACGGTCTAATTTGCTCTCGGTCCAGCAACTACAAGTACACGCTCTCTAAAAGTGTTCACTAAGTGTCACTCGCCGACTGTCCCGGGAATCCATCGTACCCAAACACGTCCGCGAACTGCCGGCTCTCGTCCGTGAACCGCTGGTGCATCCACATCGTCATCGTCCACTTCTCCGCGCCGCGACTGACGGGCCGCGACTGGTGCAGGCTCCGAAACTCCCGACCCACGCAACAAGGCCGTTGCGCGTGTTCACCCGGCATGGGACCCGGCGAGTACGCCGCCATATCGTGCGGACCCGCGCCGCCCATGCACCGTCCTTCATCCCACACATCCCCCGGGCGCCTCGTGTCGATCGTCGGGACGTTCTCCAGTTCGCAATTCGCCCACACCAACGCCGCGCCTTCCCGCGGGGGCACCGTGAACGGACGCGGCGTCGCCATCATGAACTCCGTCTCGCCGCCGCCGCCCGGTGGCACGTCGTTCAGGTACGCGAGCAGCGTCGTGGACCGGTAGTTGTCGCGATACGGGAACGGCTTCGTCATGTCGACGTTGTACATGTCTGCGGGTGGGGTCAGGGGTTAGGGGTAGGAGTTAGTCGCTTCGGGGATGTCATTAGAATCTAAAAAAAACAATCAATGATGGGTTGGTTCGATCGATCGGTCGATCGACGCGTCTCTCACTCACCGTAGTGCGCCCGGAATCGGTTCGACGCCTTGTAGTGCTGCAGAAACGGAACCTCGGAGTTGCCCACCTCCAGCCCCGTGATCGCCTCGGCTTTACGCGCGATCGCCAGCACCTTGGCCCGATCGCCTTCATCGACTTTGTGGTAATCAGCGTATTCCCCGTGGCTCGTGCGTACCAGCGAGTACACGTACGCGTAAAAGGACGCGAACAACCCGTTGGCGCCAACCGCGGCGTTCGTCACCGGGAAGTTCGTCCCTTCGACCATCTTCAACCTTTTCCCGAGGTTCCGTAAGAAGGCGCATTCCTCCGGAGTTAAGAAGTCGTGCACGAGAGTCACGTTCGGGGATGTGGACACGCGCGTTATCGTGTAGTCGCCCCATCGCTCGGTTCCTACCGGTCGCGAGCCGGGCTTGGTGCCCTGGCGCGGGATGATGACACGGGGCGGGGGTTCGTGGAGCCATCGCAGCCACCCCGGGGCGAAGAGGTAGTAAAACAACTCGTAGCCGTAGCTCCTGACCAGCGGAGCGACGCGGTACCCGATCATTGCCACGCAGAGCAGCATCGTCACGGCGAGGCAGAGGCAGAGCCTGCGGACCGACCGCCGGAGCCCCGCGGCGCGCGGGCGACGAGCGCGAGCGCTGAACAACCCCTTATGTCGCATCGTGCACCCTAGCTTCCCCCCCACCGCGCGATGTCCAGTGCACTGCGCCGCCCGGAGTTCGCGTCGCGGATACGAGAGTTAACTAATTGGGCGCTCGTCGTCTGAAGTGTGTCGCGGGGCTCGTCGATGAGATCTCAGTCGCGTCACCGGCCGGGCATCACTTCAAACGGGCGCCGGAAAGCCCCGCACGTGGCGCGTATCGCACGTGACGCGCCATGCCGTCGGCGGATGAGCAGGCGAAGATCGCGAGGCTGGGAGAGCTCGCGGCCAAGTCGGTGCGTGGACGTCGCCGCCCGCGCCCGAGCCCGCGCGTCCATCGCTCCCGTTTCAAAAACTCGACAGCTGGGGGTGCCCACGTTCTTCCCACCGTCGACCGATCGATGCCCCTTCGCGCGTACTGATGATCCCTCCCTCCCCCGTTCACCCCGCTCAGCAATCGGCGTACGATGCCGGGCGATGGGACGATGCGCACGGCATCTACACGGAACTCCGATGCCTCCTCGAGCCCGAGATGCGCGGCGCCGACGAGAAGGTGCTGAGGCCGCTGCTCGCCGGCGTGCAGGCGAAACTGCGCGATCTGGAGGGCAAACGCGCGTCGTCATCGACGGCTCCATCGCGCCCGTCCGCCCCACCGCAGCCCGCCGCCAAGCGCGCGCGCGACGACCCACCGCCGCGCCCCGCACAGCGATCCTGGGCACCCGCGCCGAGGGACCCGGGCGGCGAGAACACCACAGCTGTGCACCGTAAATCATCCCCCAAACCGAAAGCCCCCAAGCACGACTGGTCCGCCGGTCGCAAGCAGCAGACCCAATCCTTCAGCGACGACGAGGACACGTTCCCGGTGCGCAAAGCCGTGAACAACCGCGATCGCGGCGGCGGCACGGAGCGACGCGAGAATAAGAACCACGCCGCGTCGTTCCAGAGCGCGGGTGAAAGATTAGACGCGGAAAACGCCAGGCGAGGAGTCCCGCCCGCCGCCGCCGCCGCGCCGCGCCGCGGCTCCGTGCCCTCCGCGCCGCACGATGGCGGCCACGGCGGCGCGTCGACGACCGTCGCGCGTAACGGGTTCGTTCCCCCGTACGTGCGCAAGGCTTTCACAGGCCCGAACGGCGGACAGATGCCCCGCAACGGCGGCGGCGGCGGCAACAACGGGGGGCAGCAACGCAACGGCGGCAACAACGGGCGGACGACGAACGGCGGTGCGAACGACGCCAACGACGAGCCACCGTTCAGCGAGCAGGTCATGCGCCGCCTCGCGCCAAACGATGAACCCATCCCGGACGAGCTGCTCAAGATGGACAGGGACATCGTGGAGAGGGTCGTCTCTGAAATTTTGGAAGCGCCCGCGTCCATTGGATGGAAGGACATCGCCGGGTTGAAGCACGCCAAGGCGGCGGTGCAGGAACTCGCGGTGTGGCCGCTGATGAAGCCCGAGCTGTTCCGCGGCGCCAGGTCGGTCCCGCGCGGGTTACTCCTGTTCGGTCCGCCTGGGACGGGTAAGACTCTGATCGGAAGGGCGGTGGCCAGTCAGTGCGGGGCGACGTTTTTCAGGTGCGTTTATTTATTCTTGTACTTGTGCTTGTATGGGCAATTGAATGACGTTGTGTTTTTTCTCTACAGCATCTCCGCATCGAGTTTAACGAGTAAGTGGATCGGCGAGGGCGAGAAGATGGTCCGCGCGTTGTTCGCGGTGGCGCGGTGCTGCGAGCCGGCGGTGATATTCGTCGACGAGATCGACTCGTTGCTGAGCGCGCGCAAGTCGGATGGGGAGCACGAGAGCTCGCGGCGGATGAAGACGGAGTTTTTGGTACAGATGGACGGCCTCGGCGGCGACGACGGTGCGTGAAATCTTTTTATTTTCAAACGAATTGGCAAATTGACTGACTGTTGTTTACAGGACGGTTACTGCTCGTCGGAGCTACGAACAGGCCGCAGGAGCTTGACGACGGCGCACGGCGGCGGCTCGCGAAGCAGCTGTACATCCCGCTCCCGTGCGCCGACGCGAGGCGCGCGATCGTGACGAACATCCTGGACGCGGACGAGTCGGTAAGTTTATATTTAATTCTCGTACGGGCAATTGGTATGCTGACGCCGTGTTTTGTTCACAGGTGACGCATCGGCTGTCGGACGCGGACCTCGACGTCATCTGCGAAAAGACGGA
>Ga0302116_1002134_pt1 | contig 11701 bp, 12 predicted proteins | sample AG5_SCM_MG_FD_203124 | JGI IMG/M metagenome (GOLD analysis project Ga0302116, IMG submission 203124) | Marine microbial communities from Western Arctic Ocean, Canada - AG5_SCM | ecosystem: Environmental > Aquatic > Marine > Oceanic | place: Canada: Western Arctic Ocean | collected 2017-10-01 | reverse complement strand
GTTGGGGGCAAAAGTGTGAAGAAGATTTCGATTGAGGTTGGAATTAAAAAGACAGCCCTGAAGAGGGGTTGGTGGGTTGAGAGAGAGTTGAAAGAATACTGCTGAGTGGGAGTGAAAAAGGAGGACTATGTAGCATCGTCCCCAATTGCTTCTGAGCAGCTACTTTATGTAAAAATCCCAGAATGTTTTTTGCAAGGAACTCCGATACTTTGAAGCAGATTATCAACATCAAATAATTAAGCGATCAACACATCAATTCCATTTTGAAAGAAACAAACCCTCGTAATCTCCATTGTCCATTCGTTGCCGTCTCCTCCCATTCGTTTGAGATCTATTCACGAGCATATCCTTATGACTTCCAATGAGCACCACAAGTGGCTCAAGAAGCGTGATTGGCTCAAGGTGCAAGGAGCCATGTATCACCCAGATCGGGATGTAGATTTGCTCGCGAGAAAGTACAAGGAGAGAGATGAGCATGGACGACTGCCACATCATTGGCTCGCAGCGAAAGCTCAGACACACACACATGCTCTTGCCGATGTGGGCGTGCAGTCGATTTGCTGGAATCCAAAGGCCCTCACCACACGAGACAATAAAGGCGAAACTCCCGTCGACATTGCCCGTAGGAGTGGAGCCTGTGCTGAGATCATCGGCTTGCTCTCCCTCACTCCCGAGGAAGTTCGTTCGTTGGGTTATAAGGGGATGTACCGCTTGTACGCACCAGTGGCTTATTGGCAGGATGAGATGGTTGGGTGGATCCAATCACGATCGTGGGCAGACTGTCACAAGTGGATCGATGAGCACGATGACGAGTTGGTGCGTGAAGTGCTCAAATACTATAATTCATATCTTCTTCGAGAGCTTGCTGGCAATAGCCAGGAGTACAGCGACTCCCTCGTGTTTCTTGCTCTTCGAATGATCTATCGGCACCCACTTTCCCTCATAGCTACAGATAAAGATGGCGACACACCACTCCAATGGGCACATGACACCCAATTCAATGCGTCCCAAGAAATCCGAAACGTCCTCCGCCTCACCCCCAAGTACATCTCCTCCACCCCCTTCCCCACCCTCCTCCGACAACACCTCCCCAAGCAGTTCGTCGACGAGGAAGTCTTCGGCACCTACAACACCGCTTGCACCTTCATCAAGCACATGAAGTACGACAAGGCCGAGCTGGTCGAGTGCGAGGCTCATTCTCTGTTTTACCGAATGCTATCAATGGTCTTATTCCCGGTGGCGGCGCCGAGTGAGAAGCGGGTCTTGCACGAGGGCATGCTCCTCCTCAACCGGTGCATCCAGGAGCCTGGAGCTGGAGACGGACCCACAAGTGTGGTATTAGATTTCCTCGATAATTCGGTGTAGAAGTGCAAATTTTGTGCGTGTTTGTAGTTTTATTTGTGCAGAATTTATACATTTGATTATTCCGACATTTTTCTCTCCCTTTCCCTTCTTTATTAATTCTCTCTCTTCTCTTCTCCGCTCCTCTCTCTCCACTCCTCCTCTTATAAACCCTTTCTAGGGCGCCGCCTCCCCGGCCGCCTCCTCCTCTGCCTCTCCTGCGGCCTCCTCCGCTTCGATCTGCAGCTCGATGGCCGCTCTCTTGTCGACGGCCAGGTCGAAGCTGCTGTGATCCTCGCCCTCGTGGTCGTAAATTCCGGCGTGCTCGAATTGTCCGAGCAGTTTCTCCCTGAGTTCTTCGGCGTTGAATCCCAGGGTTTTGCTGGCGGCCCTCCTGTTGTAGCTCATTGTGACGTCCAGCAAGTACTGGTTTCTCTCGTCGTATTCGATCACGACCCTGGGCCTGTCTCCTCCCCAATCTTTCGGGTCCCTCTCCTCGTACGTCAGTTTCACGATGTCCTTCTCCTCCTCGTACCTCCTCTCCTCGTAGCTCCTGGCCTTCTGCGCCAGCAAAGCCCTGAGCTTCTCTACGAAGATCCTCTTGTTCATTCTGATCCTGATGGTCGTCACTCCCTGTGACTTGAACTTCTGCCACGTGAACACCTTCATCACGGTGAAGCCCACTAAGATCCACATGAAGATGCTGATTCCGAACCAGACGAGCGGGTTCTGCTGCACGAGCGGGGTGACGAACGACTCCATCCACTGCGCCGAGCGAAGCGAGGCGCATTTTTAATGAAGCAAAACCAAAACGAGCGAACCAAGCCAAACGAATTGAGTGGGTTAGTTCTATATTAGTGGATGTAGCCCTTCTGCAGCCATTTCGCGGGATTCATCGCGAGTATTCTCGTCTTCCTCTAGGCTCGCTCGCTTCGCTCACTCACCTTTGCGTTCATCACCGTCCAGTTTCCAGTCAGCCTGTCCAGTAGGTCGAACGCCAACATACCCGCGAACATGAACTGCAAGATTTGCATTGATTGGGCCGTGTCGCTGTTGTTCTCCTGCAGCATGCACAACTTCTTGCTATTGGATTCCAGGTTCTCGTTAAGCGAGAACATCTGCGCCGAGTCAAAAGAATTGAGTGGGTTAGTTTAGAAGTGGATTTAGCCGTCTGTCTGTAGCCATTTCATTTAATTTTCCGCTCGTTCGCTCGCTCACCTTTCCTTCGCTCACAACGTGAGCGCGCTCCCTCAAAACGTCCAAGTAGCGCTGCGACCCTGCGATGTTCTTTTTCAGGTCGGTGGTGCGCCTGACCAGCTGGGACCTCATTCCGGAGATCTCCAACCTCTCGTACAGACTTCGGCCAGCCTGCTCAGGGGGCTCGGGAGGAATTTCGATAATTTCCAACGCCTCGAGCAGGTAGCCGAGAATCTCGTCCAGCTGAATAATGTCCCTGGCCAGCTTGCAAATTCTGTACCTGATCCTTCCCAGACTGCGCCGAGCGAAGCGAGGCGCATTTTTAACGAAGTACGAGAGCAGAGAGCGAGCAAAAATAGTTGAGTGGGTTAGTTCAGTAATGGATTTAGCCATGTATAGTTTCGCACGGAGCTTCGCGCTCTTTTGTCACAAGGCACGCTCGTTTCGCTCGCTCGCTCACCTGGTGGGGTCGCTCTCGCTCATGTCGATGATTTTGTTGGTTGTGGCCATGTCGTCACTTAGGATCCACATCCTCGCGAAGTAGTTTTGCACGAAGATGTCAATTGTGATGAACTGGAGGTAAGCGCACAGGAGCGGCTCGTGGTGGCGGGAATTGGGCCCGCAGACCAGCAGGCCGTACGCGCCAAAAATGAGAGTGTCGTGCTCGGAAATGTCGTAGGCGGCCTTTGTGTCGCCGATGACCTGCTTCAGCTCGTTCTCGTACTCTCCCTTGTCCATGTACTCCTCAGCGGTCAAGTGGGGTGTGATCTCGTTGGCGATGATCAAGTTGACCTGCGCCGAGCAAAATGAAGCGAGATTGTGCGCATTTTTAATGAAGCAAGAGCAAAACGAATGAAGCGAGTCAAAAGAATACGAATTGAGTGGGTTAGTAAAGAAAGTGGTAGTGATAAGAAAGTAGCCGTCTGTAGCCATTTCGCGGGATCCATCGCTAGTATTCTCGCCTTCATCAAGGCTCGCTCGCTTCGCTCGCTCACCTTGTTCCTGTTACTTGCGTCCCCCAAGAAGATGAGCTGCATCAAATCTCTCTGGTACTGGCTGATGATACTGTCGACAATCGCACTACTGTCCTGCTGAACATCGACCAGCAGTCTCGCCAAGTGATCCAGCGAAATGTTGTCCTTGATGCGGTCCATCACCGCCTCGACCTGCATCCCGTAGAAGCAAGTTCCTTCGGCGTTCAGACTCACGCCGAACGTCTCCACCTGGATAACTGCGCCGAGCGAAGAAGGTGCGAAGGGGTTAGTAGTGGCTCGTGTTCTCGTCTGTACACGTACACTAGTTGTGACTAGCTCGCTTCGCTCGCCCACCTCCGTGGTCCTCCTGGAACCTAATCTCGGCCTCGAAGTTGATGTGGTTGGTCAGCGTGTAGTCCAAAATGTCCACGCTGGTCAGCTCCGGACTCATCTCCATGCTCGTCCCGCCACTGTCGTCGTCAACCGCGGGCGAGATGAACCCTCCCTGCACTCTCTCGGTACTCCCCACGTTGTTATTTAGCTGCACGATCTGGTTGGCTCCAAAGGGAATGTACTCGGCAACAATGATACTGACCGAATTCAGTGTAATGACCTCATCCAATTCGTCACGAATTTGGTTGGTGTTGACCGCCGACTCGTGCGCGCGGTGCGCGTTGGACAGCGTGGGCCGCCCCCCGTACCTCAAGCACTGCGGGACGTACGCACTACTCACGTAACTGACGTCCTCGGTGTCTGTGATGGTGGACTTCCGCCGGTAGCCACTAGCAGACTCCAGCCAGTAGCTGTTCCCATCCCACACCGCCCTGAGCAGCTCCCTGGAGCCTCTCATGTACACGGACTCGTGTACTGCCTCCTTCTCCTTCCTGTTGACGCGCTTCACCAGCTCCTTCCCCTTGGCGGTGATTTGGTAGCAAGTGATTGGCTTATAGGAGCGCGAGGAAATTTGGAGCCCAGAGAGGAGCTCCTCCTCACGAAGGAACTCAATGTCGGACTTGCCCTCCTGGGAAATGTTCAGCCACACTCGGCGGTTCTCAATCAGATCGGACTGGGGGGCGTAGTCAAAGTCCAGAACGTTGGACACGATCCCCTCGTAGATTAGCACAACTAATGCAGGCTTTCGAACCCACTGATCAGAGTCCTCAGCAGACTCGGCTTTTTTGGAGTAGAGGTCGCATACATAGAGTAGACGGTTCTGGTTTTCGGTAAGACCCTGTGTTGTGTGGTTGGTGGGGGGGGGAAATAGGGGGGAAGGGGGAGGAAAAAATTAGGTTTTTTTTTTTGGGTCCAGGGTTCGTTAGTGGAAGGGAATTTCAAGAACAGTTTGGATGGTCTTGTTGCACTCACCGTGTCTTCTTCTTCATCCGAATCCGATTCTGTCTCCGAACCGGAACTCTCCTCTTCAGAATCCTCTCCAACAGGGGGGTCGTCCTTCTATATTTTCAATCGATAATATTAAATTCAAAGTGAATTTGGCGAGAGGAGAGAAGAAAAATGGGTGACGTGATGGTGTTAGTTTGGCTGGCACGTTGCGAGGTCTTACAATTCGGAAAAAAAAGAGTTGCTGGGCATTTCCAGCTCGGCAGAGGGGCCAGTGGGGGCATATCTTCCAAACCCAACTCCAAATTGGAGTTGGAGCGGGGAAGGGCTGCCGAGCTTCTCAGACCAAATAGACTTTTGATTTGATATCAGTGTGTTGCAGGGGAATTGTGTGTACCTTGTCTGCCATGAGTTTCAGGTATTGTTGATCCGCCTCTTTAAATTTGCGACAGCAAATTTTTTAAGTGATCGACACATCGACACATCGACCAGCTCTATTTTTTTTTCCTTCTGTAAATTTTTCTAAATTGATTCCTCGCTAAGTGCCAGAGCTCAGAGAGCGTCAACTAGCTTGGTCCAATTTAATTATCTCCCCAGGCCCATCACGTGCCGAAACAACTCCTCGCCGTCGTTCCTCTTCACCATCCATCCATCTTGTATCTTGTATCTAAGCTATAGATTATTTGATGTTGCACCTGACTCGAGGCCCCATGGCTAATGTGGCTTGGCGTAGTCTATGCCAACAGGTTCCAGCCCGTACTGGCTTCGTTGGTTTCTCAACTGCAGCTGCAGCTTTCGTTGACTCATCACCGGTCGAGGTCAAAATCCATCTCAACAAGCCTCCCATCCCAACCCCATTTCCCATGCCCACCCCCTCCTCCATCACAGCAGCCCCCCAAACCCAACCCTTTCCGTCCTTGCTCATCACCTCCTCTTCCCTGACCCCCATGGGCACGTTTGCTGAGGCCCAAGCAACTTTCATCAACCCCTGCTCCTCCTCAGTCGCAAGCTTGGACTCCCTCCTTGCTTCGGCCAACATGGGCGTCGTTGCCCACTACTACATGGACGTTGAACTCCAAGGAGTTCTCTCTGCCCTGTCCTACCCCCACGTGTTCATTGCCGACTCTCTGGCGATGGGCGACGCGGCGGTGAAGATGTGCGAGGCTGGGTGCACCAGCGTGGCCGTCCTCGGGGTCGACTTCATGGCAGAGTCCGTTCGAGCCATTATGGGCAAGTCCGGCTTTTCCCACATTCCGGTCTACCGTTCAGTGGAGAAGGCCATTGGTTGCTCTTTGGCTGAATCAGCCGAGAAGGTATGCGAGAAATACAAATTTTTTTATTATAGCCAACTCCACTAACAAACCCCATTTACCCCATTTATCCGTTTCCATCCCCCATTTAGCTCGTGTACGGGGCGTGGCTCGAGAAGGCGAAGAAGGCTAGCAATCCTCTTCACGTTGTGTACATAAACACGAGCCTGGAAACCAAGGCCAAGTCTAGCACAATAATTCCAACGATTACTTGCACGAGCTCCAACGTCGTTCAAACGATGTTGCAGGCGAGTGCTGAGATGCCAGGGGTGGATTTGTTTTACGGCCCTGACACGGAGATGGGGCACAATTTGCAGACTATGTTTGATGGTATTTTGGGGAGCTGGACCGACGAGCAGATTAAGAAGCTGCATCCCATGCATGACCGCGAGAGGTGAGCCTTTGCCTTGACTGGAAGGAACAACCAACAATGTATCTCACACAAACACGCACCCCCATTCCCAAACCCCAGCATCAAACTCCTCCGCTCAAAGCTGGACGTTTTTCCCTCTGGCAAGTGTGTTGTTCACCAGGTGTTCAATAGCTCTGTCGTCGAGACGGTGAAAAGCGCCTACCCCGACGCGTACATGTCCGCCCACTTGGAGGTCCCAGGGGATATGTTCGAAGTGGCCATGTCCGCCTCGCTGGAGAACAAGGGCGTCGTTGGATCCACTGCCGACATTCTCAATTTCATCACCGAGAAGGTCGAGGAGAAGGCGACGGAAGCGAAGGCTGGCAAGGGCAAGGGCAAGGAACGACTCCAGTTCATTCTTGGAACCGAGGCGGGAATGGTCACGTCAATCGTGAAGAATGTTCAGAAGATTTTGTCGTCCACCGGGGCGGGAAGCCACGTCGAGGCCGAAATCGTCTTCCCGGTGGCGAAGGAAGCGGTCATGGTGGACGGAGAGGGGGGCATCGTGCCCGGTGCGAGCGGAGATGAAGGGTGCGGGACTGGAGGAGGCTGCGCAACGTGCCCTTTCATGAAGATGAACGATTTGGATGCGTTGCTGGATTTGGCCGAGATGGTCGGAGATAAAGAGACGATGACGGATTTGACCGGGTATCACCCTCCCAATAGGTTGGAGGGGAAGACCTGGGGGGGGGAAAGTGCTGTGGAGTTGGGGATCAAGCCCATTCTTCACATGCGGCACTTAACGAGGGAGAAGAAATTTGACCCGGAGTTGGTGATTGAGGTGACAAACTTTCACAACAAGAGACAAACTATGTGAAGAGGAGATGAAAAAATGATAAAATGACGTGAAAATGGGATTAAAAAAAATTCAAATTGGTTTTACTAAAATCTTCCTAAAGTCAACATCTCGTCGCTGTACTCGCTCCACACACTCCACCCCCTCGCTGTGCAGCACCTAACTCTAACCCTGTAATTACAAGCCGCCTTCAAGTTCGTCAAGAACGCGTAGCAGTCAACCTCCTCGCTCCCCTCCCCATTTATCTCGTTTATTTGCCAAGTCTTCCATTCCCCGCCATCCTCGTCGTCCGCGCTGTAATTCTGCACCTGAACCTCGTACCTCTCCGGCGTTCCAACCTGCTCCCCCCCCGCCGCCCCTCCCCACCTGCACATTATCCAACTGCTGTCTGTCGCACCCTTCTTGTTGCGCCTCCCGTCGTTCTCCTTGACAACGTAGGGTTTTCCCGGCGGAAGCGCCCCCTTCGTTTCGTAGATAACGCTGAACTCGCACCAGTCGCTCCAGCCTCTCTCGTTCCTGCATCTTATTTTGAATTGGTACCCGCTCCCGCTCGTAAGGTTCTCAACGACCATCTTGTTAATGTTGCCCTTACTCCGCTTCGTTTCAGGAAACTCAACGACCAAATCTTCCCTCACAACGATCTCGCTCTCCTTGACCATGCTCCCGTTCATGCTCCCGATCATCCAAACGATCACCAGGCTCTCGTGCGTCGTCTCGTTCTCCACGCACTCGATCTTGACCACCGGATCGGGCCTATCCGTCTTCGTCACCTGGACGGACGTAGCAATTCCGAAGTACCACGGCCTCCACTCCCCGTGCAAGTTGTGGTCCTTGAATTCCGCCGACGTTGCCACGCACGGTCGAATCCTGAAGTTGTACGCCGTGGCGGGTTTCAGGTCGGTGATAACGTAATCTTGAACCTTGAGAGTGTTGGAGATGGTTATGTAGTCCTTCTCCGAGGAGGAAGAGGCTCCTCTCCCGACCACCTCGCGGTACTGCAGCTCGTACGCCACCACCGGGAAAATCTCTACTAATTTTTGCCACCTGATGCTGACGCTGCGTTTGGTTTGTTAGTTGTTTGTTATTGGTGTTCATTTTAAGTGTTCGTGTGCCGCTCCTCAGCCTCACCTCCGACTCGTAATCTCGTCGACCCAAAGTCCATCCTCCAGCTTATACGGTCCCCCGATCCCGCTCCACGAGCTCCACCCGTACGAATTCTTACACCTGATACAGAACTCGTACATGCCAAAAACGATGAGCTTACTGAACTCCTTCGCGTTGTACTGCAGCGCGTGGAACAGCGCGACCGTCCACTGGGATTTGGACGCGGAGACCTTACCGGACGACATTCTGTTGAGCTCGGTCTTTATTATTGCCGCTAGGGCCTTGTCGGAATCGGCGAAGGAGGAGGAGGAGCCGTTTTGTTTTTTTAGCTTGGTTAGGTCTGCGGTGGACTTGACCATGATCGAGTCTGCGGCGAGTTTGGTGTTTGGGACGACGGCGTAGGATTGATCGAGGGGGACGATCAGGTGGCCGTTTTCGTTGTCCTGGGGAGCATCTACATCTTTATTTTCATCCCCGTCCCCATCCTCATTCTCACAAAACTCAACAAACTCCTTAAAATCAATCCCCCCGTCCCCATCCCCATCCAACAAATCGCACAACCTCTTAACCTGGTTCGGCGTCAACTTAAACCCAATCTTCTGAATCCCCTTCATAAACTCCTCCCTCCCAATACTTCCCTCCCCGTCCTTATCAATCTCCTGAAAGATGAAACGAAGATGCGCTCCGGGGTCCTGGCCAGGATCCTCCCCCACACGCCTATACGCAATCTCATAGCCACTAATCGTCGCCCCATTCTTATGCTCCGAACTAACCCACTCAACCATGATACTCGTCCTGGTAGTCTTAACGAGCTGCGGCCTCCCCGGCACAGACGGCGGACACCCGGGAGTGTACTGGTCGACAATTCCCCCCCCGGAGGAATCGGGGTGAAACGACCCCCAACCGCAGCAGTTCCTGCACCTGATTCGGAACTGGTGCCCGCTCGCCGGACTCAGGTCCTTGAAGACGAAATTCCGTCCTCCGGCTCGCTTTTGGACCGTTACGTCGTGGTCGATGGGAGGGAAGACGACCCAATTTTGGGAAAGTTTCGAGTTGTCGATGTGGGACTGGGAGGAGGGTTTCATTCTGTGGGAGATTTCGTACACTTCAAGAGGAGCTTGTTCGTCGGGGTCGATGAGGGGCTCGTCCCATGTTACTACTACGACGTAGGGGGTCACCGAAGTTACTCGGAGCCCTGGGACGACGGAGGGGGGCTGGAAGTGATGTGGAAGCGAGAAGATTTGATTTTGTTGAATTTTTGAATTGATTTGAATTGAAGAATTAGTTTTTGAGCCGGGGCCACAAAATCAAATGCAAAGCTTATCCCTCACCTCCTTAAGTATCTCCGCCACCTCAAACCTCTTATGTATCCTCGCCAAATCCCTCGGTAAAAACCCCTCCTTCTTCCCCCCGCTTCCCCCAGCCTTTGACCTCGCCCTCCTGTCCGCCCCCGCCTCGAGCAACAACTCAACAACGTCCATCCGCCCATTAACCGCCGCGTAGTGCAGCGCAGTCTGCCCGTACTTCCCGTCAACCGCCTCCAAAAGCTGCTCGATTCCTCGATTGCCAAGTCCGCTCCCGGTCCGCTCCGCGTGCTCGGCATGCTCCCGAGCCTTGGCGATCAGTGCTCGGCACACGTCGTCGTGGCCGAAGTCCGCCGCGGCGCTCAGCCCCCCGTAGGCCATCGTCGAATGGACCGCCCCGTGGAGAAGCTTCGTGGCCGTCGCCCCACCACCACCACCACCACCACTACCACCACCACCACCACCACCACCACCACCACCACCACCACCACCACCAAGCTTCTCCTCAACCTCCTCGAGTCTCCCCCCCGCGCATGCCGCGACAAACGCGTCCGCCTGCTGCTCCCTGGTCGTGTCGTCCAGAATGACGACCCTGGTTCCGTAGCTCCCCTCGAACCCCCACTCTTTGTAGCCCCACTCGCTCGGCCGCATGGAGGCGATGCGGACGAGCTGCTCGGCCGCGTCCAAAAGGGCTGAGGGGGGGGAGGAGTGCTGGGATGTTAGGGCGGTTAGAATCGGCAGGAGGTCGTTGGGGGTGAGTTTGAGGGGGGTTCCGTCTGGGCCGAGGAAGTCCTGGTTCACGTCGGAGTGGGCTGTGGGGGGGAGGGAGGCGGCCGAGCAAAAGGGGAGGGAGAGGGCGAGGGAGAGGGCCGAGGAGGCGACGCGGCGGGCGTCGCAGAGGCCGTAGCATTGGATTAGGAGGCGGACGATTTGGGCGGAGAGGGTGCGGCGTTCTAGGCGCTCGAGGTCGAACCGCTTCGTGGCGTTTAGGAAGTCGGTGAGGAGGACCGTTGGGACGAGGAGCGACTCAACCTCCGAGGAAATTAGCACCGACTGCTTTTGCGCTGATACCTCCCCGCAAATCCACCCTTCCCCATCTCCGACCCCGACGGCGTCCCCGACGGCGTAGTACGTTATTCCGAGGATCTTCCTCTTCAGGCAAGCCGTGATGACGTTGCCCTTGTGGACGTGGTAGAGGATGTGGGGATTAGAATTTGCTGTAGCCGGCTCGGAAACGACGTCGATCCCTCCCATCATCACGTGGAGGTAAATGCTGTCGCTAGGAGGTGGGTTCTCGCTCGAGCCCTTGGAGGTGAAATACTCTTCTATCTCTGCGACGGATCGGACTCCTTCGAACTTTGTGTTTAACTTTGTGTTTAATTTCCGGGAGGAGGGCTTGGGCTTCGTGGCTGAAGATGAAGATGAAGATGAAGATGACGTTTTCGTGCCAGAATTGGGCAGGTTCTTAGATTTGCGGAATTTTGAGTCGGATTTGGGTGTTGTTGGCAAAAAGCTGGTGGTGGATTTGGATGTTCTCATGCGAAAATTTATAAAAAATTTTGAGAAAGTATTCGGTGATGTTTACGACAAAAAATTATAAATTCTCGAGATCAAAAGAGGGAATGTTGTTTACTCCTCAAGGGAGAAGGAGTCTAGCTGACTACTACTTGAGGAATTTAATAAAAGGAATTTAATTTTTTCTTGAAAAATTTCGAAACCAAAAATTTTTCTTCTCCGATTTCGAAACGGCAACAAAAGCTAGAGGAACTCAATTTCTCTTCATCATGGTAAGTCTTTTGCTATTGCTGCAATGTTGATCAAATCCCATTCCACTTCCCAATTGATTACTCTCTCTCCACGTGTCGCGTTCGCCTCGAGAAAAGTTGTTTGTTTTGATTTTTCCTTTCTGGCAATCCCCCTGCCTC
>Ga0302116_1002132_pt1 | contig 11705 bp, 12 predicted proteins | sample AG5_SCM_MG_FD_203124 | JGI IMG/M metagenome (GOLD analysis project Ga0302116, IMG submission 203124) | Marine microbial communities from Western Arctic Ocean, Canada - AG5_SCM | ecosystem: Environmental > Aquatic > Marine > Oceanic | place: Canada: Western Arctic Ocean | collected 2017-10-01 | reverse complement strand
ACACCACACACACCCCAACCTAGCAAAATAAATATGGCCACTACCGTGAATTCAGTACAGGTGTTTGGAAGGAAGAAGACGGCCACTGCTGTCGCCTACTGCAAACAGGGACGCGGCCTCATCAAGGTCAATGGATGTCCCATTGAGCTACTGGAGCCTGAGATTCTCCGCTTGAAGACCTTCGAGCCGGTGCTTCTCCTTGGACAGGACCGTTTTGCCAACCTCGACATCCGTGTGAGGGTCAAGGGAGGAGGAGTGACCGCGCAGATCTACGCAATTCGTCAGTCAATTGCCAAGGCTATTGTCGCGTATTACCAAAAGTTTGTTGACGAGGCGTCAAAGACCGAAATTAAAACCATCCTCATGGCCTACGACAGGACCCTTCTCGTTGCCGACCCACGCCGGTGCGAACCTAAGAAGTTTGGTGGAAGGAGTGCCAGGGCCCGTTTCCAGAAGTCATACAGATAAACAACAACAATAAAACAAAGAAGATTAAAAAACATTTTGAAGGGTTTATTTTTATTCGCAAGTCTTCGCTCGCCACTACACATACCCCCACTACTATTATGCTGTTATTAAAAAAGATAGTTGAAAAGGAGGTGGTTATAAATTAGTATAAAAAAAGTAAACCAACAGTAACAAACACACTCTTATTTGTATTTATGTAGGTTAAAAATGTTTTCTAACAATTACAAACCCATCAAACCCCCCATTCCCTGTGCGTACGCCATGGGTCTGATATCGGGGTGAGGGACCGCCTCGAATTGTGTGAATTTCGGCACCAAGTCCCTTCCAAAGTGAATGAACGCTCCCTTGTTGCCCATGCTGTCGCAGTAATTCGGCGCACTGAAAATGGTGATGCATTTCCCCCCGTGCTCAACCAGGTAGCCTTCGTCCTTGACCTCGTGGCTTCTGACCAACAGGTCCAGCCCGTTGTTCTCGAGAAAATTGGCAGTAATATCAGGGCCGAAGCTGTACCCGACGCCCCTCTTGCTGGGCATCTTGCCGGGGAACGGCTGAGGGTCGCTCCAGAGCAAGTCGCTGAAAAGCCCGCCCTCGGGAGGCTCAGTTCCTCGCTTGATGACCCTAATTTTGTCCAAAGTTACGTCTTCCTCGCTGCTAAGCCCGCCGTGGGTGACAAAGATCTTCCCTCCAATGGTCGCCGCCAGGGGCAGCTCGCAGAAAGCCTCAAGGAAAAGGTTGAAGATGTTCACGTCGTATTTGTGCTTCACCTGCGCCGAGCGAAGAAGGTGCGAAGGGTTATTTAGTTAGTAGTGGCTCGCATATATTTCTCGTCTGTACACTAGTTGTAACTAGCTCGCTTCGCTCGCTGGCTCGTATTCTCGTCTTCCAAAAGGCTCACCTCCCCCTCGAAACCGTAAATTTTATTCATGTTCTTGGTCTCGTGGTTCCCCCTCGACAAGCTGATGCTCTCGACGCAACTCAATTTAAACAAAAAGTAAGTCAGCACCACCTCAAGACCGAAGCTTCCCCTATCGACAAAATCGCCGTTAAACAGGTAAGGGTTGGACTTGCTTGGGAACCCGTTGGTTTCGAAAATGTTCATAACGTCGTAGAATTGTCCGTGAGTGTCTCCGCAGACAGTTATCCGGGATGATTCGGGTTTCCCGTCGGGTCCCTCTGCTGGGAGAGAGAGCTCGACGAGTGAGGGGTAGGATTCGAATAGTTTTTTGCAGCTGATGAGAACGCGAGCCACATATCGTTTGTGGATGAGCTGTGGTGGGGAGTGGGGGTGGAGCGGAGTGGAGTGAAGTGGAGTGAAGTGGAGTTGAGTTGAGTTAGATTGGCACGGGATGCATAACACCCCAACCGAGTAGAGCAACTTTCTCACCTTCTGACTTTTGAAAGCCTCCACAGCTGACATTACAAACTCAATGGGCAAATTGCCAGGCTCAAACATCATTATCTCCTCCTCTTCGTCATTCGACACAACCCCTCCACTAGGGTGAGGACCAGTATAGGTGCTGGTATCGATGTGTATTTCGCCGACAGCCAGCGTCTCGCTCAAGGGCAAGGTCTCAGCACTCACAATTGCCTCGGCAAAAGCAGCTTCCTTTACAGCCTTGTCGCAAGCAGCCAACTTAGCCCGAGCATCTCTATCCTTAGGCTTCAACTTACAGCAAATCTTGAAATCTTTTTTAGCCTGCTTCAACTTTCCCAGGGCGAAGGAAGCAGACCCTCTTCGATAATATGCTTTTACATAGGTCTTATCCAAAGCAATTGACGCATCAGCATCCATGATTGCCTGACCGTGCATCTCCATGCGAATGAAAGCCATGGCTCGGTTGGAATACAAAATGGAGGATGGCTCAATCTCAATTCCTGAAGTGTAGCACTGGATGGCCAGGGAGTATTTGCAATTTGCAAGGTGCTCATTCCCGGATTCCTTACATTTTGTAGCTTCAGAATTGACATCTACTAGCGTTGCCATCGTACTGGGAAGGGGGAGAGTTGGAAAAGGGGTGGGGGGATTAAAGTGGTCTGGTGTGGTGTAACTTTTAAATGGTGGACAAAAATAGGGGAAATAGCGAAATAGGTCAGGTCCTTGACATCACCAATAAATAATGAAGGTCCGAGTCAACGTGAATGGACTTGATATAGCTGTTTCCGTTGGGGATGGAGAGCAGTCCTTGACATGGCTCGCCATGGTAGCCTCTCAACAGTATGAACTTCTTAAGCCCAAAGGACGGTCAAGGGTTAGAGAACCATCGTTTAGCAAACGCGGCTTCTTCCTACCTGAGTCGATCATGTCGTCGAAGGAGGAAATATTAGATCCAAAAACGAAGGTGAGACAAATAAAAGTGAACGAGCTTGAGATAGAAGAGTGTGAAGCGACGAGCAAGTGAAGCAATTGACCATCAACGTCATGTACTAGCTTCGCTCGCCGCTCGCCAGCAGCACCATGAACTAGTTGTGACTAGCTCGCTTTGCTCGCCGCTCGCCCTTGCGAAATTGCTATACTATAAGGCTAAATCCGCTACTGACACTCGTTACAGATTTGCGACGTATTTTCTGATGACGCCAGTGTCTTCATCAAGCTCCAGGACACTGTCGAAGTGAACGATATTGGTGCGCCGGTTCTTTCCGAATGGCAGCAGTCCGCCTTTTGCGTCGGCGAAGCATCACGAACCCGGCTGAAGGCCGAGAAGGAGCGAAAAGACCATCTCAAACATCACAAAATGGAGGAGCAGGTGAGTCTCACTCAGTCTCCGCTCGCCTGGAGGAAGACAGCCACACCTAGACTAACCATATCATGCGCACAATCTCGCTCGGCACCGTTTTGTTTGCAGCAACGTCTCAAGGACATAGACATCCGGAAAAAGTTTGAAACAAACATTTCAATTGAAAACACCCAACCGTACGAAATAAAGGGGCTCAACCATGAGTGGGCGACAATCGCCGAGGTGCTTGTTGGAACTTCTCAGAAAGACGTGAACGAGCTGCTTGAATTCTTCCCAACTGTTTTCCCCACGTTGAGCGAAATTTATCAATTTTACGTTGGTGAGAATTTCAAAACCCAAAACTCAAGCATGACTTTCGCCGAATGGTCCCATTTTCTGCACTCGTCCCGTGCTTACCACGCGTACAAGGACACAACCGTAATTAAGAAGCTATTTTCCACAGCAATCAAAGCATCGTCCTCGGGCGAATCAAAAATAGACGATGACGACAACTCCTCCTCGGAAGACGACACCGAAATCACAGAAAAAACGCTCCAGCAGGGCGAGTTCATGGCGGCCGTCGTTCTCGCATCTCAGGCCAAGTCCGAGGACACGATGCGACCCACCGCCTCTTTGAAAAGTTTCGTTGAAGAATTTTTGGAGGCGAATTGGGATAACCGAAGGGACGACAAAATGAAAGCCATTGTTGAAAACGAGAGTGTCAATCACCTTGTTTCAGCGACTTTCTTTGACATTCGTAAGGTGAGCGAGCGATGAATCCTGGAATAACTAGCCACCGTGTCCAATTTTGAGTGGCTGAAGAGGCTGTGTGGTGGAGTTGGGGGTGGTGATTCAGTGGTTCCCCTATTTTTGATTTTTTTTTTGGATTACACATTGGCGTGCAGATGCCCCTGATCTGGACCGTCCCTGAACAACACCTTCGCCCAAAAAGATGCGCCTGGTCGAGCTAGCCACCGTGTCCAATTATGAGTGTCCAAAGGCATTTTGCGTTCGTTGGAGTTGTGGTCGTTTTAGTGATTCGCCTTTTTTTGATTTTCATATTGGCGTGCAGATGCCCCTGATCTGGACCGTCCCTGAACAACACCTTCGCACAAAAAAAGCGCCTGGTCGAGCTAGCCACCTTGTCCAATTCTGAGTGTCTAAAACCTCCATACGTTGGAGTTGTGGTTGATCCAGTGATTCGCCCTTAATTTGGGTTTTTTAGATTTCACTTAGCGCGCACATGACCCACTACTTAACTAACCAACTCATTCGTTTGGCTCGCTCGCCTCCCCCCTGCTCCATTAAAAATGCGTCTCGCTTCGCTCGGCGCAGATTTTCCACCACTATGTTGGGGGCGAGTTCGAGGTTATGAACTGCGAGGTGAGCGAGCGAAGCGGGCCGCCTGTAGAGCTTTGAGGAAGACGAGCATACTCGCGATGAATCCTGCGAAATGGCTACGGACATAATATAGGGCTACATCCACTACTGAACTAACCCACTCCATTCGTTTGTTTTCGCTCGGTGCAGTGCTTCCAAAAACTGTGTAAAGACGCCGGCCTTCTCATGAAGAACCCCGGCGAAAGCGAGGACGCCGCAGAAGAGCGCATGTCCAAAGTTGGGACAAACTCGTTCTTCAGCGCTCAGGGCGACCCACCGCGCCACTTGGAGCTGGAGGAAATTGTCTTTGGCGAGTTCCTAGATGCCACGTGCAGGCTGAGCTGCGACACATTAAATCCAAACGCAAGCTCGTTCCAGAGGGTGCAGCTGGGTTTGGACGCGCTTCTCGATCTTGCGACGAGGAGCTTGAGATAGAATAATACCTACTAGAATGCCTTCAATTCAATTATAATTCTCTAATTTTATCCCTCCTTCAACGCACTTCGTCAAAAACTCCTCGCCGGTCAGAACGAGAATGTTTAAACCTCTCGCCTTCGCCTCCTTCCCCCCTCCATTGTCCCCGGCCACTAAAATCCCGGTGTTCGCGCTGACACTGTTTGGCGTTCCGCTAGCACCAGCATCCTTAGCCATCTCTCTAGCCCTGTCTCGCGAAAGGCCATTTGGCAGCGTGCCCGTGAAAACCACAGTTTTGCCAGTAAACGGGGCGTTTTCGCTGTTCCTCGAACCTCTGAATTTCCTCTTGCCATCGTGCTCCTTAACGCTGAGCAACGTGCACAGCTTCTTCACCTCGGCAACATTATCAGGATCGTTGCAATAATTCGTCAGGCTGTCGACAATCACAGACCCAACCCCCTGCACCGAGCGAAGCGAGGTGCATTTTTAATGAAGCACGAGCAAAACGAAATGAAGCGAGTCAAACGAATACGAATTGAGAGGAATAATGTTAGTTTAGTAGTGGGCATTTTTCGCGAGATCCATCGCGAGTATGCTCGTCTTCCTCAAAGCTCGCTCGCTTCGCTCGCCCACCTTGCATTCCAACAATAGCACTCCCCAGTTGTTTTTTTCGACCGCTGTTGTGTTCGTGTTATGAATATTTGATGTTAATCACGTATAATGTCACTCACTCACTCTCTCGCTCACCTTCAATGAATCTAGCTTCGCTGCCCTCCAGCAAGTCGCCAATGATCTTCGATCCGCCCACTCCAACGTGCCTAACGCCCAGACAGTAAATAACCCTGTAAAGTTCCACACCGTCGTGCTCGTTTTCCTTTTTCTTTTTCTTCCTAATCGAGTTGACAAGGTTCTCGGCGCTCTTCTCCCCCCAGCCAGGTAAGGCCGTCACCAAGGCAACGTTTTCCTCCTCGTCCAGCCGCATCAAATCGCTGCACGTCTGCACTAACCCCGCCTCTTTCAGCTGGGTCAATCTAGCCAAACTCAGTCCGTCAATGTCCAACGCCGTGCGACTAACCGCGTGCGCGAGCGACCTCAACGCTTGCGGAGGGCACTTACTCGGCGGAGAAGCGGCGCACCTGAGCACCTGTTCGCCTTCGTCGACGACCGTGGCGCTGCCGCAGGCCGGGCAGAAATTGGGTGGGCTCACTTCTATTGTTGTTTTGTGTGAATTAGTATCAGTTGGCGTTCCAATTTCCGTTTCGCAAACACCAACAATCTGAGGTATTACGTCTCCGGCCCGCTTCACAACAACCCTTGTTCCGTATGCAATCTCCTTTGGCCCCACGCCCCCCCCACCCCCCAACAATCTGCTCGCCTCCTTGTAATTGTGCAAGCTTGCCTTCTTAATCTTCACCCCTCCAACGACCACCTCCTCAAAAATTGCCACCGGCGTGATTGCCCCAGTTCTGCCGACCTGGCTCTCAATTCCAAGTAACTTTGTGGTTCCCATGGCCGCAGCGTACTTGTGGGCCACAGCCCACTTAGGAGACCTGCGAAAAGGGAGTGAGTGGGTTAGCCGCTGTGAGTGAACGAGAAAAGCAAGTCGCGATCGGCGAGCGAAGCGAGCCAGCAACATAATACACACTAGTTGTCACTTTACCTCGCTTCACTCGCCGCTCGCCAGCAACACCATACACTAGTTGAGACTAGCTCGCTCACTCAACTCTACTCAACTCAACTCAACTCAAATCAACTCAACTCAAATCAACTCAACTCACCTGCTGTTGCTGCCGATAATGTTCCTCAAAGGAAGAGAATCGAACTTGTACACGACGCCGTCAACTTCGAAAGACAACTTGTCGCGGTTCGAACCACCGATTGAGTTTTCGTAGTAGTTGAGGAGGGATTCGGATGCGAGTGCGGCGCCTCCTCCACCTACGTCAACCATGAGAGCCGGCTCGGTGGCCTGAAAACCACACCCACTTAGCATTTCTCGCACTTCTGAATAACTATCCCCGACGAAACCGTAAGGGACCGTTTCATATGCGTAGAACACGAGCTTGCTCCACAGGTCCTTCGTCTCATTATTATTTTGCTCAATCTTCCGCCGGAGAATTCCGGCGGCGGCGTTCCGAGGATTGCTCGCTGCGTTTGTGGCTGCCAGGAGGTCGAACTCGCAGCGAGGCAAGACGACCTCGCCTCTGACCTCGAACACGTCGGGAAGGTTTGCAGTGGATTTTACTGGGACTGATATTCTAGAAGGTACGTTCCTCACCCCGTTCTGGCAGGCAAACTTGACTGATTCGCCGGTAACGCCGTCGCCACGAGTCGCGGCATTCACTAGATTGTAGGTTGCGGATTGTGATTGTGAATCGCGTTCGTAGCGAACAGACAAGGACAAACCGTCGATCTTGGGCTCGGCCCAAATTGCGAACTGCGACTGCGCGTTGTCTGCAAGGTGGGGTTCTGCCGTGGCGAGTTTCTTCTCAAGCCAGTCGGTTATGGAGGTGAGGGGGGAGTTGGGGGAAGCAGGGAGGTTGTCAAGAGATAGCATCCCCCAATTCTCAAGGTGGGGGACTTTGCTGGATGTTGATGTGGATGTGGATGTGGATGAGATGGTGGTGGGTACACCCACGCGACCACCATACCGTGTTGCTGATTTCCCCAATGGATGGTCAGCCTCTAGTTTGGACAGGAGATCAGGGTGCAATTCGCACAATCTTCTCTCCTCGAGAACGAGCTCGTCGTACTCGAAGTCCTCTATGGGCTTGTTGGTGGTCGTGGAAGGGGAAAGGTTGTAATACAGCGCATCATGTTGGAGAATAAGCGCAGCAGTGGATTTCAGCTTATTGTAGAGGGAGGAGGAGGAGGACAGAAGTTGTGAAGAAGTATTCGATTTGAAAGTGTTGGTCAAAGAACGGTGAATAATTCTCCAGCTCATTACCATTAGCAAGTTGGTTAGTACGAGATAACAGAAGAGGAATCTGTTCATGAGGAGGAAAGGAAAGCCAAAAAATACAACCTTGCAAAATTTTCTTGAACCTAGGACGAGCACGTACGTGTCTAGGACCTGCCACAAGCCAAATCGACCGACAGCTTCGCAAAATTTTCTTGAACCTAGGACGAGCACGTGTCTAGACATGCCACAAGCCAAATCGACCGACAGCTTCGTGCAATACCTGCAAGCGAAAACATCAATTCACTATGGCTATTTCATCATTGTGGCAGCCACGATTGGCAAAATATTCTCGGCTCCAGGACAGTCACCGTGCATCGGTGTTGTAATCGAAAGCATAGAAAAAGCGTACCACCTCTCCTCTACGACGGTTTCAACAATCTACATGGCAAGCACGGTAACATCAGCAATTTGCTTGCCTTTCACTGGTCCTATAATACAGCAGATGGGTGTTCAAAAAGCGATGGGAATCATTGTTTGCGGTCTGTCGTTCAGCTGTATTCTCCTCACGCTATTCGTCAACCCCATTTCCCTCTACATCGCTTTCTTTGGGTTACGGTTCTTCGGCCAGGGACTCATCATGTCCACGTCCATCATGACCATCAATCTTTGGTGGGTCAAGCAGCGAGGTCGGATGATGGGAGTTGCCGGAGCGATAACTAGTGGCTTCATGCTTGGTGTTGTTCCGCTGATCATGATGGCGTTGATAGATAACTTGAATTGGCGAACGTGCTATTTTTGGCTCGCTTGCGCGACCTTCTGCTTCATGTTTCCCGTTGGGACCCTTTTTTATCGTGATAAACCCGAGAACATTGGTTTATTCCCGGATGCAAAGTGGGATTTCTCCCTGGACGAAAACCAGTTAGAAGAGGATAACTTCACCCAAGATAAAAAAAACGAAGATGAAGACGAGATCGAATGCGGCGAGCTTGACATCCGCCAGATTCTCCTCTCTCCCACTTTCATCTTCTTCAGCCTTGCTGATTTTGCTACTGCTGCGACAAACACGGCTCTCTTCTTTCACATGTCTATGATATTTTCGACTGAATCTCCATCCACCATCCAAAATATTTACCCCGTGATGGCGAGTCTTGGAATTGTCGGCAAGCTTGTTGGGGGGTATCTCAGTGATCGAATGGGTGCTAAATTCGTTTCCGTCGAGGGCTTGACGCTGATGTGTTTGGGGTTTGCTTCCATCCCTTGGGTCGCCGAGAAAAACCTGAGCGTCTTCCTCCCAATCTTTCTTATTGGCGTTGGGGGAGCGTTCACCCACACCTGCAGAAGCATCGTGTACGCAATCTTTTTTGGCAGAGCTAATCAACCGAAGATTCAGCCCATTGCCACGAGCATCACAGTTCTCGGCAGTGCATTTGGTCCACTCCCGTTCTCAATCGTCTTTGACTCGACAAATTCATACAATTTTGCTTGCTACGCGGCGGCAGTCGTTTTAGGTGTGTCTGGGATTCTAGTATGGCTCTTTTGCAAGAAGAAGAACCTTAGAACAACAGAGAAAATAGAACTGAAACCCATGAACACGATTTGAATTACGATAAAATTGACGCCAAACTCACATGTTTGTTATTTTTATTTTTTTCACTAACCAACTTTCCACCCTGCCTCCTTCAAAACTTTGTTCACATTTCTCATGTTGACAATCCCGCCTTTTGCAAAATCTTCCCCTCCACCCCCGCCCCCCCCCGCCGCCTCATCCACTGACGCCTTACTGACAATGTTATCACTCTGGTTTCGTTCTGGTATGTCCCTCGCAACATCCAAACCCGGGTTGCTCACAGCAATTTCCTTAAGAATTCTCTCCGCTTCGCCACCCATCGTATTTCCCCCAATTTCCAGCACCTTCAACGCGGTAGCTTCCCGCAACCCTTCTAGCAGCTCGCACACCGCAATCTCCCCGGCTTCGTTCCCTCCCAAGTCCAAATTAACAATATGCGAGTTCAAATTGACAATTTTTGCCCCCCCCACCCCCGAGTGCCCGAGCTTATTGTTGAACAGCCGGAGAGATTCCACGTGAACTGCCGGTGCCAGAATGGCCTCCACTCCTTCTAATCCCAAATTTGTGTTGCTCAGGTCTAAGTCTGCAAGTTCACAATAAGTCTCCAAGCTATTGGCGATGCGCTTCACTCCCTCGGCGCCAATATTGTTGTTTGAGATGTTGAGAGAGTTGAGGGGGGCCAATGTAAATATAGTTTTAGTTGTAGTTGTAGTTGCAGTTGTAGTTGCAGTTGCAGTTGCAGTTGCAGTTGCAGTTGCAGTTGTAGATGTAGATGAAAATGCCCCCGACGACAGACCGTTGCTCGAAACGTTGAGGTGCGACAGGCTCGATGTGAATATTGCGGAGAATAGTGCGGCCACACCCACGTCGCCCAAGCCGCATGCGTTAACTTCCAGCTTGTTGACGAGGTTTGCTTCGACAATTTTTGAGAGAGCAGCGCCCCCCTCGCCCCCGATGAGGGGATTGTCGTTCAAGTTCAGCTCAAAACTGCAATTAGTATCATTCCGCAACTTCAGGAAATCGCACACCGACTCGCAGCCATCATAGCCAATCCCACACTCGCTCAAATCCAAAAGCCTAAGACTTTTAAAGTTGTTGCACGAGCTAGCTCGGAAGAAGCTCGATACTCCCGCGGACAAGAATTGTTCGTTTCTGCAAAGCACTAGCTCCTCGAGAGTCTCAATTGACATCAAAGATTGTCCAATAGTTGCAATTTTGTCGGCATTGCATTCAGAGAAGGAGAGGGATTTGAGCCCCAAGTCAATGCTTTTGAGTGACTTCGAGTGCTGCATGCCGTTTGAGGTCAAACTGAGGACACCACCAACACCCATGTCAAACGAACCAACACTCAAGTACTCGAGAGTGGTGTTATGCTGGAGGGCGGATGATATTGCTTTGGCACCATCAAGCCCAATGCTCTTCCCCGAGATTTGCATCGTTGTGAGATGGGTGTTTGAGATGAGAGCCTCTGCCAGTGAAATGGCTGAATTGACATCGAAGGTCTTCAACGGGAGGATTGTGAGAGTGTGCAGTTTTTCATCATTCGAGGCAACACGAGCTATGAGTTTGGAACAGGATCGGGCGTCGCTGTTCGTTCCCCAGGCCGACATATGGAGCTATTTTTATGCGAGAAGTCTGGCACTAGCACGAACAAATTGTATAAATTATTCCATAAAGTCTGGGCGTGGAAAACTCCATTAAATCTCCTTGATGGGCAAAAAGCAGGGCCTTCCTGAATGCGTGTACCGGCCGGCAAAGCAATTGTTTGAGGTGACAAAGGTGATTGGGAAGGCTTTCGCTTCTGGGGGCTACGGGATTGTAATAACACAACAAACTTTCCTGTACCCTGAAGAAGCTCTCTTCCTGGTGGAGCGACAGTTGCTCGTTGCCTATGTCGACAGTAGCGTTGAGAGGCAACCTAAGGGAGATGATGACGACAGCAATAACAAAGACAACGAACGAAAGAAATTGAGTGTACAGGACTTGTTTGTCAAGCTTGGTGAAACGAGTTTCCCGCTGATTTCGTATTTGGTCTACTCCTACCTTCGATCACAGACGTACATTGTTTTGAGGCATTTCAACCTTGTAGTTGGCAATGGCGATATAGATGCAAATAGCAGCAGCAGCAGCAGTAGCAGCAGCAGCGGCAGCAGCAGCAGCAGCACAAAGCAAAATAAAAAGAAACGAAAATTGGGAACGAACCTTCCCCTTCCCATGATGCCTTTTTCTTCCACCCTAATGTCAATCCCAATTTCCGCCCCCA
>Ga0302116_1002123_pt1 | contig 11739 bp, 11 predicted proteins | sample AG5_SCM_MG_FD_203124 | JGI IMG/M metagenome (GOLD analysis project Ga0302116, IMG submission 203124) | Marine microbial communities from Western Arctic Ocean, Canada - AG5_SCM | ecosystem: Environmental > Aquatic > Marine > Oceanic | place: Canada: Western Arctic Ocean | collected 2017-10-01 | reverse complement strand
CTGTACGTGCAAGCGAGGGAGATCAAAAGCCTCCCGGCAAGCCCGTTCCTAGCAAGCTTGAGCGGTTTTGCCAGCAACCTGCAAAGTTGAAGCATGAATGCCTTGAGCAGTTCTTTATCTGCCGTGACTTTTTCTATGAACTCGTTGACATCAAGCCACGCCAGTACTTTCACGTCAATGTTGTCCGCCGCTTGGATGTTTTCTATGAGGTCATCAGCAAGCTCCTTGGCGAGGTCATTTTTGCTGCTTTTCAGATTTGAGGGGGTGCTGGTGATGGGGGGGGGCTCGAATACCAATCCCACCACGCGGTCATTTGTTTCCCCATTTGCAACACTTCGCCGGCGTAGAACTTTGGATCTTTTTCTGTCGTTGGACGCTAGGGACTCCTCAGGCTCAACCTTTTTGTTACTTCTGGCTCTTTTCATTATAAAAGAACTTTTTGAGAGGTGATATCGTGATGTTGATAAAACAAAAAGTGGACCAAATCAATAAAATAAAAATCTTAGCCTTATTCTAATCAAAACGAATTAGTCCTATTTTTTCTCCTAGCGGGACAGTTTAAATTTGTGATCCCCCCCCCAGCACTGACTGGCTCATTCGCCACTTCGCACACATCAACAACTTCACGCGCGTCGTCGGCAAAGTTCTCCCTCGCCTCTTCGCTCCCACAACCGTCATCATCATCGTGGTTCTGGCTGTAGGCAACGCCCTGGTGAAAAAGCAAGAGCTCACCCTTGCCCATTTCAATCCAATCCTCGTCGGTAGTTAGCGGTTTCGTCGCTACGACCGCCACGCGATCATTCTCGGTAGTAACAGCGCTGAAATCTATGGTGACGTCTACGTCGCTGAGCTGAGCGAAATTAAATGGGTACTTCCGAATGATGTAGTGAAGTCCATTGTAAACTGTTGATCCTGGTCGAGTGCCTGGATAGCAGAACGCAAACTGCGTGAATTCGCCGACGCACAAGAGAAAGTTGAAGATTGTTGACTCCGGGGGAGAATCTTGAACGATCTGGTCGACGAGGAGCTTTAAAAACACGTGCAAACAATGCAACGTTGGAGGTTCAGTGAATTTGTTGTAGAGACTGTTTAAAATGAGGCAGAAGACCTTTTCTGAATCCGTGTTTCCCACGGGAGTGAAGCGCTTGCTCTCAGCAATTTCCGAGTCCTTTAAAAACGAGTTATTAACATTTTCAATGAAACGTTTTGAAAGGTCGTTGATACTGTTCTTGTTGCGGGTCATCGTCATGGAGGGGGATCGGGGTGGTGTGGCGAGAATCAACTGGCCGAGATCAGGAGAAGGAGAAGGGGATGTGGGTTGATTTTTTGGATCACCTTCTGGGGAGGAGGAATGAAAATTCGGCAGATCGCCATTGTGGGCGAAGCAAAAGTTGATTCCCCACATCTCCCTTTGAAATGGGTGAACGTTTTCGAGGCAAACCTTGCCAACGGTGGCATACCGGATGTGCGAGATCATGTTGAGCGTTTTGACAGGATAACTCTGCAAGATGTTGGCAATCGGACTGGTGCAAGCAGGCCTGCTGTCGAGAAAGGTGCGAACACCCTTTCCCTCAAAGAAGGATATTCCCCAGCCATCCTTGTGCTTGTCTGTTTCCCCACCTCTTTTGCAGAACCCCTGAAACGAAAATACAAAGTCGGTCTCTGTATTGGCATTCATTCCCAGAATTTGGCACATGTGAGTGACTGAAGATGTGACTGACGGACTGAACCTAGTTTGTACTGAAGATGTGACTGACTGACTTGAACCTAGTTTGTGCGATTTCGGGATTTAAATAAAAGACATTCAAAAAGATATTAACATTGTGATAGAGTGGTTTACTTCACTCCAAAATGGAATTCGACATACCGTACGCCCACAAGTCACAAATTACGAAAATCACCTATTCGGATCCACTCTTCACCAGATCAAAATTCAAACGTGCAACTGATCCTACACTTGCTCTTGCATTCAATGGATTGATAGCGAACAAGTCAGTGGAGTCGATAGAGATATCTTCTTCGAAAATAGAGGACTACGCGTCCAAGCAAGTAAGGGAGTGCTTATCCCTCAACGCTCACCTCACTTCACTCGTGATTTTGGATTCTGTTCTTACTTCGAAAAGATTCCGGCGAATTCTCCAAGGCTTGGGCTCCTCCACACCCACCTCCGCCATCGAAGAACTGACCTTCTCGAACTGCTTCCTGGACAATAGGTGTGGTGAATATTTCGACGAGATGCTCACCACGCCCCCTCCCGAGTCCTTCCCCCTGTGCAAGAACTTGGAATTTCTCGACTTATCCAATAACAAGATCAGCGACAGGGGTGCCATTGGAATTAGCTACATCCTACACCCCCTCACTTCCAAAATCTCCCGCCTGAACTTAACAAAGAATAGAATTGCCGACAAGGGCGCAATCGCGATTGCCCGTCAGTGTTACAAGAACCAAACCCTCCACACGTTGCAGCTCGGCTTCAACGTGATAGGACCCGACGGAGGCGTCGCCCTCGCTTCTTCCCTCACCGACAACAAGCACTTATCTATGCTTGAGCTGCAGCACAACCGAATCGGTTCCCCCGGCGCTATCAAGTTTGCCGAAATCTTTTCGGACAAGTCCATAAAGAACGCTCTGTCCACCCTCGATGTGAGCAACAACAACATTGGCGATGCGGGAGGCGCAGCACTGCAAGAGATTGCGGACGACAAAAAGGCGATTGGAAACTTGATTATTCACGGGAATAAAATCGGTCAGTGCGACTGCAAGCTTTGCATTTTGTCGGCGGGCGCGGACAGCGACCACTGGGTGTATGGTGTCGGTGTGGAGGAGGGGGTCTTTGTAGAACTCGACGAGAACGGCGGAGAAGTGACTACGAGTACAAATATTGTCGGTGGTGAAATTGATTGGGAGGCCGAGGAGGAGGAGGAGAGAAAGCGGGTTTGGAAAAATATCAACTCTGGACAAAATAAACAAAATATGAATTCGGAAAACAAAAAGCTGAAAAAGATGCTCGAGCACGAGGAGGAGGTGGAGCGGAACAGAATTGAAACACTGCAAGCTGAGAAGGAGAAGGAGAAGGAGAAGGAAAAGGAGAAGGAGGAACTGAACAGCAAGAGAAGTGAATTGGCACCCACCGCAACCAAAATTTTTGTCGTCCAGAGTCGCGGTGCAATTCAGCAGGAAATGTACGGCACTGACGAAGACCTGCTGAAGACACCGATAGGCGTCGAGGCGAACGAGATTGATAACATGTTTCAAGTTTTGAAGGTCCAAGAGAAAACCAAGAAACGGGTGAAAGTCAAGACCAAAAAGGACAGGGAGGACGAAGCGAAGAAGCAGAAGGAAAAAGCGCTAGAACTTCGAGACAGCATTGGGGGGGCGGGGGGGGCGGAGAAGAAGAAGGAGGAAACAAATAAAAAGCCGAATCCACCTGAGAATATACCCAAGAAGATGAGCATCAAGGAGATGATCGCGCTGAGTGAAAAAGCAGAAAATGTATCAGCAAGCATTACAGAAAAATTGATATTGTAGAGGTAGATATTGTGTGTGATAGGTTTCAACTGAATTTCATTCCCATTTAAACTAACTACTTCGTTCCCGCGCCTTATCTAAGCGGATGACCGTGCTTCAAGGGTTTAGCCCGTTCGCGTTATAGGACCTCAGCAAACTGGCATGAGCCAGAATCTTTGGGCCCCCAAATTTCTTCTTCTGCATGGCAATGTTCTTCACCGGGTCGTGGCTAAAATCGCTATTCTTCAGCTTCATAATTCTCTGTTTTTGAACAATTTTCTTGATATTCCTCAAGTTCTCAACATTCTGGTGCTCCACCCAGTTTGCATCGCTCTGGGAAGAAATTTGCTTCGTGTGAGCAGGCAGCTGCGAAAGCAGCACGGGCTCCAACGCCCGATTCTTGATTTTCCCCATTCCCGCGGGGCGCTCCAACGAGTTGAACTCGTCACCGCTCAGCATCTTGGTCAGCAAATGGCGTCTCCGCTGATTCTCCATTACACCAACCGTGGAAGTTTTTTCTGAATTGAGCGGCTTACGGCTCATAATCGTGGATAATTCAAAGTTTTTGAGGAGTTGCTTCTTCTTCAGGTAGGCCCGAATTGCCATCTTCTGCACTTTTTCCTTTGCCCGCCGCTCGGCTTCCATCATCTTCTTGAGCTTCCGCAGCTGTCGTCTTTCGATTGAGGCTGCTTCAGCCTTCGCCTTGGCCACAGCATGCTGCTTGTTGTCGAGCTCCCCCATGAGAAGAGTCTTCCAGTCGATCCCAATGCTAGTGTCTTTGTTGAGGCGGAAGTCTTCTTCGCTAACATCATCATCATCATCGTCAACTGCAATATTTTCGAGTTGATAATTTAACCCTCGGAAGATTGAATCAACTGTGGCGCTTGCCTTCTCCATCGTATAAGTGAGCGCAAGGGGTTGCTTATTAATCAAACTGCGTGCTACATGCTGTGCATATCCATTTTTTCTTTCAAACAATTCACTGTAAAAATATTTTTAAAAATCATTACCTAAACTCAAAATTACGCAACACCGTAACATTGGAGCAGCTCCGAGCATGCACCCCTTTTTAACTAAAGACCGGCAGCCCCTAACCCCATAAACAAAAACCATGCAACTCTCCCTCCCCCTCTCTCTCCTTCTCCTTCTCCTTCTCCTTCTTAACCTTTTCCAAAGCTCTTCCCCATACCGAATCCATGACTCTACAAACTCGTCCAAGCCTTTCCTTCCGTACGAAACCGGATTCGTGGGCAAAACTGGCGATCCTGCAAACTACCAGCGCGAGCGAGTGAATGAGGGTGGTCCTCACACCCAAGCGTACCCGCACCAGATGGAGGGGGTGAACCCTCGTCAAAATTGCCCTGGGATGATTGGCCCTGTTGGCGACCAGTACTACTGCTTATCCAAGCACTACGGCTACTGCGACCGGCGGTCGGGCACGTGCTTTTGCAACGTTGGCTACCAGGGGACGTCCTGCGAGGACTGCACCCCAACTCACATTCGAGAGGGCGGCCTCTGCTACCCCAAGAAGCTCTGTCCAAACGATTGCAGCTGGCAAGGGGAGTGCGACTACTTGACCGGCGCGTGCAGTTGCTCCAAGTACCGCAGCGGCCTCGACTGCAGCGAACTTGAGTGTCAGAACTTTGATTTTCTCTGCACTGCCTGCAACTCCGACTCTTGCCTTGAGTGTGCTGGAGGCTACAACGTTGATCCAGCCCAAGCGATGGGCTCACAGTGCCGCCCGTGCTCGCGGTACGATCCCCGCTGTCGGCAGTGCAACAACGAGCAGTGCACATCCTGCATGGATCTGCTGTTGACCTCTGTACGGTAAGATGAGAGCAAAAAGCGAGCGAGTTTTTTCAATTCAAAACTAACACATCTTCACAGGCGATCGGGAGCTCGCGACGAAGACCCCCCGCTACCCGTTGACGAGCAAGAGAGAGAACTGTCCATAACGGTTCCGTTCAACAGCTTGCAAACGAACGCGTTTGACGAAACCGAGGCCTTCACGCTGCTCGACGCAAAGACCGCAGCCGCCCTGGGCACAGGTCTCCCTCTCAGCACGAATGCAATTTCTTGCGATCAGGGCTGGAGCAACGACATGCAGTGGAACTGCACGACCAAAACAATTAGTCACCAAGTTTGCGGTCATTTTGGGACCGTCAGTTTGTCCTCCCCGGAGTACGAGGTCTGGGAGAACGCCGGAACCATTCGAGTCACGGTTAACCGTAGCGGAGGCGGCGTCGGCGAAATATCTGTTAGATACGGGATTCACCACTTGACAACGAGTGACCACGACTTGACGAGTACCAACTTTTACACAACTGACCAAAAGGTTGTTTTTAGTCCCGGTGAGGTCCAGAAGTCTTTCCTCGTTACAATAAATGACGATAGGGAGGTTGAGGGTAATGAGAGGTTTGAAATTATTTTGCTGGATGCGAGCGTTGGTGCCGTTTTGGTGAGTTTTTCCCTCCCCTTGCATCATCACACCATATGTATGCGCATGCGGCCCTAACACAACTTTTCTTTTTCTCCCCCGCTCTCCCCTCCCCTCCCCTCCCCTCCCCCCTCCCCCCCACCCCCCCCCCCAGGCACCGCAACACAGAGCCATAATCACAATTCTAGACGATGACCGGGCCCAAACAAATTCTCAAACTTCCGAGATCACATCGACCCCCAAGAAAATTTCCCACTTTACCCGGCAGCTAATCTCTGCTGACCCCACCAACCCTGCAACCCACCTCGTCAACTCGGTAATTTCTTTGAACGACACGCACACCCGTGGCGTTGCAGGCGTAGACACCCTTTTCAACATCAAGGCCCACAATGGGGTTGATCAAGTGCAAAAGGCTGGAGGAGATACATTCCTCGTCGAGGTATCCGAATCGTCCAGATACGGGTCCAACGATAATGATGATCCCACCGTCGAAACCCACCACCATATCCTCAACACACCAGCCCGGGGCAAAGTAGTAGATGGCAACAACGGTTTCTACTCCGCGGCGATCAGCGTCGAAAAATCCGGAAAGGTGAGCGAGCGAAGCGAGCGAGCCTTGTGAAAGAAGAGTGCGAAGCTCTGCGCGAAATTGCTGCTATACATGGCTACATCCACTTTTGAACTAACCTACTCAACTATTTTTGCTCGCTCGCTACTCTCGTGCTTCGTTGAAAATGCGCCTCGCTTCGCTCGGCGCAGTATGATTTGAACACCTACCTTGTTATCCCCGGCCTTCTCGGCCACTACTACGACGACGCCTTTTTCACTTCGTCTTCTCTCACCAACACTCGTGTGGACTCCATCCTCAACTTCACCTGGGGCGACGGCCGCGTAACAACCTTTGGCGCCGATTTCGTTTCGGTCATGTGGGCAGGCCGCATCCATTCGCCCTTCTCGGAGGTGAGCGAGCGAGCCTTTTGGAAGACGAGCTTTACGAGCCACTACTAAACAATTGACTTCGCACCTTCTTCGCTCTCGGCGCAGGAGTTCACCTTCACCCTCGACTTCAACGACAACGCGCGCCTCTACCTTGACAACTACCTTGTCATTGACAAGTGGGACAGAGCTCCCGGAAACGCCACAGGTGAGCGAGCGAAGCGAGCGAGCTTTGAGGAAGACGAGAATACTCGCGATGAATCAACACCTGCGAAATGGCTACAGACATAATGGCTACATCCACTACTGAACTAACCAATAACATTATTCCATTCAATTCGTTTGGCTCGCTCGCCTCCCTCCTGCTCCATTAAAAATGCACCTCGCTTCGCTCGGTGCAGGAACCTTCACCATGGAGGCCGGAACGTACCACTCAATCACCGTCGAGTACAGGGAAATCAGAGGCAGTGCCAAGTGCAGGTTGCAGTGGGAGAGCCCATCCACTCCCTTCGACGTGATCCCCTCGAGCAATTTGTTTCATCTCGAGCATTTGGCGGGCAGTCCGACCAACTACACGGTGATCCCGGCCATTGCATCGGGGTCCAAGTCGACCCCGAGCGGGTTGGGGTTGTTCAAAGGAGTGGCGACCGAGCCGCACAAGTTTGTTATACAATCGAGAGACTCATTCAACAATTTCAGGGGCGACTGGGATCTCGGGTACGGCGGAACGGTTGCCTTCGGGCAACAGTACGATCAATCTCAAACCAGCAGGTGAGCGATGATTTGAGGAAGGACGGGAAGCCATACTAGCTAACTAACATACATTTTGCTCGGAAGCTTGGACGGATTTTTTGGTTATGCGGATTTGACCGACGACACCAGTGGGGGAGGGTTCGGGGGTGACAGAGTTCCGATTGTGGTCACGTACAACGCCAACACGAGGCTGTACGACTGCGTCTACACGCCGAGGAAGTCGGGCGTGTACAGCTTGAGCGTGTTCCTATCGAACGAAACGCTGACAAACGTGGACGGGGCGATTGGAGACTTTGAAGACGCCGAGCACATTTTCGGGAGCCCGTTCGTCGTCACAACTGCCCCGAGCGTCACCTCCCCGATGCAGAGCGACGTGTACGGAGGGAACGGCAACTGCGAGCTGAACACCGACCCAACGAAGACGTTCGACAAGTCCAACGCGGACATGACGGGCTGGGGAAATTGGGGCTCGTCCACGGAGGAGTGCAACGGCATGAACCACGGCGTCACCAACGAGATACAGGTGAGTGAGTGTTTTAGTGAGTGAGTATTTTAGTGAGTGAGTGGCCACTGCTAAACTAATATTTTTTACAATTCGCGCGCGCGCAGCAATTCATGATCAATTCGAGGGACATCAGCCACAACAACCGGTCCAACGTTTTGGGGGAGGATGACAACTGGGAGGTCGTCGCTCACAGCCAAGAGGACCTCAACGTCTTCTACGTTGGTTGGTCGACGGCGAACCCCACCTCTCCCGGCCAGTACTACGCGTACCTCAAGCCCGAGAAAACGGGTCGATTCAAGCTCAGCGTTACCTTGAACGGCGTCCACGCGAAGGGCTCGCCGTTCGAACTTTACGTTAGGCCCAACATTGCGTACGGGGCTACGTCCCACTTGGTCACCGATGTTACGTCGAGCGGTTTTGTTAACCCCGTTGTCAACGGAGGGAATACTTTTGTTGTTCAGCTGGCCGACGAGACCGGGAATAAATTGGCGACTACTGCCTACCCATACTCGCCGGGTGAGTTGAGGAAGCGAGCGAGCCTTATGCTAGGTGGGGCTAAACTAACATTACTCATAATCATATATTCTATTCGCAGCCTCGGTGACGATGTTTGTGACGAGCGACGGGGAGACCAACACCGTGGTGGACGCCAGCGGGTCAATCGTGCTGAATGGCGACGGAACGATCACGGTGACCCACAGCCCAACCGTCAGGTGAGTTGAGTTGAGTTGAGTTGAGTGTTGTTTTCGCTCGCCTTCCACTACTAACTAAACTAAACTAAACCAAACTAAACTAAACTAAAACTAATTCAACGGCGCAGCGGGGACAACAAACTCAACGTACTGGTGAACGGCCTGCACATTGCCGGCAGCCCGTTCTCCGTGGTAACGCTGAGCGCTTCCGTAACGGGGTCGTCAAGTGTGGCCACGGGATCGGGAGTGACCACCGCCGTGGCTGGCGTCGAGGCTCACTTCGAGGTGGAAGCCAGGGATCAGAGGGGGAACGAGAGGCATACGGGAGAGGTTGACGGGGTGGGGTTCACTGCCGTGCTGAACATGGTTACCGTGTCGACTCGCCCGGCAAATTTGGATACCATGGTCGACGATGGATGGGGGAGCGGGGCAGTGGTGAACGGAGTATCTGGGTGGAGTGGAGAAGGGGGGATTTACACCGTCGTCTACAACGCCACGATAAGCGGAGTCTACTCGCTAAGTGTCCAATCAACAGCTGACGGCAACCACATCGTCGGCAGCCCCTTCACAGTTACCGTTCGCCCGAACGTAGCGTCAGGAACAGAGTCCGACGTGACCGGAACCGGAACCCGGCTGGGCGTGGCAGGAGTTGCCGAGCCGGTGGAAGTGTACCTCAGAGACGTGTTCGGGAACTACGTCCTCAGCGGAGGCGACAGGGTTCACGTCAGGACGAAGCTCCTGTCCAGGCACATGAGCGGCTGGGAGCTGATGGCCAACGAGGCGGAGAGGGTGAGCAACGGCGTGGTGCTGAACGGGGTTGGAAGCGGGGATTATCCCCTGAGCGAGATCGATTCGGAGGAAGATGTTGCGGTTATTGATTACAGCAACGGGAGGTACTACGCCCACTACACCCCCAGGGCGAGCGGTCGCTACGAGCTTGCCGCGTACTTGGACGCTCCGGGGGGGCTGTGGGGGAGCTACTTCACCGACGACAAGTTCGTCGCGACCCACCTCTCAACAACAAAGCACGACGTTGAAATCAACAACGATTGGGGCGTTTACTCTCCGTTCTCGTCCGGCCTCCCCCACAGCGTCTCCTGCCTCACTGTGGGCACCACGGGCGTCAGCCTCGACGATGCGGATACGACGCTGTTCGACGAGCGACGATGCACGGGGAACGGGCTAGGTGAGCGAGCGAAGCGAGCGAGGCTTTGAAGGAACGACGAGCAGCGATTGAATCAACACCCGCGAAAATTTCTAACAGACATTATGGCTACATCCACGGCCTTCACTAACACTATTCCACTCAATTCGTTTGGCTCGCCTTCACTCGTTTTGCTCCTGGTTCATTAAAAATGCACCCCGCTTCGGTTCGGTGCAGCGCTCCCGGACGATCACTTCAGCGTGGAGTGGAACGGGTTCGTTGAGGCCGAGCACGACGAGGAGTACTACATCGGTGTAGGGTGCGACGCGGGGGGCGGAAGCAGTAAAGCAGGGATTTGGGTTGGTGGGGTGGAAGTTGCCTCATACGGTAATTGCGTTGGTGGGATCGCTCCCGATCGGATGAGCTCCATCGGCGGCAAGATCCTAATGGTCGCCGGGCTCAGGGTCCCAATTAAAGTCCGCTACAGCCACGGCACCGGCAGCAGCTTCGTCAGCCTCAACTGGTCGTCCCCCAGCCAGGGTCCTTTCCGCCCAATCGAAACGCAAAATCTGTTCCGATCCGTGCTCATCTCTGACGAGGTGTACACGCCAACGTACGACCCGAACGGAGGCGCCCCCCGCCTAAGCACGGCGGTTGGGAGCAGCGTCACGAGCGCGACTGCGGGCGTGGGGGCACAGTTCGTTGTGGAGTGCAGGGACGAGTTCGGCCCTCTCCTCGGAATGTGGGGAAATTTGAGGACAGACGGAGGGTGCCTGATTGTCGTGGTTGCCCGCGGGGCGACAGGGAAGGCCGGGGCTAAGGGGGGGTTCGTTGAGGGGGTGGTGACAGATAATGCCGACGGGACGTATACCGTTGACTACACGCCAAGCCTGGCCGGGATATATTACCTGATTATCACGGCGATTGACGCCAGCGGGCACAACGACTTGGGGAAGTATTATTACGATCTTAGCGTGGCGGAGAATCACATTGTGGGAAGTCCGTTTGTGTTGAATGTTGAGGCGGGGGAGACGACTGCGAGCAACAGTCATGCGGATTATCTCGGAGTTTGGAATGTTAACGATTTGGAGGAGGTGAGCGAGAGAAGCGGGCCTGTAGAGCTTTGAGGAAGACGAGCATTCTCGCGATGAGTCCCGCGAAATGACTACAGACATAATGGGTACATCCTCCACTGAACTAACATTTTATATTTTGTTTCTACTGAATTCGTTTGGCTCACCTCGCTTCGCGGTGCAGATAACCATCTGGTCTCGAGACTCGAGCGATAACAGGAAGGGAGCGGGAGGGGACGAGTACGAGGTGTTCGTAAGCGTTGACGGAGTGGACAGGAAGGGGCACGTTGACGGGGATGTGAACGTGTACTTTGACTCTGTGAGGGATAATGCCGACGGAACGTACACCGCGGGGTGGACGCCGAGTGTTGCGACGGAAGGTGGTTTTTTGCACGTGTTTCTGATTAAGAGGGACGAGGATGGGAGTGTTGTGAGCCGGGGGGAAGTGTTGGACAGCCCATATAGCATGGTCGTATACCCCGACTCTCCGAAGGGGGAGAACTGCGCCGTGAGCAGTGGCTGGACGGCCGCGCTGGCTGTTGCCGGCGCCGGGGTAGATAACAGGGTGTACAGCTTCGTGAGCAACGTGGGGAATCTGAGGACGTTTTACATTCAGGCGAGGGACGATAAGGACAACGGGTGGTGGAGGGGGGGGAGCGATTTCGTGGGGAGGGTCAGGGGGGATACGCGGT
>Ga0302116_1002119_pt1 | contig 11755 bp, 8 predicted proteins | sample AG5_SCM_MG_FD_203124 | JGI IMG/M metagenome (GOLD analysis project Ga0302116, IMG submission 203124) | Marine microbial communities from Western Arctic Ocean, Canada - AG5_SCM | ecosystem: Environmental > Aquatic > Marine > Oceanic | place: Canada: Western Arctic Ocean | collected 2017-10-01 | reverse complement strand
TCCCTTCTCTTCACTCCCTCCAACCCCCCCTACTTCAACTTCCCACACCTTCGACCACATCTACGACCCCAGCTCCCCAACTTCCTCAATCTACTCCCAGCACGTGTCCCCCCTGGTCGACGACGTCCTCGATGGTTACCCCGCAACGGTTTTCGCCTACGGCCACACCGGCTCCGGCAAGACGCACACAATGTCAGGGCAGCCATCCGACGAGGGAATAATCCCGCAGGCCGTGAAGCAGATCTTCAGGGGCATTGCGAGCCTCACGCCTAGCCCTGATCCTCAGGCTGGCCCCGCCCCTGGCACTTCGCCATCTGGGGAGGTGATCTTTCTGGTTAAGATTTGCTACGTAGAGCTGTACAACAACGTGTTTCGGGACTTGCTCGTTGGCTTTGACAATGGCAAGGAAAAAAAGGACAATGAAAAAGGCAACCCCAATTCCAATTCCAATTCCAACCCCAACAACGACATAAAAATTCGCTCCCACCCCACATCCGGTGTGTTCCTCTCCGTCCCCCCCTCCTCCCCTCAGCTCCACCACCCAACCACAACAGCTGCGCACGCGTTGTCCTTGATTTCGTTCGGCTCCCAAAACCGTTCCTTCAGGTCAACGGGCTGCAACGATATTTCCTCCCGCTCCCACACCATCCTCACCTTCACCGTTGAGTCCCAGCTGCGTTCGGGGACCACCACGCGAGAGCTGAGGCTAGGGAGGCTGCACCTCGTGGACCTTGCGGGGAGCGAGAGGCTGAGTTCGAGCAAGGTGACAGCCAAGTCCGGGGGGCTGCAGGAAACCAAGTCGATTAATTTGAGCCTGGCGGCCCTGGGGAATGTTCTCAGCGCGCTGAGCCACAACGCTGTACTTAGCAAGAGCAAGAGTACGAATACGACTACTCCTTCGTCCACTCAGTCGCAGCCCATGCAGGTGCCGTACAGGGACTCGAAGCTCACGCACTTGCTGAAGGACTCGCTGGGGGGTAACTCGAAGACGCTGATGATTGCGACAGTCAGGTCGGGGGGGAATTGGGCGAGCCAAACTCACCTGAGCTTGATGTACGCAGCCCGGGCGAAGAACATCGTCACGAAATCGCGCGTTAACAGGGACGTTTACGGCTCGACAGACAACGTCGAGAACACCGGGCGCGGATGCGGGGACACAGGGGGGCAGAGCTTGGCGACGATTTCCCGCGACATTGATAAGCTTAGAAATCGCCTTCAGTCCAGAGAAACGGAGTTCCAGACCCTCACTAGCATGTCGGGGATGACCATCGAGGAGGTGAGTTTTCATGAAAGTCTAAGCGAATAACCCACTCCTGACCCTCTCTCTTTTTTCGCGCAGAATAAAATGCTCAAAGCGAGGTTGGTCGAGATGGAGCGGATCAACACGGTTGAGAGGGAGCGGTTAGAGAACGAGCTTGGAAAAGTTATTTTTGACCCCACTGCCAACTCCACTGGAGTCGGAGGGGCAATCACAAATTTTGACACCCTGCAGAAGAGGGTGAAGGTGAGTTTCATTCTCGTCGTAGCTGGCCGCTCGCCTTGTGACAGAAGAGTGCGAGCGCTAACCCACTCGGCTTCATAGAACTCGATCGAGCAATACCGTGACAAGGTCGCCGAGCAGAGAGAGGAGATCACAACCCTTCGCAAGACGGTAGAGTCTCTCGAAAAAATGAAAACTCTGTCAAACTCTTCTAGCGTCGAGACGGAGGTGAGTGAGCGAAGCGAGCGAGCCTTGAGGGAAAACAGTCACAAATAAACTAACCATATCGTGCGCCTCGCTTCGCTCGGCGCAGGTGGAAGAAATGCAATCAATCCTTACCGCCTGGCAGCTCCAAGCCACCGAAGCTCAAGCCGAGCTTTTGAAAACTTCAACCCAGTTCGCCAACCTATCCAAGCACCACGCCGCCCTCGAGGCCAACACAAAATCCCACCTTGCCGAGATCACAAATTTAAAACTCACCATCAAAAACCAATCCCAACACTTGCAAACCGAAATCACCACCCTCCAACAAACGGTCAAGCGGCAACATTCTCACCTCCAAAAGGCAACCAAATTTAAGTCGAAGTCAAACGAGGACGAGAAAATTATTGCCACGCTGTCCGACCAGCTCAGTCAGACCAAGAACCAGCTCGAGGTGAGCGAGCGAAGCGAGCGAGCCTTGTAAAAGAAGAGCGTGAAGCGACGAGCGAGCGAGCCAGCAACACTTACACTTGTTGTGACTAGCTCGCCAGCAGCACCATGCACTCGTTGTGACTAAGCTCGTTTCGCTCGCTGCTCACTTCACTCGCCGCTCGCCGCTCGCCCGTGCGAAATTGCTATAAATGACGACATCCACTACTGAACTAACCAACCAACTATTCTTGCTCGCTCGCTTCATTTGTGCTTTTATAAACGCACCTCGCTTCGCTCGGCGCAGAAGACGACCACAACCGTGACCGAGAATATTGCGGATATCCAGAACCACTTTTCGGCTGTTCTGGCCGAGAAGGACAAGCAGATCAGCAAGTCCAAGGAGGACATCGTTAGGTTGAAGTCGTCCAACGTTGGGTTGAAGTCGTCCAACGAAATGATCATGAAGGTCGCCGAAGAGGCCAAGAAGATTATAATGGATAAAACTGCGATTATAGAGGAGAAGGAATTGTTTCTGAGCAAGAAGAATGGGGAGCAGAAATCATCCGATGCTTTGGTGGTTTCTGATCTCAAGGCTCGCCTCAATGCCGTTCAGGCCCAGCGAGTTGACCTCAAAATAACCCTCGCCGCTAAACAGCAGCAACTCGACGACGAGCTACTTAAAGCAAAAAAGGCTGAAGCAAAATTGTCCAACAACGACAAGAAGCACGACCAGCTGCTGCGACAGTACTCCCAGAAGCTCAAAGAGGGGGAAATGCAGTTGTCTTCAATGTCGGAGGAGTTGAGCGTGACGAAGCACCTAGCTTTGGAGAACGTCAAGGAGAAAGACATTGCCATGGACGCGAGAGACCGGGCAGTTTTACAACATTCAGCGACGGTTGCTGAGTTGAAAGACTTGAACGGCGAAATTGCGCAGGAGAGGGAAGCCCACGAGAAGGAACTCTTGGATAAGGAGGCAGAAATTGCGCAGGAGAGAAAAGCCCACGACAAGGAACTCTTGGAGAAGGAGGACGAAATTGCGCAGGATCTCTCAGCCCACGAAAGGGAACTCTTGGAGAAGGAGGCAGAAGCCGACATGACCCTACAAAATGCAGTACAAAACGCCGTTCTCAGAGAGAGGGAAACGAGCGAGGTGAGCGAGCGTGTGGAAGACGAGATTGCACGAAAAACTAAACTAACCACCTCGGCTCGCAGAAAATTCTGAAGGAAACCAACAACGCCAGCGAAATAATTTTGCGAGAGATGAAAGCAAACTTCGCAAAGGTGCTTAGCGGTAAGGAGAGCGAACAGGAGGAAAAGTTGCAGAATGCGATGCGCTCACAGGAGGAAAAGTTGCAGAATGCGATGCGCTCACAGGAGGAAAAGTTGCAGAATGCGATGTGCGTACATGACTCGGCATTGACTAAAATGAAAGTTAAGCTGGTGAAACAGCACAACAGCGACATAGTGCTGAGCACTCAGGAGGGAATCGAAAAATGCGAGTTGCGGCACGCAGCGCTCATCGAAAAATGCGAGTTGCGGCACGCAGCGCAAATCGAAGGATACAAAAAGGAACAACAACAAATCAACATCCTGCTGAGCACCGAGCGCTCCTCGAACAAGGAGAATATTGCTAATTCGATGGTCGTCCAGTTGAAATTGGATTCGGTGGAGAAGCAGCTTTCCACGATAAAGTTGGAGAACGAGCAATCAGCCAAAATGTGCGAGAAACTGAGAATCGAGAAGGAGGGAACTATGAGTGCACTGAGGAAACAGAGCGAGGAGAGCAGCATCAATGAGGTGCTTCTTGCCTCAAAGTCCTCAAAAATGGCCGAAAAGGCGTCGGAGAAGCTACAACAGCAGCGAAAGACTTTCACCGAGCGGGAAGCAATCCTAAAGGCGGAAATTAAATTAATGAGGAAGAGTAGCAATGACTCGGATCAAGAACACTTAAACAACGCGAAGAAGATTGAGGCGCTTGGAATTGAGAAGGAAGCGGAGCTTGTGAAATGGCAGGCCAAAACAAAAGCTTTAGTTGCTAGAGCTGTTGAGGAGGTGACGGACGCGAAGGAGAAGGAAAAGCAGTCGATGCAGCTCACCCACGCTACATCTGTAGAAGAGTTGCAGGAAAGTCAAAAAGTTGCACTCAACGAGCTAGAAAAAGAAAAGCAGTCGTTACAGCAAGCTCAGGAGAAAGAAAAGCACTCGATGCAGCTCACCCACGCTACATCTGTAGAAGAGTTGCAGGAAAGTCAAAAAGTTGCACTCGGCGAGCTTGAAAAAGAAAAGCAGTCGTTACAGGAAGCTCATGAAGTTACCTCGTCCACCCACTCAGCCTCTGTTCTACTTCTGAACACCCAACACTCCCAGAATATTTCCCTCCTCAGAGATACCCACACGGACGCGATCGACGCGCTCAAGGAGACCCACCTTGCCACCGTCGCATCCCTCACCCAGCACCACAACGAGGCCATAGCCAACCTAAAGACCTCTTTCAAAGACGAGAACAAAGTTCTCTCATCAAAAATAACCGATGCAAACACTCTCCTCCTGAACGAACAAGCAGCAAAGGTGAGCGAGCGAACGAGCGGAAATGGCTACAGCCACCCACACCCACTACTAAGCTAACCCACCCAAATTCGTTGGCTCGCTCGGCGCAGCATAAATCGAACCTATCTGTCCAGATTCAGCAACTTACCACGAAGCAAAACGAAGAGCTTTCCGTCGCGAACAAGAACCACGTCAACGAGGTTGAAAAAGTACTGGCTTTGAATACCGCAGCGATGGCGAAGCACAACCTGAAGGTGAGCGAGAAATTCGTTTGGCTCACCCCACATAATAAACCTAACTAACCCTCTCACATCACATCATCACATCGCTGGCGCAGAACAAGCTGCACGTAGACTCGTTGAACGAGGCTCACCGCATTGCGATGGAAACGCAAAAGGCGCAGAACGAGCAAGCAGTTGCCGACGCGAAAACGCAACACGAGAAAACAGTCGAAAAACTGACCAGGGAGCAAGACTTCTCCTTGGTGAAGCTGAACCAGTCATACGCCGAAGCACTCGAGCTCAATCTGAAGAGCGCGACCGAGCCTCTCGCCGAGAAAGCGAGGGAGCTAGAGGTCCAGCTGGCCGAGAGCCGGAAAATGGTCGTGACTGTTGGCGAGCAGAAGGACGGAATCGTCACGAATCAGACCATTATCCACGAGAAACAAATTCAACAGTTGCAGAGCGAGAACTTCACGAAAATTTCGAAGATGGAGGCTGACCATGCATCGGCAATCAGCGAACGGGCGATTGCGGGCTCAAACGCGTTGAACAACAATTTGAGCGCTTTGAAGGCTGAGCACAAAAACGAGCTGAACACCGTTTTGGAAGAGCTTGAGAGGGAGAAGGAGGAGAAGGAGGAGAAGGAGGGGCTCACGGAGAAGATGAAGAAGCACGAAGAGTTGCAAGAGGAGCACAAGAGTTTTGTGAAGAAGGTGAACGAGCGGGCAATTGTTGCAACTGCCGAGAAGCACGAGGTGGAAATTGCGCAGCTCAAGAGTAGATACGAGGCGAAAATTGACGTCACCGCGGCAGAGTTTGAGGAGAAAATCAGTTTGCTGCAATCCAACCACGAGGTGGAAATTACGCAGCTCAAGAATGGAAACGAAGCGAAAACAGACGATTTATCATCCAAGGCCAAGGAAACCTCGCACGTCGCCGTGGCACGCGCCGCGGCAGAGTTTGAGGAGAGAATCAGTTTGCTGCAGTCCAACCACGAGGTGGAAATTCGCGCTCAAATTGCCGATTTATCCAAGGCCAAGGAAACTTCGTACGAGGAGAAAATCAACCTCCTCCAGTCCAACCACGAGGTGGAAATTCGCGCTCAAATTGCCGATTTATCCAAGGCCAAGGAAACTTCGTACGAGGAGAAAATCAACCTCCTCCAGTCCAACCACGAGGTGGAAATTCGCGCTCAAATTGCCGATTTATCCAAGGCCAACAAGGCCAAGGAAACTTCGTACGAGGAGAAAATTACCCTGCTGCAGTCCACCCACGACGACCAAATCAGCCTCCTCTCCACCCAGCTCTCCAACACAAAGTCTCTCGTTGCAAGGGGCGAAATGAACCTCCACGACAGGCTGGACGCCCTAAAAGCAGACCATTCCACCCTTCTCGAAAATACCAAAACTCAAATCCAAAACGAATGCAAACAAAAATTCGCCGAGGAGCTTGCAACAGTCCTCGCAACTTCTACAAAAACAATCTCCCAAGAAGTTGAGAATAAAACTCGCTTTAGCATCTTCAACAGCTTGCTGACGGAGTTGGACTCCGAAAACTTTACGTCGGTGAAGAAAATCTTCCTAACCGATGATGAATCGACACTCACCTCTAGCGATGCATCTGGAATCATGGAATCGATTTCTCACTGGGCGAAGAAGAAAGCGGAGGTGGAGGAGAGGTCTAGGAACGAGTGTGAAGCGTTGCGGAGCAGGGTTTCTGCGCTCACTCTCTCGACCTCCCCAAATTCGCCGATTTCGCCGATTTCTCCCAAAGCATCAGCATCCAACAGCAATCCCGCCAAAACTCTGTCAAACATCTTTAGAATGTACTACATCTCCCGGACAAAGCTCAACGTAAAAACTCACTTTTCAACATGGGCCATGAACGCCAAGCTCCTCTCAAACCAATCTAAAAACGCCAATGCTTTGAAGGAGAAGAAAACTCAGTTGGAGGCGATCAATTTCCAGAAGGAAGAGCTTTCTGCCAAGTTAGCAGAGAGCGAGAGTCGTTTGAGGTCAACCACCTACGAGCTGGTTGAGCTCAGAACATCGTCGGCGCGGGAGGACAGTTTCAGTGTGGTCACGATGGATCTGGAAGACTCTACTCCTGTTTTAAATTCTCCTTCCCATTCTCTTCCCCCTTCTCCTTCTCCCCCCCCTCCCCCCTCGGACGACTTCAACCTGCTCAAGGAGCAGCTCCAGAAAGAGAAGGCCGCCCGAAAAAAAATCTTGGCCAAGGCGGCAAACAAGTGGATCAGTCCAAACAAACAGACCCTCAACGAGCTGGTAGAGGAAGTTTCAAGTGCCGTGCTCGAGGGAAAGTCGGAAACCGTTGCCAGCCTCCTGGCAAGCTTCACCATCGACACGTTGAATGCGAGTGGGACAAAATTGTCGTGCCTGCTCCACCGCTGCATTTCGGGCTTTCACTTTCACGGCAACCAGAAGCTTCTCATTTCAACCCTAGACGTACTGCTGAAGTTCGGAGTGGACGTGAACACAACCGACGGGACCGGCAGCACGGCGCTGCACAAGGCGATTCAAGTTTGCACGAGCAACGTCGTTGGAACTGTGGTGACGTTCTTGGTCGCGAGCGGCGCGGACGTCAATGCAACCAACAATTTGGGTGACAACCCTATTCACACCGAGATTCGGCGTTTGAGGAGCAGGAGTGTCGACGTGATCAAAATTTTGGTCAGAGCAGGGGCGAATGTTGATTTGAAGTGTGTTTGCGGGGACAGTCAGCTGACGCTGGTTTTGAAGAGTGCTCAGGGAGGTGGTGGTGGGGGTAACAGCAACAGCAACAGCAACAGCAACAGCAGTGACATGGGCAGCAGCGTGAACAGCTCCAACAGCAACAATTCAAGCAGTAGCGCGTGCACAAGCTACGGAGGAAGGAACTTCTGGGTGCGCGTCGCACTCCTACTGCTGAAGAACGGGGCAAAGTGGGATCAGTCGGTCAAGGTCGACAACGGCAAGAGCCAACTGATGCTGCTGTTCACGGGCCCAACCCCTCCGATTGGAGACGCGAACCTTCACAGGGAAATCGTCCGTCACAATCTGAAGAATACAAGCTCGAGCAATATCAATGACTGCGATGAGAACGGAAGAACGGCACTTCTGCATTTGTGCATCAGGGAGAGTGGGATGCCGAAATCGACGTGCATCAGCAGTCTGGGCATCTTGGAGGACTTTTTGGAGAATGGAGCGGATGTGAACATTCTCGATAACAAGGGCGCGGGGCCATTAACGATCAGCGGGGCCTTCAAGGGGAACGGGTACGAGCTGCTGCAGAGCAAGCTGTTCTTGGAGCTCAGCAGCGATAGCGTTGGTTACGCCGGACCAGTGCGAAATGTCGTGGAAGAGTTGCACTTGGCTAAGAGAAATCTCGCGAAGAAGACCAGCAGGGGGGGAGATAGATCTATGACGGCGAAAGAGAAGGACAAGGAGGACTTCTTGGTGTTCAGAGACGAGAACAATCTTGAACATGGACACGGCCACGACGACGATTCAAGAAGACAAAAAGGATTTTTGAGTCCGAAATCTGGAGGACGCAGAATCACAACGAGCGAAATAAATGAGTTGTGGAGTCAGTCAGCGAAGAAGAAGTTTTCTTCTAGGCAGAACGCAATGAGAAAATAAAAAATCTGTAACAACCGCTCATGTAAGGATTTTTTCTATTTTTACATATCAAACATCTTCTTCCTCCTCGCTGCACTCCGAAATATCGTCCGGAAGCTCCACAATTGGCCTCGAAATCGCACTATTATGTGTGCCACCCCCAAGTACCTCTCCCCGCCCCGCCGCATTCGCCTTTTTCAAGTTCTCCGCCAATTTATTGTTCTCCTCGAACGCGTCTTTCCTTTCCTGATGCTTAAGTTCGTGCTCCAACACCTTTTCGTAGATGCCTCCTTCCAGCCTCCTGCTCACTTCCTTGATGTTCGGTCTCTCAAAGGGATCATGGTTCCAGCAGTCAAGAATGAGCTTTGCCAATTCCGTCACGCAAAACGTGTTGAATGTTGGCCGGAGGGTCCCGCACCCGACCAGCTGCATAAGCTGCTGTGAGCTTTGCGGCTCGTAGCCAGTCTCCTGCTTGTAGTCATCGCAGAAGCTGCCGAACGCGCTAATTTTTGGATCCAAGTTGAGGGCCCAGAGTGTCATGGCAAAACTGTAGACGTCCGCTGCGGCGCCGTACCGGTCGCCGCGGATGACCTCCGGGCTCATGTAGAGCGGGGTGCCAACCATGGTTTGGGTGAAGTTCTCTAATGCCTTGGAATGGCCAAAGTCGGAGAGTTTGGCTTGGTAGGTCTGGGGTGGGGGTTAGAAGGGATTTTTTATTTTCATTCATGTTTTCACACTCACTCACCTCACTCAACAAGATATTTCCAGGCTTAATGTCGCGGTGGAGGATGCAGTCCGAGAAGGTCCTTGTCACGTCGTTGTAGTAGCTCGCGGAGTGGAGATACGCAATCCCTCGGCAAGTGCCAGTGGCAATCTTGAACAAAGGATCAGTCCAGTTCCAATTTTTGGAGCGCTTCTTGGCGTAGTCCAACGACCCACCCTCGGCGTACTCAATCACTATTGCTATCATATCTTCGTCCCACATTGCTCCCAAAACCAGTATGAGGTTCGGGTGGTCCAGCTGAACACTCAGCATGACCTCGTGCCTGAACTCGTTCATAGATTTTTCAGTAATCTGAATAATCGTCTTGATGGCCACTGGCTGATCCTTGTACTTGGCCTTGTGGACCTCGCCGTACGCCCCGGCCCCCAAGCCCCTCTTCACGATGGTCACCTCGCTGCTCGGAATGCTGACCAGTCCCATGATATCCATGTCCATGAAGTCGTTCTGGGGTAAATTGAGATTTGTAGGGGGGGTCAGTATGGTGTGTGTATGTATGTGGATGTGGGTTTTGACGAGCTCGCTCACCTCCGTTTTGAACTTGCTCTTCAGCTTGCTCATGCCAAGCTTGTCCGCAAGCTTGTCCCTCTTCCTCTGTTTCCCGCTGCTGTCGTTGGGCGCCAAGCTGTTCCTCCTGACAAGGCTGCTCGTTGCACCCATCACTTTGGCGACGACCTTCTTGTCCTCCGGGTCGATTTTGCGGAACTCCATGCTCAGCTTAATGATCTGATTGATGTCCTTCATAGTCTTAACTTGCGCTCTCGACCGCACGTACAAGTACGTGAAAACGCACACGATGATGCTACAACCAACAGCCAAGAAGAAATTAACCTCAAGAACTGGCTCCGGCTCCAACTCCACGAACGTTTGCGTGACGTTTTGGTGCGGCGGCACATCGCAAAACTGCGCCGAGCGGATTGAAAGAAAGTGGTTAGTAGTGGATAGGATAAATTGTTGTGGGTGGCTCGCTCACTCACTCACTCACTCACTCACTCACCTGCTGGTAGTACATGAATGCTGTGTCGTCGCAGTCGCAGGGCGACAGCCCCGAACAGGAGAGGAAGCTCGGCACTACTCGGAACGAGTACAGCGCGAAGAGAACAGCCGCGCAGGCCTGCGCTAGGTGGTGGAAGAAGGGCATGACGTGGTCGAAATCCTCCATGCAGGACTTGACGTCAACCTTATTTCGGAGGTCGTGGTATAGGCAGACACCGCAGGACGAAAGGACGGCAGTGAGCTGCAGGCCGGTGAGGAGGGAGTTCTGGAAGGAGGAAATTCCTTCTACCGAGGTGGTGCCGTCCAGAGGATCGTGGATGAAGGTGTAACCGATGTTCAGCACGTGGCCGTGACGGAGGAACGTGGAGTAGAACGAGGAGGCGACCAGGACGGCCGTTAATTCGCAAAACGCAGAATTGAAGGCTTGCACCCCCAAAACCTTGTTGAAGTGAGCGTTTGGCTTTTCACCTTCGAATTTTTCTCCCTTTTTCATGCGGAATTTCTGAGGAGGGGGGTAAGTACGTTGTTGCGCGAACTGCAACTGTATTTTGTTTTGCGTGATTGCGTGCGTGCGTGCGTGCGTGCGTGCGTGCGTGCGTGCGTGCGTGCGTGCGCGTGCGTGCGTGCGTGCGTGCGCGTGCGTGCGTGCGTGCTTGCGTGCGTGCTCACCTTGTCACGCTTTTTACGGGGAGCGGTCTCAGTCGTGAAGAGGGCGCGGAATTTTTTCCCGTCCTCGTCCTCGTAGACGATGCGCTTGGTGGTCCACCACTTGTAAGCTTTCATGTAGTGCTCGTGGATGAAAATTCGGACGTCATAGGCGTCACGGTAGGCTTTTTCTCGGAAGGAGAGGGTTGATCGGAGGCAAACTTCCTCGATGCCAACAATCAACACGCTGAGCCGAGCGAAGAAGGTGCGAAGTGAGGTGAAGTGAAGTGAATTGAATAGAATATGTTAGTTCAGTTCAGTTCAGTTCAGCAGTGGATGTAGCCATTAATTACGTCTGCAAAAAAAAATCTCGAGATTTATCGCATTTGCTCGTCTTCCTCAAGGCGAGCGGAGAATGAGTGAGACTTACCTGACATAGCCCATTCCGGGGTTCACATTGAACAAACCCATAATCATGATCCTCTTGACCATGGTGAAGTACATTTCGGTGCTGAAGCAATAAATCGAGTGCCTCAGCGGATGCTGATAGTACACGTTCGCGTTCAAACTCATTTGAAACCTGAAATTGGTCAGTAGCATTTCCACGAGGAGTGGCTGCAGGAGGATTATTACCAACTTCATTGTGCTCGAGCAAGCGGAGAAGGTTGTTATCACGTAGATCGAGTAGAACGACACGAAGATGCAGAAGATCGTAAAGGATATTAGCCCGCGCTTTTTTGACACCGAGTTCTCTAGTCCAAGGAGGTGCCGGGCTTGGGTTGAGCCGCGCCGGATGTTTCTTAGGTTACTGTGAGGAGGAGGGAAGTTTAGGTGA
>Ga0302116_1002117_pt1 | contig 11757 bp, 13 predicted proteins | sample AG5_SCM_MG_FD_203124 | JGI IMG/M metagenome (GOLD analysis project Ga0302116, IMG submission 203124) | Marine microbial communities from Western Arctic Ocean, Canada - AG5_SCM | ecosystem: Environmental > Aquatic > Marine > Oceanic | place: Canada: Western Arctic Ocean | collected 2017-10-01 | reverse complement strand
CACCTCCCCATCCAGCTACATCTTCAACCATGTCAAGCTGATTGTCGAGTACCACCAGGTTGTTCCTGAGGAAGAAGCGTATCGCGTTGTTGGTTTCTTGGTAGAGCCAATTTCCGTGAAGCATAAGTTCTCCAATGGCTTTGATTGGGACGGAAAGTCTGCTGATGGCTTGACTAAGCCCCTAGACTCTTGCAGCGGTTTAGAGATGCTCAACGCCGACGACATAACTGATCTCCAGGTGATTGCCGAGGGAGAGAAGATTGTTTTCACGTACGACGTGGTGTGGGTAGAGTCTGAAACCCGCTGGGCGAGTCGCTGGGACATTTACCTTTCAATGGACGGCGCTGTGTCGTCGACCATTCATTGGTTCTCTATTGTGAATTCGTTGCTCATCATTCTTTTCTTGACGACCATGATTGGAATGGTTCTGTTCAAGAACTTGAGGCGGGACATTAATGAGTACAACAGAAACCTCACAGACGAGGAGAAGGCCGAGGAGCGCGAGGATAGCGGGTGGAAACTCGTCCACGCCGACGTCTTCCGCCCTCCCACCCAGCACCCGATGCTCTTCTGCGTCTTCGTTGGTGCTGGAACTCAGTTCGTCATGATGACTTGCGTGACCATGGTGTTCGCGTGCCTCGGGTTCCTGTCCCCCGCCCGACGCGGGTCGATGGTGATGATGCTCCTCGTGATGTACGTCATTTTCGGAGGTGAGCGAGCGAAGCGAGCGAGCCTTGATGAAATGGCTACAGACAAACTGGCTACATCCAATACTAAACTAACCCACTCAATTATTTTGACTCGGCGCAGCCACAGCCGGCTACACCTCCTCGAGGCTCTTCAAGAGCTTCCGCGGGAGGTCCTGGCAGAGGTGCACCGTTCTCACGGCGACTCTCTTCCCTGGCACGGGCTTCTGCCTGTACCTGATGTTCAACTGCTTCCTTTCCGCGTACCACTCCACCGGAGCCGTTCCCTTCTTGCAGCTGCTGTCCATCATGGCGCTGTGGTGCTGCGTCTCCATCCCCCTAGTCTTCTTCGGAGCCTTCTTCGGCTATAAATACGATACACTTAGCTATCCAACGGTCACGAGCTCGATCCCCAGGGAGATCCCCGAACAGCCGTGGTACTTTGCCACCTCCACCCTCTGTCTTCTGGGTGGAATCCTGCCCTTCGGAGCAGCCTTCGTGGAGCTCTTCTTCATCATGAGCAGCATCTGGATGGATCAGTACTACTACGTGTTCGGATTTGCGTTCTTGGTCTTTTTGATTCTGGTGGTGACGTGCGCTGAGCTCTCGATGCTTCTGTGCTACTTCCACTTGTGCTCCGAGGACTACAACTGGTGGTGGCGGAGTTTCCTCACCAGTGGCAGCACGGCGTTTTACGTCTTTGGCTACAGTTGCTTCTGGTTTCAGAAACTCGAGCCCAGCAGCTTGGTCTTGACCTACCTGCTGTTCTTCGGGTACATGTTCATGGTTAGTGTGATCATCTTCTTGGTCACCGGAACGACTGGGTTCGTGAGTTGCTTGTGGTTCACAAGGAGGATATTTGGATCTATCAAGGTTGACTGACAACATATAATTTAAAGGGTTTGGGTTTGGTGTCTAATTTTACTATTTTTTAAATTTGGTCCAAGACATCGAAAATAACCTTTACCTCTTCTTGGCTGTCAGATAATATGTCCTCGAAAACTGAGGTACAGAGCTCTTTGGCTAAGGTGGTTGTTATCGAATCTGGATTATACTTCTCGTTGAGCAGCTCGTTTGCTCGTCGGCTGTGCTGACCAATCGCCTTGGCGCGCCATTTGGTGACACCTCCAGATGGGTTCACCTCGTATATGCCTCCGCAGTTTTGCAGGAGGAGCACTCTCACTCCAAGCGGTCTCCCTCTCCCCCTGGAGTAAAGGTCACTTTCCCCAAGTAGCTCGTCGTTCACATCTAAAGTACTCAGACCCAACATCCCAGATGAGGCAAGACAATCCGCAATCTTTACAACGTCTGGACAAGTGTCGTACTTTATCCATTCGTTTCGGACGTGTTGTCTGAGCCTGTTCACTAGGTGAACGCCATCAGGGGCGAAGCCAGACAAGAGCACATGGCAGTTTCGATCTGAATTCAAATCATCTGATAAAAACAGAGGGGACAGTTGGCTGGGCAGGTGCCGGACAAGGGATCCGGGGTTCTTCTGCCGAGAAATTCGACCAACAACAATTGATTTGGATGTGGGGCACTCTACAGCAATTACCAACGATCCTCGCTGATCACAAGCAGCCAACGCATTTTTGTTCGCTTCGTGGAATGAAGAGGAAGCAATTGAGAGAAGTAGCAAATTGCAAAATCGAAACGAGGCAAGCATTCGCAACCTTTCTAATTTTGTGGCAACTACGTGGAAATGGAGCTTAATCACTTTATTTTACAACATTTTTTCAGAACATGTGCGAAGTTGTTATTGATTTGTAATCACAATTTCAGGCATTTATGTGGGCTCGCACTACTTTTCTGAGTCTGCTGCTGTGTAGAAATTCAGTATGCTTCCTTATTAATCGCTACCCGACTAGAAAATTCTTGGTCTCTTCTTCTTCTGCAACCACTTCATCAACTCCTGTTCCCCCTGTTACCTCCCCCCTCAAGCAATCGATTATACAACAGTTATCACTGGTAATCGACCCCGACCTCCAAGAGAATATTGTTTCCTTGGGGTTTGTTAAACATCTGACAATTTCCCCTGACAACGATGTCTCGTTCGTCATTCAGCTTACTACACCGGCTTGCCCTGTGAAGGACAAGTTCAGGCAAGAGTGCTACGAGCTGGTCAGCTCGATACCCGGTGTAAAATCTGTTGATGTGACAATGACGGCGCAGCCTCCTCGACCGGTTGGGGACAAGGGACCTGTTGGAATTTCTCGGGTTTCGAATATAATAGCTGTCTCTTCGTGCAAGGGGGGAGTTGGGAAATCGACTACGTCCGTGAATCTGGCGTTTGCACTACGGAATCAGGGTGCCAGGGTGGGAATATTCGATGCTGATGTTTTCGGTCCGAGCCTGCCAACAATGGTTCGACCGGACAACGAGGAAATTCGTTTTATCGGCCAGCAGATTGCTCCGCTCGAGTGCGAAGGAGTGAAGTTGATGAGCTTTGGCTTCGTCAACGACGGGACGGCAACCATGAGAGGGCCAATGGTCACTCAGCTTTTGCAGCAGTTTGTGGGCTTGACGAATTGGGGTGAGCTCGACTACTTGGTAGTCGACATGCCTCCCGGCACTGGCGATATTCAGTTAACCTTGTGCCAGATGCTAAACATCACCGCCGCTGTGGTGGTCACGACTCCCCAGAAGTTATGTTCGGTAGACGTTGAAAAAGGCATTGAAATGTTCAATTCTGTCAACGTGCCGAGCATTGCCATTGTGGAGAATATGGCGTATTTGGAGGAAAGGGGCGAAGTGGCGGGGGGAGTTGACTGGGAGTTGGCGAGAAGAGAATTTTGCAAGAGCAGCGACCTGACGGAAAACGAGAAAATTAGAGGTGAGCGAGCGAAGCAAGCGAGCCTTTTGGAAGACGAGCATACTCGCGATGACAGACGGCTACACTCCACTACTTAGCTAACCCACCCAATCCGTTTGGCTCGCTCGTTCCGCTCGTCCTTCATTAAAAATGCGCCTCGCTTCGCTCGGCGCAGCTTTCGACAGTATCATGGGTCTCGTGAAGGCGCAGCAGCAGGACAAGCACAAGCAGCAGGTGCAACAAAACAGATTCTTCTTCGGGAGAGGGAATTTGGAGGAGCTTGCGACGAGATATGACATCGAGCACATGTTTCGAATTCCTTTGAAGGCGGAAATCAGCAGGTGTGGCGACGAGGGAACGCCCTTCGTGCTTGAGGAGGGAGTGGGAGAGGGAGAGGGAGAGGAGAAGGGGGTGTTTGCCAACCTTGCCAGCTGCGTTGTTACCGAAAGCAGCAAATTGAGGCACGAGATGCAAAAGAAATCGGCGAGCGTGGTCTACGACGAGAAGAAACAAAAAATTATCTTCAAGAGAGGTGAAAAGACGAGCGAGGTTGAGCCAGCGGATATGAGAGGGGCCTGCAGGTGTGCTTCTTGCGTGGAAGAATTCACAGGAAGGCAAATCTTAGACGTTATGAAGGTCGATAAGAAGGTTCGGCCAGTAAAAATAAGAGCCACGGGCAATTATGCTGTTAGCGTGGATTGGAGTGATGCACACCGGTCGCTCTACCCTTGGAAGGACATTGAAAGGTTACTTGTGATGTTAAAAATTTAGCTTAGGAGAGAGGTTAGGCAATTCTAATTTGAAAATGAGCTCCCGTCCGAGTCGTAGAAAATATCCTCGTCGCGATCACCGTAAAATTCGGCCTCAACCGACTCGACTTTCGCCCGTACCGATTTAAAGCTGAGGGGATCCTCGGCTTGAACAGCAACCTTCAACCTTCTCTTGCTCTTCGGCTTCGTCTTCGGACGGTTGTATGTTGTAATCTTCGAGAGGTCTTTGATGTAGCTCTTGAACCCAGCCGGCCGCCCGATTATTCTGTCGTTCTCGTCTTCAGAGGCGGGATCGTCGGGCTTTTGGGGAGTGGCGTCGCTCTTCACCAAAGGACTGCCGAAGTCTATTGCCGCACAGCTGAACGAGAACTTGGGGGGGGGGTGGAGCTTAGCAGGAGTTGAATTGAAGATGTCGTCCTCCGCAAAGTCTGCGAGAGATTGTATGTTAGTTTTATGTAGCAGCCAAGCCAAAATCGAATTGAAACCTACCTTCGTTTTGATTGTTTTCATTGTTTTGATCATTCTCCTTGTTCTCCCAGACATTCTGCTTTTTTTTCTTCGGATACCGTTTGTTAGTCTTCTTCTTTTCAGATTTCAATTGGAACCACTTCTCTTGGCACTCTAGGAAGTTCTTGCCGTCCACATACGAAGCAACGTCATCCCAAAAACGGTTGGACAGAGGATCTACGTAATTGCGAGCTGCGCAAAGCGTTTTCACGAGCTCTACAGTCCAACCGTCGATTGTCTCATTCTCAATAGAACGCTTGCCCGTTCCACGTGGTCCTTTGTACTTCTTCGATGATGTCTTAGATGGAAAGTACTCCTCAGAATCGGAAGTCACCTCCACCTCCTCGTTTTGATTTAATTTGTATGATACTGCTGTGATTGTCTTCAACCTCAGTGATGTACGTGTTGCCATATTTATTAAGCTGGGTGTGCTGTCTTGTACTGATAAATGACCTTCTCCCTCAAAATCCAAACTGTCGCCAACAAAAAAAATTCTTTGTCTCCCTCAGACTTCCACAGATCCCCTCAAGCACATTATTACATCATGAACATACAAAGAACCGCCTTAGATGCCTTCGTTGCCAAATTGTCTTTTGTTGATGCTGGATATGATGTTGTTCCGGTTCAGCACGAACTATACAATGCTCACATGCGACGGATTGCTAATCACCTCGACGATGAGAAGTGCTGCGTTACAACAAGTTTCCGCCCCCAAACCCCTTTGGTTAATATTGGCTATGCCATTCGCGTTTCGATTATAACGAGGTTAGTTGATGTTTTCGTGAAATCCTGTCAGTCTTCTCACAATATCGTGTTCCTAGGGTGTGGCTTGGACGCGGCGGGCCTCTGGTCCTTGGGCCTGTCCCCGCTTACGACTGTCTACGAGCTGGACAATCCAGCCTACACTGATGTGAAGCGTTCAATCTACGACAAATGCGAATTGAGCCTCAAGAATAGAATAGTGCCGATTGGTGTTGACTTGCAGAACCTTCCTGATCTGACAACCCAGCTCACCAACGCTAAGGTGGATTTCAGCGTTCCGACTTTGGTTGTTTCTGAGCTGGTTCTCTCTTACCTTGATAACGTTGGCGAACTTTTGCGGTTTTTCAGCGAAAAGAAGGGTTCAAAGTTTGTCATCTTCGAACCCTTTTTGCCAAGATTGAAATTGGTAGATTCAGCATTTTCGACGTCGAACAAATACAAGCGGTTCGCGGATGTTTACGTCGATAGATTTCGACAAAAGACAGAACTTCTCGGTGGATTGGGAGAATCGTTGGTTGAGGTCTCCGAGTTTCTCGGCAACGAATGCGGGCTTGTCAACTGTGAAGTCTCCAGAGCAAGTCTTGGCGCACCACTCATGAAAACAAAAGAAATGTTCGACGAGCACGCAGCACTGGGGCTATACCTTCGGAATTACTTCGTCGCCACTAACATTAACAATAACAACAGCGAGATCGTGGTCAGGGTCAGGGTCAGACAGGTCACTGCTGGAGACGAGTCTGCGTGTCGAGAACTTTTCTTTGGCGTGTACAGCGATCTAGCCAAGCGGTACAAATCAATTGCGAAAATGCTAAAGAATGCCTCTGACATGGACAATATTTGCAAGCACTACGCAGCTGACAAATATGCAACTGACTCGAGGAAGAACTTCTTCGTGGCGATTGGCAGCGATGGTCGAGTTATTGGGTGCATCGGCGTGCTGTTCTGTGATTTCAGGAAGTGCTACGAGATTAATCGATTATTTGTCGACACAGCAGCGAGAAATACAGGGATTGGGAGAGCACTGTTGTCGAGGGTTGAAACATTCGCAAAAAAAGAGTCATTCCTCGTCGCCATCACACCCGTGCTGTTAACGAGTGCTCAGGCGTTTTACGACAAGAATGGTTTTGAGAAAGACAAGCTTTTTAACTTTCCACAAAATTTTGAAGTTCCCCTTTCCGTTTTCCACAAGCTTGTGAAATAAAGAAACAAAATTAGAGACCATATTGGACAATAGAGCAAGGAGCAACATTTATTATATTTATATATCTTCCTCGTCGAAATCTTCAACATCACTCACTGTCTCCTCAAACTGTTTCTTCCACATTTTGTAATGACTGGTCTTCTTCCAAATGTAATAAAATTCAACAATGTCCTTGGTGCTCTTTGTCTTTACGATCTTCTGCAGGGTGTGAAAGTGCTTTCCGTATAAACTGATCCCAGCCTCGAAACAAGCAATCTCGTAAGGACTCCACCGCTCCACAACTGTCGGCCGTCTAACCGGACAACTTAAAACGCCTAGCATGTTTGGTCTCTCCAAGGGGTATTGGCCCTTTGTGAAATCATATCCAAACGGACCAAAGTGAGTCTGCGGATATACCATATTTCCAACTAAATTTACATAGTCTTCAGCTTTCCGGTGTGCTTTCCACCTATTCTCAACCGCTGCAGCAGGTAGTTTTTTTCGAAGGGGGGAGTCAGTATCGGCTGGGTGTGATTGAGTGAGATGTGAATGTTAGTGTTAGTGGTGGGGTGCGGACAGACGGGCGAGCGGGGAATCCTCACTTTTCTTCTTCTTCCCCATCTTTTTCTTGTTTTTTTGTTCCTCGTTATCACTCGCATCTTCATCATCACTCATTTGGGTGTCAACACCACCAGGAGGACGGGTTGTATTGGTCGGTTGTTGAGAAGAGTTCGATGATAATGGTGTAGTACTTGTTATTGTTGTGTCAGGTAGGGCATTGATCATCGTCTCCTTTTCGCTTTCAGAACCCATCTCGATGGTGGGTGTTTCGGCTTCGGGAGTAGGTTTTGTGTGAGGTGGGTACGTGTGGTTGTTGTGTAATGTATAAGATGATACACCGTGTATGTGGAAGCTCTGAAAAGTAAAATGAAATCTGGCTATGCAATGCTATAAATGATACACTTTTAAGAAAGAACTGCCATAGCAGCCTGCCAACCAATATAATATAATATAATAAGACCCTCAATGCTGCTCCTTCACATCATTGTGTTTGTGCTGTTTCGCCCTCTCGCTTATGCCAAGAAGGAACCACTTTACATGGGATTGTCACACGTGAAGAAGATAAGAATGATCGACCATACAAATCAGAATCCCAACGAATTTGTTTATTTGCTTGCGCTTCCAGAGTTTATTATGGATTCAGTAGCAAATTCAGCACAGCCAAATATTGATGTTGGCTGTTGCATATCGATTGTTGGACAAAATGAAGTTGCTTGCTTTGACACTGTTTCACCTCTTGTGGGTTTCACCGGGCTGCTTGGACATCAGCTGATAGCTCCCGGCGTAACGAATAGAATCAATGTTGTGCTGACCCCTGTGATTGTGTTTCATACGTTTTCATTGTTTACCGAGCTTTCTCTAGGTGAGACATAGAGCGTGCGAAATGGCTACGTTACCCACTACTCACTGCTCACTACTAACTACTAACTACTGCTACTCAAAACGCAGCTCTTCCGTCTCCTGGGCCCTCCGCTTCAGCATCATCGCAAATCTTTCTGACTAATATACCGTTTGGACATATACACACAGGTGACGAGATCGACATTATGTACCGAACGGTAAACTTGCTTTCGGACAGGCAGCAGTTTGTGGAGGTTGCTCTAACCAACGACGAGTTCTTTACAATTCGTGCGGATTCGTCGAGCCGACTGAAAATGTTTGGCTGCGACCACGGCACGCACACCATTGCCATCCGCCTTCGGTGGCAAGACGACGACAACGTAACACAGTACAGCGAGACGAGCCGAGCTGTTTTTGAGAGCGTGCTTACCGAGGAGCAGGGCGGTGAGAACGGCTACGGGCGGCTCAATGTTGCGAACGCTACCTCTTTGAGCCTCGTAATTGGCGCATCAGAGCTTTGCCTTGGTGCTTGCAATAGCAATAGAACCACAACCACCCCATCACCGTCGAAAAGAAAGACGAGAATAATGTTCGTTGGCATGCTCAAGTTTGACGGCCAAAAGACAATTTGGCTGCAACAATTTCACAAGCTGCCAAGAGAAAAATTCAATCTGCAGTACACCACATTCATGAACCTCGAGGAGCAACCAAACTCGCAGCACATGATTGAAAATCTGCGCCTGGCAAATGTTCCTCTCACCGTTCGAGGCTTGCCAAAGCTTTCGTTTGACGAGCTAGAAGCGACGAACGAGTACGGTTTCAATTTTGATGACTTACTAAAAGATTCCGGTCAGGCTGATATGAGCATAATTGTTGATTTTCTCATGCAGAGGCTGGAGGCAGCAGACCATATTTTAGAGCTGATCACGCCAGCGTGGGCAAGGAAAACTTGGGTGGACATGGTGGCCGAGATCACGCTGTTCTCGCCTGATATTTTGGTGTTCGCAAATGCCAGGGAGGTCACCGACCAGCTTCTAACCACTGCCGCGCGAATTGCGGGCGGAGGGGGGATAAAAATCGTGATGGAGCTGCCTAATCTGTTTCCCAAGATTAACATTGATGCAGTGGACGCGGTAGTGGCTCCTTCCCACTTCGCAGCGCTGCACGAATCAGTAAGGTCGTCGAGAAAATTCGCAGAAGTAGATGTTGATGTTTCTTTGAGGGGGGGGGGGTCCACCACCACCGTTCACGTCATCAACCCGGGCGTTGACACCTCGGTCTTTTCGCTGGAGGGCCCGATGACCTGTTTGGGAGGTTGCGGCTTCAGCTTCAGTGACAACGTCAAAAATGAATATGTTTTTGGAAACTCCTCTCGCTCTCGCTGCGGAACAATTTGCGTAACGGTTGGGTTCGTTGGAAGGCTCGCCTCCGAGAAAAGCCCCGGTCTGTTCATCCAAGTGGCAGCCAGGGTGCTCGAGCTGGAGCCGTTCGCGCAGTTTGTTGTCGTTGGAGAGGGTAAGCTCAGAAAAGTTCTCGAACAGGAAGCCGACTTCTTGGGAATAACAAGCAATGTTCGGTTCTTGGGAGCGCTTTACGGAGCTGATTTGACGGCGGCTATGCGAGGGGTTGACATCATTGTCAACCCCAGCATGCGGTTCGAATCAGAAACATTCTGTATCGCCAACTTGGAGGCGATGGCTCTTGGAATTCCCATCGTTAGTTTTGGAATCGGAGGTAAGTAGGCAAAATATGTAATTTAGGGGGGGGGGGGGGGTCTAAACTAACCCACTCGGCTGCAGGAATTGGGGAGTACCTGAGACACGAGGTAAACGGTTTGGTGTTGCACGCCAGTGAAGAAGCTGCCAAAACGGTCGAGGAGATGTGCAGCGCTGTGGTTGATTTAATTTCGAATCCTGCGAAACGGTATGAGATGGGGCGGAACGGGCTGAAGACTGTCACGGAGGGCGGGTACACCGTCCAGCATTTCATTAAGAAGTACGAGATGCTGTACGACGATCTGCGACAAGATATAGCATAGAAATGTATATATTTCACCCTCCCTCGCTCTCCTGCTCCTGAACCGGTCCAAGCCCTGGAGGATGTGGACGACGTGAGGTCGATCTGAAGGAGGAACTAGACAAGGCAGCAGCTATCGATTACGCGATGAAGGGTGATCGATTACGCGATGAAGGGTGGAGTTGAGGGTTAGGCGGGGTTTGGGGTTGAGTTTGACGAGGAAGAAAGAGCTCCTCCTGAGGATGGCTGGCCACAGTGGGAGTGGGGGAAGTAGCAGAAGACGAGAAAGCAGTAGAGGTAGTAGCAGCGGTTGGGGTTGAGGCTGAGGCTGAGGTTGAGGTTGAGGAGGAAAACAAAACTAAAATGAAAGCGGACGTGTTTCCAAGTTTGGGTGGTGTGTGTGCCACCATCGCTTAGGTTAGAGGCGAAGGAGAAGGGGGGGGGAGGAGGTGGAAAATGTGTTGGTTCCAGCAGCAGTGTAAACGTAGTTGGAAATGATTTTAACTGTTGTTATTGATACCACCGATTCATGAGAAACAATTGAAGTTTTGCTATTTTTGGAAATTAGCTGGTTCGCATCGTTCTCGATACGGGAAGGGGGGGTTAACGTCCCGCACCCGACTTGCAGCACTCCAGGGGGGTTTTCGCATCACGAGGGGGGCTCGGGGAGCAGGTGTGCAGCGGGGGGGGCAATGTTGCGGAGGATTTTCGACCCTTCTGAGCCCACGTGGGAAACCGGTGATGATCAAGCCCAGCTGGAAGGAAGCCAGGGGAGTAGCAATCTCGTCCCCGCTTGACATCTCGTTGGTAGTGATACCCGGCGCATATACAAACCAGCCGTTGCAGTTTTTTGGCTTGAGGGGTGATGTGAAAAGAAGTTGGCGATGAAGATCACCAAAGAATCCGATTAAAACTACTTTCCGACCTGTAATAAATTGGTCACCGCAGGAAAGGGGTGCAATGCAACTGTGGGTGTCAACATGACGCTTTTTGGGAAGCGCAGGCAGGGTAACGGCAAAGCGCAAAAAACATTTCGGGGGGAAATTCCAAAAAAACTCAATTTTGTCCCCCTTTAGAGGTTTTCAATTATCGCGGTCAAATGTTTTGCTTATATTACGATATATTCATAAAGATTTTGAGGTTTTTATATACTTTTGAGCAAAAGAAGTTGCAAAAATTTAAATGAGTCTTGAGATCATTTTAAAATTTGTCTATTTCGCTTAGTATGACTGATTTAGATTCTTGCAACTTCTTTTGCTCTAAAGTGTATAAAAACTTCAAAATCTTAATAAATATATCGTAATATAAGCAAAACATTTGACCGCGATAATTGAAAACCTCTAAAGGGGGACAAAATTGAGTTTTTTTGGAATTTCCCCCCGAAATGTTTTTTGCGCTTTGCCTATATGTCGGGGTGACTCCCCAAATGGGGGTGGGGGGCTCGGCTTTCGTGGGCTAGGTTGTTTGAGTGTGTTGTGTGTGGGGGTGATTAACAGAAGGAAGTCTTAGAAGTTAATGTCAAGTTCAAAGTCATTTTCATGAACTTCGCGAGGCGATTTCGCCGTTGCGGATTTCCCTCGAGCGGAAATCTCCGCAGGTTTGAATAGTTGGCCAGATTCTGAG
>Ga0302116_1002116_pt1 | contig 11758 bp, 10 predicted proteins | sample AG5_SCM_MG_FD_203124 | JGI IMG/M metagenome (GOLD analysis project Ga0302116, IMG submission 203124) | Marine microbial communities from Western Arctic Ocean, Canada - AG5_SCM | ecosystem: Environmental > Aquatic > Marine > Oceanic | place: Canada: Western Arctic Ocean | collected 2017-10-01 | reverse complement strand
GAAAACCTCAAAAACCTTCACCGTGGATGCGCACATCGGGCCGCACGTATCTATTCCGGAAGCCCGGTGGGTACACCCGGTTCCCCCAATTGACCCGAAATTCAAAGTAGGAGGCCATCCCGACATGGACGCCACCGCGCCGAAACAGGCGGAGACGGTTTGCGCGGTTTTGTCGCGAGAACATTTCGAGCTGGAAAAGTCGGGAACCGAAAATAAAAATATGGAAAGTCTCGTCGCCGCGTTGGTGCGCGCCCGCCCTTTGACCGGCCGGACGCACCAAATCCGTGTCCACCTGGCGCACGCGCGAATGCCCATTCTTTCCGACCCGCTGTACGGGCCGCACGTTATGTGGGGAGGCGCTGACGCGGCGGAAAACAGGGGCGACGCGGATGTCGTTTTCGGCGGGACGGATAATCTTACCGAAATGGAAAAAAAGTGGGGAGGTGACTTGTGGCTCGGGCGCCAGGCGCTTCACGCGCAGCGGCTCACGGTGACGCACCCCAAAACGGGCGAGAAAATGACCTTCGTAGCGGCCATGCCGGAGGACATGCGGAAAGCGTGCGTCGCGCTTGGGGTGGACACGAGCGCGGCGGAGACGTGACGGGGGAAGGTTGTTGTGAAAAACCATTTATTTTTCCGGTGTCCTCGCTCTTCAGGTGCCGTCTCGACGCGACACGTATTCGACGTATTCGACTTCGCCCGTACTTCGCGGCGCACGCCGCAGGTACATCGATGAGTACCTTTTCCGCGCTCGTCTCGCCTCCGCGCGCGGTCGGGTGCGGCGTGCGTATCACCGCATCTGCTCGTCGTAAAGTTTCGGGGAAACGCGCCACGGTCCGCACAAGCGCCTCCGATGATGCGAGCGGCTCATCTGCAAGCGTCCGCATTTTCTCCGGGTCTTCGAAAGAAATGCTGTTCGGCGCGCAGCAGAACATGCTCGGGCTTCTGGAGTCCCCCTCTACGGACGACGACGCGATCACGGCGTCTATTGCCGAGCTTTCTACGTTGAACCCCACCGCTGCACCCGCGAAAGACGCGAAGCTTGTTGGGAAGTGGCGCCTGGCGTGGAGCCAGCAGCAGGAATCGTCTAATTTTTTCCAGAAGTTATTCGCCGACATCGCGAGCGACAACTTTCAGATCATTAACGAAGACAACACCCTGGAGAACTTGGTGTTGCTGGGCCCGCTGACGGTATCCGCGAAGGCGCCGATTGCGGCGGTTTCGGAGACGAGAACAGAGGTGAGGATTAGCACCGTGGACGTTTCCATAGCGGGCAACACGGTGTGGAGCAAAACATTAACCCCGAAGCCCGGCAAAGGCGCCGGATGGGTGGAACAGCTTTACCTTGATGACGAAATGCGAATCTCGAGGGGGAACAAGGGGAGCCTGTTCATACACACGCGGGAAGGAGGCGGTGGGAACAAAAAACAAAAACCGAATCAGGGCACGACGGGCCAAAGCGCGACGGCTCTTGTGAAACTGTGAGAGGCCTGGTACTGGTTTTTAATATTACTTCGGATTGATTGCTTCCCGTACTTGTAACTTTGATACATTTCCCGTAATTATTAATCCTCGAAGTATTTCTGCCTTCCCCAAACCCACCACTCACCCGTGTGCTCTCGGGTCCGTGTTGTTCACCGCCCCCCCCCGCGGGTCGTCCACCGCGGTTTGCGGCGTGGCGACGATATCCGGCGCGCTCACGGTTGTCGCGCCGGACGCGAACTTCGCAAACGGCACCGCCCCTTTCCTCGCCGCCAGCGCCTGTACGTTTTGCTCCAGCGCCGTTTTCGGGAACCTCCCCACGACCTGCCCCTCGCTCTTCCCGAACTCATCCAGAAACACAAGATGCGGTATCCCATCCACCCCGTACTGGTCCATCTCCCCGCCCCACTTCGTGTTGTCGATGTTCAACATGACGAAGTTCACGTCTTTCCCGTATTGGCGCTCCACGTCAAACACGTTCGGCGCGCTTTCCTTGCACACCTCGCACCAGTCCGCGTAGAACTCGACGACGGTGGGTTTGCCGTTTGAAAGCGCCACGTCTAGGGGAATGGCGTCCTTTTCTAAGGATGCTAGGGTTACCGTGGCGCCTCCGCCCAGGCCGCCCGCGAACAGCAACGCGCCCAACACGAAACCGACGCCCGCGATGGCTTTGCCGGGGGGGGACTCAGGGCGGGTGGCTGGTGGGGCAGCAGGGGGTTGTGTTGGTGCAGGGTCTTCTGTAGAAGCGCGCACCACCACGGAAACTCGGTTGTGCGCACGACCGAGGCGGACGGGGGCGTAAGAGCCTCGCGAAGAACGCGAGACGGCCAACGTTGCGCGTCCGCTGATGACGCGCGGAGATGACGTGAAAATCGTCTTCGCGAGCACGGCCACCATCGCGGTCGAGGCGGTGACGAGCCTGTGGGGTGTTGGAAGCGGTTCGGCGGGTTCGAAAGCCCGGGAATACCGACGCGGTCGTGCCGACACGAGCGCGGCGACGTAGACGGCTCGGTTCTGGAATGACAGCGCTGCACGCGATTCTGCCTCGTCACCCGAAAAAAAGTACGGGACGAAACGAAAAAGTGGGGAAGAAAAGCCACGACAACGACCCACGAGCTTCCGCGTGCGCATAAGCTCGTCGCGCGGGGTTTCGTGGTTCGCGAAGAATGGGAATGAAGCGATGCTCTCACGGTAAGCGGAAAAGCATGTGCCCGGAGTGTAACCCGTGTCCTCACGGCAAGCTGAAAAGCGACTGCCCGCAGTGCAACCCCTGTCCGCACGGCAAGCTGAAACGAAAGTGCGTGGACTGCAACCCCTGCCCGCACGGGAAGGTGAAACACCACTGCGCGGAGTGCAACCCCTGACCCCACGGGAAGGTGAAGTACAACTGTGCGGACTGCAACCCCTGCCCTCACGGGAAGCTGGAAAAGCACTGCGCGAAGTGCCACCCCTGCCCTCACGGGAAGGTGAAAAGCGGCTGTGCAGACTGCAACCCCTGCCCTCACGGGAAGCTGGAAAAGCACTGCGCGAAGTGCCGCCCCTGCCCCCACGGCAAGCGGAAAAGCGGCTGTGCGGACTGCAACCCCTGCCCCCACGGCAAGGTGAAAAGTAACTGCGGGGACTGCAACCCCTGCCCCCACGGCAAGCGGAAAAGCATGTGCGCGGTGTGCAACCCCTGCCCCCACGGCAAGGTGAAAGGCAGCTGCGCGATGTGCACCGGCTGCCCTCACGGCAAGCGGAAGGACAGGTGCGCGGCGTGCAAAGCGACACGCGCGGATCCGCCGAGTTCGAAGCAGATCAAGCGCGAGCCGAAGAGTCCTCCCGAGATCAAGCAGGAGCCCGAGATCAAGCAAGAAACGCGGCTACTTCGGCATCGGCGACCAGGACGGAGGTGACTGAAATACTTGTACCTTGAGAGAGAGAGAAAATGGTAGCTACCGAAAAGACGAAGAAGAAAATATTTCCTGGATTTGATACTGCATCACGCCGCGAGCCTCCTCCCCAGCGCTTCAAAGTCCGCTGCGAGCGCCTCCGCGGTGCCTTGCGCACTCGTGGGCACCTGCAAAAGCCTCCGCGCCTCCCCAGCGTACCCGGAGCACACGTCCGCCAACGCCGCCCGTGTGCGTTCCTTCCCCCCCCCGTACGACCCGAACCCGCCCCCCGCGGTCTCCGCGAACGCGTTTGCGTTTGGAGTACTCAAAGCCACGAGACTCGCTTCCCAGCGCCGAAGAACGCGCAGCGCGCTTCGCAGTAACCGCAAACGCAACGCGGGCGTCTGCAGGTGGCTCTCGCGCTGCACGGTTCGGTCGTGGTGCCCCCGGTGCGCGGGCGTGGCGAGCAAGCGGTCATAAGCCGCGTGCACAGACTCGAAGCTCTCCCGCGTGCTCGCCAACACGCACTCCGCCACGTCGTCCTCGCCGGTTTCGGCGTCGTTTGAAGTGAACGCGGCGTTGTTTCCGCCGCCGCCGCCCTCACCCCCCTCCAGCCTCCACAGCCCCGCCGCGAGCAACTCGAGCTTCAGCGCGACGTGCGCTACCGGGAACGCGGTGTCTGACGGGAACAGCTTGGGCCCCAGCGCTTTGGTTGCGGCGCACGCGGAACGCAACGCCACGCGCTTTGACCCCTCGCGGACGCCGTTGGTCGCCGAACTCGAAAGCAGTTCATCCCACAACGCGCGCGCCACCGCGCCGTCGCCCTCCGTGTCTCTGTACCGCGAGAAGTGCAGCATCTCGAGACAGATTTCCCACATCTCCGCGGGCCTGGCGAAGTCGTTGAACATGTCGCTAAGCGGTCGCAGTTCCCGCTCCAAATCAGAGGCCGCGACAAGAGCGGCGTTTGCGATTTCGGAGTGGTGCCCCGCAACGCGCGCGCGCTCCAGAAACGCAAACCGCAACTTTGTTTGAAAAGAAAAGTGTCAGTCTTGTATGGGCAAACAGTGTTGGGATTTGGGAAATACAATGCGTACCCTTTGCTGAAACCCGAGAACCTTTATTTTCCCGTCCAAAGTCTCCACGAACGCCGCGTCGGCGGTTTGGTCGGAGGACTCGACACTGTTGGATGCCACCGAAACGCCGTTGACGTGATTGGTGCCACCCCCGCCACCGCCCGCTTTGGTGAACGCCAAGTCGAACAGCGCGGCTCGTTCCGAAAGAGCCACCGCCGCGCCCCGCGCGTTCCGCTCGGCGAGCGCGAAATACACCCGCGCCGCGAGCCCGTCCCGTTGCTTCGATTGTAAAAAAAAGTGTCAGTCTTGAATAAGCAAACAGTCTGCGGGATTTGGTGAAAGGCCCAATACGCACCTTTGACGCGTACAGCTTCGCGAGCAACTCGAGGTGCTTGGCTTGGCCTTGCGTCAGCGCGCCGCCCTGCTGCGCCACCGCGAACGCGCCTTTCTCCGCTAGGTACTGCTCAAGCGGTCCAGGAGGCAGGCTCAGGAGCTCGGTGTCTTTGTCCAGGGCGATGAGCTCCTGGTACACGCGCCGCACGAACGCGTCGTCGTCCAGGGAGGCGCCCTCCTGTTCAACAACAGAAGCGACTAGCGCCGCGGAGTTTCGCGCAGACGGGGGAGGCAGAAAAGGCGCGCCCGCCCTCGCAGCAGCGGCAGCAGCCGCCTCCGCCTCAGCAGCCACGGCGACCAGCCGCGCCCTCGCCGCGAGGGCGACCGAGGGCGAGCTCGCCTGCGCGACGCGCTCGAGCATCGCGGCTAAGCCTCGCGCGCGCGTGGCGGGGGACAGGGAGGCGCACACCGCGCCCAGGGACCCGGGGGGCGCGCCTTCGTCGGGGGTACCCAATGCGAGCGCCCGTAGCGCGACGCAGATAAACTCTCGGCACGTTTCAGGTGACGACGCGGTCATGGACACCGAGTTTGATCGGTCGACATCGTCAAACGCTTTTTGTCCAGCGTCGCGCTGTTCCGGGTCGAAGGGTGAAAACAAAGCACCTTCCGCGAAAAAAGCCTCACTGTTTTCCCCATCCCCGATCTCGCCCGCGTACCCGCGAACTCTTCGCGAAGCCGCCGCCGCGCACAGCGGCAGCGCCACGAGGCCGTGGAAGCACCCGGCGTCCGCGAGCTCAGCGAGGGTGGCGCTTAGGTTGCCTGCGTTGGGGACTTCAAGCAGCGCGACGAGTGCTTCGGTTGTTTTGGTTTCGGCGAGTAAAACGTCCCGCGCGTCGCGCGCGTCCCGCGCGCACTGCAGTTGTTCCCGCGCGCGGTAGAACCTCCGTTCCTCGCCTCCGAAGAACAAGGGACAACTGTGTTGCAACCGTTCCGCGCAGACTTCCGCGGCGGCCACGTCACCACTCGCCACAAGCGAGCTCATCAGCGCCTCCACAATCGCGGACGCCAAACGCGCGCCACCCGCCGACGTCGCGAGCAACCGCAACGTGCAGTCGCCGCTCACAAGCGCGTCCGCGTCTGTTCGCGAAAGGTTCGCGGCGACCCGGGCAAACCCGACTTCGCCCGCGATTCGTAGCAACGCGGAGGCCTCAGCGGCCCTGCGCAGGGTACCTCGCAGCGCCGCGAGGGACAACTCCTCCGCCCGGCGAGCGGCACCGGGGTCCACTCTTCGTCGCTTCGGGTCCCTCGGATCGTACGCTCTTTGCCCCGTTAGATTCGGCGACCGTCCCGCTGCAAGGTTTTCGTCTTGGGAAAACACGCGCGGACGCCGGCGCGCCAGGAACCGCTCCAGCGGCCGTAACCTTTGTTCCAGCGACCAGAGCGCATCAGGCGGGAGGGTACACACCACGGGCGCGCCCACGTTCCGGCCCGGCCGTAACATTCCACCGAGCCACCCCGCGGCGGCGGACGCCGCGCCCACCGCTCCATTTGTAGCCGCGCCGTTCGCCACGGCTTCCCGCAACGGTTGCCGGTCGCGCCGCGCGTGCGACGCAAGACCGCTAACGGTCTTTGGAACGCCGGCATTTGCACCGTGCGTGCCCATGCCGTTCCCGAGTGACCCGCCGTCTCGCGCAGAGACACTTAAAATCGTCGCGACCGGTCGTTCCCACGCCGCCGCGAGCAACCGCGCGGCGTACGTGTAGCACGCGGCGTGCACGCCCGAGAAGTGCATGCGCGGCTGCACAATCGCTCTGCCCATGTCGAACTGGTCGAACCGGCCGGTTTGTGTAGGGGTCAATCCTGTTTGTTCGCGAACAGGAACAGTATCAACGTCCTCCTCGACCCGGGGCTCGCCGGTCAAACGAGGGTCTTCAAGCGCCAGGCGCGCGCGCTCCGCACAAGCTGCCGCCGCCGCCGGCGTGGCGGTTCGCGCGGAGAAGAAATCACCGACGTCGGCGCCGGCGCCGACTCGCGCGCCCGTCGCGCGTCCGTCCGTTTCGCTCCGCCCGGCCGGGGTCTCCGCGCACGCCCCGAGCGCCACGGCGAGGCACATCGTCGCTGCCTCGGCTTGGCCGTACGCGCCGAAAAACCGCATCAGGTGCTCGTGCACGTCGTCCAGCAGAAGCTCTCGGAGCGCGTCCACCGGCCGGGCCTTTTCAATCAACACGACGCCGGCGTTGGTCACGAGCACGAACTTGCGTCGCGGCGCGACGTGCTGCGTGGCGAGTTCGCTGCCTCGCAGTTCCGCTGCGTGGGGCTTGTTTGCGGTCAACCCAGGGCGTGCCGAACCCGCCCCTTGCGGGAACGGCGGGTCCAGATCCCGCATCGCCGCGGGCGGCGGCGGGACTTCGCCCATGGACCCCACGCTGGACGCCGCGCGTCCGGTCAACCGGCGCGTCGTGACGGCTTCGCGAAGCGATCGCGCGGCGTGCGCGCGTTCGCCCCCCCCCCCCCCGCCCACCCCCCCGGCGTACCCAGCGCCTTCCGCACCCAGGTTTGGTTGGGAATTGTGTGTTGGCATTGACACACCGGCATTGTGGGCAAACGCGTTCCCACCGCCTGCTGCTGTTTCCAAACCCGTGACTTGTCGCAGGTGCGACGGCAGGGAATTGTCCCTCGACGCCACAAACAAACGCGCGTCTTCGTCGGTTTCCGCGGCGTCCGACAGGAGCATCACGCCCTCCGCGTAGTACGCGGCTTCCACCTCAAGCGGCCGAGCCGTGGTGGCAGCCCGCAGCGCCTGCGCGGAGGTCATACCCCGGGTGGCGCTTGATTGGGGGGGCGGGTCCCGGACCGCGACGACGGCGAGCCGAGAAACCGGGGGGCACGGTTTTCCCCGTTGGCCGCTTTGCCCGTTTTGGGTACTCGCGCCGCCGCCGTACGGCACCGCGCCGGCGCCGCCGTACCGCCCACCCCCGTACCCCACCGAGGGCAACGACGTCATGTAAACACGCCGGCCATCCGCGAACACGGCAACCAGGGTGACCGACATGGACTCGGCAGCCGACACGACCGCGACGTGCACCAACCGTTGCCGGGTTTGGCTGACGTTTTTGCCGCCGGCGTTGGTACCGCCGGTACCGTTTCCCGACAAACCGCCGTTACCTCCTCCAAAACCGGTTCCGTTACCGCCTCCAAACCCGCCCCCCCCCCCCCGCGCGGGTTGTCGAAAAACAACCCCCCCCCCCTTTGCATTTGCGCCGCGTTCGCGATGTCCCTCACCTCCGCGACTCGCCTCGGATTCTCACTTCCGTCAACACCCAAGTCGTACACCGCGACGACGCCGTTTTCCGATCGCGTGTACAGGGCGTTTCTTTGTTCGTCCACCAACACTTGCCGCAACGCATCAGGAGCGCGCAAACGCAGAATGCTGGGTAACAGTTTCGGCACCGCACTGTGGTGGCACGTCTTCCGGCACCGCCGCTGCCGCCACGTGTCGTTTTGCGAGTACTCCACTTCATAAAGCGCTTCGTCGTCCCCCGCGAAGAAGATTCGGCCGGTTGAGGTGCACGCGAAATCCTTCACCACCACGTCGTCCGTGGTGCAGGCGTAATCAAGCGCGTGCAGGGTCATTTGCTTCTCCGAAAAGGGAACTCTTAGAGTTGAAAACTCGCGTTGAGATGCGTACGGGTCGCGCTCGTCGCGTCCCGCGTTTCCATCGCCAGGGTTTCCATCCACGGAACCGCCCTCCGTGGCGAACGCCGCGCCCAGAAGCACGATCTCCGTGGTCGTCGCCACCACGACCAGCCGCTCTATGGTGGGCAGAAACACCCCGCGTTTCGGAACCGCGAGCGCCACGCCCACGATGGCTTGCGTCTCCCCGGCGTACTCCACGGGGACGTCGTCTAAAACGTCGAACCGCCACAGAAACAAAACGTTATCCACGGTGGCCCAGGCTCGGCCTATTTCGGGAAGCACGCCGCAGAAACACACGCTTTGGCGCTGGGAGTACCTCTCCAAAACCGACGCCGGGAGCGCGTGCGTGGTCATGGACGCGATCTCCGCGGGCCACTGTGATGTTTTTTGTAACGATGGAATGAAGAATTTTTTGATGCATAAAAAACAACCGAGGGATGGGGTTAGTGCTCCGGAAGGGCTTCGCGGGGTCTCGGGGCCGTGGGACAGGACGCACGCAGCACTGTACCACCCTTGGTGGTTTCACACCGAGTCTGAAGAAACTTGGAGTGCGCACGAGTGCGGTCAAGGGTGGTCGGCGAACGTCGGACCCGCGCTCGGGAAAAACCAAAAACCAAAAAACAAAGAGCGCGACCTACCCCGATTTGTTGGAACGCGTACGCCTCCCTCGGGCTTTCTCGGAGTAACGTCGCGAGATCCACGCCGACGGTTTCCGTTTGCAGGTTGGAAATCATACGGGCGGCTTCCTGCATGTGCTCCGCGGCTGCGAGAGGTGGGGGTGAGGGTGGGAAGGGGAAGGCGGCGTCAGAGATCGTGGGTGGATGGCGAACGATGTTTTCGCGCGCGCTTTTTTTCAACTGTAGCACGTACCCGTGCCCCCTCCGTCGCCCTCAGCCTGCGCCCCGCCCGTTGCGAACGCGGCACCGCCATCCGCACGCGAAGGTGAGGCGTACATGCCGATCGAACCGCGGCTCGATCCGCGCCTCGCGGAAGCGCTGTGGCGACCGACGGCGGGTTTTTTTTTCCTTCAACGATGTTTCAAGTTCCCTGCGGCGGCACACTTGGAACCCAAAAAGAAAAGTGTCTGTTTATCTGTTCGCTGTTGCCATTCCCACGCGCTTCCACAACGACGCGCGCGTCTTCCAACCCGTTCTCCCACCATGAGCGTCGCCAGCTTCGGCGAAGAGTAAGTAGTGTTACACGCGCGTGTGCGGTCGATATCTCCGCAGTTTCGCGGGAACGAACGCGTGAGGTCTCGGGGAAGGCATCTCCCATCCGCGCGGCGCTTGGAAAAGTCAACGAACGCGCCCGAAGTCGACGCATCTGACCCCACTCACCCACCCCAACCCCAGCCCACCCGCGCGAACGGGGCGAGCCTTGTTCAACATCGAGCACAGCAGCGTGCAGGACACGATTTATGGCAGCCAGAACGCGCAGCCGGTGCAAGGCGCCATCACACACGGAGGACGCGCTCGCGTCGCGGGTACGTCGTCGCGCTTTTCTTTTGCGTCATTTTGTTTTCGCGCGCTTCGTCCCGGACCCCAGTGGGGACGCGGGGGTCGCATCGAGAGCACAGAATACGACTACCCCCACAACCGATAAAGAAACCCGGGAACGACACATCCACCGAGCGCTTACCGCGCGATATCCCCATCACACACCCCACCCCACGCTCACCCCCCCCCATCATTCGCCGTTTCCGTCCCCGCATCACTTTTTCGTCTCAACTCTTCTCCTTCCAAAACCAAAAAAATTCACAGGTCACGGCGACCACGTTTCGTACTCGCCCTTCGCGACGGAAACGGACCAACCGCATCGTCACGGCGCGCATCACGAAACTTTCCACGAATCCCCCAGACTGATGAAACACAAAAACTCCAAGTTCGACGTCGGGTGTGCGAAAGTCGGGGCGGGGGGTTTCGACGCACAGCGGTCCCGGTACGACTACGAAAACTCGCAAGCCGCCGCGGCGCAGATGAAGGCGAGGCAGCTGGGCGGTGCGGGGAGCTTTTTGAGCCACGATTAAAATTTTAAAATTAGAATGATTGCGCGCGGCGTGGGTACTGGTTACGCCGTTACTGGTTACGCCGTTACTGGGTACTGGTTACTGGTACGGCACCGAGTCAAGGAAGGAAAGACACGGCCACGCTGGATCATGACGTGCTGCGCTGTATATAAGGGTTGGGGTAGGTAGATGCTTGTGAAAAATGGAAAAAAAAACGCTCACCTTTCGGATGAACCACTGCTGAAATCAGCCCGGCCGCCGAATTGGCATTCTCATCACTTGGTACCGCGCCTTCCCTGCGAAGCGTACGCGGGTGGCCTTTTGTTTCTTGGCTCACCTGTTCCCGCCCCCGGTCGGTGTTGTGGCCAGCGAGGTAGGTTTCCACGCGCCTCGGAAGGCGATCGCGATGTCCGCCGAGGCCACCACTGTGGTGCCGGATGATGCCGTCGCGGTTCGTGATGAAACCACGGCGGCGGCGGATTCCGAACGACTCATCGCTTCTCACTTCGCGGACGCGACGGACGCCGGTGACGCCACCGAGACGCTTGTAGCCGACGCTGAAGAAGATGACGAAGACGAGCACAACAGCGGCGAGGAAAACGCGTTTTCCTCGGATGACGAATCCCTTGGGGGGGATTTGGAGTGGAACATCGGATTCGTAGCACCCGAGGCCGCTTCGTTGGCAGAAAGAAACAAGACGAAACAGCTGATGCGACGACAGCACTTCCCAAGCAAAGTTGGCGGCGCCCCGGCGTGGCTCGACCCGGTGGACATACCCACCGGAAAACAACTGAAGTGTTTGTACACCAGAGAGCAAATGGACTTCCTGATGCAGATATACGCCCCGGTGGATGGCGACGATGATGACGCGAACGAAAACGAAGAGAACGCGTTTCACCGCGCCGTGTTCGTGTTTGTGTCGCCGCACGGCGGAGACTTACACCGCCCGGGCGCGGTGCGCGTGTTCCGGTCGCAGCTGCGTCGTGCGAACGAGTTCTACCCTGACGAGCCTTGTGAACTAGGCGGTGTAGCACAGGAGCTGAGCGACAAACAACAGGCGGATTATGACAAGCGGAACGACCGGTGGGCGGAGCGCGTTTTCCGCGACGCCGAAAAAAAAGAAGCTAGCGAGCGACACGGAAAAAAACCGAAAACGTTTCCCGAGCGCGAGCTCGTCGTGGAGCCGGAGACGTTCGACGACGACGATGGGGACAGCGAGGGTGAAACGAGCGGGGATGGGAAGATTGGGGACACTGCTGCCGGTGATGCTGGGGATACCGAGAAGAGTCAGGATGCTA
>Ga0302116_1002114_pt1 | contig 11766 bp, 9 predicted proteins | sample AG5_SCM_MG_FD_203124 | JGI IMG/M metagenome (GOLD analysis project Ga0302116, IMG submission 203124) | Marine microbial communities from Western Arctic Ocean, Canada - AG5_SCM | ecosystem: Environmental > Aquatic > Marine > Oceanic | place: Canada: Western Arctic Ocean | collected 2017-10-01 | reverse complement strand
GATAGTGAATTTGCAGCAGTTATTAGCGCGGAGGATTTTATTGTCAGCGCCAGCAAGGAGAGCAACGGCAGCGGGAAAGGCAGCGAGGAAGGCAGCTTGGAAGGCAGCTTGGAAGGCAAGGGGAATGGCAAGAGGAATGGCAATGACAAAGAGGAAAACAATGGTAACGGAAAGGGAAAAAACAAGGGAAAGACGGCAATGGTCCGGCGAATGTCAACCGTCGAGCCGGTTCTGCTGGTGAAGGCGTGGCGGTTCAAGCTTCTGAAAGGGAAGCAAGGGAAGAGCCTCGGGAAGGGAGTTAGGTCAATGGGGAGGTGGCTCATGGGAAAGTTGCTCAAGAATAATAAGCACAGTAACCATAACGGGGGGGGATTGTCGAACCACCACCAGACTGAAAGCAGCACGCACAAAAATCACCATCACCACAACCACACTCACCACCACCATCACCACAATCACTTGCACCTCGCTGCGCACACCCCCCCTTCGGCGAACCTGGGAATTATCCACGCGAACATTGCCATGGAATTGGCGAAGCAGTACCTGCTTACGGAGTCCGAGAACAGGGCGTACATGTATATTCGAGCTCTGGACGTTTACGGGGAGAGCGTCGATAGAGGATTTCGGGGGGGAGGAGGGGGGCAAGCTTGTACGGGTCAGAGCAACGGAAGGAAGAGCAAGAAGAGTTTTAGGGGGAGCAGGAAGAGTAAGAGGGAGGAAGGGTTCGCGAAGCTGCTTCCCGCCGCTGCTGTTGTGCCTGAGGAGAACGAGAAAGAGAAGAAGGAGGAGGTGGTGAACGAGAAGAAAGCGGACTTGGTGGACGAGGAGGAGGTGGTGAAAGAAAAAATATTGTTAAAGGAGAAGAGAAATAGCGTTTCACGCGTCGCCAATACAGAGACCGTCTCCCGTCGAAGGTCATCTTCCGGAGGGCTTTTTAACCTAGTCACGGCCTTATCCGATGACACTACCAGCACCTCCACCCCAAGCGTTGTCCCAGTCCGCGGCCTAACAAGCATACCATCCCGTCGAGGGAATCTAAGGAAGGCCAACTCTTCGATGCTGCTAGACAACTTGCGAAACCCGAGCCTCATGACAGGAATCGGAGTCTCGCGAAGAAACCTCAACATCGTAAATTCCAGCGTGCAGCAGGAGCAAGCAGTCAGCATGTTCAGCCACATCACGGGGGAGGACATAGCTCACACGCACAGCAAACATACAATTTCGGAGGGCAGCTTCGAAAGCTTCGTCTCGAGCGAGAATAGCTTCAGCCAAAGCATTGGGAAGCAGAGCGTTCGAGGATTTTTTGGCAAATCGACTGGGGGAGCGAAGCAGGCCGAGATCCGGCCAAAGGTCGCGGGCGCGAACACAGGCCCGAAGAGACGTGCACCATCGGTGAATTTAAATGCGATTAATGTCAAGGAGGTGAGCGAGCGAAGCGAGCGAGCCTTGATGAAAACGAGAATACTCGCGATGAATCCCGCCGAAATGGCTACAGACATAATGGCTACATCCACTACTAAACTAACCTTATTCCACTCAATTCTTTTGACTCGCTTCACTCGTTTTGCTCTTGCTTCATTAAAAATGCGCACAATCTCGCTTCGCTCGGCGCAGCACCAACTAGCTCTGGACGTTGCAAATGACAAGCTGGCTGCGGAGAAGAGGGCGAGCGGGCGGCGAATGAGCTGGAAAGAGACACCGGATCACGAAGTGTTCGTGGCGGAGAAGGAAATAAGCGTGGAGAGGAGCTGATGTGTTGCATATTGTTCCAATATGAATTTAAAATTCGCTATAGAGCTATTGAATTTAGAATATTCATCATTTCCCCCCGCACGTAACCGCTAACATATAACGTAAAGCATTTGCAATGCACCCGTGTTGCTCCTAATTGTTCTGACGTCGACCAACTTTTTAATGTTCGCAACGTTTCTAACGAACCTGTGTTGTGTGCGTTATGTTTTTTTGTGTTAGTCGAGGTCGAGGTCGAATCCCACCCCCACCCCCCGCCCCACTCAACTCACCTAAGCCTCTCGAGCCCATCACTCTCACTCTTATTGATTCGCTTGTAGAAATCATCGTGAACGTCGCTACTGACAGCCAATCCCGTCTCGCTGTCGCACACGATCCTCAAGCTCGCGACAAACTCCTTCATATCGAAGTTGTTCAGAACGTAAAACTGAGTCACCGACGAGTGCTGCAAGAAGCTAATATATCCTTTATCCTTGGCTGCGTCTCTCGTCTTCCTGAAGCGCTCCGCTCCCTCGTCCTTGGACTGAGCCGCGATGCGCTTGTAGAACTTGCTCGCGAACTTTCCGCTGCTAACGATTCCGAACTCGTGTTCTAAATCCATCAGACTCATAAAGTCGCTGAGGTCAGCGTTGTCAATCGATGAAATTCCGTTTCTTGGCGAGTTGATGCTCGAAATGGGAGTTGAGTCGTAAGTTTGGGTGTGGGCACCTCCGCCTGAGCCTTTTATGCAAACCACCATACTCGCCCCCGTCCCTACCTTCTCGAGCTCCGGGCAGTGGTTCAAGATCTGCTGGAGAATTCCTCCCGGGCAACCGGTGAGCTTGTAGAATTTCGTCATGTCGACGCCGCGCAATTCAGGCGGGTTCAAACTTTTGATGAAGGTGGTCAAACTGGCTGCATAGGATGAGGGGATTTTGCTATTGTTTACCATGTTGGGGGTGTTGCTGTTGGTGTTGCTTTTGCTGTTGCCATCGTTTTCCTTGTCGTTGATGCTGTTGCTGTTGCTATTGCTATTGCTATTGCTATTGGTGGCACCCTCCTCGTTACAAATCAGCACCATGCTCGCCCCGGCCCCTCTCTTCTCAAGCCTCGGACAATGGAGCAAAATTCCCGCCATCATTCCACTCGGAGCGCCGCATTCTTTGTAAAATTTGCTCAAATCGACACCTCTAACGCTGTGGTTGTTCTGCCCCCAAACCCACTTGGTCAGCGGCCCGGCCCAGTATTCAGGGGGGTAATTGGGGGTAGGATTTTTTACCTTTGAATCGTTGCTGTCGGTGGTGGTTTTGCTGCTGCTGCTATTGTCGGCGCTGCTCTTCTTAATCCTGACAATCATGGTCGCGCCCGTTCCGCTCTTCTCCAGCTCCGGCGCGTGGCTGAAAATTTGCGGGAAAATGCCGCTGGGAGCACCGCACTCCTTGTAGAATTTAGACAGATCCACCCCTCGCACGGACTGGTTCTCCTGCTTCCGTATGTACTCCGTCAGCATTGCTCCCCAATTCTCCTCATTCTTTCCGCTCTTCTTTCCATTCTTCTTGCTGATTTGGTTTGGGTTTGGGTTTGGGTTAGGTTTGGTTTGGTTTTGGTTTTGGTTTTGGTTTTGGTTTTGGTTTGGTTAGACATATTAGTTTTGGGTGTGTGATATGTCTTCACTCACCTAGTCGTCGCCTTCTCCTCAACGCCCCAGCTCCCAGCCCCCCCCCCCCCCTCCTCGTACCTCTCCTTCGTCATGACAATCATCTCCGCCCCCACGCCCACCTTCCTGAGGCCTGAGCAGTGGGCAAAAATGGCGCTGAACATGCCCGAGGGGCAGCCAAACAGGCGGTAGAACTTGGAAAGGTCAACCCCGCGGACAGACTGCTGGGGCTGCCCGGCGATGTACTCAGTTAGGGGGGCTGCCCATGCGGAAGGGGAGGCGGAAGTGTTTGCTGGTTTTCTTTTCTCCTTGGCTGTTGCTGTTGCTGTTGCTGTTGCTGTTGCTGTTGATGTTGCTGTTGCTGTTGCTGAGGCTGTTGCTGATGATGTTGCTGATGTTGTTGCTGCCGCTGCTGTAAGTTTTGTTGAGGTAGGAGTTGAGGCTGGCGATGTGGTTGTGTTTGTGGTGACTTCTTCGTCCATGAAATCCAGGCTCATGGGTGGAGCCGGTAGATCAAGATCCGAGTCTAAGCAAGCATTATCAGTTGGGTGAGGAGCAGTCTGCAGAGTTGGAAAAGCCTGTTCATTAAGTTCTGGTCTGTCTCCTGTATCAGCCATGCGCGTGTCCAAGGTTTTTATGTATAAATATGGGTAGTGTAGAAAATAAATGATATCCACGATCAATTTCTTCTCAATAGTTCCAGGCTTCAGACAGATTTTTTTGTGACCCCTATTTTTTCCCTCTCATTGACCTCTCGTTAAATTTCCTTGCCCCCCACTATCTCACAGCAAAACAAAAATGCATTCCGCCATTAAATTTTTTTAGATCATGCCACCCTTCCCGGGCCCAGCCCAAGAATATCTTCCTTTTCCCCTTCCTCCCCCTCCTCCTTCGCCTTCATCAACTGCAAGTCAAGTAAACAACGCCGCTGAGATATCTCTCTTGGCCAAGTTAACCGAGCAGAGCGAGCTGCAGGCCCTCGCGTCTTCGCGGGAGATGCTCCGAGTGAAGCAGATGGAGATCGATCGCCTCAAGGGTAGATTGCAGGGGGGAGCAAGTGATTCGACTTCCAATTCCAACTCTAATCCCGCAAGCGTTAGCTTTGGGTACGGGACAAAGCTAATGAACAGCAGCCAGCAGCTGCAGCAGCCGCAGCAGCTGACCGATCGCGTGTCAGCAGATTTCCAATCTCCTGGCCGGCAGTCGATGGAACTGAACAACCGGGCGGGTTACGAAAAACTCAGTGGAATATCTCCGCAGCGAGAGCGAGAGCGAGAGCGAGAGCGCGATCGGACGCCCACCAGGAGAGACCGTAAATCCAATTCCAGTCCTTACCAGTCCAATTCCCACTCCCACTCCCAATCGATAATATTAAACAAAAAACGCCACAAGGCAAACCTCAACCTCGTCGACAAGCTCATCGAGCAGGTCACGGCCGGCCTCCACCGGCAGCAATCCTCCTCGACCAACCCAAACCCCAACCGAATAAATCTCCCCAACGCCCCTGGCCAGCCTTCCCGAGACAAACACGAGTTCTCCAATGAGTACAAGAAAGTCCGCTCTCGCCTCGAGAGGGATTTTGGCGGCTATGGTGGCGGCTACGAGCACACCCCCGCGGAGCGAATCAACATGTACAGCTCGTTCAACTCCAATTCCAGCTCCAACTCCTACTCCTACTCCAACTCCAACTCCAACTCCAACTCCAACTCCAACTCCAACTCCAACAACAACAACAACATGTTCCAAGTGCCGCAGGACAGCGCCGACATGTCAATTGAGGACATGTACCACGTGATGTCTGTTGCTTTCCTTCTTATGGAGGACGAGCGCAAAGCGTTTGCTACCGAGCTGACTGAAGTTGAGGACTTCTACAGCAAGCAAAGTACGTCGGGGGCCAACCTCGCCCTTCAAATTATTCTCCGGCGAACAGTCTCCAAACAAATTTCCCACTTTTTCCACGCCTGGCACTCCGCCTCCAATGTAATCACCCAGGCCCACTTCCATGCTCTATCTGAAAAGAAGAAGCGCCTTGCCCGAATCTCCTCTGGCGCGAAGGCATTTTTGACGAAAATCCTTGCAAATTTAATCTTGAAAACTTTCAAATCGTGGCAACTTTTGGTCATGGAATCGAAGATTTCCAAGCTTACCGAGCACAAAGTTGCGGCGAACTTGCTTGCCACTGAGGTCACGAGGTGAGTGATCGGAACGGCACCCCTCGCCAAAGAAAATCTAATCCATTCCATTCCTTCAAAATTCAATTCAATTCAATTCATAAGCCTCGTTTCCCACAACAAGACCATTCAAGCCCAGCTAGAACTTTTCAAAACCGACACTAAGTCCAAACAGCTCGCATCCGCCCAGAAATTCATCTCCGTGTGGAGAAACAAGCTCATCGTGCTGACCATGAACGCTTGGACGATGTACGTCGTAACCCAACGAAAATCAAAGGCCGCGATGGTCCGCTTCGTCATCCGTTGGCGGAACGCTTCCCTCTTCCACACCCTAATTACCTGGACTAATTTTACCCGTGAGAGCAAGCGCATCAAACACATTACGAGAATGTACGCGTCTAAGCTGCGCAACTCGCTAATCACACAATCGTATAACACCCTAATTGAGTTCGCAAAAACGAGAAAGTTTTTGAGACGAATTTGCAATAAGATGGTGAATTCGGTCATGATGGGTGGTTTGCAGGTTGGCTTTAGCAGTTGGGCTAGGGTTGTGCGGCAGATGAAGGAAGTGGAGAGGATTGAGGAGGAGGTGAGTGTTGTGTTGGGTGTGTGTACGTGTCGCGAAAAATCACTAACAAAATCTCCGTTCTGCGTAGGTTCACAACCAGCTGCATGAGCACACGAGCAAAATTGCAAATAATTATGGAGACAAATTTAGCAAGCAGCAAAAGCACAAGCGGAAACTCTCGCTGTTGTACATTCAACAGCTGATGAACAGCTCGTTGTCCTCCGCGTTGACGAGCTGGATCAAGTTCACGAGAAAATCCGTCAAAAATCGGAATCTATTGGAGCGGTTCGCGAGGAAGTGGCGCCACGGTACAATCGTTCGCTCCTTAAATTCCTGGACTGAGCTTGTGAAGACGAGAAAATTTTTGAGGCAGTTCATTCACAAGTTGCTGAAAAGTGGGACCGAGTTCAAGCGGCAGAAGTTCTTCAGGAGGTGGCTAGTGCTGACCTTTAAGGAGAATAATAAGGACGTCAACCAGCAGAACGAAAGCTTACAGAATCGCCTCTTGCTGAGCATGGAGAGGGAGGAGGAGGTGAGCGAGGTTGAAGCAAGCCAACCACTACCAAAGCTAATCTTTTTTATTCCACCTGTTTCGCTCGGCGCAGCTAAAAGGCCAGCTCGCCCAGCTCCAGGCACAAACAGACCTCACCCAATCTACTCTAAGTTCCTCTCAATCCCAGCAGCGAAAAATCGGCCTCGCTGCCGCATCGAAAATGGTTTCTCTGTGGAAAAACAAGCTTCTCTTCACCGTGTTCACCTCCTGGAACTCATTCACGTCACTATCCAAATCCCGCCGCAAGATCACGCAACGGTGAGTGAGCGAGCGAGCGAGCGAGCAAAGCGAGCCTTGTGAGTTACAGAAGAGTGCGTAACGACTAACAAACATTTCAGGTTCGTCTCCCGATGGCACAACAAGCTCCTTTACACCGGTTACAAGGCGTGGAGAGATCTCGTAGAGGAAGAAATCAGGCACGAGAAGCTCGTGGTCAAGTACTCATCGCGGATATTGAACGCGAGCATGGCCAAGGTATTTTTAGGCTGGGTCAAGTTCGTTAGAACGAGTAAAAGGCACCGCATGATTTTGGGGTTGTGTCGAACGAGATGGCTCAACAAGTTGGTGGTGGGGGCGATGAGGGGTTGGAGAGCGTTTGCACAGAAGGTGGGTGAGCGTAGTACGTGTGTGTGTGTGTGTGTGTGTGTGTGTGTGTGTGTGTGTGTGTGTGTGAGGGGCAGAATAACTAACCCGATATATATATATATATAATATTATATTTTTGCACAGCGACTACGGGTCAGGAAATTGACCATCAGGTGGTTAACCAACAAGGAAAACGGGAAAATCCAAATGGCCTTCAACACCTGGCAATTATTTTGCAGGAGCGAATCGGCGAAAGAAACGGATGCGCTGAACGCGTCAGAGTTTCAAACCAAGCTCCATTTGGAGAACGACAAAAAATTGAAGCTAAGTTTGAAAATTGTCCAAGCCTTGTTGAACGCAAGCATGGCAAGTGCCCTGCAAGGCTGGAAGACGTTTGTTAGCGACACGAAGCGCGGCCGGTTGATTGTAAATAGGTAAGTTAATTAGTGGATGTGAATCACTTCGCTCAAAGACAATATTTCATATCTAACCCCATCCTTAATCACGATTCGTATTCAGATTCGTTACTAGATTGAAAATGCGAGCTGCAATCTCTTGCCTCAATCAATGGCAAATCTTCACGGCTGAACGGCAGCGCCTTCGCAGCTTTATCAAAAGATTGATGGGAAGCCAAGAGCTCAAACAAATTGCATCAGGTTTTTTTTTGTGGAGAAAGAATTGCTTTGAATTGACCTCCAGTGAATTGGTCATCAAGATCAAGCAGTTGGAGGGATTGCTTGAAAGCGCCAACTCCCAAAACGATCAGTTGACCGTTGATCTCCAGCAGGTGAGAGTTTAGTGTGGCTAGAGCGAGGCTAGAAATTGTCACTAACAAAGCTTCTTGCGCAGCTCAACTATCAAAATCAGCTCACGAACTCGAAGCTGAACTCTTCGCAGCTGAAGAAGAAGCAAATGGGAATGGACCACGCGCACAAAATGATCGAGATTTGGAAGAACAAAACGGTGTATAACTGTTTCAGCGCGTGGTTGGGATTTGCCACTAACTCCGTAAGAAGCAAAAAGGTTACGCAGAAATTCTTGAACCGGTGGCAGAACAAGAGCATTTTGAGAGGTTTCGGTGTTTGGAAGGAGGGTTATGTTGAACAGCTTAGGCACGAGAGCCTGGTGAAGAAGTACGCCCACAAGCTTCTGAATGGGGTGCTTAACAAACTCTTTTTGAGCTGGGTGGGCTACGTCGGGCTGGTCAAGAGGCACAGGGTGATTGTGGGGAGGTTTAGGACGAGGTACTTGAACTACAGCAAGGCGAGGGTTGTTTCTGGGTGGAGAAGCTTTGTAGAAGAGAAGAACAATTTGAGGAGGTGAGTGGAGTAATGAGTTATGGGTGTTGAGTAAAAACTAACAAGAGAGAAAAAAAAAAGCTTCGTCAAGAAAATGCTCTCACGACAAGAGCACGGGAAAATTCTATCCGCGTGGAACACGTGGTGTATATTCGTGCACAGCGTCAATAGGTACGCCGCGATGAACGAAACCGAAAAGGTGAAGGAGGACCAACGAGTTTTGATACTGAAAAAAAACACAGAGATGGTGCTGCGAACGATCCAAGCTTTGATCAGCAGTTCCCTCAGCAGCGGTTTTTTGGAGTGGAAACGGTGGATCGAGCAGGAACGGACCAACGGGGTGATTATCATGCGCTACATGAAAAAGCTGCTGATGCAAACGCAGACGAAGTGCTTTTTGACTTGGATTGATTATGTCATCGAGAGGCGGGAGATGAGAACGTTCGTCAAGCGAATGCTGGGGGGCAAGCGGGACCAGCAGGTGAGCCGCGAGCGAAGCGAGCAGCAAGCAAAACGAGCAGATATATATATAATAGTAAACTAACTATCCACTCGGCGCAGCTTTCTGCCGGTTTCAATAGCTGGAAGGAGCTCACCCTGTACCTGCGGGAGGAAGAGCAGCAACAATTGAACGAGGAGAATGCGGAGCGGATCGACGATCTGAGTTTGAACCTGAGCATGAAGGAGAAGCATTTGCGGGAGCAAGGGGAGAAACAAGCAATCATCATGTGAGCAGTGAGCGAAGCGGCCACTACTAAACTAAACTAAACTAAACTAACTTTATTCCACTCTCAATTCGTCAGGTTCGCCAAATTGCTCAAGGGGCAAATTTTTGCTACGTTCAAATCCTGGGCCACCTTCACTCACACACAAATAGCAACCAGGCACAGAGTCCGAATTATCACCGCCAAATTCATGTTCAAGGAGCTGTCCCGCGCGTTCACTACGTGGAACCGCGCGATCGACCTGTCGAACAGGAACATTTTCAACGAGGTGAAGTCAACGGCTGACCAGGCGCTGGAGCGGCTCAACGAGGTGCACAGGTCGAACAAGAAGCGAATGATGGCGAGGGTGAAGAACATCATCGTCACGCACTTCAACCAGACGATGTTCTTACACTTCTCGATCTGGGCGACCGCGTCGTTGGAGTTCACGAAGCACGAAAACTTGGTGAAAAAATACGCAAGCAAGCTGTGGAGGGGGGTTTTGGTGAGGGTGTTCGTTGCTTGGGGGGAGTTTGCGAAGGATGCCATTCGTCATAGGTGAGTGAACGTAGCGCTCCACCCACCATTGCAATGCTCACAACTAATCCTTATTCTGTGCGCAGATACGTCGTCGCTCGCTACTTGCAGCAATGGCGCAACAGGAGCCTCGTAAAAATGTGGCACAGCTGGTGTCTCTTCAAGGCGGACAGGAGCCGGCTACGGCGCCTGTGCGGTCGGATTTTCGGCAAGATTGAGAACGCCAATATGAGCCGGGGCTGGGTAACGTGGAAATTGATGGCGGAGAAGGCGAAGAAAGAGGAGGCGAACAGGAGTCGGCTGCGGCGCCTGTGCGTTCGGATTTTTGGCAAGATTGAAAACGCCAGTATGAGTCGGGGCTGGGTGACGTGGAAATTGATGTTGGAAAAGGCGAAGAAAGAGGAGTACGTTGTGGGTCTGTTTGCGAGGAGGTGGCGAAACTTGAAAATTTACAGAATTTTTAAGGCCTGGGAGGGGTGGTGGTTGGGAAAAAAGAACTGCAACGCTGGAGAGGGTGGGGAGGGGGGAGCGGAGGATTGGAGCGAAGAAGAGGGTGTATCAGCCGAGGAGAACTACGAGGCGGAGCTGCTGGCCGCTGCAAGTCGGCGCAGGACCGTGAACGCAGTGAGGAGCTTGGTGGAGGAGTTGAAGGCGGGCAAGGGCATGGGCATGGACATGGGCAGGGAGGAAAAAACTGAGCAGCTTTTCAAACTAGGCACGAGAGTGCTGGGCGGAATTATTAGCCGGCCAATCGATCACTGGGCAATCACCACGTCGGTCTGCTTCCACGGTTGGTCGCTGGTCTTGGCGATCGGTAAGAGCCGGCGAACGGAGGGGGGTCGACTTGCCTGCTCGCTGCTCTGTCGAGCGGCCTCGAAGCTGAAAAGCGACGGGATGCGGAAACTGAAGTCTCACGTGGCGGCGGCGAAAGTTGACGACTACAAGCTCGACGTTGCGGCGAAGACGAGGGCGAGGCTCGTCGTTCAAGCGAAGCAGCAGGCGGCGATTAGGGACCACGGGCTGAGGATCGGGAGGAAGGTGCTGGACAAGCTCACGGAGAATAGGCGGACGAACGTTCTCGAGAAGAGTTTCGGGAAGCTGCGAAAGAATCGGGAGATGAAGGTCAGGGGGGTGGAGTTGATCAGGAGGTGGATCACCAGGGGGGGAGGGGGGGGGAAGATGTGGGCGTTTTGTTGCTGGAGGGCGAACTGTGAATACAGCAAGCATTTTGCGCAGAGAATGGCGTTCCTAAACACCTCAGACGAAACGACCAGAGCCCGGTTGAAGCGCGTGTTAGACCGCTGGGCGAACAACGTTAGTGTGGGGACGTTCGGCCTGGAAGGAAACGGGCCGTGCGACAAGAAGCGCGCGTTCGGAATTTGGAAAATTGGAGTTGAGAAGGAGAAGGGGAGGGAGAGGAAGTTTCAAGAGGTTGATGGGGTTCTTCGGCGGTGCTGGGGGGTTATGGGGGAGATTGTTGGGGAGTTGGATGATGTGAATGAGGGCGGGAATGAGAGTGGGGTTTGCTACAACGTCGAAGTGTATAGATTGGTTGGGGAGAGGATTGGGATGCTTTGCAATAAAGAAAATGAAAATGGCGCCTCGGAGGAAATCATCGACAACCGCGTACCAGTCCGCGGCTGCATCGTCATGGAGGAAACAGACGGCTCCGGCGACCTCCTCCTCCTCATCGACTCCCAGCTCCAGAAGATCAAGTGCAAAACGGGCGTCGTCGGCGAAATGTTCGCCTCGACAGACAAAGACAAACGAATCAGCCTGTCGAAGTGCGTCTTCAAGGACCCGAGGTACGACGGTCCGGGGGCAGACAACGCCGTGCTGGCGGCTTGCGGAATGAGCGTTAGGCCGAGCGTTGTGAGGGCGAGTGAGGAGTTTCAGAGGAACTTCATGAACATGAGTCAGAGGATTACCGGGATTAGAGGAGCGCAAGAAGCGGTTGGTGGTGAA
>Ga0302116_1002112_pt1 | contig 11770 bp, 13 predicted proteins | sample AG5_SCM_MG_FD_203124 | JGI IMG/M metagenome (GOLD analysis project Ga0302116, IMG submission 203124) | Marine microbial communities from Western Arctic Ocean, Canada - AG5_SCM | ecosystem: Environmental > Aquatic > Marine > Oceanic | place: Canada: Western Arctic Ocean | collected 2017-10-01 | reverse complement strand
CCCAGCTCGTCGGTTTCTACGGGGAGGAGGGTGACGGGGAGGGGGTCGAGAAAGGCAAGGGAGCCCGAGTAGGTTGGGGTTTCAACGAGGAGAGAATCGCCAGGGGACAGAAGCATCTCAAAGGCTTTCCCAAGAGCGTCCTGGCTGCCGTTTGTAATCAGCAGTTCGAACGGAGCGGGGGGGGCGTGAACATGCTGCTGCAGAGCTGTAAGATGGGAGTGAAGGGCAGGTAGACCCCTCGTTGAGGAGTATTGGAGGGCAGCTTTCGTTTCTGATGGGGAAATTTGGACGACCGTGGAGGAGGGGTCGGACAGCGTGAACTGCATCGATTGGATTGGAAAGGTTTCGGGGTTGGGCATTCCGCCACCTAAGGAGATCATCCCTTCTTGAGAGAGAAAGGGTTGCAAGGCCCTGATTGCAGAGGGTTGTCGAAGCTTGGAGATGGGACTTATGTGATTTGTTGGGATGAGCTTGTTTAGGAGTTGTTGGTACCTGGTTCGATGCATTTTGGTGTTTGGGGTATAAGAATAGGGGATTGTGTTTGAATTATAAAATTTTAGCCAATGTGCCAATCGTGCCAATGTGTGATAAAAGAAAAGTCTTGTTCATGTTCATGTATGTACGATCTCAGAAAGAGACTGCATGAGTGATCGCATGAGGCGAGTCGGCCACCATGTCGTTGTTGAGCCTGAAGAGACGAATAATCTCAGCTTTCAACCCGTCCCTGGAGAGCATTTTCCTACTCGATTTCTTTGTGTTGTTCCTGCGAACGACCACGATGTGGGTGCGGCTCAGAGGATTGGAATTGTTGGGTTGGGGTTGGGGTTGGGGTTGCGGTTGGGATTGGGGTTGGTGTTTTTGTAGTTTGCGCTGCTGAAGCTGTTGAGAAACCTTCTTTTTCTTCTTCCCCGGCTGCTGTTTCTCAACATCGTCATTGTCGTTAAGAATTGAGTCGTCAGGTGTGCTGGTTCGGCGACTAGTTTTCATCGTCTTCGCCATCAACAGGACCAGAATCAGCGCACAGAGCACAAGAGGCACACATTCCAAGTCGAAGTCGAAGTCAAAGTCTTTGTCCAAGTCAAAGAAGTCAAAGCCAATGTTGATGTTGCTGGAGGCCAGTAAGGCTCGGAACGCTGGTAGCACGTGGACTCGGTCAACCACAAGATCCAACTTGATCACGCTGTTCGTCTCGTGGTTCCCGTCGATGTGGACCAGCTGCGTGGCGAGGAGGGCATCACCGGCAATCGCGGTCACTGTGTATGAAATCAGTTCGGAAGTCTTTCTCGTTGGCACCTCGAAAAGAACTGTGCCATCGGGGGCGCTGGTCCTTGCTTCAGAGAACCTGCGAATGCTGGAGGAGGAGGAGGACGAGGAAGCGGACATCACGGACTCGACGCGAACCAAGGTCCCAGGCCGAATCGAAGTTTTTAGCGGTGGCAGAAGCGGGCCAGTCTTCGTCGTGATGATCAGCAGCGCCTTCTTTGCTTGAGCGAGCTGGAGTAGGGTCAAGCCGAGGAAAAATACACAATTTTGCTTCATTTAGGGTGGGTTGGGGTGGGATTTGATGTGAAATTTGAATGTGGATTGATGGATGATTTTTAGATTTTTCGAAACGGGGGTCACTGGAAAATGCTGAAATGGCGTGGCGGTGTTCTGTAGTGTAGTTCAGTTGTTGTTGTTGGAGGTCTGGAACGTAATTTTTGGCGGTGTTCAAACACTTTTCCTGAAATGTGATGAAATAGCAGTTTGGAAAATGGACACTTTTTTTCTTTTTTTGGAACTCCTCTAAACAACAGCCAAGTGAAGTGAAACTAAATTGAATATGTCTACTACTACGGCATCAGCATTAGCCTCGGCCTCGACCGGCGCCTCAATTCTTGTTGTTGTTCGCCTCCGTCCTATGAACGAACGAGAAACTGCAGATGGCACTCTTCCTGTTGTGACAGCATCGACAGCTGATCGCTCTGTAACAGTTATACGTGGTTCAGGGTCACGACAGCAGCGATCGTCTTTTAACTTCGATCGAGTTTTCGCTTCCATGTCAACACAGACCGAAGTTTTCGCTTCCACCCTCAAGCCGGTTATCAACGACGTTATGAACGGCTTCGAGTCCACCGTGTTCGCCTACGGGCAGACCGGCACTGGTAAGACCCACACGATGGAAGGCGAGATAGGAGCTGACCTCGAGTCGGAAGGAATCATTCCTCGTTCGGCTCGCGAGATCTTCCGGCGACTCGAGCACGAAAAGTACCTCGAATCTGAGGTATTTTGCAGTTACCTTGAGATCTACAACGAGGAGCTTTCTGACCTGCTCTCTTCCACTGCCTCCACCCAAACTTGGAGCGCAGCCCACAACATTGACAAGGGCAAAGTGCACAAGAACGACGATCCAAAGCTCGAAATCCTCGAGTCCAAGTCCGGCCCTTACTGCAAGGGCCTCTCCCTCGCCAAGGTCGAGTCGGCCCAGGACGTTCTCTCCCTCATGACGAAGGCCCAGCGGCAAAGGAAGATTGGCGAGACGAAAATGAAGTGAGCGAGCGAAGCGAGCGAGCCATGAGACAGAAAGTGAGACAAAAAGTGTGATAGAAAGACAAAAAGTGACAGAAAGTGTGACAGAAAGTGTGACAGAAAGTGTGACAGAAACGACTAACTCACTCCTTACCATTTTGCTCTCGGCGCAGCAAACAATCCTCCCGATCCCATTGCCTCTTCACCATCACCGTCCGAGCGACCTGCCAGTACCCAGACGGTAAAATGCAGTTCAACGGAAAGCTGCATATGGTTGACCTTGCAGGCTCCGAGTGCGGTGAGTCTCACTCAGTCTCCGCTCGCCTTGATGAAGACGAGCATACATACTCGCGATGAATCCAGTGAAATGGCTACAGACGGCTACATCCACTTCTAAACTAACCCACTCAATTCGTTTGGCTCACTTCACTCGCCTCCCCCCTGCTCCATAAAAAATGCGCCTCGCTTCGCTCGGCGCAGCCAAGTCAGCTGATCTGGGGACTACTGATAAAGAATCGGCAAGCCGCGAGAGAGAGAGGATGAACATCAACCGTTCACTCCTCTCCCTCGGGCGCGTGATCTCTTGCCTGAAGGAGCAGTCCGAGAAGAAGAACTCGTCGATGCGCATCCCTTACCGCGACTCGAAGCTGACCCGCATCCTCCAAGAAAGTTTAGGCGGGCGGTGCAAAACGGTCATCATTGCCACCCTCTCCCCTTCGATCACCGCCATCGAGGAGTCAGTTTCAACCCTCAACTACGCCCAGTCGGCCAACGGGATCGTTAACAAGCCCGTTTCCACATCGTATTTGTCGGTAGGAGGTGGATCCACTCTCTCGATCAACGCGGAGGGAGGCTCGAACACCAACGCAAGCCTAGAGTACTGGCACGAGATGGAGTGCCGGCTGGAGTACATGAAGGGCCAGGTCGAGGAAGCGCAGGGCGCACTGGCTCGAAAACACCTCCAGCAGCAGGAGATTGAAGAAAGGGCGGCTGCGGCAGAGAAAGAGCGTGACGAAGGTGAGCGAGCGAAACGAGAAGGACCACTAAAAAACTAAACAACTGAACTTATAAATAAACTAAACCACACTCTCAATTCGCTCGACGCAGCAAAAATTCAACTAAAATTGAACGAGGTGGTGATCAAGGAGCTGAAACAAGAGGTGAACCGGGAGAAGGAGCTGAGGAAGGAGGTTGAGGAGGAGCTATCTCTAACAAAGGGAGAGCTAACCCGAACCAAATTCATTCTCTCGGCGGCGAGGACGACCGAGGAGAAAATAACAGAGGAGGCTGAAAAAACAGTTGCAACGCTTCGTGAGGCCATCAAGAACGGCGACGAGTATCACGCCAAGCTGGTCGACCACCTGGCCGTCGAGGCGAAGAACAGGTCAGAGGCTAACGCCTTCAAGGCGAGCTCTCTCTCAACCCTCTCCTCCATCGAGGAAAGGACGAAGAATTTGCAAGAGCTAGTGAAACACACATTCACAGAGGAGGAGGTGAAAGTCACAAAGCATTGCGAGAGCAACAACAACAGCGGCTCACAAGTTGTCAGGGAGCTGGAAGAACTTGATTCTGGGTTTAAAAAATTCGCCACATCCCTTCGAAAAAGCCTGGGAGAATCGTTGCCAAACATTTCTCGCTCAATTACCGAAAGTGTCGACACGAATTGCACAAGCATCACCCAGCTGCTGAAACAGGGCGAGGAATCAATTTCAAAATGGGTTGGGGGGGAAAACACACAGCTTGAGGAGTGCGCGGAGGCCCTCGCGAGGAGCAACGGCTTATTTCTGGCGACTCAGGAGAATTTAATCTTGGAGATCACCAAGGTTTTCGCAAAGAGCAGGGAGGGTCTGTTGAGTGTGGAGGGGTCGATTGGGAGAATTGGGGAGAGCGCGAGGACTGCGAGGAAGGAAGCCATGGAGGTGAGCGAGCCTTGATGAAGAAGAGAATACGAGCCACTACTAAACTAAACGTTATTCTCTTCAATTACATTCGTTTTGCTCGCTCGCCCCCCCCCCTGCTCCATTAAAAATGCGCCTCGCTTCGCTCGGCGCAGGGCATGTCACAGCAGATCACGCGGCTGGAGGGTAGCGCGGAGGAATCCACTTCGAAAATCACTCTGCAGAAGGAGCAAGTCGAGCGGGCTGCCCAGCTTCAAAAGGAGAGGCAGAAGGTGTTCATGGAGAACGTCATGAAGGGTGTCAGTACGCTGGTGGAAACGTTGGAGAAGGAGACTATGAGCTGGGGGGAGGAGTTAAACGGCGAATTTTCAAAACTTGGCGAATTTTCGAAAATTGTTGAGGAGACTGCTGCTGACATTGGAACGCAAGTCAGCGACGTCAAAACTAGGTTGGAGGGAATGAGGCAGATGGATGAGGAGCTGGTGAGAGAATTGGATGGTGTTGTCGAAGTTTCTACGGCCTGCGGGATTGCCGTTGGTGAGGGGGTGAAGGTTGTCGAAACATCGTTTTTGGAGAGCGGCGAAATCCAAAAGAACAATAACGAGGAGGTCGATTCGATGATCAAGCAGAGGGGACTCAACCTGATGTCCATGCTCGAACCGCGGGGAGCGGCTCTGGAGGAACTTCTGATGGAGGTGTCGTTAATCTCTGAAAATTGCCGAACGAAAATTGCCGAACTTAACCCAATTTTGTCGAGTGATTTGGAAGCGGTTGGGGCTTTGGCGGAGGTTGTCGGGGGTAAAAAGAAGGAAGTTGAAAAAATTCTCGAAGCAGTGGACAGGAGGGGGGAAGTGTTTGTTGAGGAGAGGAAGGAGAGGACGAGGGTTTTGTCAGATAGCGTGGAGGAAAAGGTCGTGGAAAGTTGCACAAAGGTTGAGGACGTTGGGGGTGCAGTCAAAACATTCGTGGTCGGCGTTTTGAAGGGGGAGGAGGAGGTGGACGCGTTGAACCCCAGGGAAACTTACAAGGTCATCGAGAATTTTTCAAAGACAGGCTCGGACGAGGAGGTTTTGAAGAGGATGGGCTTGGGCTTGGGCTTGGAGGAGAAAGAGGAGGTTGAGGTTGAGGAGGAGGAGGAGGAGAAAATGGAGGAGATAATAGAACCCGTGGTGGTGGTAAAGGAAAAAGTGGAGGAACAGAAGGTGGAGGAATTTGAAATTGAAATTGAAATTGAGCCCAAGGGCAACGAGCAGCCCGTTAGGTCTCCTCTAATGGATCGCACGAACAGAAAACCAGACGTAGCAACAACAAAAACAAAAACAACGGCGAGGGGCGGAGTGGCGAAACCAACGAGGCCGCAAACTGCCGGCGCGAAACAAAAACTGGCGACAACATCTGCCAACGCGAAGCCTTTGAGGTCAAGGACGGCTCGGAAATAAAAGAAACCAATTTCGATGCATAACAATAACAACAGAGAGAGAGAGGATTTTTGATTAATAAACACTTCCATTTTCCATTACTTAATTAGCCCAAAACTTCTGGAAAAATTTTCGCACCTTCCCGAGGAATTTACTTGAGTCTCTTTCCTTCTCATTCTCATGTCCCTCCACCTTCTCCTCCTCCTCCAACATCATTGCGAACCCGTCTTCCTTTTCCCTCCTTGTTTCGCACACTTCACACCTCATACTATCACAGTCATCGTTCTCGAAGCTGCAGGCTTTGCACCCCCAGCTCTTCTTTTTTTCGAGAATTTTTTTGTTATTATTAACGTTGGCATTGTCCTTGGCCACACCGCACATCTCACACACCAGCGCGTGCTGCTTGTCATTTACGAACGTGCAAGTGATGCAGTTCCACTGGTAAGCCTCTATTTTCTCCACTTCGTTCATGGTGACAAGTTCATTATTCCATTCTGAGAACATCTCGAATTTGGATTTGTTGCTATCACCGCTGGCTGCACCGGTTGAAGACGGACAACTAGTCGCTGTGATCCCGGCAAGCTTGTTGACTATTTGCCTCATTTGCCGCTCATTAGGCGTGCTGATCTCCACCTTTTCCTCTTCGCTCATTCGCAGATCCCCTCCAAGCCGAATGTGAGTCATTGGCGTTCTTGGGTTGACAGGGGAGCTACTGTACAGGGAGTTCGGCCGTGCGGCAGTGTGCTCCTGGGCCATAACCATCTTCTCAGGAGATTGAACAACAACAAATTCTGCTTCTTCTGATGCTTCATTTGATTCCTCCTCAGCAACAACGACAAGATCTTGAGCTTTCCCAGGGGGTGGGGTAGGAGGGAATGGGAAGATGGGCTCTTTCGGAGGTGACGACACCTTTTCAGCCATCACAGCAGCTTTAACTACTTCTTCACTCGGAGGAACTGGAGGTAGGTTCATATTTTTCTTTTCAGTTCCAGCTTTCAATGCTGTCTTCATTTTCTTGCGATTTTTCTTCTTATTCTTTTTGCCACCCCCCACTCGAGGCGAGTTGGGGGTGTTTACTGACAGTTCCGCGAGCACCATATTGTAAAATAATAAATTGAACAAAATTTCAAACGACTCAATTTGAATAAACACATAAACATGAAAATTGCTTCACAAATTTTTGAAAAGATTTTAAGCATAGTTGCGTTCCGTTGCGCAAGAACATCAATCAATCTCGCAAATCATAGACATCATGATATTTGAAGATGACGCCGAAAATTCGATAGACTCCCTTGATGTCACTCCCCTAGCCACGCCCCCGAAACCAATTAAGCCTTCACCTCCCCCCTGGTTCAATTCTCTATCGTCCCCAACTCGAGTGACAACGACCGACATATATTCCAGTTCATTTTCACCCTCCGAATCCGAACCCGAATCCGAATCCAACATTTCCTCGTCATCACACCCTCATTACCAAATAGAGATGATGCATTCAATACGATCCGGCCTCTCTCCCGAAAGCAACTCTTCATCGACCAATAATTCCCCCCCCCAATACCCCTCCCAAACAACCCAAAGACCAAGGAAGCTCTACAACGACTCCAAGTTCAACATAAAACACGCCCTCACTAAGCTAACAAAAGTAGACTCCCAACTTTCCCACGAAAAGCTCACCCTGGACAAGACTGCCTGCAAGTCGGTAAACGGCCTGCTTCGAGTCCGAACTTCCATCCTAATCGAGACCTGTCAAGACCTCAAGTCCCGCATGTTCGAGGCTAAGAAGGAGGTGAACAATCAGCAAGCCCACTTGAATTCACTATCAATCGTTAATTCCAGAATAGACTTTGGCGGCGCAAGAGTTAGTCACCCAAGGTGGGGGTTCGACAACTTGAGCAGACGAAGCTCTACAAACGAGGGAGGGGGAAGCAAGGTCAAGCGAGCTGGAGACTGGGTGAACAGTGGGAACGAAGCGGGTTCAAAATTTGACCTTTTGAACAAGTTGAAGAACAAAAAATCCCAGAATACCTGGGACGGAAGCGTCTTTAAGGTGAGCTATGCAGTGCGCGAAATGCCTACAGACAGCTAAACTACTAACCCACTCGCGTTCGCTCGGCACAGCTAAACCTTGCAAAGACGCTGCAAATACGGCTGCTGCTCAAAATGTGCTTCACCGCGATGGTCACCATCACCAATCTCGAGCGTTTGAGAATGAAAATGGTCAAGCGGATGATCAAGCTAAGGAAGGCGAACTTGATGCGCTTGGGTTTCGTCGGGTTCCTATTCCAACACATCAATTGCTTGAAAAACAAATGGATCTGCGGCGATCTGTGGGCGAGCAGCGAAAAACGCCTCCTCACAGCAGTAATCTCATCCTGGAGGAAGTATTCTACCGCGAAAACTCTCCAACACTCAGCCCAATCCTGGGCACTTCTCCGCCACCACGTGCGGCGATCCGTCCACAGAGCCCTAATAACACTGTTGGCCAACCGCGCCATAAAGATCAAAGCCCGTCTTGACTCCCAGGCCTGCCTTCTATTCAACCGACGCAGAATAATAGCTCGGGCGTTCTGGGGCCTCAAACAAGCTTCATCCTACCTATCTTCGGTCAGGGTTAGAACAATGGCCCTGGTGAAACCCTCCGACGACCTCAATCTTCCCCTCCCAATGGCCATCAGGTGAGAAGTGAGCGAACCCAAGGCGAGAATACACCAGAAACAAAACTAACCCATTCCATTCGATGCAGCCACGACACTGCTTCCGCAGCAGGTGCGTAAGCCTTGAGGAAGACGAGAATACTTGCGATGGATCTCGCGAAATGGCTGCAGACATAATGGCTACATCCACTACTAAACTAACCCACTCAATACGTTTGGCTCGCTTGGTTCGCTCGTGCTTCATTAAAAATGCGCCTTGTTCGCTTCGCTTCGCTTCGCTTCGCTTCGCTTCGCTTCGCTTCGCTTCGCTTCGCTTCGCTTCGCTTCGCTTCGCTTAGCTTCGCTTCGCGTCGCTTCGCTTCGCTCGGCGCAGTGCGCACTTCCAGAGCAGACGTTTTCACCAAAATCCAACACCTCCGGGATACCAAACTAGACCCAGCGTGCCGACGCGCTGTCGGAGTTGCGGGGCGATGGCACGCTCACTCCCTTCCTCCTCAGCTGCGCCTCTCCCAATACTCACAGTACGAGGCCAAGCTCACCGGCAGTTGGGTATCAACCTACGTCTACAATCCTCTGGAGGCCTACCTCAATCCTACCCTCAAACTCGACAACCATACACCCCTCCCCACAAACCACACATCTCACCCCCCCCCCCTTCCCTCCACCACATCGAAATCATTTATAAAATTAAAAGAAAACTACGAGAAGGATTCTCACACGGTTGGCAACCGACGGTTGCACCTCGGAACGATGATTCGCACTCTCACTTCGTTCAATTCCACTGGAATTGCTGTTGACCCGGTGACCTTGAAAATCGTTCTCCCGAACCATTACGACAATGTCCCCCCCCCCGCGAGCTATGGATTGTCAACGGACGGAAAAATATCTTACATGACGACTGTAAACGACACAGCAATCGGCGTGTTCTCGATCTTGCTCGTGAGGAGGTTTTATTACGCGTGGAAGAAATATTTGGAATTTCGTAATTTGCGGAAGACCCTTTTTCTGTGGGGAAGGAGACGGTTGCTGAAGCTAGTTTGGGACCCGCTCATCCTCTACTGAGCCTCTCTAGCAGCTGCAAAGGAGATAGGGCACGAAATGCGTATTTACAAGAGGAAGGACAAGATGTTTTGGGCGTGGCAGAAGTTTGCAGTAGAAAGGATCAGAGGGAAACGCAAGGTGAGCGAGCGAAGCGAGCGAGCTTTGAGGAAGACGAGAACACTCGCGATGAAACCTGCGAAATGGCTGCAGACGGCTACATCCACTAACCAAGCTAACATTATTTCACCCGAATTCGTTTGGCTCGCTCGTTTCGCTCGTCCTTCATTAAAAATGCGCACAATCTCGCTTCGCTCGGCGCAGATGCTGAAAAAACTTTTCAAGAGGAGGTGCTACGCAGTAATGAAGCTCTGGCACAGCTATGCACAAACAAAGGCGAGAAGGAAGCATCGTGCCGACGCCCGATTTTCAAAAACGGCACATCTGCGAGGGTTTGAAACTTGGCGATCCCACTTTCTCGACACCACCCGATTGAAACGCAAGTTCAACATAATTTACAAGAAAAAATCAAGAAAGCGCCTAACCAACTCCTTTCGCGAGTGGTACGTGAAGATCATAGTAAATAGGCGGCTCTTGAAACGCGTATTTCTCATCGGGCTGGAGCACAGCAAGTACTTCAACGAGAAGAGGGGAGCTCGAGCCACGAGTGAATTTCACTTACTGAGGGACGTGATTGTTGGCTGGAGGCTGGTGGTGGTCCGAATTTTGGAGACCAGGAGCCAAGAAGTTGGCAGGATTGCGAGCGAGAGCATGTGGAGAATTGGACTGCTTTGCAAGGTGTTTTTGGGCTGGCAGCGGGTGGCTTATGGCGAAATCGTCTGTAGAGAAATGAGATTCGACAGACTGATCCGAGTGAGTAGAAAATGCTTGGCGGAGTGGGGGAAGTGGAGCTACAAGGTAGGGAGGTTGAGGTACAAGTGCTGCGTGACGAATGTACTGGCAGAATATTTTAGCGTTTTCTGCGTTGGGTGTGTGGTGAGCAAGAAGGAGAGGAGGGCGATTTTGACGGGTTATTATGTCAAGTGGGTAAGAAGGTGGAGAGCGCGCTATTTGGAAGAACCGAGAAAGGTCAGGAGTTTCAATTTGTTGAATTTGGTATTCAAGGAGTGGAAGTGGTGTGCTCTGTGGGCTGCAAGTGAGAAGGGTTTGGTTTTCGAGGGCGAAGAGAGACGGATTCGGAGGAATGTAAACTTTTCCAGGCCAATGGTGAGGAAAAAAATCGAGGAGGGATTGGGATTAAGATTGGGAGTGGGAGTGGGAGCGGAAGTAGAAGCAAATCAAGTGGTTCAGCTCCCACCATCAGCTGGTGGTGGTGGAGCCGTGAACTTCTTCGGGCGCACGGCCATCGACCACTTTTTCAGGCTTTCAGTAGAGAGGAAAATCTTCGCTTGGTGGTCCAAGTCGAGCACACGACACCGGAAGCTGAGGAGGAACCTTGGCAAACTCAGTAGGCTGGCCGTTCACCTGAAACTGCTTGACGCGTTTTCGAAATTTCCCATGTACGGATGGGACAAGAAAGTGAAAATGTTCAAATCAAAGAGAATCGCAAAAAAGGTTTTCAAGGAGTGGAAAATGTACAGCAAGAGTTATCTGGCTCGGAAACAGAGAGCCGGTCTGAGCAAGACGTTGAGAGAAAAAGCCGAAAAAAAATTGAGGTTGAAAGGGGATTGCGAAAACGACGAGTTCGAGGAGGAATTGGATGAGGATCAGTACGAGGAGGAAAGGGACTTGGGAGCGGAATTGAACATACAAAACGTGAGGAGCTTTATGCAAGTGGTGAAAGTAGGAGTCAGGAGCAGAATGGCAAAGGCGTGGGGGGGGTGGCGGTACCAAATGCTTTTAGGCAGATCGAAAAAACTTGAGGCGATTAGATTCGCTCGAGCGGCCTCACTGAGAACAAAAATGCGAACGCTGAGAAAATGGATAGAAGCTACTCACTTCATCTCGAAACGAGCGAGTGAAAACTACTATCAAACTGCAGGAGCAGGGAATTTGTTTGAAGATGTGAAGCACAACAAGTTTGGTATTGAGCCAAGGACCTATCGAAAATTCGGAGCGTATAACTACAATCTACCAATTTGAAGTTGTGCCAAAATTAAAACAAATCATTTCAATCTTTCACAGCATTAGAGCCCTTAAGGCTTCGCCGATGATGACACCCCCCCCCCCCTTTCTAATCTCAAACGGATTCTCTCCTTCGAGCCCAACCCCTTCGCAGTCCGGAATCAGGCTG
>Ga0302116_1002109_pt1 | contig 11776 bp, 15 predicted proteins | sample AG5_SCM_MG_FD_203124 | JGI IMG/M metagenome (GOLD analysis project Ga0302116, IMG submission 203124) | Marine microbial communities from Western Arctic Ocean, Canada - AG5_SCM | ecosystem: Environmental > Aquatic > Marine > Oceanic | place: Canada: Western Arctic Ocean | collected 2017-10-01 | reverse complement strand
GGCCGTGTTTTTATCGCGAAAAGAAATTGACGAGCGGAAGCTCGATGATAAGAAGATAAGCTTCGGGGACTTCCTGCGGATTCACCACGCTTTGTTCTTCAATTCTGGCGGTGTTCCGCTGGATTTTTTGGCTGGGGGGACGGGGGAGAGGGAGGATGCTGTCGTCGAGGAGGGTAAAAAGGCAGAGGTCATCGCAGAGTTCTTAAATTCCGCTCCAACCCAACTCCAAACCCAAACCACTAGAACAAGAGAAGATGATGTGCACTTCGAAGCACGAGCACATAGAATAGCAACATTACAGCGGAAAATTGATAAACAAAATGAATTCAAGCAATACACGAAGCAATTGTTCGACGAAAATGATGATGATGATGAAGATGAACATGATGAAGACTTTGAAAAATTCGAAGCAACAGCAGAGAATTCAATTATCGATACAACACAACATGACCTGAATGATCCGGAAACAATCCGAATGAATTTTCTCCGCGGCAATCTCACCAATGATTTTCACGATATTTACAACAGCGACAAGAATGCCTCTCTGATCAAAGTCATTCATTTGTTTGCTTCGTTCGACATGTACTCGGTACCACGCGAGCTGGAAAATGTTGGTGCCAACACGAGCAAATTTATCGAGCATGCCAAATTTCGAATCCCTTGGTCCGACTCCGCATTTATTTTGGGTAAAGTTGGGTGGACAACAAACGTTTGGGGGCTTGGAGACGAGGCGTGGGTGTGGGATTGGAGGTATAAAAATGGTGCAGACGAGGAAGACGACGTGACAAGCAACCAACAGCACAAGGACAGCACGGTTTTGGAGCTGAAGACGTTTCTTAGCATGAAAAAAGATTTGGAAAGGGAAGGAATGGAAATTCTGAAAAAGATGGATAAGGTGGTGGTTGAAGGGGGAATCAGGAAGATTGTTGGCAGGGTTGTGGAAATTAGTGGAGTGCTGGCGGCGGAGATTAATCCCGTTTTGGACATGGTTTTGGAGGAGGTCGTGAGAGTTGGGGAGGAGAATCTTGTCGAGGCGTGCAAGGGAGTTGTGAATTGGGTTGTGGAAGAAGCTGTAGGATTAAGCGAAGAAAAAATGAAAAAGGAGGAGGTGGGACACGTGATCGCTTTGATTGTTGACAGAGTGGTGGATGGTGTTGTTTTTGAGCAGAATGAAGAGGAAGAGGAAGAGGAAGAAAATCTCACTCTGTCTGTGAGCAGCGGAGACATGTCATCGCTCGGGAGCAGCCGCAGCAGGCAGTCTTTGAGCGTGTCGAGCGGGCTCATGTCTAGCTTGGAAAACACGGAAGAATTGGATAAAGAGGTTGAGGGAAGTTTGAGCGTCTCGAGCGGTTTAATGAGCAGCTTGGGCGACGACGACGACGAGGATACCCTTAGCGTGAGTTCGGGAGAGCTTTCTTCTCTTGCTGCCAGTTGTGACGAGGACGAGGATGAGGAAGGTGGATTAATTGAAGGAAAAACAGATACTTTAAATCCTTGATTAAATTGCCATTTGATCATAGAGAGGAACATCGCTCAGCTCAGAGAGTCTGTCCATGTAACTCCTCAATTTGAGTGGCCAAACAACTCCCTTGACAATCGTGATGCTACGCAATCGAGACCAAAGGTCGACGTCGTCCATTCCAACACCTCCGCCGCTACAGCAATCCGCGCAGTGAACCAGGTCGTCTAGCTCAACTAGCTTCTCGTTGAGCTGGGAAATCAAATTCGTATTGTCGGAAGACGTCAGAGCGTCTTTGTACAACTTCAACTTCTGCTCGTTTGTAACCACTTCCTCCGTATTCTTCCACTGAGACTTTTCGTACGGGGGGAGCTGATGGTTGAAAATGAAGGCCTCGCGGCCAGCTCGCTGTTGGAACTCCGGCATCAAACCGCTCGCGACGTAGCGAGGACGCTGGAGAAGACGAAGCGTCGTCTGAACGGATTTCTGCCAAGCTTTCAGATCTGTGCGGTCGGTTGCTGGCTTAAGCACCTTCGTAGGTCCAAACCGAGCATCAGAATCCACAAAATCAATGATATCAAGAGATTCCATCATAATGGTCTACGACGAGCGAAGCAAGGGGTTCAGTAGAAGTGGATGATGTTGCCATGTTGAGCATTTCGCAAAGGGCGAGCAACGAGCGAAGCGAGCTAGTCACAACTAGTGTACGATGTTACTGCCTTGCTTCGCTCATAGTCGCCTTTCGCACTCTTCTGTCACAAAGGCTTGCTTGACCGAGCGAAGCGAGCTAGTCACAACTAGTGTACGATGCTACTGCCTTGCTTCGCTCATAGTCGCTTCGCACTCTTCTGTCACAAAAGCTTGCTTGATCACTCGCTCACCTTAACACCATCAAGCTCATACTCAAAAATTGGTGCAATCTTCTTGCCGACCAAGGCTGTCGGTGTAAGAACATCGTCGTTCGCCAGGAAATTTAGGTTGTGCTTCACCCCTTTAACACCGAGGGCAAACCTGACCCTAACACAGAAGGGACAATGATCGTAATTGTACAAAATCGGTACAGGTGAAAGGGGCTGCACGAGACTGCTGCCCAATCTCGACCATACGAGGAGCAACATATAAAGTAGACACATAACACAAACGCGTACACGTAAAAAAACTCAAGTTTTTGGCTTTTGACAAAATTTGAATTCCGAATTTTTTCTCCAACCATTTCGTTCGACTGGTCGTTACGAGCCAATCCAAATGCTCTCACTTTTCTTTCTCCTCTCCACTTCTAGTCTCCTCACGTCCCATGCCCAGGTTTTATATAGTGATGAAGCAAATGCATTTGATTATACTTACGGACATGTAAGCTTAGTAACTCACTCCTTTTACCCCTCCCATCTCCAACACCACTCTAACACCATCCACACCACACCACACCACACCCACACAGTTCGAATCAGCTTTCCACTTTATGGGATTCTTCAAAGACTGCTCAAGGAACGATAATATGGAATCGATAAACGGTGGCTCCTTTGACCGAAAACTCCCAGAGGGAGAAGATGATGGAGAAGGAGATCAATGCTCATTGTTCGGCATATATGCCACATATGTTATTGATAAGGCAGGTGGCGTTGCAAGTCCCAGCAATTGGTTTGATTTTGCGTCTCCTGTTGATGGAAACCCCCAGAATTTCATGTGCCAAATTGGCGACAACGATGGCGACCATGTTCTCCTCGACTGCCACTTGGGGAAATCCAAGGTTTGGAAATTTCTTGGATACATGCGCGAGGTGAGTGTCATTGTAGATTACGAATTTCCGCAATTATTAACGCAACATAAACAACCCAAACACAACACACCCACCACACAGGAATTTGACAGGGCCACTGAACAAGTAATGAAGCACCAGTGGTCTGGAGGCTGCTGGGACTACGAGGTGTGGCAAGCTGGCCGCGATTGTAAATTCATCAGGGATTGCGGATATCTTGGCACAAACACCGGGGGAACACCCGTCTACGCAGGCCCACAACCTTATAAGGGCGGCCTGCGTGTTGGCCTCTTCACCGACAAATATTGTCTTTTCCCCGCGCCTTCGAGCTGGGGCAATCCAGATGACTACGGCTTTGAAAATTATCAGGACGACGAAGACGGAGACAAAGGGCGCAACCGTCATTTGGATGAGTACGGCGATTGTCAATATCGGCGTGAATTGCAGGGAGATGAGGATGGGGAGGATAGGGATGGGGAGGATAGGGATGGGGAGGATCAAGGGGAATGCAGCTGCACCATTCCAAAATACTGCGAAAAACCCTCCAATGCCGTTGAGTCAAATTGCGACTACAAAATGACCAACTGGAATATGATTATTGACACACTGCATTACTGCCGATCGTGCTCTATTTATCCAACTTACCAGGATGGCGAGGCTCAAGGAGATTTGATCGACCAATGCTGGAAGTTCGTTTCTCACAACGCCCGATATTGCGATGCCGACTGTTTCACGATGGCGTTGGCGCAGGGCAGTTTTACTGAGTACCACGTGAACAGGTTCAAAAATATGGATCTAGGGACTTCTGATACAAATTTGGCTAGAACAACCGTCTCGTTGCTTGCAGCGCTCGGCACTCTAGCGCTCTCCATGTACGCTCTCGGTCGCGTGAGGAAGACGCGGAAGCCACTCGATGAATCTAGTCGAAATCGGAAAAAGAATCGGAAAAAGAATCGGAAAAAGAATCGGAAAGCTGTTCGATCAATTTCAGCGGAGGCGAAAAGAAGTTTGAGCAGAAGTTTGAGCAGAGAGAGGAAAAGAGAAAGAAGGGGTTCAGGCAGCGTTGTGTCGACGAATTGTGGTTACGATCCCCCAGTGCTACCAGGTGCGAGGTTTGTTTGATAAAATGTATTAGGGGTTGAGAAGATTTGGTAAATTCATTGGTTTAATTTTTAGCCTTCACCACCTTCGCTAAAGAAACCTTCTTCTCCTCCAGCAATTTCTTTCTCTTGGCGGCAGCCGCTGCCAACCTTACATCTCGTTCCCGCTGTTCCTTATCAATTTTTTCTTCCATCTCCCTCAACAATTCACTCTTGTAGTCTTCGAAACCCTCCTCCCATGGCGTAACGCCTAGCTTCTCCACGACCCAAAGTTTGCACTCGCAACTTTCGATTAGCCTCGCGTCGTGAGTAACCACAACAACGCCTCCGTTGAACAGAGTGATGGCATCGCACAAGGCGTCAATCGTCTCAATGTCCAAGTTATTGGTGGGTTCATCGAGGAGCAGAATGTGGGGGCGTGACAGACTGAGGTCCACGAACACAACCCTGGCCTTCTGGCCGCCACTTAAGTCTCTCATTGTGACTTCGTGGGCGTGTCCCTCCAACCCGTACCTGCCTAGTCTGTTCCTAATTGATTGGTAGTCTTCGTCTTGGAATCGGTCGAGCAGGTGCTCCACCGGCGTCTTCGTCATGGGCAACCGGTCCACAAAGTGCTGCGCCGAGCGAAGAAGGTGCGAATTGTTAGTCTCGTCTTCCTCAAGGCTCGTTCGCTTCGCTTCGCTTCGCTCACTCACTCACTCACTCACTCACTCACTCACTCACTCACCTGGTTGTAAATTCCCATGCGCAACCTTGGGTTCCTCCTCAGGTCCCCCTTGGACGGGTCAATCTCCCCTGTTAGCAACTTAAGAAGGGTACTCTTTCCGGCTCCGTTCGGGCCGACGATGCAAATGCGAGAATCCATATCGATTCCGAAGTCTACCTTCTCGAAGATGACGGGGTGCTTCTCGGAATAACGAAAGTTCACGTTGTTGACTTCGATAACGGGACGAGAAAGCTACGAGGGGGGGTTAGTTTAGTTCACGATTATGTATATAAAGAGGAGCCACTCGCTCACCTCCGGCACTTCGGAAAACTCGAGCTTCACAGTGTACTCCTTGGGGCGCTCGATGAGCGTAGTGGCCTCGGCCGATTCTTGCCCGCTCGCGACGGCATCGTTCTGCTTCTTCTTGCTCCTCGCTCCTGGCTCGCGAGATTTGCTCGCCTTGACTTGGTCCGTAGCCTTGGATTTGGACAAATTCTGCTTGCCCATCTTGAGCTGCTTTAACTTGCGCTGCGCCGAGCGAAGAAGGTGCGAAGTAAATTGAGTTGGTAGTTTAGTTTAGTTTAGTTTAGTAGTGGCTCGTATGCTCGTCTTCCACAACCCCTCCCCCTCCGTTCACTCACCTCCTGCTTCTCCCAGGCCTTCTGGAGCTGCTTCGCTCGCTGAGTCTCCATCGTTTTGTACGTGTCGTAGTTACCCTTGTACGGGACAATTTTCAAGCTGTCGAGGGACAAAATCTCCTGGCAGACCGAGTTCAAAAAGTCCTGGTCGTGACTCACGACCAGAAGGGTTTTTTTCCACCGCTGGAGGTAATCGTCGAGCCAAATTACGGCGTTAAGATCAAGGTGGTTGGTGGGCTCGTCGAGCATGAGAAGTGTGGGTTCGACAAACAGAGCCCTGGCCAACGATATACGCATCCGCCAACCTGCGCCGAGCGAAGAAGGTGCGAAGTAAATTGAGTGGAATAACGTTAGTTTAGTAGTGGCTCGTATGCTCGTCTTCCACAACCCCCCCCCCGCTCCGCTCACTCACCTCCGGAAAAGAGCTTCGTTGGTTTCGTTTGCATCTCCACGTCGAAACCGAGTCCATAAAGTATTCGCCGGGCCTTGGACTCGGCCGTGTCGGAACCAATCGCCTCGAGCTGCTCGTAAATCTCCCCGAGTCGGGCAGTCACGTCGTCGCCCTTTTCCATCTTGACCATGAGGTCTTTTTCTTCCTCCAGCAAATCCCACCTCTTGACGTCCGCTTTTAAAACCGCGTCAACGGCACGCGTCTCGTCTGCCACAACCTCCTGCTCGACGTACAAAAAATCAACCCGAGGCGGGAGCTGCATGTCCCCGCTGGCGATCATCTTCAGCAAGGTACTTTTCCCCTGCGCCGAGCAGAATTGAGTGGGTTAGTTAAGTAGTGGATGTAGCCATTATGTCTGTATCCGTTTCGCGGGTGTTGATTCATTGCGAGTGTATTCTTGTATTCTCGTCTTCACCGAGACTCGTTTCGCTCGCTCACCTTTCCGTTGGGCCCGACCAGCCCATACCTCCTCCCGTGGGTGATACTTAGGGGCGAGTCCTTGAAAAGAACCTTGCCAGCAGCAGAAATGTTAAACGACGGAATGTTGACATCCAGCGAATTCTTCCACTGCGGATCGTCCGAGCTAATAGCCGTCTGGGAGCACGCGAACTGAGCGCCAGCATTCGACTTCGCCACGGCAATCTTCTCGTACTCGAGCTCCCGATCCTTGGCCTCCTTCGCCTTGAGGAGCCTTTTACGTTCCTTGTTCGATAGCTTCTTGCCGTTTTCGTCGTGGGTTGCTACGGCGTCGGAGTCGTCAGCAGCCTTTTCGGAGTCGAGAATTGCGGCTGACTTATCGGTCCAAGCTGCCTCGTCGGGAGCGCCGTAGAATTCGTCGGCCTTGCCCGCCGAGGCGGCATTGTCAGTGTCATTGTCATTGTCCTCGGCATTGTCCTCGGCATTGTCCTCGGCATTGTCCTCGGCATTGTCATTGTCATCGACCGCAGCAGCAGCCTTGGCGGCCTTTTTCTTCTCCTTCTCGGCACGTTTAACCTCCTTCTCCGCCTTCCTGGCTTTCTTCGCCTCCTTCTCGAGCTTCCGGAGGCGCTTGGCCTCCTTCTCGTCCACGGGAGCGGCTTCCTCCTTCTCCTTCTCCTTCTCCTTCTCCTCAGCGTCAACGTCAACGTCGGAAGAGGAGTCCTCTGACCCCTCCAAGGCAGCGAGCTCGGCCTTCAATCGCTCCTCGGCCTCCTGCTTCAGGCGAGCCGCCTCTAGCTTCTTTTCGAGCTTGGACATTTTACCCCCTTTTTGTTTTGGGGCTGGGGCTGGGGCTGGGGCTGGGGCGGCTTCGGCGTCGGCCACAGAGAGTTCCGAAAGGGAATCAGTCATGTTTTTTTCCAGCTCGGGAGTGGACATTTTCTTTTGTTTCTTGAGCATCTTGGGGGGGGGGGTTGGAAGTTCTGGTTCAGGCTCGGGCTCGGGCTCAGGCTCAGGCTCGGGTTCAGGTTTGGCCTCAGGTTTGGCCTCAGGTTTGGCCTCAGCCTCCTCTTCGGCGGCGGATTCCTCACTGCTGGAACAGCCCATCAAAGCCTGCCTCGCCGCTTCCTCCTCCTGCCGCTTCTTCTCGGCCTTCTTGAGGTCCTTCTTAGACACGCGCTTGACGGGCTGCTCGTCCTCCTCCGCCTCCGCCTCCGCCTCTTCCGTGGCGCGCTCCGCCTCCTCAGCCTCCCTGGAAGCCTTCTCCTCAAGCCTTTGTCGCTCGAGCATCTTATTCTTCTCCTTTTTAGTCATTTTCTTTGCTGGAATTTCTTCTTGCTCGGTAACTGTGGTTGACTCCTCCTCCTCGTCATCAGAAGGAGGGTGGGAGCTTGGTGTGGGAGCATTCCCCTGCTTGGCAGCCCTTTTTGCCTTTTTCTCCTTGGTAGTGAGTTTTTTCACGCCTGTATCGACCACAACAGCCGTAGGCGCTGCCTTATCCTCGTCGGAGGAGTCATTACCACTCTTGCCTTTTTTATTGCCCCTCTTGCCCTTAGCCATAATTGTAGGAATGTTTGGCTAAAAAACATGACCGCCGCTTTCGCCTTTACGACTGGATACTGGAGCATCAAGGGGCTTGGAGCTCCACTTCGAATGATGCTTATGTTTGGGGCTTCGAACCCCACAGGCACAATCAAGATCAACACGTTTGACTCAAAATTTATAGACAACTCCTCCTATGACACCTCCTCCTGGTTCGACGAGAAGCCCTCCCTGAAGGCCCAAAACCCTCTCATGAACCTCCCGTACATAATCGATCATACCAACAACAACATCGTTATTTCCCAAACAAATGCTTGCTTCTCGTACCTTGGTAGACGTCTCAACCTCTGGCCAAAAGAAGACGCCCAAATCTCAATGTGCGAGCAGCTGCTGTGCGAGCTCATGGACCTGCGCAACCTCATGGTGCGTTTTTCCTACGCCCCATCAGCAGGACCTGACGTCGACAAATCCGACGCGGTCATGCTTGTTTGCAATTCGAATAAAATTTACGAGAAGTTGGAGCTCTCCCTCTCAGCGCAGCCGTCTCCTCACACCTTCCTTGTCGGTAAATATGCCACATCCCCCGACTTCCACCTTTTCGAAATGATCGATCAAATCCAAACACTGGCCAAGTTTTATGATCTCCCCCCCCCCTTTCAAACCTCCCCGGACTGCAATCTTTTTTTTCATCCTTCTCCCTTCTCGAAGAGAACCAGCGCTACCTGACTTCCCCATACCACTTAAAATTACCGTTCAACAACAAGAGGGCAAGATTTGGTTCGCAGCCCGGGGGAGAGCAGTTCGTTGCAGGACAAGATTACGATTGGGATAATGTTGAACTATAGAAATTCTCTTTTTACAAAAATTTATAAGCACTCGAACACCCCCCCCCCCCCCTCAATCTATTAAACTTATTCGTTACTTGCAAGACTCATCATCTTCTCGAACCCGGCCGCGTCAATTGCAACGCGGTCTGCGTGGAGCTGCGCATTCTTCTTGGCTATTTTGTGCTCGCTCAAAACTTCCACCAGTCTCTGGTGCTTCTGCTCCATTGCGATTTTGAACGCGGTCAGCGTGTCTACGTTGATGGCATTCTCGTTCACGCCCCTGTCCAGCAGCAACCTGGCGATTGGAGCCATGTTGTACGTTGCGCAGTGGTGCAGCGCGGTGCAGCCCTGCGCCGGAGCGAAGCGAGGCGCATTTTAAACGAAGGTTGAGAGCAGTGAGCGAGCAAAAATAGTTGAGTAGGTTAGTTCAGTAGTGGATGTAGCTATGAATAGTAATTTCGCACGGAGTTTGGTACTTTTCTTTCACAAGGCTCGCTCGCCTTCGCTCGCTCACCTTCTTGTCCAGCGCGTTGACGTTCGCTCCTAGATCGAGTAGCTGCGCCGAGCGAAGCGAGGCGCATTTTTAATGAAGCAAGAGCAAAAAAGAATTGAGTGGGTTAGTTTAGTAGTGGATGTAGCCATTATATTATGTCTATAGCCATTTCGCGGGTGTTGAAACATAGCGAGTAAGTATTATCTTCATCAAAGCTTCGCTCGCTCACCTCCAAGACCGTGGATCTGTTCCCGTGCACGCTGGCCACGTGCAAGGCCGTCCTGCCGCTCTGGTCCGTCGCGTCAATCTTCGCTCCCCGCTTGACAAGCAAGTTCACAACCTCGTCCTTGGCCATTTTTGCAGCCAGGATTAAGCTCGTAAACAGCCCGTCCTCATCCTGGATGTCCGCGTAGTCCAGCATAATTTCTATTATCTCCAAGTTCCCCTGCCCGCACGCGTACTTGAACGCGCTGAAACCGGTCTCGTCCGGAATATTGCACGGGCAGCCTTGCTTCATGAGCCGCTGCGCCGAGCGAAGAAGGTGAGAAGTAAATTGAGTGGGTTAGTTCAGTAGTGGGTTTTTAGTTTTAGGCAAATATGTCTGTAGCCATTTCGCGGGTTGTTGATTCACCGCGAGTAAGTATTATCGTCTTCAATCAAGGCTCGCTCGCTTCGCTCGCTCACCTTCACCGCCATTATGTCGTTGTTGTTTGCCGCGGATCGCAGCTCGTCGTTCAAGTCGCCAATTTGGGTAATTTGCGACAGGAAGGAGGACTGGGACTTCTGGTTGAGCCGCAACGACTTGAGTTTTTGTTCTAGCTGTGATATGTGTTTATGTTAGTTTTTGTAAAATGCGAATGCAAAAATATGGCACACGCTCACCTTCTTGAGCTGTCGCCGCTTCGCGGTTCCGGCTGGAACCTGCAGCAGCGGGTCCGAGTAGCACTCTCGGATGGACTGCTCAGTCTCCTTGATCTCCGTCTTGCCAGTCTGGCACATGTTGGTGAGCCGGGTCAGCTGGAGGTTGTGCTCCAGCGCCGAGTACCTCTCCAACGATCGCTGCAGCCTTCGGTCGACCTCGCACTTTTGGTTCTCCGAGTGCAGGAAGTACATCTGACTCTCCGCACTCAGCGTTTCGTGGGACTCGCTCAAGTACTTGGCGTTCATGACCTTCCTCTCCGCCACCTCCAGCTGCTTCTTCAATGTGAGAATCCTCCCCTTGAACTTCTCCTCCTGAACGAAGATCGCCTTCTGCTGCACGTCCAGCTCCTTAGTGAGCTGCTCGCTTGCCGCCGCAAACTTCTGCTGCTCGACAAGCTGGTTGGCCATCTGCTCGAGATCCTCCTTGTACTTGACGTTCTCCTCCTCCGAGGTTTGCAGCTTCTCCTGGGTGTCCGCGAGCAGCTGCTTGGTGTCGGCCATGGCGGCATCCAGCTGCGTTTCCAGGCCCCCCCCCTCCTTCTTCATCTTTTCGAGCTGCGTCGAGTGGGTTAGTCGTTGAGCGGGAGCGGAGAAGAAGCGGAGACACAACTCAACTGAACTGAACTCAACTCACCTGCTTGTTAACACGGTTGACCTCCGCGTCCTTCCGCTGCATGTCCCCCATGAGCCGTTGCTCAGTCGTCTCAAGCTTGGCCATCTTCGTCGTCATCTTCCTTATTGTTTCGTTCATCGAGTCGCGCTACGCAGAATGGAGGAGGGGGGGGAGAATTATATTAACAACTTTGCCTTAACCCCTTCAATGAATGTATGAATGTATGAATGTATGAATGTATGAATGTATGAATGTATGTTGTGTCGTTCTCCTTCTGAATATATAAAAAACCCACCTCCTTCTCCATCGACTTCAACTTGGACTCAAGCTCCTTCACGTTCCCGCCACCCTTATCGCTCTGCTTGTTGGCGGACGTTGTGGCGGCATCGAGGGCGCCGGCGGCCTTGCCCTTAATTGCTTTGAACATTGGAAAACGGAACTCAAAAGTTAATAAGGGGAGGGAGGGGGGGTTGAGTATTATAAAGTCTGCTGCTGGTGAAACAACCTTGAAATACGAAGAGTCACTTGGGTTTTTGCTGAGTGTTGAGATCTTGTTAAGTTTCCATGAGTGAGCGTTTGACAATGTTACACAATCATACAATCACACATAAAAAGTTTTGAATTTTTTGAAGTTTGAAGTTTTTTTAAACTAAAGATCGACAACGCGACATCATTACACAAATGCAGTCATAAAGTCCCCCCCCCCCCCTACCCAAGACAAAAGACAAAACCACCCTACCCTCCACCGCTAGGTATGACTACCAAAACAATAGGCCCCCACCCAAACTCGGCCGACTACGCGAGGTTCTACGCCTCCTGCCAGATCTCCCAGCTCTTCGACTTGAAGTACGCC
>Ga0302116_1002104_pt1 | contig 11799 bp, 14 predicted proteins | sample AG5_SCM_MG_FD_203124 | JGI IMG/M metagenome (GOLD analysis project Ga0302116, IMG submission 203124) | Marine microbial communities from Western Arctic Ocean, Canada - AG5_SCM | ecosystem: Environmental > Aquatic > Marine > Oceanic | place: Canada: Western Arctic Ocean | collected 2017-10-01 | reverse complement strand
GAGGGAGGGGAAGCGGGGGCAGTTGTTGTTGGGTTTTCTTTGTTGCTGTCCTCGTTCTTTTTGCCCCAGAAGAAGGCGAGCTGAGTGGAGGAGAAGGTGGGGGGAGAGGGAGAAGGTCTTAGAGTTGTGCGAAATGCTGTAATAGGCACAGGACGATTGAAGCTATCGCCACATAAAATAACGGCGGCAAAAACGATGCTGAAGGGGCTTAGGGAAAACATGTGTCTACTGAGGTGTCAGATTTTCACTTTTTCACTATTTTACTTCTAAAAATTTTGGAATTTTTCTTTGAATTCTTTGTATTGGCTTCGTCTGAATGGCAGAGTTGCTGGCATTGACAGCCTCCAATAAATTGGACGACATCGCAAAAGAAACCAAAGATCCCTCAATTCGTTCGCCCGAGCAAGCAACTTTTATTGTCGACGAACAAAAGGAGGTGCGAGCTTGCCAATTACTCCCCTCTCTCAAGGTGGAAGTTGCGACCGATAGTTTCTTCCGAGCTACTGTGTCTCGAACTAAGAACTCGGCCCTATCTGTGAACTTCTCATACCCAAAAGAATACCCCCAAACAAATCTGATTGTTGATATCATCATCAAACCCCTACAATCCCCTGCGAGCGGCACGTTCATCCCCCCCCTGTTGAAAAAGAAGCTCCAGAACGACGTGGCCGAGATCTTGGCTCGTTCCAAAGGCCAGCCACAACTCAAAACGGCCCTAATTTTCCTCCAAGATTTCGCCAACGAGAACAAGTTCTTCCCTCTCTGGAAAGAGGTCAAGCAGTCCGTGGTGAGGGCTCGGGAGATATGCCCGGAGAGCAAAGTTCTCTTGAACGACAGGTCGGGAATTATAAAGCTGATTATCACCTACGACCTGTACGAGCTCAAGGCGACCATTCACATTGACGATGCTTACCCATTTTGGAGCGGCACGAACCTTCCGTGCAACCTCAAGGTGACGTCGACCAACTTCCCGCCGGTAATAGAGAGGATGATAACGGCGCAGGCGATTGAGGTGGTGAGAAGGTGCGCGCAGGGCATGAGTGCCGATGAAGCGCTAATCTCGAGCAATCCGATCAAGGCGCCCAAGGGTTGGAAGGTGAGTGAGGAGCCTTGTGACAGAGGAGTGCGAGCGACTAAACCCACCCTATCTTGCTTAGCACGTTGCGAGCGACAGAGTGGTTCTTTCCAAGGACACGATTCGGAGCCTCCACAATGACACGAAAACTCTCAAGAAGGTCCAGGAGCTCAGGAACATTAACGACGCGAAGCAGGCTCACAACCAAAAAGTTAGCTTGAACTCGGCGAACGAACGCAGGCAGGCGAGGAGGGACATATCGAAGCTAACCGCTAAGGAAATAGAGGCCGACGAGGCGATGGAGGAAAAAGTGAGAAACCTCGAAGTAGAACAGGCGAAACTCAAGGCTGGGTACGTGGACTACGAGTTCGCCGACCCGCAGCTCTCCCTGCTCCCGCTTGTGAATTTTTTGTGCTCAAGTTTGAAGAGCTTGTGCGAGACTGATTGTCCAATCTGCGCCAAAAAAATCCTGGTCGGCGATCCGACGGAGCTGGCGAACCTGTACAAGGTATCGACATCGACTCTGGGGGAAGGTGCTAGCAAGGAGGCGAAAAGGGCGGAGAAGGAGAAGAGGAAGTTGAGGGGCATGCGACCCATCCGAGTTTTTTGTGGCTGCTACTACCATTACAAGTGCCTTGACGTGCTGATGACCGAACCACCGTTCGGAAAAGCTTGTGCTGGATCGTGTTTTGGAGACCGACCTGTTCACCACCCCGACTACCCCGACGACAAAAAGATTCTCGAGAGAGCCTACAGCAACAAGAACGCGAGGGAGAGAGAAATTGCTGATGCGGCGATGTGCTTTTAAATTTATAGAATAGTTTTTTAGCGTTTAAAATATTGCAAACATAAAAAGGTTTTTACTAAAACGTTTATGCATAGAACAGATGCCCTATGAAAAAATACCTTATTTAAAGGAGGGCAATCCTTACGAGCCAATACTTGCACCTGAAACTTCTACTTCAAAAATCTCATCGGAATTGTCCAACTCCTCCCATTCTCAAAAGCAACAGCTAAACACATCATGTTCACGTTCACGTTCACGTTCACGTTCACCAACCCTCATCTCATCCCTTGGCGCTCGACTTCTAAACTACCTTGACTCCAATCTCTTTTGTTGCACACAAGCTTGCATCACAACTTCCGCCACCCATCCTGCCGAAGAAACCCAACAGGAAGAGATCTCTCGTCGTGAGCAACTTTTCGAAACGAAGGTGATCGCCAAGGATGTTCTCTCCTCCGTCCTCGACGCGATCGTCAACGCCGACGTAAAGCAAAAACGCGTCGAGCTGTCTTTCGACATTACGCTAATGAGGAACAAGACTCTGAAGCAGATCGCTGCCTCGACCGATGAGCTCGAGGTCGCCTTCACAATCAACTCGATCGTGGCCCAGATCGAGACGCGCGAGCTGGAGCTTATCAGTGTTAGATCCGTTATGGACGAGGTTGTCTTCAAGATCGTCAGCAGCGATGCAATACACCAGCAGCAGCAGAAACTCCAGCAGCTGCAGCTTGAGCAAGAAGCGCGAGAACTGGCGAAAAAAACCCAGCCTCCTCCGAAACCCACTAATCCGAACCCATCGCACACACGCGATGTCGTTGCCGCCGTAATAACAAACCTAATAGGTGCAGTGGAATCGCAACTTTTGCGAGCGCACGTGCATTACTTGACAAAGTCAATAATGTTTGAGAAGGAAATTCGCAAGCAGAGAAATTCCGAGGCGAGGAAGAAGAAGCAACAGGCCAAGAAAGAGAAGCACCGAGAAAGGAGAAAGTCGCTCAAGAAGAAGGAGGAGGAAGAGGAGAAGGAGAAGGAGAAGGAGAAGAAAGAAATTGAGAAGGAGAGAACATTTTCCCCCAGCGACTATTTCGACGCAACTGAATTTCTTGTCTCCAACCAGATGGAGCTTGAAAGGGCCCAGGTTGAGTTGAGCTTGAGCATGCTGGTTCACGCTGTGGAGCTCAAGGTCGCGGCAGGCGATCTCCAACCTTCTCCCCCCAAATCTCTCCCCCCCCCATCATCGTCTTCATTGCTAACTTTGCTGAATCTTGAGTATGATCTGGAACATGCAGAGCAGCAGCTGATGCGGACCCACGTTGAGTCCTGTGTGGAGCACCTCATTACAAACCTAGAACTTGAATCGTTGAAACAATTCCACGACGAAACAGTCCACGAAAAGGACGAAACGCTGAAGAACTTATTGGATCAAGTTATTCTCGTTGAAGACGAAAAGCTCCAGCTCTTCCACGACGAGGAGGACGAGAAGATGGCTCTGATCAAGCAGGGGGAGGAGATGAGAAAAATGCTCGTGGAGGAGAGCGAGCAGAAGCAGATTTTGTTGCTCGTGGAGGCGGAGAGAGAGAGGCAAAATTCAGAGGCGGAAATAATCCAAAGTCAGGTAAATCACTGTCTGAGCGACCTTGTTCTTGAGATTGAGAAGAACGATAGGAAGATGCGGTCGAAACTTTTCGATTCACAACGACGGGAAATTGAGCTAAAGCAGGAGGCTGAGCTAAACCGAATCAGGGAGAAGGACATGGAGGTGAGTGAGCTTGTGCGCCGAGTGAGCAAAGCGAATGTGTATTTGGGGTTGGAAATTTTTTATTGGGGGGAGGTATTTGTGCTCGTTCAAGGCTCGCTCGCCAGCAACACCACGCACTCAGTTGTGACTAGCTCGCTTCGCTTGCTGCTCGCCATATACAATCTAACAATTTTTGGTTCGATCGGCGCAGCTGGAGAGAGAATTCATTGTTGAGCAGCAACGCATTTGTGATCTACACGCAGAGCAAAAGCAAATCGAAATTCACTTTGCCTGTGAGCAAGCAATCGACAGCATCGTCCACCGTTGCATCTTGCACGAGAAGGATAGCGCGATTGCCACAGCCACCCACGAGAGGGATAACGCGATTGCCACAGCCACCCACAACGAAGAAACTCATCGGGGCGACATTGAAAATTTGAACTTGAGCATCGACAAAATGAAGTTCAAGTTGAGCTCGCAGACGCAGAATTTACTTTCTACAGAAGCTGAGAAGAGAGAGCTGGAGGAAGAGCTGCAGAAGCAGTTTAACAGCACCCTAAACATTCAGCTAGAGAAGATGGAGACCCAGAAAATCGTTCTTGAGAACAAGTTGGCGGACGAGCTGGAAAATCAGAAGCTCGAGTTCGCGAGGGAGAAGAGCGAATTGGAGAAGCGAGCAAAGGCTGAAAGAGAAGAACTGCAGGCGGTAATGGAATCCAAGGCGAAGTCCGAACGAGAGATGTTGCAAGCATCGCACGAGGCGGCCATTACGCAGGAGGGGCTGCTGATCAAGTCCACAATGGAAGATGCTTTTACCATGAGGCAAACCTTGCAAAGTAAGGAAGCGGAGTTGAGCAGCAACGAGGCGGAGCTGGCCGCAACCAGGGAGAAGACGATCGCGTTGGAGAAGCAGATCTCAGAGTTGACGAGCAAGAGCGACATGGTCCACCAGTTTGAAACATTTACCCAACAACTGCAGCAGTCCAACCATGCAACCGCAAACAAGCTCTTGCTCGAGGAGAAGCAGCGCGAGAAGGTGGAAAAGCAGCTGGTAGAACAGAAACTCGAGCTGGAACGTGTTCGCACAGAGTCACAGCTCAAGATCGAGGAGAACCTAACGAAGTTGAGCGAAGCGGTGGAGAAAATGCAAATACAGCAGGAGGAGCAGCTGGCGTCTGCGAAAGAGGAAATTGCCGTGGTGGCGGTTGCGGACGAAGAGAAAGAGGAAGAGGAAGAGGAAAAGGAAGAGGACCACGTTCAACTCGAGCAAGAGCTCGAACTACAGAAGTCTCTCTATACTCAGCAGCTAAACGAAAAAACTCAAATTGAAACGGATCTCAAAAACAGCCAAATTCAGCTCGCCCAGATGGAGGAGAAGACAAAGTCCCACGACGAGAACCTCCAGCAGCTGAAGAAGGCGCTCAGGAGAGTCGTTTCAATGAAGCAGCTGGACTATACGAAGACAATTCAACACGAGCAAGAACTCTCCGCTCTGACGAACCAACTCGTACTGAGTGAGCTCGACAAGAAAAATATTTCGGAGCAAAATTTCGAGGCTCAAAAACTCCTTCTTCAAACGACTGAAGAAGTTGAGAAAGAGCGACAGAACAAAAAGAAGCTCGTTGCCCAACTGCATGAAAGCTTCAAAGATTCGACAAGCAACCAGACTGAAACGAAGGACTTAAAAAATGTTTTGAAAAATATCAAGCAGCAGGTGAGCGAGCGAAGCGAGCGAGTCTTGATTGAGACGAGAATACTCGCGATGAATCCCGCGAAATGGCTACAGACATAATATAATGGCTACATCCACTACTGAACTAACATAATTCCACTCAATTCGTTTGAAACGCTCGTTTTGCTCTTTCTTCAATAAAAAGCAAACTAGCGAGAGAAACAATTTCCACAAGATGTTGCAGCGTTTGAAGGACGAGGTGAAGGAGGTGAACCTATTCAAGGAAGAGCTGGAACTGGTTAAGCTAAGCAAGGAGAAGCTCATGAACGAGCTGAAAAAGGAGCAGGAGGGCCGAAAGGCGAATTACAACCTGTTGCAGGATCTTCAGGGAAAAATCAGGGTATTTGTGCGGTGCAGACCGATGCTCAACAACGAGATTGAGCAGAGCAGGAGCAGGTGAGCAAAAGCGCAAGATGAAATGGCTCCCAAACTTATCTAACCAGCTCGGCTTCATTTTTTCGGCGCAGCGTCAAAATTACCTCTAAGAGCTGTTTGGAGATTACAACGTCCAAGTCCAAGAACAATCGTGGGCCGATGGAATTCACCTTTGACGAGGTGCTTGGAGCGAAGGTTAGCCAGGAGGACGTGTTCGAGAAGGTCGAGGGGTTGATTGGGAGTGTTATTGACGGATTCAACGTCACGATATTTGCGTATGGGCAGACTGGGAGTGGAAAGGTGAGCGAGCGAAGCGAGCGAGCCTTGTGACAAAAGAGTGCGGAGCTCCGTGAAAAATTGCTATGCATGGCTACATCCACTACTGAACTAACATACTTAACTATTTCGCAGACTTACACGATGGCCGGCTCCACCGACTCCAACACTGAAGCTGGCATCATCCCTCGCTCAATCACCAAGCTCTTCCAGCAGCTCAAACAGAAATCTCTTCACTACGACGTTGCGGTCAAATCCTATTTCGTCGAATTGTACTGCAACAAGCTCATCGATCTGTTCGCACCGAGTAGCAAACACTCTGCTGCCGACGACCACTTGGCGAACGAAAAAAAACTCGACATCAAGCTCGACGCGACGCGGATGGTTTATGTGAAGAACGCGGTGATGAAGACTGCCGAGGATGCAGCCGACTTGATCTCGTTTTGGGCAGAGGGCGAATCCACAAAACGCCACTCCGCCTCAACAAACATGAATGATGCGAGCTCTCGGAGTCACTCCGTGCTGAGTATCATCGTCGAGGTGAAGAGCAAGACCACGGGTACTGTATCGACGGGGAAGTTGAGTTTAATTGATCTGGCGGGAAGCGAAAAGGTCAACAAGAGCGGAGTCACTGGAGTTGGGCTTCAGGAGGCCAAGAACATCAACACGAGCTTGAGCTGCTTGAGCGACGTGATCGCCGCGTTGAGCAATGGTAACAAGCACATTCCATACCGTAACAATAAGTTGACACAGCTGATGCAGGACAGTCTGGGAGGAAACGCGAAAACTTTAATGTTTGTGAATATCAGTCCGGCGGATAGCAACTCGGAGGAGAGTGTCATGAGCTTGCACTATGGCAGCAGGGCAAAGATGATAAAAAATAACGCCAAAAAGAACGAGGAGAGCAGTGAGGTGGGGAGGTTGAAAAATTTGGTCGAGGGATTGAGAAGTGAGTTGGCGGCTAGCAGGGAGGATGGGGCAGGAGAGGGGAAAGAAGTGGTAGTGAAAAATAACGTAGCTAGACCGGAGGAAGAGGTCAACGTGAATGCCGTGGTGCCAGGTTGAATCTTATTGCTTAAACCTAGATTTTAGACTTTTTACTCTTTTTCTTCTTCTTTTTCTTCTCCTTCTCCTTGTCCAAGCTAGGCAGTTCCGATTTTTTCCCCATCTCAAGCTCCAATTCCTCCCCCTCGCCAAAATCAAGAAGGTTCTGCTCCACGGTCTTCTCTTTTTTTTTCTTACTCTCCTTCTCTTTCTTCTGCTTCTTTTCCTTCCCACTTTTCACCTTGTCCTTGTCCTTGTCCTTGACCTTGACCTCGTGGTGCTGCCTTGGCCCCTCAAGAACTTCGTCCTCGCCCAATGGTGTAGTAAGATCAACGGCTCCCAGAGCCGCGAACTCGTTTTCCACCCCTGTCCGTTCCTCTTCCTCCTCCTCGTCGTCGCTGTACACCGCCCCACCGCCACCACCAAAGATGCTCATCGCGTCTTGCCGCATGTCCATTGAGTCTCCAGTCTCTCGACCCTCTCCGACGTCGTCAAAGATGCTCATATCAATTTCCTCCTTCTCCTTTTCCTTTTCCTTTTTCTTCTTCTTTCCCTTCTTCTCCTTCTCCTTCTTCTTCCTTCTCCCCTCTCCCTCCTGCTCGTCATCGTTTGTATCTAGCTGTATCTCCCCGAACTCGTTGTTGTTGTTGTTGTTGTTGTTGTTGTTGTTGTTATTGGTGGTGGTGTTGTTGTTGGTGGTGTTGTTGTCGGTGTTGGTGTTGCTCTTGTCATCGTCGCTCTCGCCGAGGTCGTCCTGCAGGTAGAACGCCGTGCCGTCGTTCCGATCGATTCCAGCGTGCTGCGCTCCCTGTTGCTTAATATTTTCGTTGTCCGAGCTTTCCCCACCGCTGCTCGAGGAACTCCCCTTATGATTGAGCAGCTGCTTCTCCTTTCCCTTTTTCTTGGGCTTTTTCTCACTTTTTGACCTTTTCTTCTTCCTTTTCTTCGCCGCCTCGATCTGATTTGTTGCACCCCCCGGCTGCTTCCCAAAATAACCAAAGTACACCTCGTTGATGCTCCGCGCCCTGCTCGTTGTGCTACCTTGCAGCTCCTTCAATATCCGTCCGTCGACGGTCAGCTCCGTGCTAACACCGGGTGGAAAAGGAAGCTTGGAGGACGCCTTTCGGGAGACAGGTTTCATCTGGTACGGGCAGAAGAGTGCAGTTAAGAGGGTGGAGGACTTTTGGCAGGTAATTGCAATTGAGGAAAGGGGGACGAGGGACGGGGAAGAGTCTAGGAGGAGATTGGGGTTGTCATCGTCATTGTCATTGTCAACGTCATCATCAGAAGCTTTCGTTGGAAGCAACAAATCAGAAATCGTGTGACTGCCTGAATCAGGCATGCTCATGGTGAGAGACAGCAAATCGGTATTGGCATTGTTATTGTCGACATCGACCTTCATCCCGTCAACCGCCTTGATCGCAGTCTCAATATCCACAACCGCCAAATTTTCCCTCTCAAATTTTGGAATTGTAACAAGTTCCAGCGACGCCAACAAATTGAAGCAACTCGTGGCCCTCTCGCATACCTCCGGGTCGCAGCTGCGCCGAACGAAAAAGGTGCGAAAACGAATTGAGTGGGTTAGTTTAGTTTAGTTTAGTAGTGGCTCGTATTCTCGTCTTCCTCAAGGCTCGCTCGCTTCGCTCACTCACCTCTCCCTCCACCGGGTGAGATTCGACGTAATGCAGGATAATATTTCGTCTAGGGCGGGGGAGGAGGCTCCGCAGGCTGTCGCGAAGACCTTGAAGGCGGACTGGATGTAGACTGATTGGGTTCGGGGGGGAAGGGTTAAGGATTGAGGAGAAATTAGGGTGGCGATCAGCGGGGAGTGTGAGGCTGGGGCACAACTCAATGCAAACTCCCCAACAATAAACGCCGCGGCGTGCAGAACCTCAATGACAGTGTTCTCACTCCTGCCCATGCAAACATCACTATTGAGCACCAATTCGCTCATCTCATTTACGACGAAGTCCCGAATGGGCAAAACGCGCATTCCCACGTTGATGATCTCCTCAGCGATCAACTTTCCATAAGTGGTGCCATGGATCTTGCTCAGGCTGACGAGGATGGTCACGTACCACTTGAAATCGTTCAAGTACTCGTACTTGTCTCTGCTGCAAATGAAGACGATCTGCTGGATTAGCTCGTTCATGTACTCGCCCTCGGCTCGGTCTACGTGAGTCATTAGCTGGGATATTAGCTCCTGGAGGTTGCGCTTGGAGACCATTCCGGTGAGTAGCTCCAGCGCCCGGCTGCGAATCGTAATGTCGTCGTCGGACAGACACCGCAGGATTAGCAGCTTGTGCTCGATCACTTCCTTCGGGTTGGACTTCATCAGGGAGACGAAACCGACAAGACCAAGGTACTTGAGGTTCTGGTCGGATTCCTCGACGAAAGTTTTGAGCTTCTCAGAGCAAAGCTGCGCCGAGCGAAGAAGGCGCGAAATGGAATTTAGGTGGGTCAGGTTAGCTTAGTTGAGGTGGATGTGGCTGGCCGTTGCCATTTCCGTCGCTCGCTCACTCACCTTGACAATCGTTGGAACATTCTTGGGAACTGAACCGTCGGATTTTTTCGCATACGGGAGTGCGAGGGTCAGCGTGTAGACGCTCTCGAACAACAACGACTTCGCACTCGTGGTCGTGGCGATGTTCGCCAAAGGGTCCAACAGCTTCCTCGCCAGCCGTGGCTCCTCACTCACTAGACTTCCTAGCAGCTTCACCACCTTGATCAGCATCCAGTTGTTGCTGCTGGATGTCAAGAGCTGGAAAAAATGAGGCGCCAGGATCAAGTAGTTCTTCGGATTCTTGTCAGCCAACTCAGTGATGACGTTGACAGCACAGCTCACCACTGCCGGCTCGGGGTCGCTCAGCAACGCCTTCACCCGGTCAAAAGTGAGGCGAAGGCCCTGGGGGTAGTGCATGAACACCTTGAAGAGGCACAGGACGGCTTTTTTTCGAATGTAGCTCTGCGAGTGGGACAACAAGAGGGTCAAATCTGGCAGCAGCTATTTAAAAAAAACAGGGGGTTAGGAGGTTTTGGCGGAATTTATAGAGCCTTGAGTGAGACTTACCTCCCGGGCGAGGTCAGGGGTCACAATGTTGGAAAGGCAATTTATCGCAACCCCAACCTCGTAGATCGAAGAGGAGGTGAACTCCTTCTTGAGCAGGTTTGTGGTCAGGAGAATTACGTCCGTCTGCTCGTTGAAAGTTTGAGTTGAGGCAAGCATCCCAACACGCTTGTGAGCAAACCGGGGAGAGGACATCACCTCAATTATAGAAAACGACGCCCACTCAAAGTCAAAACCTTGCATCTGCAGAAAGGTGAGCTTCCGCAGGGCATTGGTCTTGATGAAGAAGTCATTCGATTTTAGCTCTTGCTTGATCCCCTTGATTGAGGTCGATATGTAGATTGTTGGGTCACGCTTATGAGCGCGAATACCCTTCACTAGGTCAGAAAGGGTGGTTTCGAACATGTGTAATGTTTAGGGAGGGGGGGGAGGGAGGAGAAGGAGAGAGAAGAGAGAAGGGGAATTCAGACACTCAGCTAAGCCAAGGGGACGGTGGGACTAGAAGAGCTATGATAAAATGTGGAATGCTTGGTGATGGGTTGTAAAATTTGGTAACCATTTATTCCATCAATTCGTTTGGCTCGCCTGACTCGCTCGTGCTTCAATAAAAATGCGCCTAACTCCGGAGTTGGCAGAACGAAAAAGGCTGTTGAAATCACAACTGAAAAAGTTCGATCAAGACTTCATGAGGGAAAAGGGGAGGATGCCCCACAAGGCGGAGAAGGAGCCGATCCGACACCTCTACAAACAGTACAATGCCCTGAATAGTTTGTTAGAAACTACCGACGGTGGGGGCGTGGGCGTGGGCGTGGGCGTGAACATGCTGATGGACGAACAGCTCCTCCACGGGCATAATGCTGATGTGCGTTGTCTGGCGTTATCGCGGAGTAACGGCCATGTGGCATCGGGCAGTAAGAGAGGATCAATCATCATCCACTCGACCAGCTCCAACAAGGTAGAATATCGAGCTGACAATGTTTTTGCCAATGGTGTCAATGGTCTTTGCTGTCTTCCGAATGGCTCACTTGTGGCTTGTGGCTATGGTCCTGGGGGTAACGGCTTGAAGGTATTCAGCCCTTCCCTCGAGTTGGTCCAGACCTTGGTGGGACACAATGGTTATGTTTGGTGCGTCACCGTCTCTCCATCAGGCTCCCACTTTGCTTCTGGTGGTGATGAGGAGGTGATTATTTGGTCGGAGCCGCCGGGGGAGGGTGACGAGTGGGCGAGAGTGCAAGTGCTTGAGGATCACACGAGTCGGATTTGTGCAGTGTGCTTCTCCCCCGACGGCAAGCAGCTGGCTACTGGAAGCTGGGACAAGTCCATCAACCTCTACAGCTTCAAAGAGGAAAATGCCATCTTAGCGCACACGTTGGAGGGCCACACCCACTTCGTCATGTCCCTCTCGTTCTCTCCCGACTGCAAACTCCTTTGCTCGGGAAGTATCGATAAATCCATCAAATTTTGGAACCCTGCCGATGGAAGCTTGGTGAAGAGCATCGACCAGGCTCACACCTCTACCGTCAATAGCGTCTCATACTCCCCCAACGGGCGTGTTCTTGTGAGTGCCGCTTGGAACGAAAAAACGATTAAGATCTGGGATGCTGAGACTTTCGAGCTCAAGCACACGTTCGAGCAGGAATTCGACACCAACCAGCTCACCATCACGGCCGATTCCAACTACATTGTTTCGGCCAACAATGACAAGACG
>Ga0302116_1002099_pt1 | contig 11817 bp, 14 predicted proteins | sample AG5_SCM_MG_FD_203124 | JGI IMG/M metagenome (GOLD analysis project Ga0302116, IMG submission 203124) | Marine microbial communities from Western Arctic Ocean, Canada - AG5_SCM | ecosystem: Environmental > Aquatic > Marine > Oceanic | place: Canada: Western Arctic Ocean | collected 2017-10-01 | reverse complement strand
TAGGTGGTTTTGGCATTGGACTTGTCAGCGTTTGCAAGAAGAAGCTGGTTCGTGAAGAGCTTGATGGCTGGCTCGGCCGAGGGACTGGGGTGGATCACAGTTATATCTAGGCCGGAAGCGGGGAGGACAAGGAATGGGCTGGGGAGAGGAGTAGTTGCTTTTTGTGTGATCGAGGAGTGGGGCCTCTTTTTGCTCATTGTAGGAGTTGAGGGGATGCTGAAAAAGGGGGAGAACGAACGTACAGCCCCAATTTTTTAACTTCCCTAGAAATTTAAATAAAAATTGGAAGATGGACGAAGAGCTCCTCCACGGGCATAATGATTCTGTATATTGCGTGGCGTTGAGTAACGGCCATGTGGCATCGGGTAGTGAGGGCGGGTCAATCATCATCCACTCGACCAGCTCCACCAAGGTAGAATATCGAGCTGACAATGTTTTTGCTGGAGGTGTAAATGGTCTTTGCTATCTTCCGAATGGCTCACTTGTGGCTTGTGGCTTTGATGTTTCTGGGGGTCCCAACTTGAAGGTATTTAGCCCTTCCCTCGAGTTGGTCCAGACCTTGGAGGGACACAATGGTAATGTTAATTGCGTCACCGTCTCTCCATCAGGCTCCCACTTTGCTTCCTGTGGAAGTGGTGGGAAGGTGATTATTTGGTCGGAGTCGGGGGAGGGTGGCGAGTTGGCGAGAGTGCAAGTGCTTGAGGATCACACGGATAGTATTATGGCAGTGTGCTTCTCCCCCGACGGCAAGCAGCTGGCTACTGGAAGTGGCGACAAGTCCATCAACCTCTACAGCTTCAACGAGGGAAGTGCCATCTTAGCGCACACGTTGGAGGGCCACACCAACGCCGTCAGGTCCCTCTCGTTCTCTCCCGACTGCAAATTCCTTTGCTCGGGAAGTTGGGATAAATCCATCAAATTTTGGAACCCTGCCGATGGAAGCTTGGTGAAGAGCATCGACCAGGCTCACTCCTATACCGTCACTAGCGTCTCATACTCCCCCAACGGGCGTATTCTTGTGAGTGCCGGTGTCGACAATACGATGAAGATCTGGGATGCTGAGACTTTCGAGCTCAAGCACACGTTCGAGCAGGAATTCAACACCAACCAGCTCACCATCACGGCCGATTCCAACTACATTGTTTCGGCCAACAACGACAACACCGTTAGAATCACCTCCTGCCGAGAGTACCACCTCACGGGCCTCACCCCCATCCTAAACCTCATTCTCCACATCGTCTACAAGTGGGAATTTGTGTCGTTTTTGGAGCCAAACGAAAACACACCAAGCTCACCCCTCGAGAAAGTCATTAGGGTACTCGGCGAGTGCGTGCACGACGGCGGCTACAACGTCACCTCCGAGATCCTGTCCTTCCTCTCCCCTGCCCACCTCCCCGTCCAAATCACCCCCACTAGATGGAAAAGCGATCCAGCAAGCTTGACAATGTTTATGCGAAGTAGATATGAGCGCCTACAGGAGGAGCATGCTGAAAAGGAGGCAGCTCTGGTAGCAGTCAATGAGCATCAAAGAGTGGAGATTGAAGAGTTGCGGCAGCGCATTGCTGAGTTGGAGCCTGATGGAGCCTGATGAAGACTACTAAGGATTTGCATGTGCACAACAAACAACTAGTCCTTCCTCTCCCCAGCCCACCTCCCAATCCAAATCACCCCGACCAGGTGGAAATCTTTTTAAACATTTTAACAATTTAATCTCTCCGAAATAATTTAAAAGATCTCCCCAGACAGGAACTTCGAGAACAAGCCGAACCCGGCACGAGGAGTGAAGTTGGGTACTTCATGTCCCGCCAGCCTGATCGTGACGAATTGGAAGTTCTTTCCGCTGCTCTCGTCACTTCCAACGACCTTGTAGCTCGTCGCACTTCCTGTAGGAACAGAATCGCCTTCGTCTACCGCCCAAGGGTGCCACGCGTCGACTTCTTCCACGTAGCCACGCTCCTCCATCCCCGTGGTCCAAATCTCGTTGCCAATGTAAGGCACGCACGCATCGGCGTCGCCGTTGTAGATCAAAACCTGCAAGCCAGAAGCAAGCAAGGAGGGGTAGAGTGTCACGGAAGCCGGGCCGCTCGTGGAGTACGAGAACGTGGAGGTCAAGCTCTCGGCCGGCAAGTGTAGCGCCTCGCGCACGTCGCTCCTCGCGAAGTAAGCTGGGATTGCGTCAAACGCACCGCAGGTCCAATCGAACCCCGCTCCGAGCTCCGTAAGCTCCGCGTGAGCCTCGTTCAGCCTGTGCCCGTTGTTGACCAAGAAACGCTTAATATAATTGTCACTCTTGCCGCTCGCCTCGTGCCAGCTCCTCTTCTGCGATGCGGCACTGTCCGTAGGACAGTTGTCGTAGAGGTTGTAGATGTTGTAGGGACCGACAGCCTTGTCCATGGACTGGAGCAAGAGCTCGCATTCCGCAGAGGGTCGGGGAGCAGAGTCCGGGCTGTCAAAATCGACAGAGTTTGTGGCGAAATCGCACGTCTCTTGGATATCGTTGTTCATCTTGGAGGAGATGAGGCCCTTGCCATGGAGCAGGGCAACATCGTCGCGGTTCTCGTTCGGGCCGTTGCACATGAACGAGTTCTCCCCGCCGCCCCAGCACCCGTTGCCGACTGCCATTCCCTTGAGGCGGGCTTTTAGGGCGGGATCCGTGTTGGGTGAGGTGAGGATATAGTTCGCGATGTTGGGGAGATACTGACCCGCATACGACTCTCCAATAAACAAGAGGTCATTTGACGCGTACTCTGGGAACTGCTTGTAAAACTCAGTGAGGGTCGCCGTGTACGCAGCTGCCTGAGACGTGTCGTCCCAGGAGCAGGCATCCTGGCGAATGCCATCAATGAGGCAGTAGGAGAAACCAGAAGACATGCCGACGGTCGTTGGGGTGAGGAACGCTCCGGCGGGGGACTCCAAGTAGAGCATGTTGGCAATCTGGTTAAAAGAGAAATCGTCGTTGGCGATTTGTCCTTCAGAGGCGATCTGGAAATACCCCAACTCCCCATAGAGGCCATACAAGGATGATCCTCCAGGCCCACCAGTGTGCCATGCCGCAACCGGGTCATTAGCAGCAGTAGGAGAAGAAGAGGTGTCAAACTGGTAGTGAATAACTAGGCTCGAGTAACCAGTTTCCTCCTTGAGGGTCGGAGTGCTTACATTCAGAAAGCCAGAGTAAACATTGAACTTGTCACGGTGGTCTGGGAAGTCCGGCAAATTAGTAGTTACAAGGTCTGCTATGGGGGCAGCCTGTGTAGAGCCAATGACAGCAGCTACTACAAAAATGGAGAACTTCATAACGTAGTTTAATAGACCGCGCAATTAAAATTAAAAAACAGCCAATCAAAATCTTTCTTCTCACCACGCGGCTAAAAAACAGTATGCAGTTTGTTAACACTTGCATTTTACTTTTCAGTCCTTTTCCCTTGTCCATTTCACTTCACTCTATTTCCCCTTCCTCCTAAGATCCCTCAACGCACTCTTACTCCTAGCGAGCTCGCAATTTGTGCCATTCGTTTTGGTGAAAAAACTCGCCAAAACGTCGGTATTCTGCTGGCTCCCTCCCCAGCAAAACCACATGGAAACGAAGGGGCTCGATTTCTTGTGGGTGTCACTCTTCTTGGAGCCCCTGAAGTCCTTCGGAGGTTCGTACACGTACCGCTTTTTTGGGACGATGTAGAAGGGGCGGAGGTTGGATCTTTTCAAAGCCGCCTCGTAGTAGTCCTTCTTCGCGACGTACTGGGGCATCAGGAGAAGCCACGGCTTACTTATTTGGGAGGGAGAGGTGAGGAACTGCATCAGCTTGTCGATGTGGTCGTTCGAGTAGGGTGGATTCGTGAGGAATATATGGTGTTCAGGAACTCTGTTTGATTCCCACGCTGCGTAGCAGTCCTGCTTGATGTTGATGACATTGGGGAAATTCAAGCAGTTGAGCTTGTCAACTGTGCCGCCGTTGCAGTAGTACGGGTCGTAGATTGTTATTGTTGCTGGGGAGCTGTTGAGGAGCTGGGTCATTTTCGTGAGTGTGGGTGCAATGTCGTCGTAGGAAATTTGGGGGGTTTCGCAGTGATCGTCCTCGTCGACCTCGTACGGGAAGTCGACGAGGGAGGAGGGGGGGTTTGGGGTTGGGGTGGAGGTTGGGGGGTTGGGGTCAGAGGAGGCAACATCGATTTTGGTTTTTGATTTTTTGGGTTCTTTCTTCGTTTTCTGTTGTTGCTGCTGTTTTTGTTGTTGCTTTTGTTGCTGGGAAATGTCTTCATCGAACTCGGCATCTGGCTCTACTTCGGCATCTGGCTCTACATCAGCGTTCTTTCGCTTCTTGCCCTTTTTCCATTTGCTTTTACTTTTCTTCTTCTTTGTTGTCGATGTCGATGTCGATGTCGTTGTCGAGGCAAACAAGGCAAGCGCCTCGTTCCCGTCACTACCACCCCCGGCTGCATCGCTGCTACTGCCAATTGAAACTGGTTTGACTACATTGTGGAATACTGTGCTCCACTGTGTGTTTTCGTGTTCGTTGCTGTCGTTATCATTGTCGTTGCTCATCCTAATCAATCACCTTTTGGCAAGGGATTCTTCTCCAAATCAACTGACCAGTGTGAACTGTTGCTGTTCAGAGTCGAGTACTGAAGAATGGACGAGAGTGATGCTTGAGCTTCGTTCAGCAGTTTGGGAGTGTTCACAGTAGGTTGGAGGTTCTGGCGAAACTCTAACTTAACCTCAGCTATTATTTTGAGGCGGTTCTTCGAAGGATAAGACTCTAAGTTGCGTATAATGTTTTTGTAGAGGCTAAGTACCTGTTGACGGCCCATACGTTCAGAAAATCCGAAATCCGACAAATATATTCAGCACTTTTCTGAGCACACATATTTGCACATCAGCACATCAGGTCTTTAAATTTAGCAATATAATGATGAGTTCGATCCTCAGACTCACCCTCACACTCTCTCTCACATCCGCCTTTCCAATCCTGCTACCTTTTCGACTCACATCAACACCAACCTCAACATCAAAACTCCTCCTTCACATGATAGCAAAAACACATGGATTAGAGTCGTGCTTCATGCCCATCCAGCAATTTGAGACTGATTATAAATCACCTCGCATCGTCAAGATTGCGGGGTCGTACCCTGGGATAACGAGATCCGAGATTCTTGCGGTTTCCTCCAATCCATCACCTCCTCAAGGCCAATCAACATTTGATTTTTCACAGCCTGGCGACCCCAATGTTGGTACCGTTGCGATTGAAGGCTCATCGACAGTCTATGGATGCGTGGATCCTGTTGTAATAATCAGCGATCACTTGACTCTTGGAATTCCATTACCTGAGGTTGAGAAATTGCCGATCGACATTGTTTGCTTGGTGGATCGTGGGCAACAATTTTTTGCTGAGCGGAAGTTTCTAATCTACACCGACGGTGATGGCGATGGTCAGGTGCAGCTGGCGGCGTTCCCTTCGGTCGACGAATTCCCCCAGACGGCTACAATTCTCGGGCACGTTGTTCTGATGAATGTGCCTTGGCTTCCATCTATGAAGAGCACCAAAACTGGTTTTGCCGAGGCGGATGAGTACTTTTAATGCATTACTTTAACAGTCTTTAAATTACGACACAAACTTCTTCATCAGAATGGCGGCATTGTGCCCACCAAATCCAAGGTTCGTGGACATTGCCATGTCAATTTCCATCTCTCTCTTAACGTTCGCCACGTTGTCTAGATCGCACTCTGGATCTGCCGTCTCCTGGTTGATCGTGGGTGGAACTACGCCGTTTTTTATGGCTTTGGCAATCACAATTGCCTCGAGTCCTCCGGCGGCGCCAAGAGTGTGGCCCGTCACGCCTTTCGTAGAACTAACAACAAGATGCCCTCCCTTCTTCCCCCCGTTCTCACCGAAAACGGATTTGATTGCCATTGTTTCGAATTTGTCGTTGTAGGCTGTGGAGGTGCCGTGGGCATTGATATAGTTGATGTTCGTTTTCTCGCATCCGCTCTGTTTTATAGCTGCGCCGAGCGAAGAAGGTGCGAGGCGCATTTTAAATGGAGCAGGGGGGAGGCGAGCGAGTCAAAAGAATTTAGTGGAATAATGTTAGTTTAGTGTAGTGGATTTAGCCATTATGATTATGTCTGTAGCCATTTCGCGGGATTCCATCGCTAGTATTCTCGTCTTTCACAAGGCTCGCTCGCTTCGCTCGCTCACCTCTTTCCATCGCGTCAGCAAGACCGGACCCACCCGGGGCAGGCGTAGTGATGTGGTGAGCATCACAGGAAGCCCCGTAGCCCACGATTTCGCAGTAGATTTCTGCGCCGCGATCTTGAGCGGATTGGAGCGATTCGATTAGGATGACTCCAGCACCCTCCCCCATGACGAAACCGCCACGGGCGGAGTCGAACGGACGGCTTCCTGCCTGCGCCGAGCGAAGAAGGTGCGAAGCGAATTGAGTGGAATAATGTTAGTTTAGTTGTGGCTCGTATTCTCGTCGCTCGCTCGCTCACTCATTCATTCACTCACTCACTCATTCACTCACTCACTCACTCACTCACCTTTGGGTCTTCGTTGAATCCCGTTGCCATAGCCTTCATCGCGTTGAATCCTGCAAAACACAGCGGTGTAATCGTAGCTTCCGTGCCGCCCGCTAGCATCGCATCGCAATCGCCACTCTTGATCATACCTATAGCCTCCCCGATGCTGTGCGTGCCGCTTGCACATGCAGAAACAACCCCGTAGTTAGGACCCTTTGCATTTGTTTCAATTGCAATAACACCGGCCGCCGTGTTGCCCAGCAAGGCAGGAATAGTGAAGGGGCTGACCTTGGGCCTGGCCAAGTTGCTGTGAAGCTTGAGAGTTTCTCTCTCGGAGGTTTCCATCCCACCAAACGCAGAGCCCACCATCACGCCCACTCTGGGCGCGTTCTCGTCGGTTATGGCGAACTTGGCATCCTCCAGCGCGAGCTTCGAAGCAGCAACAGCAAAGTGAGTGAATCTGTCGTTTGATTTTACATTCTTCACATTAGTGAAATAATCCTTCGGGTTGAATTTTTCGTCAGACACTTCGGACGCAATCTGACACGTGTGAGCGGATGCGTCGAACCGCGTCACCTTGTTGAGGGAGGAAATTCCGTTCACACAGGATGTGAAGAACTCATCGTGTCCAATTCCACAACCAGAGATGACACCCAGACCAGTTACCACAACCCGGCGGGCAAGGTCAGGGTCGGTAGAGAGGGTGGCAGCTAGGGAGGAGGAGGAGGATACAAACCGCGCGGACGTTTGCCTCACTAATAAGAACCCTGTTGAGCTTGACACTAGCAAGAATGTGAAGAGCAACTGCAACATTGTGAATGTCGTACAAGTCGTTCAGGCGTCAAGCCAAAAGGTGTGCTGTATGGCGACACCGGCCTTTGCGTAGGATTTCTAAAAATCCAAATAAAAAAATTGAAAAAAAATAAAAAATTAAATTTTGCGAATTCTGATCTCCTTCTTGCAAGATGGACGACTTCGTATTGCTGGAAACGACGAGTTGCGAGGCCTCCGACACTGAGAAACAGCTTAGGCATTTAAAATCGAGCTTGAACGAAGAGATTTTGACCTTCGACAAGAAGTCGAAGAAGAAGAAGAAAACTGCAGTTACACGAAGCGAATTCAATCTGCGTGTTGCAGTCGGATTTGTCATCACGTCCTTGCTTGCAGTCAGTTTTGGAAGTTCGGTTGCCAACCTGTGTGAGTTCCATTTATCAACCATTTCATTTCATTTAACTAAAATAAAATACGTTTCACTCACATCAACTTCCTTCCACTTCCACTTCCACTTCCACTTCCACTTCCACTTCAACTTCCACTTCCACTTCCACCAGATGTTGAGAATGTGAAACTTAATGACCGGCTCATGGCTGCCGAGCACGATAACTTCTACCTGGAGCTTGTCCTCGATGATTATGAGAGCCGGGTCATCCCTGAGCTTCGAGACGAGATTTTCGCCGTAGAGTCTTTGGTTGATTCCTGCGACCAGATCATGGGAAGCCCGGGCGTTTATTATGCCCCCCCCCACGTTGAAGAGGCGGAGATCGTGACCACCCCTAGCATCGAGACCCCTATCATGCCGTGCCTCCTCCCTGGTGTTGACCCCCCCGTCCCAAAACCAATCATCGGCAATGTGAGCACTTTCGTTCATCTAAATCAAAATCAAAATCAAAATCACAATAAAAATCACAATCACAATCACAACGTCCTGGCACAGTCTGAAAATATCATGAAACCAACCATGACCAACAGGCGAAAACATAGAAAACCGCTCCCAGACCCCAACCCAACTGACCACGTCTTCGAGCTTAACAATTGCTGGGTCAAAGCAAAAGTTGAACTAGGCGTGTGCAGCGCATCTATAGAGTCCGCTTTGAGCGACGTCGGTCACGAAGCGGCAGCTTTTGTCCAATCCACTGCGGTTGAGCTGTCCAAAGCAACGAATCAGATCGTAGCTGCCGTGAAAGAGGATGCGAAAACTGGCACGCTGCGGCAGGTTGCAGACACTTCTCGTGCTGTTAGCTTGATCGTAAACAAACAAGCGACCGCGGCGGTCATAGGCGGAGCCCTCGTGGCCGCGAAGGCGTTCGTTCTGGTCAATAGTACCCTGTCAACGGGATGGGAAGAAGTAATTAAAAGCTTCGGTTGAGCTCTGTGTGCTCAGTGCGAAATGCTGTGTCGAACTTCTGTAAACAATATATATAAGAAATACATAATAACTCAACATGTAAATGTCCTACTTTTTTGTTGTTGTTGTTGTTGTTGTTGTTGTTGTTGTTGTTGTTGTTGCTAGTGTCGACATGATGCAATCTAACGCAAACTTCGAATACTCAAGCTTGAAAATTCCATTATTGTTGCTTGATCCGAATCCAGAGCAATTTGAGAGAATTTGTGCTGTTATGTCTACTGAAGAACTCCTATACCCTCCCTCATTGTCATTGCTGTCGTCACCCTCCCAATCCCCAGAACCCTCATCTACATCATTATCACCATCACCATCAAAATCACCACCATCATCATCACCATCGCCATCTTCGTCGTCATCATCCGAATACCCAATAATATCAAAGTCGGTGTCCAAAGACTCTTCCACGCAGTTTTCGATTATTCGGTGTAGCTCGAGTTGGCTGGAGGAATACTTCACTCCTTCTCCCTCCTCTTTGCCCTCGTACATGGCCACACCAATGTCTGTAGCCAAGGAAGGTGAAATTTCTTTTCCCATCATTGAGAATATATTCAGAATTTCCTCATACAGTCCGAACGCACTCATTACAACCAGCCCCTCGTACACGACTTCCTCGGTAATTTCAACCCCCCCCTGATCAGCACTCTTCAACACTTTTTGAAACATGTCCAAACAAAAGGGAAAATCTTCCTCTGCCTCTTCTCGGAGCGTCCCTGTCTCCTTGTCCCACACTGTCACGTCCAAGAGCTTAGCACACATCTCCTTGTAGAGACTGATCGGGAGCGGGAGTTTGAGCTTGCCGCTGGCCACGAAAATAGCAACAATTTCGCCCAAATCCTCATTCGTATCTGTTGCAGAACCGGCAAGACCACGACGAACCACGTGAAGAAAAATGGTGTGCCAGCAGCCAAACTCCCTCGAAGTTTGTGGTAGGACTTCCATATATCTCGTAAACTCTGGATTCTTGACAAACTCTGAGAATTGTTTGATGCAAAGAGGTGTGGGCGGAGAGAGTTGGATATTATTTTGCAACATGCTAAACTTCACATTGAGTGTTTGTGGAGAGGCAATTGAAGGGGTGGGGAAGGGGGGGAACCTCAAAATCTTGTTTAGCAAAGACACATAATCTGGTTTGGAAGATGAAGTCGAAGTTGCTAGAGCTCGTGCAGGTGCGACTCGGTATGAAAACGAATGTGCCATGTGTATGGCTTGAGCTGCCAGCAACATGCCACAACCGTTTGGGTACTTTCTAAAATTGTGAGATTGCTTTCCTACAATCGTAGTTTCCACATTCCGTGGTCTCTACAATATATAATAAAATAGACACTATGCATTCACCCCACACCATTCCTTTGCCAATATCCACACCCTCGATGGAAACAATTGACGGAACATTATCAAATTCAGAGGCAGTACTAAAAATCCGAGATGCCTGGATATCTGCACAGCTGTCCTTGCGTTCTTCCGAGTTTACCTCCCTTACCCCCCTAAAAGTACACACTTGCACTTGGAACGTCAACGCGAAGAAGATAACTTCTACCGACCCCACCTACCTGGATCCTTGGCTGTTTCCTCCTCAATCTCAATCTCAATCTCAACCTGCTTCGGACAACTCCACCCCTGACATAGTTGCCGTTGCGTTCCAAGAGATTGTCGACCTGAATGCGGTGAACGTTGCCCTCGACTCGAAGGCGATGCAGAAATCTGTCGCTTGGCAGGAGGATCTCCTCGCCTCCCTCAACCAGCGCGATTCGTACTCGTTCGTTTGCGAGAAGCACCTCGTCGGCATGCTTCTCTGCGTGTACGTTAAGACGAAGCACACGTCAAACGTTAAGTACGTCTACAGCGACAGCGTTGGGGTGGGAGTGATGGGAATGCTCGGGAACAAGGGGGGGGTGAGTGTTAGGCTGCAAATTTACGATTCGACCTTTTGCTTCACTTGCAGTCACTTTGCCGCTCACAGGGAGAACGTCAGCGGTCGAAATGCCGACTATGGCAATATTTTGTCCAAACTGAAGTTCGAAATTGGGCGGGAGGCGGTTGAGGAGTGCATCAAGAGCGGGAGCTTGTCGCAGGTGAGCGAGCGAAATACTGCGAGCGAGCCTTGAGAAGACGAGAAATATATACGAGCCACTTACTAAACTAACGATGTTTCACTCGCTCCCCCCTGCTCCATTAAAAATGCTCCTCGCTTCGGGCTTGGGACAGTGGCACGGGGGGTCAGGAATTGGAATTTTGGACCACGACTTTGTGTTTTGGATGGGCGATTTCAACTACCGGATTGACGAGACTCTTTCCACGGACGAGGTTTTTGAGAGGGCGAGCAACAGAGATTTGACTGCGTTGAAAATGCACGACCAATTGAACATTGAGCGGGGGAACGGGAACGTATTTCAGGGGTTCAGCGAGGGCGAGATAGATTTCTTGCCCACCTACAAGTACCAGACGAACACTGATCTGTACGAGTGTCGTCCCGACAAGAAGTTGCGAGCTCCAGCTTGGTGCGATCGGGTCTTGTTTTGCTCGCAAAAACCCGAGCACACGAAGCAAATTTGCTATTTGCGCTCCGAGCTGAATATAAGCGATCACAAGCCGGTGATGGCAACCTTCACGACGCAAATCAAGCAGATCGTGAGCTCCAAGAGGAGCGAGGTGTACGTCGAAGTCATGCGCACACTGGACAAGTTCGAGAACCAGGTGAGTGAGCGCAGCGAGTGAGCCTTGATGAAGACGAGAAACATTTACGAGCTCCTACTAACTAACATTATTCTAAATTTTGTTTTCGCGCCTTCTTCGCTCGGCACAGTCGTTGCCCAAGGTGGATTTGGACAAGATCGGCATCGATTTCAAGGAAGTGTTTTACGAAACCAAGGCGAGTGAAAGCATTCTGCTGACAAACACCGGCAGCGTCGTTGCCCACTTCCGGCTGGTTCCAAAATTGGAGGAGGTGGCCCTGTGCAAGCCCTGGATCTCGGTCAACCCGAGCTTTGGAATGCTCATACCGGGAGAGTCGGCGAAAATCAATTTCACTGTCAACGTCGACAACGCCACGGCAACCAAGTTAAATATGGGAAAGGATATCTTCGAGGTGAGCGAGCGGAGCGGGGGGGGGGGGGGACGAG
>Ga0302116_1002097_pt1 | contig 11822 bp, 12 predicted proteins | sample AG5_SCM_MG_FD_203124 | JGI IMG/M metagenome (GOLD analysis project Ga0302116, IMG submission 203124) | Marine microbial communities from Western Arctic Ocean, Canada - AG5_SCM | ecosystem: Environmental > Aquatic > Marine > Oceanic | place: Canada: Western Arctic Ocean | collected 2017-10-01 | reverse complement strand
GAGGGAAAGGGGGTGGGGTACCAAATGTCGTACCAAGATGGGGTGGAGAGATTGGGAGAGGCGGGATTGTGTGTCTTTATGGTTGTTTTACGCACTAGGTCGGGTTTCTCGTAAACTGTTTGTTCAGAGAGAGAGAAATCTGGGCTGTCAAATGAAGAGCTGGTATATTGGTCATCGGCATCGTCGTTGTTTGAGACCCCCAAGGAAAGATAAGGGTGCAAATTGTGGAGCTTTTCCCTTGGTTGGAACAGGTCGTGAAGGGAGGATCGGCGGCCATAAGGGGTAGTGGTTTGCGACAAGTGGGAATAGAAGGACGGAACATCCACGACCTCAACCACCTTGATTGTTAGGGAACCAGAATGAACCACAAAGGTAGCATCGGTCAGTAGAACCTCAAACGAATGAGTATTCATATTTATGAATTAATTGCTGCTGCTGTTGCTGCTGCTGCTGCTGCTGCTGCTGCTGCTGCTGCTGCTGCTGCTGCTGCTGCAACTGCTGCGCTGCTGCTATGATTACCCCTGGTGCAAAAAAAAAAACAAATAACAATTTTCACAACCGTTTTTGCGCAAGTTTCTGCAGAACACCTATAGCAGATCGACATCATTCTCTTAAACCCTACTTGAACTCACGCCCCTTCTTAGAAATGGTCAAACGAAAGGTCGACACCGACACAGTTGATTCTCTTGCAGCCTATAAAGCTCGTCTTGCAGGGAAGAAATCAAAGAACCCACTGACCATGATCGTAGAGCCACCAACCCCTTGTTCTACCAATAAATCTTCCACGAAGAAAATACCAGCAACCCCAATTCCAGCCCCTCCTTCTACCAAGAAATCAACCACGAAGAAGAAATTAGCCACCCCAATTTCTACCCCAAAACGCAGCACAAGGAAAAAACCCAATCTAGTCGTTTCCGCGTCATCCGACAGTGAGTCTTCCGACGACGATGACAGCTCGGCAGTTGAGGTGAAGAGCAACGTGTCCCCGACGAAAAAGACCAAGAAGCAGCTTGCCGGGATAGCAATTGCCGAGAAGGCCAGGGCAGCCGCTGACAAGAAGAGGAAGGCGGTCAAGTCGCCTGCGAAGGAGCCTGAGCCCAAGAAGAAGGTAGTAAAGGAAGTGGTGAAGGAAGTGAAGGAAGTGAGGGAAGTGAGGGTTGTGCAGGAGATTGATGATGCTTTTTCGAGTGATGATGACTATTCAAGCGAGGAGGAGGAGGAGGAGGAGGAGGAAGAGGAGCGCGGCCCGAACGGCACTCCAGTTTTCGATCGGCATACCGAGGCTGCTAACGATTGTGATTTGCAAAGTTTGCAGGGCAGCAAGGCACCTGTTAAGGTTGTTGCCAGCGGCACTGGCATTAGCTTCCGCAGTATGTTTGGCATTGCGCCTGCCCCTACGCCTGCGCCTGCGCCAGCACTTGCGAAACTCGCCCCAATCAAGAAGGCCACCCCCAAGAAGGCCACCCCCAAGTCAAAAACAAAACCAATTCCAACCACGCCCAACACCCCAACATCAAAACCAACGGCAACAGCAACAGCAACAGCAACAGCAACAGCTACACAAATTCTCCCACTCCTCCGCACCCTCCTTTCCTACACAACGAAATCCCTCATCCTTTCCCTCCTAATCGGCCTCTCCTACTTCCTCCTCTCCACCAGTCTCACATTCCTAACAACAACCCGCCACCCCAGCGTTACCTGTTACACCGACACCCTCCCCTCCACCCAGTCCAACTTCAACTTGTACATTGACTCGTTAACGAAGGAGGTGAGTTAGAGTTAGTGACCCGATACTTTGTGTCAAATTATTAACCCCAAATTCCATAGCCTCGCCTCCCCAAGGGAGTTCGTGGCTGCACCTTGCCCGCCGTCGCTTGCCCCGATTCGGCAGACTGCTACGGCGGATACGTGCGATCATGCGGCTCAACCAACCTCCTCTCAGTCGCGGCGGGCAGTGCAGGTTGCGAGCTGTCCGAGCCACACGGCGCGAATCTTAAGAACTCTTTGTTGAGCTCCTTGAGCACATTGAGCATCAACTACTCGTGTAACTGCTGGGGGCTGTTCCGCCTGGGCGAGAGTTGCGGGGGGGACGTCAAAAATACATTGCGGGGGGAGGGGGGCGGTGCCCACCCGATGTTCAAGGTCGAGGAGGTGGGCAGGTTCATGAGGTGAGCGAGCGAAGCGAGCGAGCCTTGTGACAGAAGAGTGCGAATCGATTGTGAGCGAAGCGTCTGTGAGCGAAGCGTCTGTGAGCGAAGCGACTTTGAGCGAAGCTGAACAATCACTTTGCGCAAAAAGATGCACTTGGCCGAACTAGCCACCATGTCAAAATCTAAGTTTTCAATGACGTAATACTTGGGAGTTACGGCCGATTCAGTGATTCGCCTTTTTTTGAGTTCTCACATTGGCGGTGCCATTTTCCTGATCTGGACCGTCCCTGAACAACCTTCTCGCACAAAAAGATGCGCCTGGCCGAACTCGCCGCTGTGTTCAAATCTGAGCGCCTAAAACCTCCATACGTTGGAGTTACGGTCGATCGATCCAGTGATTCGCCCTTTTTAAAGTTTTTTGTTGCTTCGCTCGGCCCTCCGCAATACACTAGTTGTGACTATCTAGTTTCGCTCGCCGCTCGCCCGTGCGAAATTTCTATACATGGCCACATCCAACTACTGAACTAACATAAATTCTACTCAACTCATTCTTCTTGCTCGTCAATTCATCTGTGCTGCGCAGGAAAAAAATGCCCAAGAAGAGTGGGGAGGGGGGGGGGGGAGTTAGTGATAAGCAGATATTGGTTGTGGGTGGGTTCATGCCGTGGGAGATTAGGTTCAGCGGTGGCGAGGAGGGTGGCGAGGAGGGTGGTGAGCGCACCCACACCCACACCCACACCCACACCCACATCGGCCTCACAACCGACTTTGCCAACCGCAACGTAAAGTTCCCATGGTCGTGCTACTTGCAAATTCTCGTCAACGACGCTCTCTCCTACTCGTTTCGATCCGTGGTGGAGGTGATCACCACCCTTTTTATGTGGATCCTCAGCTTCTTCATGAAGTTTCCATTCGTTGCCGTAGGAGGCTCTATCACCTCCTGGGTCGTGATTTGGGTCAAGGGGCGCCGTCGCTCTCGCTCTCAAGAGCGGAACGTTGCGAAACAAGTCGAGGAAGAAGTTTACAAGAGGCTAAAGGAGCAGGTTGGGGGAGGGTTCCCGAGGGATGTGCTGAAGGAGGATGTGCTGAGGCTCATTGAACCGGATCACAAGAAGAGGAAGGAGTTCGAGAAGGTGGTTTGGGCCAAGGTCAGCAAGAATGTTAAAAACGACCCGAGAGTTATGAAGTTTCCCAAGGCGGTCAACGGGGTGCCGCACGAATTTTGGCAGATTGTCGAGAGCGGTGGAGGTGGAAAAAATGGGAGGGTTAAGGTGCCGGAGGAGCCGGAGGGAAAAGAGGTCGAGAAAGAGAGGAAGGGAAAGAAAGGAGAGAAAGAGGATGTGTGGGTCCCCAAGACAAAACTGGTCCCAAAGACCGTGTGGCAGAAGCTTTCTCCAAGCAGTGTCAAAGAATCAGAGAAGGCGAAACCAGTTGGGACCAGGGCAAAGTTGTACTAAACACTCAAAAATCAAAGCCAAAAATTGTGTTGTCCCTTAATTATTTATTACAAAGGGAAGCAGAGGTATTTATTTCAAAGGGAAGCAGAGGAAAGAACCAGACTGCTTCGTGGTCTTGCGACATACAAAGCACCTCATTCCATAGCACAAGAGTTGGATGCCCACTCCCACTATGACACAGGAGAATGCGAATTTAATGTAATCCATCTGTAAAAGAATTTGGTTGGGTGGTATGATGAATATGTAATGTTAGTTTTTAGGTATGGAAATCAAGAAGCTGGCTCGCTCACCTTAAACGGGTCAGAGGGGATATCATTAACATTCATATTGTCAAAGATTTTGATGTAGCTCAATTCCCGGCCTTCTCCTCCTCCTCGAAGAGCATGTCCAGCAGCCGAGGTAAAAACTGAAGCAATTATCAGGGTACGATCCATCCTACAGAGCGGAAATTAACACATTAATTAGGTTTTTTTTTCCAACCCTTTTCAGCTTATCACTTCCATTATCGTTCCCCATTTAGTTTGCAGATTGTGCATATCACCACTAAAAGTATGACGCAAATAGTGCTACTTGCCGCCCTGGCAATTTCAACTGGCGTGAAGGCATTCGTGAGCTCATACACCACATTTAAGATTCACAAATCCTTTTCTACCTCTGCCTCTTCCTCTTCCTCCACCTCCTCTCTATTCAATGTTGCTTCTGATTTGAATATTCCTTGTGGCGAGGAGTGTGCTCTCGACCAGTTCCCGTCCATGCCGCCCTCTATCCACCCTGGTGTTCTCTCTGGCGATGGTCTTATGGACCTAATGGCAGATGCGAAAGCTCGTGGCTATGCCATTCCTGCGGTTAACTGCATTTCCAGCTCTTCCATTAATTCGTGCCTGGAGTCTGCCCGATTGAACGGATCCCCTATCATTGTTCAGTTTAGTGCTGGAGGTGAGACCAGAAAAGGAAAGACCACAATTACATTCACATTATCATTATCATTATCATTAACAAAACTAACTCCCCATCAGGTGCCCAGTTCTATGCAGGCAAAGGACTCGACAATACCGACTACACCGCCGCCATCGCGGGAGCAGTTTCGGGCGCTTTCCACGTTCGCACGCTGGCCGAGCAGTATGGCGTTCCCGTGGTTCTCCACACCGATCATGCCGGAATGAAGCTGCTCCCTTGGATCGATGGCCTTCTCGAAGCCTCTGAGCGCTATTTTGAGCAGCACGGCGAGCCTCTCTTCTCCTCGCATATGATCGACCTTTCTGAGGAGCCGATAGAGGAGAACATTGAGATTTGCAAGAAGTACTTGGCGAGGATGTCGAAGATGGGAATGGTTCTCGAGATGGAGCTTGGAATTACTGGCGGAGAAGAAGACGGCGTCAACAACGAGGACGTGGCGAAGGAGGATCTTTACTCGAAGCCCGAGGAGATATACCAAGGTGAGTGAGTGTTAAATGCCGAGCCGAGACATATACAGAAACTAACGTTATTGCCCCCCATAGTCTACGAGGCGCTCTCAACTGTAAGCGACAAGTTCACTGTCGCCGCTGCTTTTGGAAACGTTCACGGCGTTTACTCTCCTGGGAACGTCGAGCTGGAGCCAGATATCCTCAACCGTGCTCAGGCGTACGTCAGCGAGAAGCTCGGCGACAAGGCGCCAGCTGATAAAAAGCCGGTTTACTTTGTTTTCCACGGAGGCTCGGGGAGCGATGTCAGTGACATCCAACGTGCGATCGAGTTTGGAGTGATCAAGATGAACATCGATACGGACACGCAGTGGAGCTACTGGAGCGGCATGAGGGAGTTTGAGAAGAAGTACAAGCCCTTCCTCCAAACTCAAATTGGCAACCCCGACGGGCCCGACAAGGTGAGCTGAGCTGAGCTGAGCGGCAAGCCACAGCACACATAACAACAACAACAACTAATCCACCCACCCACCCACCCACCCACCCCCAACCCACACAGCCCAATAAGAAATTCTACGACCCCCGCGAGATTTTGCGGGCTGGGGAGACCACCACAGTCGCGAGGCTGGAACAGTGCTTCATCGACTTGAAGAGCCAAAATTGCTTGGGACTCCCGCGAGAACCTCCTGCTCCGTCACCTGATTATGCGTACGGCAAACCTAGGAAGGGGGGGCTGCCGGTCTGAGCGTTTTAGTCTCGAATTTTCTTCTTTTATTTATTTATTATTTTTTGAATAGGAGGCTAAGCAGCCAATGCCTCCAACTTCGCATGAAACGAGTCCAAAGTGTTGGGATTCGTTTTCAGCAAAAAACAACCTGGCCCATCCTCCACAACCGCCATGAACTTGACAGCAGAATTCTTCCCCCCAATCTTGTCAAACTTCATTCCCTTGGTGACCAAACAATTTAAACTCACTCTCAAACCTGAATAGATCCTAAGCCCACCCTTTCCGATCTTCTCATTTTCCCACAACTTGCACACGCCAACCCCATAACTCTTCCAAACCTTTTTCCCAGTTAAAGTTTTCTTTCCCTCCGAGTCGGTTAGCTCCTCGTCGACGTATTTCATTTGCTTTACTCGCACCTCAGCCGTGATCTCTTCGTCCGGGTTGGACGCGCCCTTGCCGATTTCTGGAGGAGCTTTCGACATCTCGTCGGAAGGTTCATCTGAGGTTTTTGCGGTGGTTGAGGCTGATGTTGTGGGTTGGGTTGTTGTTGCTGTTGAGAATGTGGAATTTGAGACGGAGGTTGCGGGTGCGATGGCCCCACCAAAGCTGAATGCAGCTGCGGCAGGGGCAGGGGCAGCGCTGCTACTGTTGCCGCCGAAGCTAAATGCTGGGGCGGAAGATAAGGGAGCCTGAGGCGGGGCCGGAACGGGAGCCACACCCTCGTTCTCTTTCTCCAACTGATCTCGCTCATCCTTCTGGGCGCAGGTCTTAGCTTGTGTTATGTAATCTTTCACTGCTCCTTCCCAGCTTGACATGGGATTCTTCACTATTTGGATTGAGAGCCACGAAAGGAAAGCCTTGTTGAGGCGTTGCAGCCGTGCGCCTTCTGCGCCGTCAGAGCTGTTGCTATTGCTATTGTTGTTGCTGCTGCCACTATTTGCTGCTGCTGTCCCAAAATTGAAACTTGGCGTTGGGTTCGAATTTGATAGTGGCGGCTTGGCTGCGGCAGGGGCACTAGCAAAGGCAAACAGCCCACCCGCTGCAGCAGGGGCTGCACCCAAATTCACCGAATTGAACATTCCACCCCCTCCCGGGACCGCAGCAGCAGACGCAGGGGCCATCATTGGAGTTTCAGTGTTTGAGCCACCATTACTTTTCTTCCCGAACTGACCACTCCGCCGGATTATCTTTCTCCCCTTCATCTGGGAGGCAGTGGCTTTTGAAAATGATCCCACAGGAGAATCCTCGACTCCGCTATCGTCGTACTCTTCCTTTGCTTGCTGGGCATTCTCGTTACGCCTCTTTTTTTGGCCTAAGGGGGGATGCATGACGTTTGGGAGAATTACGTTTGGGAGAATGATTTTTTTGAGGAACAATTTCGTGAGCGAGGTAAATGAAAGTGTTTCTACGAGGCTCAAGGTTATATTAGATAACACATTTAATCTTATCTGCACCTCTCTATGTCCACTTCTTCAGCTGACGAGCTTCTACGACTCTCAGAGTTTATCGATACAATCCATGTAAATAATTTCTTGACCTCCACATCTTCTTCCTCCTCCTTCTCCTCCTCCTCCAACCCAAAACAAACTTGCGCCACTCGCCTACTTCCCCTTCTGAACAGTTTATTGACAACTAGATCTGCACCTTCCTCTTCAACCACTACTGCAGGAATGATTTCATTGACCTCCTATGCGAACATCATCATCCTCTTAACCTACTTAGCCACACACATCTTTCCACCCGAATTCACCCCTCCAACATCATCCGACAATGAAAAAACGAAGTTGATAGATTTTCACCTCCGGGGCGGTTCACTCTTTGGGTACAGGGCCCTTCCTCAGACTGTTCGAAAGCGGGTCCATTCCCAAGCGTTCGTTCCCGTTCCTTCCTCCCAATGGAGCGAGGCCGAAAGCGAGTTGCTGGCAATCTTCACCCGCTCCCTCCTTACGTTCTTGAATCACGTGGATTTCGGTCCTGTGGGTGGAATGTCGGACAGGTTCCTTCCTGTTGTCCTTCTCGGACTTATATCGTCCTCTTCCTCCTCCTCCTCCTCCTCCACCTCCACCTCCACCTCCACCTCCATAGTAGACTACTTTTACAACAACGAAAACCTCCCTTTGTATAACAATTCCCTACCCGAAGTCCTGTCGGAATACTTTTCCCCGCGAAGGTGAGCATTCTCGCGATGAATCCCGCGAAATGGCTACAGACATAATGGCTACATCCACTACTGCACTTAACCCAACCCACCCAATTCGTCTCGTTTGGCTCCTTCTTCGCTCGGCTCAGTTTCGCCCTCCCTCGAGCGACGAAAGTTGCCGTTCAATACATAGCCTCTCTTGCGAAACTCACTCCATCGGTGGCAAGAACAAAACAAATCCTTAATGCAATCCTCTCCAAAACGGCAATATCTTCGTCGGGGCTTGGTCTCCTCGGAATAATTTCCTCCTTCGTGACCGAGCCTTCCCGAAATTTTTCCTCAGGTGAGTGAGCGAAGCGAGCGAGCCTTGAGCAAGAGACGAGAATACTCGCGATGAACCCCGTGAAATGGCTACAGACAGCCACCCACATCCACTACTGAACTAACATTATTCCACTCAATTCGTATTCGTTTGGCTCGCTTGGTTCGCTCGTGTTTTCTTCATAAAAAATGCGCACAATCTCGCTTCGCTCGGCCAGGAATCGCTCTAGCCAGTGTCACGCGCTTAGAGTCTGGCGTTGGCCGCGCTGTTGGCGGAGGCGTTGGCTGCCCCCCCGACGAGAGAGCAGATTTTTATCAAAAACTCATAAAATCGGTCCGAATCATTATCGAGCGGCACACCACCTCACCCACAAAGTCAATATCATTCAGTAGTTTCAGGGGGTCGCTCCAGGCGATCCTTGCCTCGTACCCTCCAGGAATTGTCGAGGCCAACGCGAGATTCAAGGTAACAACGTTGGGATTGTTGCTGTTGCCCGACTCGGACTCGGACTCGGACTCGGTCTCAGTGGGTAATCCAAGTTTGGCAAAAAAACTCGCTCCCCACCACCTCCCAAGCATAATCGCCTCCCCCCCCTACAATTCCCTGCACTTCTCCTTGCTGAAGTACTTCGCTCGGAATCTCCCTCTAGACGAGGAGCTGACTGAGTTGATTATCAGAGGGGTTGGAGCTTGTAATGATGGCGTGAAGGGCGGGGAGTTTGTCGTTGCTGCTCTTTCTTTCCATTCCAATTCCAATTCCAAAAATAGCAATGCCAATGCCAGTGATTCGAACCCACTACTCGCCGGTCTGTTCCAGCGGTGCATGAGAGGGTATCTTAAATACGTCGACAATAATAATGGTTATGATAATGATATTGATAATAAACCACCCACACCAGCAGAAATCTACATCGCAACCCCCCTCCTCACGACCCAGCCCCTCCCTACACTGATCGGCCCAGGCGGAAGCAACATTCTCCCTCTCGTGACCTCAATTCTCCGCTCCCGATCGATGGAGCTCCTCCAGATCGGCCTTGCGATCCTCGAAGCCGTTCTGGAGCTCGGTTCGCGAAGCACGGAGAGGTTTGACGACGGAGTTGTGGAGGAGTTGTTGGCGGGAGTGGTTGAGTTGGGGCTTGAGGAAGATTTTGATTCGCCTTGGAGGGAGCTTGGGGAAGTTGCTGGGCACTGTTTGGCGTTGATTGTATCGATGAGGATGGTTGTTGTTGCTGATGATTATGACGATGATCAGCAACATCATCCATCAAGTGGGCAATCACAAGCACAAACAACAATCGAGTCAACTCGCTCAGACTTGCTGTCCCCCGATCCCCCGATTCGTGCACGTGGCATCGTTCAACTAACGAAATTGGTGACTCAGTGGGTTGAGAATCACGACAAACAGATTGAAATCGTCAGGCAAAAAACCAAAAACAGCAGAAAACTTATTACTGTCGTTGGGGGCGGATTAGACTTAGATTTAGATGCCCCTCCTCCAACTCCCTCCGCTCACATCGACCCCCTCGAACTATTCAACCTCCTCACCGTCGCCCTCTCGGATTCCGAATCTTACGTGTACCTGGCGGCAATCTCCGGCCTGTCCCACCTAGCCGACCTGGACCCCTCAGTGGGCCTAATCGAAATGGCCTCTGTCCTCGCTGGCCACCGAGGGCTGAGCTACGATGTCATGGCAAAAGTTGGCGAGGGGCTTGCCGCCGCGGCTCGCCGGAGGCAGGATGGGCTGGGGGAGTTTTCCACGAATATCGTCAATTTGCTCTGCGAAGGAATCGAAAAACAAACCTTGGCCTCCTCCAACGAAGCGTGGGAGAAGGACGCGCAGATTCAGATTCAAATAAAGATCAACGTGTCCACGCGCCAGTACTTCAAGGGCGGCGCAGAGGCTGAGACCGAGACCGAGACCCCGACCCGGGAAGACGAAAAAATGATGCTCACGTCGGGGGGGGGGGTCTACGAAGTTGAGAAGGAAGACGTCTGCAAGGCTTCCCTAATATCAGTTCTGAGCGAGGTCGTGACCGTCCTCAACCAGCACACCCTTCTGAAGCTAGTTGGGAAGGTTGGCCAGCTCGTCGTTCGGGTGCTCCGGCTCGAAAAGGGGCGGAACACGCGGAGGGCGGCGGCGCTCCTCGCGAGACAAATTTACACCAGAGCGGCGGAAGAATGCATCCAAAGTCCAGAGGGGCTGCTGACCTGCACGCTTTGCGTGGAATTGTGCAGGCGCTACGGACAGGGGGGGGACCTGCACCTTGATCTCGAGAGCTCCATCGAGGCCATAGTGAAACAGAGTGCTAGCGGTATTTACGGGGGTGGGAATGGGAATGGGAATGGGAATGGGGGTCAAGGTCGTGTTGGCGGCCAGCTGTACGACGAGGCGCTGAAGGTTAGGTGCAACGAAGGTTTGGAGATGAGAGAGGAGTGCGCGAAGTTGGGAATGTGGAAGTTTGCGAGGGGCAAGGTGATCATCGAGGAGAGGGAGAAACGAATTGGTGGAAGTAGGCTTGACGCTGTGAAGAGTTTGCTCAATGAGTAGGTAGAAATAGACCAGGATTTATCAAATCAACGAAGCTGTTTTTTGTTATCTATCCTCGTTTCTCATTTTAGCCCCCCCATCACCACAACCACAACCACAACCACAACCCCCCCCCCCCCCTCTTTACTCTGCGGGAGCCGCCGCCTCTGCAGCCGCCGCTGCCGCCTCTGCCGCCGCCTCGGCCTCCTTCACCTTGAACGCCTTGTTCGCCTCAGCCCCCGCGCACGCCGCATTAACCCACCCGAGCAAATTCCCCACAGTGAAGCTCGTCACAACAACGTGGCTGAATGGCACCCCCGCCTCGTCGCTCCCCTCAACCATCCCCCTAACCTTCTCGAGGAGCTTCTCGTCATCTCCCACGCTGGCCACGTCCAGTGCCTCGACCTTCGCATAGAAGTCCTCCCCCACAAGCATCCGGAGCTTACCCCAGTCTATCTTACCGGTTTTTACGTCCACGTAGTCCCCCTCTGAGGTCCCGATCAGCGCCATCGCCGCCCCGAGAACCTTGGTCGATTCGTTCCGGGGGGGAATTGCGAATCCTCCCACAGCGAGCAGCTGCGCCTTTGTCCCGCCGAGGAGCTCCAAGGCGCTCGCGGTCCTGAGCTCGCTTTCCCTCAGCGCCTTGACGTCCTCGGACATGGCAGTGGCATTCGCAGCTTCCTCCCCCTCAGCTGCACCTGCACCTGCACCTGCACCTGCACCTGCCACTGCCTCCGAAAGCTGCGCAACCTGCTCGGCCAGCTTTGCCGCCCCCTGCTCCTTGGCTGTGCTTTGATCAACCTCCCCCTGTCCCCACTCCTGGAGTTTCTCAACGGTCTCCTTCCACGCCTGTAGCTCCGCCTTGGCCTTCGCCCCCGCGAGCTTCCCCCCCCACTCCCTCGCGAGGTCCTTGCTCTCCGGGTCGAGCAGCCTCCCCACCCCCTGCCCGACCGTGTCCAACCCGACCACGCACTCCATCTGCCTGTACACTGGCTGGAACTTGTCGAACTCCCGGGGAGGGGGGGCGGCGACCTCCTTGGCCTTGGCCTCTGCCTCTGCCTCTGCCTCTTCGCTGGCCTCCGGGGGGGGGCGGCGGG
>Ga0302116_1002096_pt1 | contig 11823 bp, 14 predicted proteins | sample AG5_SCM_MG_FD_203124 | JGI IMG/M metagenome (GOLD analysis project Ga0302116, IMG submission 203124) | Marine microbial communities from Western Arctic Ocean, Canada - AG5_SCM | ecosystem: Environmental > Aquatic > Marine > Oceanic | place: Canada: Western Arctic Ocean | collected 2017-10-01 | reverse complement strand
TCTTGCATTCTCCTCCTGCGAGCACTCAAATCTATGAAGGATAGTAGCATTATTCTCCTCAAATCTGGCTCGCATGAACAAGATCAAACTTTCTGGGTCGCGCTTCCATCTAGTGGGAGTGATCTGGACGGGGAGGTGGGCAGGGGAGAGGAAGGAGAGGATCTCGGAGGTGACGTTGTAGCCGCCGTTGTACACGCACTCGCCGAGTAGCCTCATGACTTTCTCGAGGGTTGAGGTGTTTTCGTTTTTTTGGTCTAAAAACGTCACAAACTCCCACTTGTAGACGATGTGGAGAATGAGGTTGAGGATGGGGGAGAGGCCAGTGATGTGGAACTCTCGGCAGGACGTGATTCTAACCGTGTTGTCGTAGTTGGCCGAAACAATAAAGTTGGAATCGGCCGTGATGGTGGCCTGGGTGGTGTAGAATTCCTGCTCGAACGTGTGCTTGAGCTCGAAAGTCTCAGCATCCCAGATCTTCATCGTTTTGTCGTCGTAACCGGTACTCACAAGAACACGCCCGTTGGGGGAGTATGAAACGCTCATGACGTAAGAGGTGTGAGCCTCGTCGATGCTCTTCACCAAGCTTCCATCGGCAGGGTTCCAGAATTTGATGGATTGATCGCCACTTCCCGAGCAAAGGAGTTTGCAGTCGGGAGAGAACGAGAGGGAATTGACGCTGCCGGTGTAGCCCTCCAACGTGTGCGCTAAGATGGCACTTCCCTCGTTGAAGCTGTAGAGTTTGATGGACCTGTCGTTGCTTCCAGTAGCCAGCTGCTTGCCGTCGGGGGAGAAGCACACTGCACTAATCGGTTCCGTGTGATCCTCTAGCCCTTGCACTCTCGCCCACTCGCCACCCTCCCCCGGCTCCGACCAAATCATCACCTTCTTATCATCACCAACAGAAGCAAAGTGGGAGCCTGATGGAGAGACGGAGACGCAACGAACAGCACCACTGTGTCCCTCCAAGGTCTGGACCAACTCGAGGGAAGGGCTACGTACCTTCAAGTTGGCACCCTCCTCATCATAGCCACAAGCCACAAGTGAGCCATCCAGAAGATAGAAAAGACCAGTGACACCAAATGCAAAAACGTTGTCAGCTCGATGTTCTACCTTGTTGGAGCTGATCGAGTGGACGATGATTGACCCGTCATGACTACCCGATGCCACATGACCGTTACTCCCCAACGCCACGCAATTTACAGCATAATTATGCCCTTGGAGGAGCTGTTGGTCCATTCTTCACAGACTCAATTGAGACCGGGAGGAACGAGGGCTGGGGGTGTTTTTGGCTAGTGGGAGAAAATTGGGGTCGAAGAGCCAGTGTGATACTTTTTAGAGTAATCTGTGCTTCTCTTTCACACGTTTTTATCTCTTCACCTCTTTTTTGCTTTCTTTTTTCTTTCAATAAACATACTGTTCCTATTACCCAATCTCCATTGTGCATTCCATACACGTGCATTCGTCCAAATAGAATAGTATTCAATCCCTCCTCTTCCCCCTCCCCCTCTCGACACATCACCTCCATTCCCATTCCCATTCCCATTCTTGATGGGCATCCTATTCTCCAGAGTCTTTGCGTCTCTGTTCGGCTCCAAGGAGGTGCGAATCCTCATCCTCGGCCTTGATAACGCTGGCAAAACAACAATCCTCTACCGCCTGCAAAACGAATCCGATGAAGCTATTCAAACAATCCCCACAATTGGCTTCAATGTCGAGACACTCCAATACAAAAACATCAAGTTCCAGGTGTGGGATCTGGGGGGCCAGACGTCAATAAGGCCGTACTGGAGGTGCTACTACCCCAACACGGACGCGATAATCTTCGTGGTTGACTCGGCCGACAGCGACCGGCTGAACGTTGCTCGGGGGGAGCTGAAGGCCATGCTCGAGGAGGAGGAGCTTAAGGATGCGGTGCTTCTCGTTTTTGCGAATAAGCAGGATCAGAAGGGGGCGCTGAATGCGCAGCAGATTAGCGAGGGGCTCGGTTTGCCGGAGGTTCGAGGGCGGCAGTGGAGCATTCAGGAGACTTCTGCTTTGAAGGGGAAGGGTTTATTTGAGGGGTGAGTTGCAAGGCACACACAAGCACGAAGAAAAAACTACTAAAACAAGACATCACATCACATCACATCTCGCAGGTTCGACTGGCTTGTTACCTGTATCAAGGGTAGCGAAAGTTGAGAGGGTTATAAAGGTAAAGGGGGTTGGTTATATTAGGAGAAAACTTTTACTCTCAGCTAGCTTCTTCTTTTTCATCATCACTTCATCACTTTCCATTCTCGTCATCATCATCACATCATCATCACATCATCTACACCCTCATACTTAAATTAACTCTTAACTCGCACAGGCCTTCTCAATCGTTTCCGCCAAATTCCCATTCTGATACTCCTCAATCATAATATCGCACCCGCCAACAAACTCCCCCCCAACATACAGCTGAGGAATGGTCGGCCACGCAGAATAGTCCTTGATCCCCGCTCGAATCTGCTCGTCTGCAAGCACATCAACGGTCTCAAAGTCGATGCCGTTGTCGGCAAAGGTGGAGAGGATCTGTACGGCTGTGTTGGAGAAGCCGCATTGGGGGAACATTTTGTTTCCCTTCATGAAGAGGACAATCTTATTGTCCTTGACTAGAGACTCGATTCGGGCTGTGGTTGCAGATGAATCCTCAGGGACATAGTCCGCTCGGAAGTTCTCTCCACTGCTGAGTGAGAGCCTGGAGAGGGTCGATAGCCGAGTGACGAACGTGGTGGTGAAGCCACAGGCTGATTGAGCAAGTAACAGAAGGAGAAACCGCATTTGCTAATTTGTGGACAATCAAATCAAAAGCAAAATAAAATCCCATTTAACAAAGTAACCAATGGACCTGACCACCGACATTGGCATTATTGACAACGAGGATGATGAGGTTTTATCATATCTCGAGGAATTCCCGGTGTTCAAGGGAGATTTCACGATTCACAAAATTCCTCCTCCCTCTCACAACCGAACCAAGGTGGCCGTGTCCGCCTCCATACTGGTGCTGTTTGCGGCAGTCGCAGCACGACGAAAGGTCAGGTTTGCCCTCGCCCCCACCCCCACAACCCCCACCCCCACAATGACCTTAACAAAATCCCAGAAGAAGAACAAGATAAAAAAGCAGCAGCTAAAGAAGAAGAAGAAGAAGAAGGCGCTGGCGCTGGCACAGCAGCGCCATGTCCTCCTCGTCAATAACCCCACTTCCTCTCCCCCCACTCCACCCCCCACTTCCCCTTCCCTAATTACCTCCCCCATCTTCCAAACAACAAACGTAAAGGATCTATCCAAAAGCCTCCAATCTTCGTTGAACCTCTCCACTGAACATGCCACAACCCTTGCAACCAACCACGAGACAAATCGCTGTTTGGTCTTTGCAAAGGTCAAAGAGCAGGAGGCGAATCGGCGGAACTCCACCCTGGAAGACATCCAAACGAGCGAAAATGCGAAACGAGGTGAGTGAGCCTTTCGTTTTGTTCTGTGTTTTTGGATTACCCCTGAACAACCCTCCTTGATCAAAAAGATGTATCTGGTCAAACCCGCCACTGTGTCCAATTGTTAGCCTCTATAGACGCTATGGCGTCGGAGTTATGCCCCCTTTTGGACCGTCTCGATCGATGAATTGCGCGAAATGGCTAAAGCCACCTACATCCACTACACTAAACTAACATTATTCCACTCAATTCTTATTGACTCGCTTCATTCGTGTTGCTCAGTTTCGGCCGTCAAGAACTTGGGGCTAAGAATCTCGACCGGCTGGGGGCTCGTTCTCGCCATCTTCGTTGCGCTGCTGGTGCAGTTTGCCGATCTAATTGGTGAAGATTTTTTCGAAAGCTTTAGCCCGCGCGCGCTCCTGAAAAGTGCCTGCGGCTGCCAGCCGAATTCGGCAGGTGAGCGAGCGAAGCGAGCGAGCCTTGTGACAGACGAGAATACGAGCCGCTGCCTAGAAGGAAGATGTGTTTTGCGTTGTGGGCTCGATTCGCTCACGGTTATGGCTCTCTTCGCTCACACTAACTAACCAATCTCGTTTCCCTCGGCACTTCGCTCGACGCAGAATTAGACGACTCCCAACCCTCGAGCTGGCTTTGGCGCTACTCAATTTCCAACCTCACAGTTCTCGCCCCGTCCGCTTCTGACGCGTGCGCAATTGGCCGGTTCTTGACTTTCATCATCGCTATGAATATCCTGCACGGCACAGTTGCGTTCTTGAGGCTGGGAACCGCATTTCATAACTTGCTCAACTCAATCGTGGCCGTTGGAATTTTGGTCAACAGGTGAGCGAGCGAAGCGAGCGAGCCTTGCGACAGAAGATTGCGAAGCTCCGCGCGAAATTGCTCCATACTATACGTGGCTACATCCACTACTGAACTGAACTAACCTACTCAACTATTTTTGCTCGGCGCACAGCATCCTTGTTGAGGATGTGGAGCGAGTTATGAGGACCGTGGGGGTGGTTTTCGGGGCGAACTGCGGCTTGAGCTTGGTGGTGTATTGGCTCGGGGTTGGCATGTACGGGCGTGTTGGGATTGGGAGGGGGGTTGGGATTTGGGAGGACATTTCGTTCGAGGTCTTCGATAAAGTTTTCGTGAATATGGCTTGCGTTGGGGTTGCTGTGTTGTGTGGGAGGGCGTTGGGGGGTAGTACCGCAGAGTTGGAGTTGGAGCTATTAAAAGGGGTGGAGGTGGAGGTGGAAGTGGAGGTAGAGGCGGAGAAAGAGGTGGACGTGGACAACAGCAATAGCAATATTCTGGTTGGCACGCTGCTTTTCCTGTTCGGGGGTGGAGGAGCCGCATTGCAGAATAGACAATAGATTTATAGACAAGACAGCCAGTAGCGTTGTAACTAGCACTTCTAGTAACTACATTATTTATTCCAGCTTTTCTAACGAGATACGGGCCAAAGATAATTTGAGCTTTTCCTTCAAAGTTTTGTCCGCAAATTTCAAACGCTCGAACAACGAATTTGTTGACATGGCAAAAATCTTATCTACTGGTCCTGAGTTCTGGAACGCGCAGTACGACAGCGCGTGCAGCTCGTCCCTCGTCCATTTCTTGCTCAGCGTTTGATTAAAGCTCTCGAAATTTGTTGTGTTCAAATTCAATGTCATGCTTGTGAACGGGATTTTGGCTGTTTCGACGATTACCATGATATCTTCTTTGAGAGTTGGGATGTCGCCATTGTCAAAATCGTCGCCATCGCCATAGCCATCGCCATAGCCATCGCCATCGTCGTTCAGTAGAGCTTTCTCTGCTGCGGCAATGCGGTCCAACATCGAAGAATCAGGGTTTGAGTCTGAGTCGTAGTCAAAGTCTGATATTGGTGCGACCGTTTCCTTCATAGCCTCCCTAGCATCCCGCAACTGACGCTCTGTTGCCGCACAATTTTTATAATTCATCTCAATGCTGTCAGCGAGTAGCTCGCAAAACTCGGCGTTGTTCGGCAGAATCTCGTGCTCCTCGTCAAGCGCTACAACCGGGAAGGGTGAAGCCTTGACCAAAGTCTTGAGAGATCCCTTCGACACACACCTCATGTTGACGAGAATGCTGCCTTCCAACATCTTCGAGTTGAAAGAGAGGACCTCACAAATTGAGCACGTCTGGATGAGGTTGTTGTCCTGGGAGAAGTAGCCCATGGCGACCACCCCGTTGTAGTTTTCCATCACCTCCTTGAACAGGAGCTGAAAGCGCTCCTCGTAGAGACGAAGCTGCTTCTCCTCCCCAAGCATAACCACTTCGTCAAAACCAAAAGGAAGGAGGGGAATCGTTGCCTTGTTCGATTTAGTGCGCCACCTTTCGATCCTGCCCACCCTGGCGGAGAGGTGAAGCCTTTTGAAAGGGTTTGTTGTTTGGTGGAGCCCAAGGTGGGAGGAGAGGTGAAGCCTTTTGAAAGGGTTTGTTGTTTGGTGGAGCCCAATTTTTAATGAAAAAATGGCGGGAGTGACAGTAAGAAGTATGATAAGCCACAGACACATTTTGGGCAAGAAGGGTGAGTGGTGAGAGGTTTTTTTGTTTTCAAAAGCATTTTTTATTTTCAACAAGGTTTTTTGTTACAATCTAGCCCTCTTGTGAGCTTTCACGCGCCCACCTTCCTCCCAAAGCAAGCAAAAAGCAAAGCAAAAACAAACAAAACAAAACACAATTGAAATCAACACCATTGACCACCCAATTAACCATTAACCTCAATTAACCACCAATTAGCAATTACCAGATATAGCATGGCCAAATCAAAAGGTCCCATCAAGATCGGTGGCAACTTCTCCCATGCGGATCACGAGTCCCGTCGAGCGGCCAAGATAAAAAAGCTTCAAGCTAAGCTTGAGAAGAAGCGAAAGCTCGACGAGGAGTCCTCAACCTCAACCTCCTTCCCAGACGACCCAAACGCCTCTCAGATCCAATCCGGATTCTCCGTGATTGACGGCACGTACAAGCGAACGAAGTTCTCCCACGACACCGAGGAGAAGGTGCTCCAGGCTCGGAGCAAGCTCTCCTCGGTGAACTTCCAGCGGCAGGTGAAAGGGCTCCGCTCCAAGCTGTCCTCGTACGACCACCTCGAGGCGGCCAAGGAGGAGAAGGAGAAGGAGGCAAAGCAGATTAAGAAGGACGAAACGAAGGGGATGACGGTTGCGGAGGCGGTCGCGTTCAAGAAGGTGAGATGGGCATGCTAAGAACATGTACATGAACATGTACATGAACATGTACATGAACATGTACATGAACATGTACACTTAAGAAAATTAATTAAATAATTTATTCTCATCATAGCCATAGCCATAGCCATGACACTCACCCACCGCCGTACCGCCGTACCGCACACAACACAGGCAAAATCCAAGGAGAAGCGCCTCAACCGGTTCGACCCGGCGAAGTGGAAGCTCAAGGGCGCTGCTCGCCCTGCGGTGGAGATCTACGACTTCGACGTCAACTACGTCGACCCTTACATGAAGGTGAGCGGAGTGTCTGTTCGTATCTGTTCGTATCTGTTCGTATCTGTTCTCTTTCGACTAACATTAACATTATGGGCACAGGAGATGGAGGACCACGACGCGAAGAACGGCCGGCTTCGAAACGTGTTCTCCGAGTCGTGCGGCTCTTTGGGTAACTTCGGAATGGTCGAAAACATGGGCGTGGACAGCACCTCCCCTCAGCCAATCTGCAGGGACTTCCTCGACGCGCTGTTCGTCCTCGGCTGCGTAGAGTACGACAACAAGCGGTATAAGAGCGCGAGGGCCGCTTGGAAGGAGGGGATGGAGCTGGATATGGGGATGAGGGACGAGACGATGTGCTGCAGGTTTAGGCTGCTTAGGATGTATTTGGAGTGCAATAAGCCCGAGAGTGCGAGGAGGCTGCTGGAGAAGTTTCCTGACGATCAAAGGTGAGCGTGAGCGTGGGCGTGAGCGGAGTGGAGTGTGCTTTGTTTTTTTGTTTCTTGTTTCTTGTTTGTTTCAGGTGTTTTCTTCTGTCTCTTTACTCACAACTAATTACTAAACTCTTCGCGAAGCTGCTGGTTCAGGATGGCCGAGGTCCTCATCGAGTACGTTAGCTTTGCGCTGCTGGAGGAGGAGGGCAGCAGCGAAGCGGCCTGCAGGGAAAGCCTCAAGAAGGCAATTCGAGGCAACCCCTTTGCCGTGCTCTACATGGCGTTCCACTCGCACTTTGAGGACAATATGGAGTTTTGCGACACAGTCGAGGATTACGGGGGGGAGGGGGGGGTGCTGGAGGCTGTTGAGTACTGCAACGACCAGGAGACGGTTGCTGTTTGGATGGAGACCGAGGGGGCAATGGACTGGCTGAACGGGGTGGTTGTAGAGATGATGAATGAGAATGAGAATGAGGGTGAAGAGAATGGTGAGAAAATAAAACTGGCGAACTGGGAAAAAATGCTTGCGGCGTACGAGAAGGAGCAGCAGGAGGCAGAGGACGAGAAGGAGAAAGAGGAAGAGGAAGAGGGTGAAGATGAAGGTGAAGGTGAAGGTGAAGGTGAAAACGAGGGTGACGACGAGGACGAGGACGAGGACGAGGACGAGGAAGAAGACCCTCGAGGATCAGTCGACGGAAAAATGTTTGCGGAAATGTTCAGAACGAGCATGGAAATGATGATCGAGGAGGCGTCAGAGGATGCCCCTGACCTCGAGCCGAGCCCTGAGCCCGAGTCGAGCCCGGCCAAGAAACCTTCCTTGTAACGCGTAGAAAGGGTAGATTAAGAGACTTTTGAAACTAAATATATAGACTCTTCTCCATCACTTTTCTCTTCATTAATTTTTCAATATCATTTGACCACATCTACTAATAAACTCTCGTTCAACCCTTCTCCTGAAGGGTTGGCTTCTAGATCCTTCTCCTTTTCCAATTCTACTTTGTTTCTAACAATCTCGTCAATGATTTTTGCTTTTAACCTCATGGGTGGAAAAAGTAAAAAATTGAGCAAGACAACCGGGCCGCAGAAAGCAAACACCACCCAGTGACACTTGCAAACCTCTATATATTCCAAACTTTGGCCCGCCACTAGCGGCCCCAAACTTTTACCAAAACTCATAAAAACCGACCACACACCGCCAAATAACCCTTGGGCACCGCCTTGGTTTTCGACCACCTTCGTGTAGTATCCCGAGTTCGCCGGAGTGACCAAGCATAGACCGAAAATACACATTCCCGCGCCCACGAGGAACGGAGCTAAGGGCATTTTTTCTCCAGAATCAAAAAAGAGCCAAACCACGAAACTAAGAAAGCCGAAGTAAATTATATGGGTTAGGTTAGGTAGGGTTTAGTTTAGTAGTGGCTCGTACTCTCGTCTTCCACAAGGCTCGCTCGCTTCGCTCGCTCACCTGCTTATCATGCACGCCTGCCCCGCGAACATGACCTTGTAACCAGCGCACTTCTTATTGAGTTTGATTCCCGAGATCATCCCTACGCAGCCGACCATTGCGCACGAAGCGAAGAACACACTGCGCGAGTGGGTGTGGGTGTGGTGTGGGATAGGGTTAGTAGTGATGTGGATGTGACGGTTCACTCACTCACTCACTCACTCACCTCAGCTCAAGCTTCCCCCATTTAAACTCATCCTTGGTGACCGGGCTTGCAATCGTTTCCAACGCGCACAAATTGAAGTTCACCGTGAAGCAAGTGAACACGAAAAATGCCCCCCCTCCATCGAAGAAAACGCGCTGAAACGCTTTAAAATTTGAGGTGTTCTTTGCGATTTCGGCTGCAGTACAGCCCAACAGTAGTGATTCGCGGCGAATGGACTTGCGTTGCTTTTGTTGTGGAGGCTCGTTGAATGTGAAAAGGTACAGGCAAAGCATGACGAGGTTGATGCACGCCATGAGGTAGCCAGGGGCAGTATTGGAATCTAAGTGAAGCCAGCCGAAAAACGTGACATCTACGGTCAAAAAAGCAGATCTGCGCCGAGCGAAGCGAGGCGCATTTTTAATGAAGCACGAGCAAACCAAACGAGCCAAACAGATTGGGGGGTTAGCCGCTCATGTCTTCCTCAAGGTTCGCTCGCTTCGCTCGCTCACATGAGAACCGGTCCAACCATGACACCGAATAAATCCAAAGCCATTTGAATTCCTATTCTCCTCGTGAATTCTTCAGCCGGGACGCACTTGGATATGTAGGTGCGGGAGAGAGTTGTGTTGGAAGCCCCGAGTCCTGATAGGATCCTACCTACGATAAGAAACCACTTGTTCTCCATATAACCCGCGATTCCATACATGAAGCAACCGCAAAATGAAACAAAGGTCGTGATTACAAAAACCTCCCTGAAGTTTCGCTTGTCAACCCAAATGCCAACAGGTATGAAGACAAGCATCCGGGTGAGGGAGAAGACCGATAGAACCAGGCCGTAGAACGCGTCGGAGGTGTGGAGGACGTCGGTGCAATAAAAGTAGACAGTTGGCATCAGACAAGAATATTCAATGTTCATGAAGAAGGTGTTGAAATTGACTAGCCTGAGTGATGGCTTGAGTTGGGCATTGTCTTTGGCTTGTGGAAACATCTATTTATACTATCCTATTTTATAACTCAGGGTACTTTTTTTTTTTTTTTTTTTTTTACTTTTTGTTAAACTGTTTTATTACGTCATTCATGGTAGCCACCACAAGAAGCAGCTCGAAGCCCAGGCGGCCATCGACACCTAAGGATTATGCCAGCGCACCACTAAAACAAAAACCAAGCTCAACAGAAACAAAACTATACCCCACAGTTGCATTATCTGATACAGTGAGTGCAGTTGCGCATTTTTATGGATTTTATGTAATGATTTGTCAGGGTCAAACCTCGCATCTACCAGCGTGCGGTTTTTTGACTGTAGCTATTGCTGCATCATTCAGGGTACTGCGATTTGGTTTTGATCAGCAGAAGTTCAAAACCATCAATGGAGATTTTGCGAACTTTGCAGCTTTCGCGGGATTGCCCACACTCGCCAAGCAATACCAACTCTTCGATTTCTTGAGAAAGTTGAACGACGTGGGGTATTTGTTCTTTTTTACCTTATTGAGCGTCATGCTGAGCGCGATGTTCAAGGGAAAAGGAGACGAAGAAAATTTCAAGCTGGCAAAGACAGGCTGTGCAATAGTTTTCTTCATTTTGCCGCTGGTGATGGGCGCGGTAAAGAGTCAACACTGGGAGCTAGCTGCGACGGTCGCATTGTTCGCGGGCGGAGCGATCTTTTTTGGAAGCGATAGAGAGAACGTGAGATTTGGGATGTTAAAGGAGAATTGGTTCCATGTGATCTTAGCAATCTGTGCTTATAAGTTTGCTCATTTGCTGTAGGAAATTATCTCACTCGGAAATATTCTCCTTTGTGAGGCATTCTCTCTCCCATTCACACACACTCCCACTCTTCTCTCTATGGGGATAGTCCACTTACGTACGACGTTCACCCTTCTGATCCCCTCACTCTTTCCCACATTCTTCTCAGTTATGACGTCCGTGTTTGTTAGATTTGTTTTGCTTGCTGCGGGATCATCATCTGCAAGCCCATCTGCTGCTGCTGCGCCATCTGCTCGGGGGTTATTTGCTGAACTTGCTGCTGTTGCTGTAGGGCCATCATCTGCAAGCCCATCTGCTGCTGCTGCGCCATCTGCTCGGGGGTCATTTGATACTGCTGCTGCTGCTGTTGCTGTAGGGCCATCATCTGCAAGCCCATCTGCTGCTGCTGCGCCAACTGCTCAGGGGTTATTTGCTGAACTTGCTATTGCTGAAGTGCCATCATCTGCAAGCCCATCAACTGCTGCTGCCCGGGGGTCATTTGCTGAGCCTGCTGTTGATTCTGAAACTGCCGCTTACGCTCTGAAGTTGTCCCCATTACATTTCGATTCTTTCGAATCTTACAGATGCAGCAGCAGCAAGCAAATAAAACAGCGATCAGAACGGCGAACAGTACAAAAAGGATTATACTGTCAGGATCATAATGATCGCAATGGGTTGAATTATCCTTCAACCTGCATTCCCCGCCTTCGTGTTCCCCGCCGAAAGCGCAGTCAGTGTCCCCCTCGACTTTGGCACCGTCGCCGTCCATATTGCAGCCATTGCAACCATCCAACTCAGTGCACGACTTGTCGAAATCCTTGCAGCTGCTCTCGCAATTGCTTGCATCCTCGCAAGTGTCGCTGTGGTACGCACAACGGGTTGGCGTCGTACAAAAGTACTCCCACTGTCCTGGGTTGTGATAGCAGCAGCAGGCCTCGTTATTTTGGTTGTTGTTGGGACGGACCTGGCAGTGATTATCCTTCTCCTTCAATCTGCATTCACCCCCGTCTCTATCGTTCGCGATGAAAGTGCAGTCAGTGTCCCCCTCGGCTGCGACACC